>Ga0116147_1001613_pt1 | contig 24434 bp, 15 predicted proteins | sample AD_JPNHG3_MetaG_FD_89749 | JGI IMG/M metagenome (GOLD analysis project Ga0116147, IMG submission 89749) | Active sludge microbial communities of municipal wastewater-treating anaerobic digesters from Japan - AD_JPNHG3_MetaG | ecosystem: Engineered > Bioreactor > Anaerobic > Digestate | place...
CCTCCCCAGAGCAATATTCTCGAGCAACTTTGCCTCCCCAGAGCAATATTCTCGAGCAACTTTGCCTCCCCAGAGCAATATTTATCTCCCCAGAGCAATATCAATATTACTTCCCCAGAGCAATAGAGCAATATTCTCGAGCAACATTTATCTCCCCAGAGCAATATTCTCGAGCAACATTTATCTCCCCAGAGCAAAATATTACTTCCCCAGAGCAAGATTACTTCCCCTATAGAAAATTTCTTTCCTCCAGAGCAATATTTCCTAGAATGATAGGATGTGAGAAGTGAGAAAAAATATGTAGACAAAAAAATAGTTTTATAATTTTAAAAAGTATAAAAAAGTATAAAACTATTTTTTTGAGCTAATAAAGATTTAATTTTGAGTTTATGATTTTTGAATCCATGTTGTACCGCCGAGGATAGTAACTGGTCCAGCAGTTTGAGTTTTTCCATCTGTTGTATCTACTATTGGTATGATTGTAAAATCAATAGTTGCGTCTGCTGGTGCTGTCCAGCTTGTTTCATTGGAAAAATCATTTTCCCAAATTTTACTATTTTCATCTACATAATATGCTTTTCTTCCATTATTGAATGTAGTAGGATATGCAACGTATATATACTTTCCGCGATTAGCAGTGTTATCATCTGCATTAGTACCATCTACGTAATATTCATATTTATAACCATTTTTAATACTTAAATGGCTAAAATAGTTACCACAATCTGGACCTTTCGTATCTCCTATTCTTTTAGGATAATATTGATTTTCGTTGTCATTTTGATATGTAGCCATAGCAGTAGAGAAAGCTTTTAAGTTTCCCATAGCTACACCTGCATTTGCAGAACGTCTAGCAGATAGAATACCTGGAATAGCCATAGTCGCGATGATAGAGATGATAGAAATAACTATGAATAATTCGATTAAAGTAAAACCTCTGTTTGTTTTTTTCATAAAAAAATCTCCTTGAGATATTTCAGAATGTTTTAATAGGTTGTTATCTTATTTTAAAAGTAATTGTATCCATGCATTTATTTTTTTATTATCATTATTATAGTATATTTAATGATTATATTATATTTAGTATGTCTAATTTTTAATGCATATTTTATGCCAAAGTAAAATATTTTTTTATATGACTATATGTATCTTGTTATTTTTATATGACTTATATATGTATATTTTATTATGAATTAGTATGTATTTTATTAGAAGTTTATTAGAAAGTGACAATTTTTAGCATTTTCTAATAAAATTTGAGAGAGAGAGCAAAAATTTTCCTAGAATAAAAAATTTTCCTAGAATAATAGGAAGTGGAGGAAGTAAGAAAAAATGTATGAACAAAAAAAAATAGTCTTATATCTTAAATATAAGACTATTTTTGAGCTAACAAATATCGAATTTCAAATCTAATTTGAAATTATGATTTTTGAATCCATGTTGTACCGCCGAGGATAGTAACTGGGCCAGTAGTTTGAGTTTTTCCATCTGCAGGATCAACTTCTGGTACAACTGAGAAATCAACTTCCGCATCTGCTGGAGCTGTCCATCCTGTATCTAATGAAAAATCATTTTCCCAAATTCTATTGCTTTCATCAACATAATATGCTTTTGTGCCATTATTGAATGTAGTGGGATATGCAACGTAAACATACATTCCGCGATTAGCAGTATCATCATCTGCATCAGTACCATCTACGTAATATTCATATTTATAACCACTTTTAATACCTAAATGGCTAAAATAGTTACCGCAATCTGGTCCTTTGATTGCATCTACTCTTTTAGGATAATATTGGAATGCATTATCATTTTGATATGTAGCCATAGCTGTGGAGAAAGCTTTTAAGTTTCCCATAGCTGCACCTGCGTTTGCAGAACGTCTAGCAGATAAAATACCAGGAATAGCGATAGCTGCGATAATAGCGATGATAGCAATAACGATCATCAATTCGATTAAGGTAAAACCTTTGTTTGTTTTTCTCATATAAAAAATCTCCTTTGAGATATTTTAGAATGGTTTAAAAATAATTTAATTTAAATGGTTTAATAGGCTGTTAACTTATGTAGGAATATATGAATGATCATTTATTCCTTTTGCTATAATAGTATAGCATATTTTATGCCAAAATACAATGTTTTTTTTATTTTTATATAAATTGTTGATGTATATATGATTATGATTTTTTATTTTTTTTTGTTATATTAGAAATTTGTTAAAAAGTGACAATTTTTGACACTATCTAACAAAATTTGTTCCTATGCAGTTTTTGCTTTTGGTTTTAAAAGTTTAAAACTATAGGTAATGCCTTCTATTTCTTGATCTTTACTAGCTTCAAAGGTAATTTGATATTTTTCTTGGTAGGTATCGATTGCTTTTTTGAGTTCTTCTGTGTATTCAATAGTATCACTTATTTTGTCCATATATATATTGACTGTTAAATCTTCTGTTTCTTGCATTTCGATGCTAGAACGGAGCCATGTGATATTTTTATTAAAGCTTTTTTTGTTGGCATAGGAATAGATGAGTTCTAAAAAAGCAATGATAGCAAGTTCCAACCCTTGGTATCTCAAGTCGTAATGAAGTTCATCTTTAAGGTAGTTAAGAGCTGGCCATAAGTTTGCATGAAATATTTCATCGATTTCTGTGTGGATATTCAGTTGTATATATTGTATTTCATTGTATATGCTTTTAAATATAACCCCTACAGAACGATTGGGAGATGCTATGCATGTGTTCCATCGTTCTTTTAAGCTTCGTTTTATTTTACTAGGGATAGTTTCCCATATGTTTTGAGAATATTTAGAATGTGCTTGAAGGAGTAGAATGGCGTTGGCTATATCGGTGTCGTTAGCTGTTTTTTGTGAGAGTTGCACCATATTTGTTTGATAGTATATATTATAGTTACGTACCCATTGTTTATAGGGGTGGAATTGTAGTTTTTCTATGGCTCGTTCTTGATAAGACTGTCGAATAGTTTTATCTTCTTTATATCTATTGTTATACGTAATAATGACTTCGTATTGTCCTTCATCCACAATTGTCATGTATTGATTGAGAACTTGGTATTCTTGCTCATTGATGCATTGCAAAAAGATGTTGTCTACTGCATAGTCCCATTTTGTTCCATAAAATAGATAGCGTTTTTCTTGGGGCATAGTTGTTTCTTTCCATAAGGCATCTATGATTTTTTGCTTAATCATTCCAGAATGGCAGTCTTTTTCTAATTGATTATTGTTGAGTTCTGTCCAATCGCTGTTCGTTGGTTTGAGTTCAATCACTGGTTTTTTGTATTCTTCTAGTATTTGCATGAGAGGTTGGCTTGTAGTGGGATAACCATACAGTAGGATAAGTTTATATTGTTCTGTATTGAGAAGTGAAGTAAGTCGTGTGATGTCATAGTGGAATCGAATCCAAAATTGTTTATTTTTTCCTTCTGGTGTTTGGTATATGTCTTTAAAGATTTCTTTAAAATAAGTACGTGCTTCTTGGGAGGAGTTTCTTGGCGTACTGACTAGAACATTGCAAATTTGATTTTCAAATGCTTCTTCTTTGTTATGGTAGCAGATGACATTGTCATAGCGACTGATAATTTTTTTGATAAGTTCTTCTAGGTGTGGATTCACGATTAAGATTTTTATAAGTCGTTTGTTGTTGGAATCTGCGTCTAGTATAGCACGTATGACTGGAATATATACGCAAGGAATGGAGCGAAAGTCGAAGAATACGAGTTCTTGTGGTGATTTTTGTACGTGCGAAGATTCAAAAATATTGGACAGTGCATGTTGAATCATGCATTCTGTTTCTTTTTGAAAGATTTTGATTTCTTCGTCGTGGATGATATTGCCTTCCACAGTCATAAGAGAAGAGTGGAGGGAATTTTCTATGGTAAATCGTGGATGAGGATAGATTGTATGCATGCTTCTTGCTTCTTCTATGGAAGAAACAATGAAAAATTCGTTATCGTATAAGTCAGCAACTAAATCATGTACAATATAGTCAGGGCGTGGAAGGTTTGCAATGAAGATGATATTGAATTTTTTAATCTTAACTTTTTCTGTTCTTTTGATAACGTCTTGAACAAATAATTTTCGTGCTTCAGTTTCCATTCGATAGAGTTCGCGAATATCAATACAGATTCGTGTAAATTCTTTTAATGTTTTTTTGATGATTTCTCGAAATTTTTTTCGAAATTGGCTTATTTGTTCTGAATTATCACTCAGGTAACCACTAATTTCAATGATTGGTTGTTGCGGCACTTCGTCTTCAGCATAGTCTGGAGTGATTTTCCATTGTTTTTTTAAGATGTCAATGGCTTTTTCATAGGCTTTTTCATAATCATAGTAAAGTATATCTCCTTTGAGTTTAAAAAGAGCATTGGAAGCTGTTGTTTTTGAACTTATTAAGTAGATTTTTTTGAATTCTTTGCTTTGTTTGTAAGCTTTTGCATAATGTTCATCCCAAGAATGGCAGTGGGTCAGATCTAAGAAGATGATAGGCGATTTTTCATTTTTAATGTAGTTTTTGAATTGAAGAGCTAAGTCTTTTCCTTTGAGAGTACCGTAAAGGGAAATAGTAAAAATTCTTTCGCATATTTCAAGTTGGCGACCATATATATCTACTCGAAGGATAAATAGGGCTTGTTTAGATTCTTGTAAAGTGATTTTTTTATTGTGATATTCAAAAATAAGCCAATCTTCGTTTTCTTTTAGAACAGATACTTTGCTAGGAAGTGGAAAGCCAGCTTCTTGAAATTTTTCTCGACAGCTCCAAGACAAAGAAGCTTCTTGTCCTTTGATGTTACGTTCAGCTGCTTTGTTGAATTCTTCTTGATATTCTATAGGTATTTCAAAAAGTTTTCCAGGAAAGTAGTGAACATAACATGGTGTTGTTTGGTAGTTGAGAATTTTTTCTAAATCTTTCATTCGATTAAAAATAGATAAAATTCCAATAAGAGATTCTCTTTGAAAGATGTTGAGCAAGGGCGAATTTTCTGCTACGAGGATATAAAAGTTATCACTATTGTATGTATGAATTTCAATAAACGTTTTGATAAGGTAGGAGGGAAATGTAGATAAAGAATTGAGGTTTAATATAAATGGAATCTCAGAGTATTTTGCTTTTTGTAATGCTTTTTCTAGAGCATTTAAATCGCTGGGTTCTTCATGAGTATACATATATGTTCTTTCTATTTATAGTAATTATAGGATTATTTCTATTTGCAGTAATTATGGAATTGTTATAGTTATTTGTATTCATAGCTAATACTTAAACATTGTCTATGTATTTGTGCTAATTTTTCTTGTTTATAGTAGAATGCTGCTTGTTGTTTGTTTTCTAGTTTGTTTTCGATTTCTCTTGCCAATGTAAAAAAGGGAGTTGCATATTTATATATTTCCAACATATTTTGTACTTTTTTTTGTGCTTTTTGTAAACTTTCTTGTTGTTTTTTTGTTTGTTTTAGTATTTCCCATATGTGACTTTGTTCAAAGTATAAATATGTTAAGTTGTATTGTAATGCAATGTTTTTTTTATTATATTTCATAGAAGTTTCTAATATTTGTTCTACTTCATAAAAATATTGTTGTATTTGTTGGGGAGAATATTTTTTAATTTTAATTTTTTGTTGTAATTGTTTCATATATACTTGAGATAATTTTATAGCAAGGTTTATTTCCCATGGAGCTTGCTGAAAAGAGTCATGGAGTATTTCAATGTCCTTTTCAGAATATTGTTGCATGCTGATTTGTTTTGCATTACTTATTTGTAATAATTGAGGTAGTAAATTTGTACTCACATATATTGTAATAATAATGGTTCCTGCTATAAAAATAAGTTTAAGTCCATGATGGATAGAGATTGTTTTATGTTGGATTTGAGAACTATTAAGAAGGAGAGCTATAAAAATTGCGATTTGCTGGCATAATGTAGGTTCATTTATATTAATATCTAAACAATGATGAATAAAAAAAGCGAGTAAAGATAATGGCAATGCTTTTTTCCAATGGCATGTTGAAAATTTAGTGGCAATCCAATATCCTAAGAAGAAAAAGAATATAGTACAGATAAGAAAGATAAAGAAAATATACGATATAGTATGTTGTTGAAATTGACTTTGTAGTGATTCTGTATCAAAAAGTCGTTTTAGATTATGTAATAATATACCAACGAGAATGAAGCAGATAGTAGCAAAAGAAAGATGGTATTTTTTAGAAAAAGGAGATGGATTTTGTTTTTCTATTTGTTCTTTACAAGGTTGAAAGCATAGGCGTACAATAAAGTATATAATAGTTGCATATAGTACAAAGCCTATGATACCTGTTTCTACTAGCATTTGTAGCATCCCATTGTGAATATATTTACTTTCTTCTGTCCATATGAGTTTTTTAAAAGGATATAACTCTGTATAATTATTTACACCAATGCCTAGGATAGGGGAGTCTTTGTATAATTGAATGCCTGTTATCCAATAACCTATGCGTAAAACAAAAGATATTAAGCGTTTCCCAATAAAATGAAATACATTAGTATAGTACACGAGTATGCTAAAACAGCAACTTCCTAGAAAGATACTACAAGTAACGATCATAAAAATCATGCGTTTACATGTTTTATATAGAAAATATAAAAAAGAAATACTAATGGCAAGGAAAAGAGATAGAAAACTTGCTCTAGAACCAGTAATAGATAGCACAAAAATGGTAAGAATACAAAGCAAGAGAAAAATGATTTTTATTTTTATATTTTGTTGTTTGTTTTGACAACTTTTTAAGAAAATAGGTATATATAAAAGAAGATACGCACCTAAAGAGTTATCATTCGTAAAATGCCCAGATACATTAGTTGTATTTATTTTATATGTTAGGATGAAGTCTTTTAAATTACTCATATCATCTAAAATATTTGGATTATTTCGAATATATGCTTGTAGCGATGGTAAGCCAATATAATATTGATAGAGGCTATAGGTAATTTCTACAAATAAAACAGCCATGATAAGGGATGCGATGTATTGCCATATTTCTTTTTCTCTACTCCAATAATATACAGTAAAAAAAAGAAGTATATCTGTACCCCATAGGGAGCATTGGGATAGACAGGCAACAGGAGAATGACTCCATAGACTACTACTTAAACAATATAGTATCCATACAATAGGTAAAAATATAAAAATGGGCAGTTTATTTGTTGTATTATTTGTAATATCAGCACAAAGCATCATACAAAAAGCAATCAAAACAAATAAACTGACTAAAGCATTTTCGCCTATATCTACAGTAAGACCAGATAAGAATACACGAAAAATAATAGCAATGCTCAGGGCACCTAAAGAAAAAAATTGGAAAATAAAAGGCAAACGATTATTTTGATTCATGGTGTGTATGGTTTCCAGCTTGTTCTAATGTATGAATGATTAGCAATATTACAAACATTTGCAATATAACAATTAAAGAACCAATATATGTTAATTGATATAGTAACAGAGCACTAAGACCTGTTGCAAAGGTGAGAAAATAGATAAGTAAAACAGAACGTTTAGGTGTGAGGCCTAAATTTACAAGACGATGGGAAAAATGTCGTTTATCTGCTTTGAATATAGATACTTTTAATTGAAGGCGTAGTATAATGACTGTAAATGTATCAAATAAAGGGACAGCCAATACTAAAACTGGTAGAGTAACAGGGAAAATAGAAGAATATGAAAAGGTCATATAAATGGTCAATACAGACATCATATAACCTAGTGTTAAACTTCCAGAATCACCCATAAAAATTGTAGCCGGAGGGAAATTATAACATAAAAATCCCAATATACTCCCTAATAGTCCAATGAGTAAAAAAGCACAAAGCCATTGGTTTGTTTGTATAGCCACGATGAGTAAAAAGGTACTTGCAATAAAGGCGACTCCTGCTGATAAACCATCCATGTTGTCTAACAAATTAAATGAATTCGTGATTAATAAAACCCACGCCCAAGTTATAATAGCAGAAAATAGAAAGTTATTTATAAATAATGTAATTCGAATATCATATGCAATCAAAAAAAATGCAACAAGAGATTCTAGCATAATTTTGGTCCAAGGTGATAGATCAAAAAAATCATCTAAAAGACCAGTTAAAAATACAATGATAGCTCCTATGACTATTATGGTGACATCACGCCAGAAAAAAGGTTTTTGATTTAAATATTCTTCAATAAAAGGAAAGTATATGTCAAAATAATATAATAAAAGCCAAGCTAAAAAATAAGCACTCATCATTCCAAGAAAAATACCAATGCCTCCTCCACGTGGAATAATATGATCATGCATTTTTCTTTCTGATGGGATGTCGCTCAAGCCCCAATAACAAGCATATTTTTTAACAATCCATACAAAAAATGCAGAAAGCACAAAGGCACAGACAAAAATAATCGCATTAAAAAATATATTATGAAATACATCCATTATATTTTTGCCTCCTCAAAAATATTAGAATGAGAATCAATATAGCATTGGAGCATGACTGACGCTGCAATGGAATCACGATTTTTTTTCTTTTGGTCTTTTGTCAGACCAGCATCATGCATAATATGGTCAGCTGCTTGAGAGGAAAGGCGTTCATCCCATAAAACAACTGGCACTTTTAATTTTTTTTGTAACATTTTGGCAAATGTCTGGGCTTGCTTGGCCATATCTCCTAAGGTATTATCCATATTTATAGGGAGTCCCACTACAATTTGAAAAACATCATATTTTTCAATCCATTTTTGAATAATAGCTAAATCTTGTTGCACTGTACTTCTTTGAATCATATCTACTGGCGAGGCAATTTTTAAAGCTCCACAGATAGCAACTCCCAAACGTTTTTTCCCATAGTCTATGCCAAGCAAACGCATTTTTATCTTCCTCAAAAGTTATTTTACATATTTAAATTCACGTATTAAATTATCTACAGAAGTACGATGATCAATAGAAACTTCAGGACCTTCGCATGGTTCTTCTACAGCAACGCCATCATCCATAACAATTTTGCTAGAACGAATAGTCAATGTATATTCGCCATAATCAGAATGAGCTTCTGCAGCAATGACAACACGCCCCACATAATTTTCAGGTATATAATCTGATTCCTTTACTACAATATATTCTTTGCCAGCAAACCATTTTGCTTCGACAGCTTCTAAGATTTGATCGTGTTCTGTTTTATCAATTCTGTCGTTAGTAGAAAAAACAAGAACAATGGCATTAGAAGAAGCGACTGTTTGTGGTTGTGTAAACGTTTTTGTCACAGAAATATTAGTTTGTGGATCTGTCACTGTTTTTTCCACAGAAAGAGCAGGTGTGGAAACGACAGGAGGTGTGATGACAATTGGTTCTGGCACGGGCTGGAGTTCTGGTATAGAAGGAGCTGGTTCACCAAGAGGCTGTGGAGCTGGATTTAAAGGTAAGGATATTTTGTTTTCTGTCACTTGTTTATTGGATTTTGCACTGACTGCGACTTTTTGTTCAGGTTCCTTAGGTGTAGAGGAACTACAAGATATACAGCTAATAGAAACACATATACATAAGAAAATAATATAATATTTTTTCATAAAAAAACCTTTTTATAAAATGATAGACCCTAATAGCTTATAATTATATATTATAAAATTTTTATAAAAAATATTGTATTATAAGTTATTAAAATAATAGACCCTAATAGCTTATAATTATATATTATAAAATTTTTATAAAAAATATTATATTATAAGCTATTAGGATATTCCTTTTTAAAATAAATTATTGTAACATACTATTCATAAATTTGTCAAAAATAAAATTTAGGAATATAGACTCAGCATATTTCATAATCCATGGCTCATGAATACATAGATTATGTGAAAATGTATACATATAGACATATAGACTTAGTATATTTTAAATACGAAGATCATTTACAATGTATTGTGAACAATATCTACTTTTGTAAGGAAAAATAATCATAATAATGTAAAAATAGGTGCAACAGGGAAAATCTGTTACACCTTTTCTAAATTTTCTTATATTGTATCAGTAATACAGTATATTTCCATTAAATTTTGCATTTTAAATCTTCAATGATTTTTTGAACTGTAGTATACATTTTTTCATTGTTGACTTGTTGGAATAGCACAAGAGCTTTTTCATAATAAAGAAGAGCACGAGAGTATTGTTTTAAATGACAATGTGTTTCTGCAAGATGACAATAGGCAATTCCTAGCATTTGAGAATCACCTAATTTTTTTGCAATTTCAAAATTCTTTTGATAGTCTTGCAAGGCTTGTTCATATTCTCCTCGAGCATTATGAATCATGGCAATATTATTGTAACAAGTTGCTATGCCTTTGAGGTTGTCCAGTGTTTGGTAAATTTGCAAAGCTCGTTCAAAGAGAGGTAGTGCTTTGTACAAGTCACTTCGTTCTATATAGATCATACCTAATTTATTTAAAACTTTACCTAAGCGGACAAAATCGTTGATTTGTTCTAACATAATAATAGCTTCATTAAAATATTGCATAGCAGATGTGACTTCACCTTTTAATTCATAGATAAGAGCACGATTATAAATAGTGTGGCTTATTCCTATAACATAGTCTAGTTCTTTGTAGATTTTTTCTGTTTGGTCAATATAATTTATTGCATCTATGAAATTTTCTTCTTGTGCACAATTTAAAGCAAATATGCAGTACAACTCGCCTGTGGAAACTGAGTTTACAGTATTCATTTTCACTTTAAATTGTAAACATTTATGGCAATACTCCACAGACTGTTGATAATCTCCTTTTTCTTGGTATGCCTGTGCAAGGTTTAAAGCAATATTAGCAAGGTTTCTTATATTATCTTTAGTTTGCTCATAACAGTAGTATGCTTGTAAATAATTATCAATAGCTACTTGTAATTTTTTATTTTTAAACTCTAGGAGACCGATATTTTCATAGCAAAGTGCTATATCGCCTAGGGAAGATTTTTGTTTTTTAAAATAATCTAGAGCTTTGTACCAAGATGTTCGACATTTATCATAAATGTCTTGTTTTTGATAGATCCTACCTAATTCTACATGAAGACGTGCTAACATTTCAGGTTTTTGAGATAAATAAGGTTCAGCAATTAATAAAGATTTTTTCGCTTCGTCTAAATCACCTCGTTTTGCTAGGAGAATACCTAAGAAATATTGGGCTACACATAGAGTGTTGTTATCACTTATTTCTTGACTTAGTTCAATGGATTTTTGAAAATTAAAAAGAGCCTTATCTACTTGATCTAGCCTTTGATAACAAATCCCTAGAGATAACAAAACTTCAGCTAATTGCGTTTTTTCTCCCTTGTTTTCTAATAAAGTGTGTTTTTTTGATAGGAAATGAATTGCTTCTTTGTAATTTTCAAAAAAGTAAGCAATATGCCCCATTTCACCATAGACAAATATTTGTTGTGCTTCTGGAAATTCTTCAGGAGTCATTGTTTGAAGAGAATCTATACATTTATAATACCAAAATTTCGCTGTCTCTATGTCGTTTTGATAGTACAAGTTTTTTGCTATAATACAATACAGAGAAAGGCGTTGAGGATGTGTATCTAGATGTTTTCCTTTTTTATAAAGACGTTTTGATATTTTTTCTATGTCTTGGTTGAGTTCTGCTTGTCGAGCCACTGTGGCAAATAAAATTTGAAAGGAAATCAATTCATGTTCTTTTAAAGATTCATTGATCAAAGAGGAAATTTTGTCTAATAAGAAATATGCAACTTGGTATGCTTTTTTTTCATCTCTTTGATATAAAAAGAGAACAAAGTCCATGATGCCATACAATATGGGCTCTGATAATATATTTTGCAAGAAAACATCAGCCATAGGGTCAATTTTTTCTTCTATTGACAATTGGTGGTGTTTCAAAAATCGAATTTGTAATATATAACATACATAAAAACGTATTACTTCGGGAAATTGAGAAATATTTTGAAAAAGTGATGCAATTTTATCATAGAAACATTTTTGTAATAGTAGTAAAATATCATAGTGTACAACACCGTGTAAAAGGAAATGACCCTTATATAGTTGTTCCAAATATGACGTGATAGTTGTTTGTGATTGTTGCGTACGTAATGCTACATATCGATATATTAAATGCTGCATTAAATGCATTTTCCCAAAATATAACATATTTTCATTACATAAGTAATCGGCATTTCCTAAAATGCCATGTTTAATGATATGATGTAAAGGCGAAAATAAATCGCTCAACACTAAAGATTGTTGAAGATTTTCAGGTACGTCTTTTAAAATATAGTTTAAATCTAGAAAAGCAGTATATTGCTTGAGAAGAGTTTCTGTCAATTCTTCCAAAATGGCTTGTTGTTTTGGAAATGGGTATATATATTTTGCCAAATAATTTTCAAAAATATCTTGTATTTCTATATTTTTAGGAACGTCTTGTCCTTGATAGGAAGATAGAAAGAAATACATAATAGCTGGATTTCCAAGAAGATATCTTGTATATTCTGAAAGCTTCCTCCATGGTGTAGCTGGTAAATGAAAATATTTTTCCATCTGCTTGAACAATACTTTTGTTTCTTTTTCAGAAAAATTAGTTAATTCATAATAAGGAGTAGATTCTATCATCCAAGGAATCTTAGAATCACATAGAAAAGATAGGGGAGAAGCTTGTTGAAAAATTTTCTTATGTATATGATAATACAGTAGATGTGTACTGATAATTACACGTACCTTCTTAGTATGTTGGGAAGTAAATTGAAGAATAGAATACAACAATTTTATATTCGAGTCTATTTTTTCAATGCCATCTATAATAATGATAGGGGAAACATTGGCTATTTCCATGATTTTTAAAGCATTTTCCCAAGTAATAGAGCCTTCCAAAAAACGATCTAATTCTTCTACTATATTTTCTACTTTCCCAGCTAACATAGGCATAAAAAAAACAATATGACCATTTTTTCGCCAAGTATTTGCCATATGAGCTAAAGATGTAGTTTTTCCTACACCTGTATCACCTACTAATACAAATAAAGAATTATTCGATTGTATAAATTTATCTAAGGTACATTCTAAATTAAAACGAGGGTGATAGTACTCTGTAAAATTTATTTGAGATAAATAATTTTGTGTATTTTCAAGGCGTTGTTCAGTAAATTTATACAAATCATGTATAGTGAAAAAAACTTCTTTGGGCTTTTGCTCAATAAATTTTTCTTCCCATGCTAAAAATTGATTCATTACTTTACGAACAGCAAGGCTATGATAACTTCCACGATATAAAATTTGATTAGAAGTACGACCCTCATATAATAGAACTTCCATTCCAAGATTTAAATTAATTTGAAGACAATAATAGCATTCATCATATATAATCAGAGGTGACATATCATGAAATTGTTTTGTCTTTGTATCATATATGCAAACTTTTTTCACAGGAGGTTGTATTACGAATTCCCATGTTGCTTTTTCAAAATTACGTTGAAAACCCTGCAAATCTAAAACAGAAGCCATATTGTCTTGGATAGATTCGATAAAACAAAGAGGATATTGGAATAAATATTGTAATTCATATATAATTTTTATCAAACAGGCAAAAGAAAAGTCCCAAAATAGTTTGATTTCTTCCTCTATCATCATAAAGAGAACATCTTTTAAGTTATCTTGAAGATCAGCTAATACTGTTAATAAGCCGATATCTATATCTGTTTTTGCCACCAAATCCGACATATAGACCAAATTTTCTTCATTTACTTCGTTGTACCAAGCTAATGTATCGGAAAGAAAAGGTGTACTATGAGCTCTTAATAAAACAATTTTCAAAAAATTTAACCAATCTTTTGTTTTTGTTTTTTTCTTTTTAAGAATTTCTTGAAAAAAGGTAATATTTTCTTCTTGATTTTGAGAATATGCAATCAAAAGTAGACTTATATAAATTACAATTGTATGGTATGTTTCAAAAACTTCTTTTAATCGATCTTCTATTTTTTTTTGTGATAAAATTTTTTGAAAAGCAACAGCAATAGGAAAAGGATATTGTTTTAATTTTTCCTGTACAATCGCAAGAGTAGCATTATTGTTAAATGGATCTTCTTTTTTATCATTCATAATATGTCTCACCAAAATTTGATTGTGTTATTATTAAGAAGGTAGTTTACTGCTATTTCGACATTAAAAAACGAGAACATCTTCTAATAAGCTAATCGAAATCATTTCTTGTTTTCGTACTTTCACCTGCTTTCTATTTTTTTTTATATCAAATTTTGCAGATTCCATAATATAAAATTCTTTTGTTGTACTTGTAGAAGAATGATCATGGACATCTACATTATTGAGCGTTAAAAATTCTTCTCCATCTAAAAGAAGAATTCCTATATACATATACTCAGACTTTGTATCTACTACTACTGGTTTTCCAATGTAATCTTGTAATTCAGACATTTCCCTCCCTTTTTAAGAGTCTGGTTTTGTTTTTTAAACAAAACCAGAAAATCTATAACGCATTTACTACAATGATATTATAGCAATCCTAAAACTCGCAAAATATCATTATATGTTACATACAACATTAAAGATATTAATAAAGCAATGCCTAAATAGCTAGCATATTCTAGTACTTTATCAGGTATTTTTCTCCCAATAATTTTTTCAATAAGAATAGTAAATAAATAACCACCATCTAAAATGGGAATAGGAAATAAATTAATCACTGCTAAGTTAATGCTAATGATAGCTAAGAAATATAAAAAATATCCGAATCCAAGTTGTAACTGGTTATGAGAAGCTGTAAAAATAACGATAGGACCACCTAAATTTTTTGTAGAAATTTGACGACTAAATAAACTTTTTAACATGAGAAAAATGTCTAAAATCATTTGTTTGGCATCTAAAATACCAAGACGACAAGATTCTAAAATGCCATGTTTTTGTAATTCCGTCTTTTTAGGTAAAAATCCTAATGTTCCAAAATCTAATACTTCAACATTTTGTGGAGTGATTTCCTGTACTTCTTGTGCAACACCATTCCTAGAAAAAGCAATGGCGAGAGTTTCCCCTTGGCAATTGGAAACAATTCCTAATAATTCTTCCCAATTTTTGAGTATTTTCCCTTGTGAAAGGTGATTGTTTCCTTGTTCTACTTCTTCTTGAGACTTTGGATATAAACCTGTAATGACATCTCCTACTTCTAAAATACTTGCTGCAGGAGAATTTTCCACTAACCCACCTACTGTTAGATTAGGTACAAAATAAAAATCATGGAAAAAATCATCAGGCACATCTTGATAATCTTGCGTAAATTGGCTTTCACCACGTTCTATAGTTAAAGAAAAATTCGTTTTCCCTTGCAGAGCTGTTTGAAAATCTTGTGATGTATACACTGCTTCCCCATCAATGGCTACAATCTTATCATAGGCAATAAAACCATTTTTAGCTGCAAAAGAATCTTGGCGAACATCTTGAACTGATAAACTAGAAGCTTCGATTCCAATGCGAAAAATTTTTTTCTTTGGAGGCGTTACTGTAAAAGAAAGTTTTTGCCCATCACGTTCTACATCAATAACAACATTTGCGCCTTCTAGTTTATGGATCATATCAAAAATTTCAAAACCATTTTCAATTTCTTTACCAGCAAAGCCAGTAATAATATCATTCGTACGCAATCCTGCAGTAAAAAAAGGAGTGCCTTCATCAATGCTTAACGTTTCATAATAAGGATTCACGCCAATTAAAAGCATCCCTAGCTTTTCATTGTACACAGGCTTAATAATTTGATCTAGAACTTCTCCCTTTCGTTCAACTTTAACATGAACACCCTTTTCAGAATCTCCAAATGCAATCAAAGTTTTGATTTCTTTGAAATTATTAATATCTTTTCCATCGATAGAAATAATTTTATCGCCTTCTTGCAACCGAGCATGCCAAGCAGGAGAACCAGGCATAATATTACCAATAGTTGGAGATGGAAATTGAATCCCAATTTGAAAAGCCAAAATACATCCAAGAAGACCAAAAACAAAATTCATAGTGACGCCAGCGACAATTACACGTGCTCTTGCACCAGGAGATTTTGACATAAATTCATCAGGTGCTCCTGTATTTTCAGAACTAGGAGTTTCACCTGCCATTTGAACGTAACCCCCTAAGGGTAAAATATTTAAACGATATACAGTTTCTTTATATTTTTTCTTTAAAATAGCAGGTCCAAATCCTAAAGCAAATTCTAAAACACGAACGCCTTCCCATTTAGCTGCAAGGAAATGACCTAATTCATGGACAAAAATTAAAAAGCCAATTCCAATCAAAACAACTAACCATCCTAGTGATGATTGTAAAGAAGCTAAAAAATATACCCCCAGTATAACTGGTATCCAGGTTAAAAACCTATATTTCATACTATCTTTCGACGAAAAAACGCCGCTCCTTTCCTAAACAATGAAGTATAATATTTTGTGGCACTGAAAACACATTGTAAAAAATTTCTTTATGACTTTATCATATGAAAACACATTGTAAAAAAAATTTCTATGATTTTACAATATTATCATGATTCTTATTTTTATTTTCAGTCTCATGATTCTTATTTTTATTTTCAGTGCTTGTTTCCTTAGATTTCAAAAAATTTCTCATTTCCAATATATTTTGAGAAAGTGCATTTTTTTGAAAATATTTATATCGTTTTTCAATACGAACTAAAATATCTTGTTGTGATTCTTCTTCAGATTCAGAATTTTTATTATATCTTCCTGTATTTCTTGTAGATTTTGTGGGCAAAGGCTCAGTTACATTTGTTTTTTCTACATAGTAATTTTGAAAATCCCATACAATTTTGCAATTTTTCCATAGCAAAGAGCGTTGTTGTACTTCTTCTTGTAAAACACTTTGAATCCAATCTTCTGTTCGAGTTCGATACAGTTTATTTCCCTTTAAAGCAACGATTCCAAACATAGAAAGAATACTACGAAAACCTCGTTCTTCCAGTCGTTCACTTAAAAAAGATTGCACTTGGTGCAAAGTCATTTTTGGAATAGGAAATAACCATGAATTTAAAAACAACTCTATATTTTCAAGATGAAGTCCCAGTGTCAACTCAATAGAAACATTCCAAGATACTTTTTCACGAGAAGTATTTTTATATTTCAAATGCACAGTATAATCTTGACCGAGTCCTAAAACAATAAAACGATACGAAAAATTCCAAGGATGAAAACGATACAGCCATTCTCCTAAATCTTCTTCCACTTCAGCATTATACTGACCTAAGACAATCTTGCCATCAAGCAAAAGTCCGATATCTCCCTTAGGAAGTACAACTTTTTCGCTATCGATTTGCGGTTCAAAAATTTGTTCTTGCAATATTTCTAACGCTTGTAAATTTTCTTGAGAAATATTATGCATACAATGAGGCATACAAACAGGAATAGAATCAGCTAATTTCACTTCTGTTTGGTTCAATATTTTTAATTTTCGCCAATCTAAAACAAGCATTGCCATTTCCTTATATATATTATATAAATTTGTCTAAATTTCAAAAATACCAATAAACATACATATTTTATTGTACAATGCAAGGAAGTATCTTTCCATAAAATATTTATTGTACAATGCAAGGAAGTATTTTTCCATAAAATTTTTTTTATGCTATAAGGAAACAGAAAAGTACCTAAAAATTTTAACAAAACATCTGAAATATTGATGATAATTTAAAGTCTCAACAAAACATTTGAATATTTATTATAATTCAAAACAATGTCATTGATTTTTTATATTCAAATGTTAAAATAAAATATCTTACACAGGTTGGAGGAAAGATTATATGACGCTCAAAGTTGGACAAATCATTGAAGAATATCAAATAGTATCTGAAATCGGTCGTGGTGGCAATGGGATTGTATTTAAAGGACAATCCTTAGATGATGATAGAGATGTCGCTATAAAAGTCCCATTCCCAGAAAGAGTAAAAAAAGATCCAACATTAGTCTCTAGTTTTTTACGCGAGACTTCTGCTATTGCACGATTAGAACATCCTAATATTGCATCCTATTACAAAGTAGGCACAAATCGATTTGAAGATGGTGAAGAAAGTTTTGTTTTACCATATCTTATCATGGAATTTGTCAAAGGTGAACCATGCTCTTGCCTAGAAAAAAAATCTATTCGAAAAATAGTCACCTTAATGCAGAAAGTTGCCGAAGCAGTTGCTTATGCTCATGGTAAAGGAGTAATCCATCGTGATTTAAAACCAACGAATATTTTTGTAGATAGCGAAAACAATCCAAAAATTTTAGATTTTGGTCTAGCCCAACTCATGGACCAAGTCACTACAGCATCAGGAATTTTTGAAGGTTCGCCCTCATTTGCTGCCCCAGAACAATTTAAAGGTGAAAAATGTGATGAACGATCTGATATATGGATGCTTGGTTCCATTTTATTCTCTTTATTAACTGGACGCCCACCATTTGTTCCGCCTACACATGCAGAAATGAATCAAATGCAACAAGTATTTGCTATACAAGAACAAATTTTAAAAAGTCCAACTCCTAAACCCACGAAATGGAATAGCGAAATTGATGAATACCTTGAAAAAATTTGCTTAAAAGCCTTAAATAAAGATGCAAAATTAAGATACCAAACAGCAGATGACTTTGCTGCAGATTTAAAAAATTGGAATAAAGTAAACCGCGACTATTGGATGGAAAAATCGAAAAAAAACATACGAGGTATCATGTTCGTTCCCAAATGTATTAAAAAGAAAATGATTAAAAAATCATATGATTATTTAATCAAAGCTCTTTCTTATGGCAATGCAACCACGCCGATTAAAGAACATCTTAGCCATCTATTGCATCTCCAAGGAATGGAAGATATTGTTTTACTAGAAATGGCTCTACCTAGCAATCTTACCATAGAAACTTGGGAAAAATATTTATCCATCATACAAGTATGTTCTTGTGAATTCTTTGATTTTGTTCTTCCTATACAAAAAGTTGTCATAGGACAAGATGAGAGCGAAGGCGTACCTCATCAAGTTTTAACAATATATCGCCAACCAAAAGGTGAGAGCTTACAATTACAAATTGGCAAAATTTCTTTTGAAAAAGCACTCGATTTAATCCATAAAATTGAAACTGTGTATCGATTTTTTCGTACACAAGGATTGGAACCTGCATTACCTGAACCTCCAGAAATTTTTTTAGAACCACTCAACATCCTAGCAGGCGGTTGGCCCTTTCGATTCCTTACAGAAGCAGAAGCACCTAAAGAACTTGGCAAATTTTTATACTACATATTAACCGGTTTTCAACTCACCAATGAATCACCAGATCTACATAAATTACCTGCAAAAATTCGTGATACCATGATGAGAACTTTTGCAGAAAAATCAGAGATTAAAACACTTCAAGAATTTGTAAATGCAATTGATCGAAATTTAGAAGCTTATAAAATTATAGAATCTGGTATTCTTGATCGTACATTTGAATTTCCAGAAGGAGAATATTGGTTTCCTAATGTCTTAAAAATTGAAAAAACAGGACATATGAAACTCAAAGGCAATACTATACTTCACTTTGAATCTTGTGCAGGCATCATTTCCTATGGGCAAATAACAGCCAAAGGAGTATGGGACGACCAAAAAGAAGAAGGTAGTATTCGTTTTACTGCTGTTAATCCTAAAGAAGGATGGGGTGGAATCCATGTATTCAATAACAATGTCCATATGGAAGGTTGCACATTAGAACATAGCCATGGGTATATTGAAACACATTATAACATCTCAGGTGGAGCATTACATATAGATGGTGGCACTGTTTATATTCTCAATTCCAGCTTTAAAGCCAATGAATCCTCAAGCGAAGGAGCAGCTTTATCTCTCACAGGTTCACAAAATATAGAACTGCAAGCAACTAATGTCTTATTTATCGAAAATAAAACAAAACGATGTGGTGGTGCGATTGCCATTGATGCACTTAGCAATGCAGTATTCACAACATGCCATTTTGAAGACAATCGAAGCAAAGAAGAAGGAGGCGTATTCTATATCAAAGGAAACGCTATTGATCAACAAACACAAGTCTTTTTAAATGATTGCTTATTTATTGGAAACCGCACACAGATTTCGGGTGGAGCCATTATGGTTACACAAAATGCAACTGTTGTGCTAGAAGAGTGTAACTTTGATTCTAACATTGCTGATGACAGCGGAGGTGCTATCTTACTCATTGGAAAGCAAGAAGCAATTGCCACAGTTTCCATCCACAATACAAAATTTTCCAACAACCGAGCTCAAATACGAGGCGGAGCCATTGCACAGAAACGATATGCTCATTTAGAAATCCAAACTTGTCGCTTTGATGGGAATAGTTCAGATCGAGATAGTGGTGGTGCTATTGCCATGGACGGTAAAGGCGGAAAAGTTCTTACCACATCCATTTTGCAAGATTCTGTCTTTGTAGAAAACAGATGCCGAGTCGATGGTGGTGCTATCAATGCCAACTTAAACACAGATGTACTATTTGAAGACTGTCGATTTGATAGCAACGCAGCAGAAGATAATAGTGGTGGGGCCATTGTGATTGTAGGAGAAAATGCAGATAACTTCAGCCTAGCTCGATTTATTCAATGCACATTTTACAGAAATCGTTGTAAAATGGATGGAGGTGCTATCAATGCCAATGTATACAGTAGAACATATTTTGAAGAATGTCGCTTTAAAAATAACACATCAGAAGATAGTGCAGGTGCGTTTGAAATCGTAGGTGAAGAAGGTGAACATTGCAGTGAAGCTATATTCCAAAACGTTGTGTTCATGAGCAATAAATGTAAAGGAGCAGGTGGTGCCATTTGTGCGTTAGATGCTACCAATATTGGATTTGATCATTGCCAATTTGAAAACAACAGGGCAGAAGAAGATGGTGGTGCTATTTACGTTCGAGGCACAGAAGCGAAAGCAAGTGAAATCCTATTTAAAAATTGCAACTTTCTAGAAAACAAAAGCAAACAAGTTGCTGGTGCGATCAGTTTAAATATATTCTGTCGTTCTAAAATAGAGGCATGTAAATTTCAAAGCAATCGATCTGAAAATAAAGACGGCGGTGCATTATATATTGTAGGCAAAAAAGGTGAAAAATCTACTGAAGCAACACTCTTTAATGTTTCTTTTATTGAAAATTTTGCCAACATGGATGGTGGTGCAGTATGCATTGGGGACTACTCCCTTATTATTATGGATAAATGTCGCTTTGATAAAAATAAAGCAGAAAATAGTGGCGGTGCTCTTAGCATTTTGGGACGAGAAACAAAGTTTCCTACAAAAATCACAATACGAAATTCACGCTTTTCAGAAAATCAAGCAAAATATGATGGTGGAGCGATGATTGCTAGCTACCATACTAGAATGTTCATCTTTGACTGTTTACTTATACATAACCATGCAGACAATAATTGTGGAGCTATTGGAATCGAAGGGAAAGCAGACCAAGGTGCAACAAAAGCAAAATTTCAACGAGTCATATTCCAAGAAAATAGTTGCAAAAACGACGGTGGTGCTATTGCTGCAGCTACTCATTGTCAAATCGTTCTAGAAGAATGTCGATTTGAAAGCAACTTTACAGAAGGAGCCTGCGGTGCTATTGGACTCTTTGGACAGGATAAAAAAAATCTAAGTGAAGGAACATTCAGAAAAGTTATTTTCGTAAACAACCGTGCCCATATTGATGGTGGTGCCATGGTCATCGGACGATTTAGTAGAACAAAATTCGACCAATGCATTTTTGAAGAAAACTATGTAGAACAAAAAACAGGCGGTGCTATGCTTATCCTTGGAAAAGATGCAACATTCACCACTATTGCTGATTTTCAAGGAGTCATCTTTCGCAAAAACTACAGCACTATCGATGGTGGTGCCATCAACGCCAACATATTTAGCCAAGTTACATTCTTTAATTGTCTATTTGAAGAAAATATTGCACGACAGAAAAACGGCGGTGCTATTGTACTCTTAGGGAAAAATGGAAGCAACCCCACAAAAGCACAATTCAAACAAGTAACGTTCAGAAAAAATCAATGCAATATTTCAGGTGGTGCTATCAATGCCAATGACTTTACACGAAGCTACTTTCTCAACTGCGTATTTGAAGAAAACATATCCCATACAAAAAATGGCGGTGCTGTCCTTATTTTAGGGGATGATGGAAGTACACCAAGTGATGCAAGATTTATTGGTGTGGAATTCAAAGGAAACCATGCCCAAGGATCTGGCGGAGCAGTCAATGCAAATGTCTACACAATTACAGTATTTGAAGACTGCCTCTTTGAGAAAAACAGTTGCGAAGAACGAGGTGGTGGAATTTTTATTCGTGGATTTCGTAGACTTCCTAATAAAGCACAAATCAAAAATTGCCACTTCATTGGAAATATGGCAGGGAAAATGGGGGCTGACGTTGCTATGAACGCAGTCAAAGGCGTAACAAAAGAATCCCTTATCCGAGATAACAAAATCGAAATCAAAATTTCTGACCCTGACTTTCTTGCAGAAGAAGCTGAAGAAACTCAATCTTTACTCATGAAACGATCTACCCAACACATGCTCAATGACGACACTCCCATGGAAAGCCATAAACTCGAAATTAGCCAAATTCGCGAATCCTACAAACTCGGAACACAACAAAACTAAAACAATAAGGAAAATATATATAAAAACAGTGAGGAAAAATTCAACTGATAATCAATAATTAAAACATAACATTACAAACATAATATAATAAAAAACTCAAAACGAAAAAAAATGCAAAAACATATCAATCAAAAAAACAATAGAGAAAAAAATGAAGAAATTTGCATATAAAACACAAGCAAGAGAACTCAGCTTACAATTTTTATACCAACTTGACCTACGAGGTCAAGAAATATACTATACACTAGACAAATTTTTACAAGAAACAAGTGACAACAAAGACGCTATTAACTACGCCATTGAAATCATTCAAGGCTACCTAAAAAATAAAGAAGAGATTAACAATATAATCAAAAACACAGCAACTAATTGGTCTATCCATAGAATGGCAAAAATAGATAGAGCTATACTACAAATAGCAACCTATGAACTACTTTACCTAAATCTACACAAAAACATCGTCATCAACGAAGCCGTTGAACTAGGAAAACGATACTCTACAGAAAACTCAGGCTCATTTATCAATGGCATTCTAGACACAATTTGGAGAAAACATAAACCACAAAAAACAAATGAAACATAGCATCTATTTTGCTAAAATTCTACAAAACCTTATAGAGGAGAATCAACATGACAGTTCATTTTATGTGTTCTTGCGGTGGTCGCACATATTCTTTACCAAACAATATGGCTGGTCAACGAGTTCGATGTCCAAACTGCAAAGGACTAATTGTGGTTCCTCAACCTAGCGAACAAGTTGTACTTGCCATGCCTGCAGAAGAATAAAAAAAACATCTCAATATAAAAAATTTAATAGATTATATAAAAAAATAAAAAATTCGTACAGCATTTTTTTTAACGTATATAATCTATTAAATTTTTTATACTCTTATCTAACATACGAAATTTTATATTTTTATCTACCCTAATATGAAAGAACTACCGATTTTTTCCCCCAATTTTTTTTGTTTATTTTTATACCGAGTATATGAAAAAAAAGATTGCAATAAACCCTTAGCTTCTTCTGCCCTCACATCAGAAACAACCCGAATTTTATGATTTAAGCGAGAATCATTCAAATTTTTTATATTTTATCTATATACAAAACAAAATAAAAAGAATTATAAATTTTTTTTTGCTAATTTTTTTTGTTTATTTCTATACCGAGTATATGAAAAAAAAGATTGCAATAAACCTTTAGCTTCTTCTGCCCTCACATCAGAAACAACCCGAATTTTATGATTTAAACGAGAATCATTCGTAATATTAAAAAGAGAATGAACAGCACCACTTTTCAAATCAGATAATCCATATACAAGTTCAGAAATCCTACTATTTACAAGAGCTCCCGCACACATAGCACAAGGTTCTAAAGTAACATACATAGTGCAATTCGATAACCTCCAAGCACGTTTCCAAACATTGGCTTGTTGAATTGCTAGCATTTCAGCATGTGCTAATGCTGAACAATACATCTCTGTTCTATTATGAGTTTGTGCAATAATCACATCATCACAAACAATAATTGCACCAATGGGTACTTCATTTAAAATCAAAGCTTTTTCAGCTTGCCTCAATGCAAACCCCATATAATATTCATGCTTTGTCATACAAACCTTTTTCTATTTTCTATAAACATACATTAAAAAGTTCCGTTCCTACAAACCTATAAAATCCTATAAATAGCTATAAAAATCTATAAATAAGATTTCTGTTGTATTTCTGTTTCAACCTTGCTGGTTACAATCTGATTTATTACTAAATCTGACTGCA
>Ga0116147_1001628_pt1 | contig 24294 bp, 12 predicted proteins | sample AD_JPNHG3_MetaG_FD_89749 | JGI IMG/M metagenome (GOLD analysis project Ga0116147, IMG submission 89749) | Active sludge microbial communities of municipal wastewater-treating anaerobic digesters from Japan - AD_JPNHG3_MetaG | ecosystem: Engineered > Bioreactor > Anaerobic > Digestate | place...
CCGGCGTCCGGCCATTGTGTTCTTCCACGGCGGCGGCTTTGTTGGCGGGAACCCCCGGCAGTTTGAAAACCAGGCGGCGCACCTGGCGCGCCGCGGCGCGGTTACCTTCGAAGTCGAATACCGCTTGCTGCCGCGCGGGTCACGGGAGTTGCCCACCCGCTGCATCCAGGACGCCAAATCGGCCATGCGCTGGGTCCGCCGTCATGCCGTGGAATTGGGCGTGGACCCGCAACGCATCGCGTCGGCGGGCGGTTCCGCCGGCGGGCACCTGGCCGCCTTCGTCGGGCTGGTGGAGGGACTGGATGATGCCGCCGAGGATCGGTCCGTGTCTGCCAAAGCCAATGCCATGCTGCTGTTCAACCCGGTGCTGGATAATGGACCTGGCGGCTGGGGCCATGACCGGGTCGGCGAGCGGTATCGCGAGTTTTCCCCGTTCCATAATGTCACCAGCAACGCGCCACCCGCAATCGTGATGGCCGGCTCAGCCGACAACCTGGTTCCGGTTGCGACCCTCCGCGCGTTTCAAGACGCCATGCAGCGCGCCGGAGCGCGATGCGAAACCCGCATTTACGAGGGCCAGCCCCATGGCTTCTTCAACTTCGGCCGCAACCAAAACCGCTTCTATCGCGAGACGCTCATGGCGGTGGATGATTTCCTGGTATCCCTCGGCTGGCTGGCCCCCGCTCCGCGGGACTCGTCTCTAACGGGGACCGCCCCCAGCGCCGCCCCGGGCGCCGAACCAGCACCCCAACCCTCCTCAGCCCCCAACATCCTTTATCTGCTCTGCGACGACCTCGGGTATGGCGACATCCGCTATTTCAACCCGGCCGGGAAAATCCCCACCCCGCACCTGGACCGGCTGGCCGCGGCGGGAATGGTCTTCACCGACGCCCATTCCGGATCCTCGGTTTGCACGCCCACGCGCTACGGCATTTTGACGGGTCGCTATAGCTGGCGCACACGCCTCCAAAACGGCGTGCTGAACGGATTTTCCAAACCCCTGATTGCGCCGGACCGCCTCACCGTTCCCGCCCTGCTCCAGCGCCACGGCTATCACACCGCTTGCATCGGCAAATGGCATCTCGGCCTGGACTGGCCCCTGCCATCCGGCGGCAACCTCGCCCGCGACGGGGACTCCCGGCGCATTGACTACCGACAGCCCATCCGCAACGGCCCGACTCAGCTCGGCTTCGACTATTACTTTGGCATCTCGGCCTCGCTGGACATGCCGCCCTTTGTGTTCATCGAAAATGACCGCGTGACCAGCCTCCCGGCCACCGAAAAAACCTGGATCCGGACCGGCCCGGCCGCGGCGGATTTCGAGGCGATGGAGGTGCTGCCGACCCTCACCCGCAAGGCGGTCGAGTACCTCGGCCGGCGCGCGGCGCAGGCGCAGGCCGGGCGTCCCTTCTTCCTTTACGTTCCCTTCACCTCGCCCCACACGCCGTGCGAACCCACTCCCGAGTGGCGCGGACGCAGCGGGCTCAATGTCTATGCCGATTTCGTGATGCAGACCGACGCGTCCGTCGGCGAAATCCTCGCCGCCCTCGACCGCCATCAGCTCGCCTCCAACACGCTGGTCATTGCCACCAGCGACAACGGCTGCTCCCCCGCCGCCAAAATGGAGGAACTGGCCGCCAAAGGCCATCAGCCAAGCCACATCTTCCGCGGCACCAAGGCCGACATCTTCGAGGGGGGCCATCGCATCCCCTTCATCGTGCGCTGGCCCGGCAAAATCCGTCCCGGCTCGACCAACACCCAGACGGTCTGCCTGACGGACCTGCTGGCCACCTGCGCCGAACTCGTGGGAACCCCCCTTCCCCCCAACGCCGGCGAGGACAGCGTGAGCCTGCTGCCGGCGTTCCTCGGGAAAGACACCCCGCCCCTTCGCGAAGCCACCGTCCATCACTCCATCAACGGGTCCTTCGCCATCCGCCAGGCCAACTGGAAACTGATCTTCTGCCCGGGCTCGGGCGGGTGGAGCAACCCAAAACCCGGTTCCCCCGCAGAGAAGGGCTTGCCGCCGGTGCAACTCTACAACCTGGCGGCGGACCCCGGGGAAACCCACAATCTCCAGGCGGCCCGGCCGGAGCTGACGCGGCGGTTGACGGACTTGATGGAGCGGTACATTGCCCAGGGCCGCAGCACGCCGGGACCGGCGCAACGCAACGACGTTCACGTCGAGTTATATAAACCCGCCCGGGCACGCTGAGGCCGGCCGCCCCGCAGTCGCCAGCCGCCGGCATCGGGCTTTCGGCCGCACCGGCTGCGCGGGAAAGCGCGTGGCTTTGTGTCTTTACACCCGGTCCGGCTTTTGGCATAAAAGGAGCCGGAACACGGCGGTCCGTCGCGGACGGGCCGGCAGACCTGAGAACATGAACCACGTTTTGGCATTATGAGGAAGCTCTCCCCACGACTCCTGGCCTTGCTGCTCTGGCTTGGCCCCCTGCTCCCCGGCAACACCGCCACGCGTTACGTGTCGCTCACTGGCGGCCACCTCCCGCCCTTCCTCAGTTGGTCTGATGCCGCAACGAACATTCAAGCCGCCATAGACGCCGCCGACCCGGGCGACGAAGTTCTGGTGGCTGACGGGATTTATGACAGCGGGGGCAAAGTGATGGCGGGGGATTTGACCAACCGCGTGGTGGTGGACAAAGCCCTCACCGTGCGCAGCCTCAACGGACCGCTGGTGACTGTGATTGACGGCTTGAGCAGCGGCAACGGTCCGGCCGCGGTTCGTTGCGCCTGGCTGACCAATAACGCCGTCCTGCGCGGCTTTACCCTGCGCGGCGGCGGAACGCGGGCGAGTGGAGATGCTTTTACGCTGCAGAGCGGTGGCGGGGCCTGGTGCAGTTCCACCAACGCCGGCCTGCAGCACTGTCTGGTGGTCTCCAACACCGCCTTCGCTTATGGCGGCGGGGTTTATGGAGGAACACACCGGTACTGCTGGATTGCGCGCAACTCGGCCTCAGGAACGACCGGCATCGGCGGCGGGGCCTACAGCGCGTTGCTCTTCCACTGCACCGTCACGGGCAATGGCGCTCAAAACAGCGGCAGCGGAATGAGCCGCAGCACCGCCACCAACTCGATCATTTACTTCAATACGAACCTCTTCACCCGCCTGGAGGACAACTACAATAATGTCTTTCCGGTCAACCTGCGAAATTGCTGCGCCAAACCCCTGCCATCCGGCTTGGGCAACCTCGGCGACGATCCCCGGTTGCTGGCCGACCGGGTGCATCTGGACCTCGCCTCGCCCTGTCGGGGAGCCGGGCTGGCCACCGGCACCGCTGAGGTGGACCTGGACGGGCAGAGCTGGGGCAACCCGCCCTCCATCGGCTGCGACGAATGGGGGCCCGAGCCGATCATCACGCGCCACCCCTTCCTTTCCCTCATCCCTCGTCCCCGAGCGCTGGAATGGAATGTCGAGGCCGCGGGCCAGCCGCCCTTTGGCGTTTTCTGGATGAAAGAGGGTCAGTGGATTCCCGAGAGCCTCCAGCCCGAGGCCGGCACGACGGCCTCATTCATATTGCGCGCGCCGGGCCCGGGCGATGCCGCCGGTTACCAGGCCATCGTTTCCAACGCCTTCGGCGTGGTCACCAGCCGCGTCTCCCGCCTGACCCTTCATTTCGTGGACAGCGCCGCGGCCAATCCAGTGCCGCCCTTTACCAACTGGCTTGAGGCTGCCCGCACGATCCAGGAGGCGGTGGACGCCGCCGCGCCCGGCTCGGTTGTCCTGGTCACCAACGGCACCTATGACACCGGCGGCAAGGCCATGGCCGGGGATTTGACCAATCGCGTTGCCGTGGACAAGCCGTTGCGCGTTCAAAGCGTCAACGGCCATGCCGTCACGACCATTGTGGGCGGCGGGAGCACCAACGGCCCCGACGGCGTCCGTTGTGTCTGGCTGGCCAGCGGAGCCTCGCTCTGCGGCTTTACGCTGCAAGGCGGTCGGACTCGCGCTGCGGGTGACATCAGCACCCTGCTGTCGGGGGGCGGCGCCTGGTGCGCTTCCACCAACGATTCGATCATTGCCAACTGTTGGATCGCGGGCAACTCCAGCCAGGATAGCGGGGGCGGCGTTTACCAGGGCTCCGTTCACAACTCCGCAATCGTGGGCAATGTGTCCCGCAGTTGGGGCGGCGGCGCATCCCGCTCGTGGCTGAACCAATGCACGGTGGTCAGCAATTCCACCGTCCTGACGGGCATCGGCGGCGCCGTGAACTGTTGGGTCACCAACAGCATCGTTTATTTCAACACCGGCAACTACAGCGGCAGCAGCTTCGATTACTCCTGCACTTCGCCGCTCCCTTCCGGGACCGGCAACACCAACGCCGACCCGCAGTTGCTCGGCCCGGGCCTCCAGTTGGCCAACACCTCCCCCTGCCGCGCCACCGCCCGCGCCGGCGCCGCCAAGGGAATGGATCTTTATGCTCAGGAATGGGCCACTCCCCCCTCCATGGGCTGTGCCGAATGGCAAGCCGCCCCCCTCGTCAGCCCCCTCCGCCTTCAACTCGCACCCGACCCGCCCCGCTTTGCCATTTCCGCCTCCCTGGCCGGCGAGCCACCCGAGTCCTTCTGCTGGCTCCGCAACGGCGTGCCCCTCCCCTCATCCGATGCCGTCCTCTCGCTTCAGCCCACCAACCTGGTCCTGACTGACCTTCGTCTGCTCGACGGCGGCGAATTCCAATTGATGGTTAGCAATCGCTTCGGCGTGAGCACCAGCGCCGTGGTCCAGGCCACCATTCACTACGCCAACGCCGTCGCCGCCAACCCCACGCCCCCCTTCAGCACCTGGGCCACCGCCGCCACGAACCTTCAGGATGCCATTGACGCTGCGCCCGCCGGCGCTCTGGTGCTGGTCGCCGACGGAGTTTATTCGACCGGCGGCAAACCCGCCCCCGGCGAAAACCTCACCAATCGGATCGCGGTAACCAAACCCCTCATCGTCCAAAGCGTCAACGGCCCCGAGACCACGATTATCCAAGGCGCCTGGGACCCCGCCACCAACGGCCCGGCTGCCATCCGCTGCGCCTGGCTGACCAACGGAGCCGCGCTGAAAGGCTTTACGCTCCGCGGCGGCGCAACGCGTGCGGGCTCCATCAATCCCTCCACTCAGTTGAACGGGGGAGGCGCTTTCGGACTCAGCACCAACGCCGTGCTTGAGGGCTGTCACCTGCTGGGCAACGCCGCGTTCAACTCCGGGGGCGGCGCCTGCCAGCTCAAGCTGTTGAATTGTATTCTCAAAGCCAACACCGCCTGCGGAGCCGGCAGCGGCAGCACCAGCGGATACGGTGGGGGGGCCTACGGATGTCTCTTGCAGGGTTGCCTCGTCCTGGACAACTCTGCCAACCGGGATGGCGGCGGCCTGGCGGCTTCCCATGCCGTGGGCTGCGCCCTCTCCCGCAACGCCACCGGGGACTACGGCTACGGCGGCGGCGCCCATCAGAGCACCTTGGTCCATTGCACCGTCAGCCGAAACCAAGCGGCCTCTTCAGGCTACGGGGGCGGCGTTTCCTCCAGCACCTTGACCAACTGCATCGTCTATTTGAATTACGGGCCGGAAGGCACCAAGGCGTCGAGCACCAACCACTACAACTCCACCTTCGTCTTTTCCTGTTCCGCCCCCCTGCCCGGCGGACCGGGCAACCTCGACGCCAACCCCGGCCTCCTTCCCGACGACATCCACCTCACCTCCTCCTCCCCCTGCCTTGCCGCCGGCACCCCTGTCAGTGCGCCTCCGGCCGATCTGGATGGACAACCTTGGAAACCCACCCCTCCCATGGGCTGTGACGAGTGGCACCCCGAACCGTTCGTCGTCGGCCTGCCGGAGCTCCACGTCAATAGCGGTCCACCGGTGCTCCAATTCACCGGCCTCTTTCTGGCCGGACAGGAGCCTTTCCAGCTCGCTTGGTTCAAAGACGGTCAGCCCTTGGATGAAGGGTCCCATCTCCAGGGAACCTCCGCCACCAGTCTCACGATCCGCGGTTTCTCTCCTGACGACGCCGGCAACTACCAGTTGGTCGCTCACAACGACTTTGGCGCCCACACCGGCAGCGTGGTTCGGGTCCGCGTCCACTGTGTGGATGCCTCCTGCCCCGCGCCGCAATTCCCCTATTCAAACTGGTTTTCCGCTGCCGCTACCCTGCAATCGGCAATTGATGCGGCCGAACCCGGCGCCCTTGTCCTGGTTACCAACGGGATTTACGCCGCAGGCGGCAAGGCCATGGGCGACGGCCTGACCAACCGCGTGGCGCTGGACAAACCGCTGAAGGTCTTCAGTGTGAACGGGCCGGACCAGACGATCATCCGCGGGGCTTGGGACCCCGCCACCAACGGCCCGGCCGCCATCCGCTGCGCCTGGATGACGGATGGAGCGCAACTCATCGGCTTCACCCTCACGGGCGGTGCCACACTCTCCACGGGGGCATCGTCCCGCGATGGCGGCGGCGTTTGGGCCGGTTCGACCAACGCCCTCGTCGCCAACTGTGTCATCAGCAACAACGTTTCGGCCTACCGGGGCGGAGGCGGATGCAACGCCCACTTTGATCGCTGCATTTTTTGGCGAAATCAGGCTGGCTTCCAAGGAGGCGGCGCCCACAACAGCCTGGTCCGAAATTCCTTGGTCGTCAGCAATTATGCAGCAGCCTACGGCGGGGGCGCTTACGGCGGCACCCTCCTCAACTGCACGCTCCAGTTCAATCAAACTCCTCTCTCCGCAGGCGGATGCGGTATCAACTCAGCCCGTGCCCATAACTGCGTGATTATGTTCAATTTCGACAGCCGCATTCCGATGGGGATTGAGGGCAACTACGCCAGCTCCGTGCTGAGCTACTGCTGCACCTACCCCCCTTCGGGCGAAGGCTCCTTCGCCAGCAGCCCCCAGTTCCTCGACTGGTGGCACCTACCCTCCACCTCCCCCTGTGTCGGGGCGGGCAGCCCCCTCTACGCCTCGGGAACCGACCTCGAGGGCGAACCATGGGCCAATCCCCCCTCCATCGGCTGCGATGAATTCGTGGAAGCCAATCTCACCGGTCCGCTCAGCCTCAGCCTGCAGCTCTTTCCCCCCGTCACCACCGAGGACTGTCAGACCGTCCTTTACGCCTCCCTGACCGGACGGGTCAGCCGGGTGGCCTGGGATTTTGGAGACGGCTCGGTTCTCACCAACGTCACGAGGCTGACCGTGAACCGCACGTGGGCCGAGCCCGGCCTCTACCCCATCACCTGCACGGCTTACAATGCCGACCATCCCGAGGGCGTCTCGGCCACCACCAACTTGCTGGTGCTGGCTTTCACCACCCCCACCCTCACCCCGGGCACTTTTTCCAATGGCACGTTCTCGCTCCTCTTCCCCACCCAACCGGCGGTCTATTATGACGTGTACTATGCCACCAATCTTTCCCCGCCGAGCACCTGGACTTTTCTGAGGTCGGTTTACGGCGACGGCAACCCCGCCTTCATCGTGGATCCCGCGCCCGCCTCGCCAACCCGTTTCTATCGCGTCCGGGTGCGGCAAACACCTTGGTGAACGGGGTACGCCTCCCCCTGACGCCGGAATTTGCCGCAGCGCGCGGGCCTGCCTCGCGCTGCTAAACCCGCCAGCCGCGCTCTGACAACCGCCGTCAGGAGCGGAAGGGGTGTCGCGCCCCCGCTGCCTGAGCGGGGAGAATTTTTTTTGGGAACCAAAAGGAGGCCTCATGCTTCTCATTAGTATGAATGGCCTTGTAACCGGAGTGCGGCGGCCGGTGGCAGTCGCATGGTGGCTCATGGTGGACTTCGAGGTGCGGTTGCGCCACGGCAGGCGGAGCCCGCCAGGCTGTGGCCGTCGCGGACTTAAGCGGCGGCCGTTGCGGACGAGCCGGGTTGCGAGGGGTAACTGAATCAACCAAATGAAAACCTGAAATGAGAAGAGGAGAGACGATGAAAAGGAAGATTCGATGTCTGGTGAGCTCGGGCGTGGTGGTGTTGGCAGCCTCGCAGGGCGGCCTGCGGGCGGATTCGGTGACGCTCAGTCCCGTGGCGGACACCTTTATCAACAGCGCGCTGCCTGACAGCAATGCGGGAGGAGACACGGCATTTGACGCGGGAACCGATGGCGGGAACCTGGGGGTTCCCGGGGTGCGGCGGGGGCTGTTGCGGTTTGATTTGAGCAGCCTCCCGCCGGGGGCGACCGTAACGTCCGTGGTGTTGCAGTTGAGAGTAACCCGGGTGCCCGGCATCGGCCCGGTGAACTCCACGTTTGACCTCCACCGGCTGACCGCGGCGTGGGGAGAAGGAACCAAGGTGGGGAACAATGGCGCTCCGGCCACGGCCGGGGAAGCGACGTGGAACAGCCGCCAGCACGGCAGCGCGGGCTGGACGAGTCCGGGAGCGCTGGACGACGTTCTGCCGGCCGCCAGCGCATCCACGGCGGTGGGCTCCAGCCTCGGGGCCACTCATTCCTGGACGGGGGCGGGGCTGGCAAGCGACGTCCAGTTCTGGCTGGCCAATCCGGCCCAGAATTATGGGTGGTTGCTGCGGTCGCAGGACGAGGCCAGCGCCAGAACGGTGAGGGGCTTCGGCAGCCGCGAGAGCGGCAATGCGCCGAGCTTGCAGGTGGGGTACACGCCGCCGCCCGCCGTGATTGACGATCCGATCGTCGAACGGATTCCCAAGGGGGATATTGTCATCGAACTGCAAACCGTTGCCGACGGCCTGGCGTCGCCGGTGGGGATGGCGGTGCCGGATGACAACAGCGGCCGGATGTTTGTCTATGACCAGGACGGGCGGGTCTGGGTGGTGACGGCGGGGGGGCGCCTGCCGACCCCGTTGCTGGACCTGAACGGGCGGCTGGTGCTGCTGGGGGCTTATGATGAACGGGGATTGCTGGGGCTGGCAGTTCATCCGAACTTTGCGCAAAACCCGTACCTTTACACCTACACCTCCGAGCCGTATGGCGGCCCGGCGGACTTTCAGAACGGACTGGGCACGACCAACAATCATCAGTCCGTGATAGCGGAATGGCGGATCAGCGCGGGCAACTCGAACGTGGTGGACGTTTCAAGCCGGCGCGAAATAATGCGGCTCGACCAGCCGCAATCGAATCACAACGGGGGAGCGATGCACTTCGGCCCGGACGGGTATCTTTACATCACGCTCGGGGATGGCGGCCAGGCCAACGACGTCGGCGCCGGCCATGTTCCCGGCGGCAACGCCCAGGAACTGGGGGTGATTCACGGCAAGCTGATCCGGATAGATGTGGCGGGGTCCAACTCCGCCAACGGACAGTACGGCATCCCGGCAAGCAACCCCTTTGTCGGCACCAACGGACTGGATGAAATCTACGCTTATGGTCTGCGCAATCCGTTCACGTTCAGCTTTGATCGCAACACCGGAGACCTGTACCTGACCGACGTCGGACAGCGCAAAGTCGAGGAAGTCAACCGGATCACGGCCGGCGGCAATTACGGCTGGAATCTTCGTGAAGGGTCATTCTGGTTCGACCCGGCCACCGGCAATCTGGTCACCGCTCCGGTGCGGACCCCGCCGCCGGATTTGATCGACCCGATTGCGCAGTACGACCACGATGACGGCGCGGCGGCGATTGGAGGGTATGTTTACCGCGGCTCGGCGATTCCAGCGTTGGCGGGGCGGTTTGTTTTCGGCGATTGGGGTCGTTTGCCGCGCCGAGCGGGCGCTTGTTTTACCTGGACGCGACCAACGGCGTCAAAGAACTGATCATCGGCGCCGAGGATCGTCCGCTGGGACTGTGGTTGAAGGGGTTCGGGCAGGGGCCGGATGGCGAGTTGTATGTGCTGGGCAACCGCTGGCTCGGCCCGAGCGGCAAAACCGGGCGCGTGATGAAAATCGTGCCCCTGGCGTCACCCGTGGCGATGACGGCGGTTGCGGTGAGTGGCACCAACGTGGCGGCGTCGTGGTCGGGAGGCGCGGGGCCGTTCGCCGTTCAGCGAAAAGCCTCCCTGGACGAACCCGTGTGGGGGAACGCCGGCGTGACCAACCTGCGGTCCGCCGTGGTGGCCCAGGACCGATCGAGCGGCTTCCTTCGGGTTCGAGATGCCGGGCCGCAGCGCGCCGTGCCGCTCAGCGCCGCGCTTTCCGGCGCGTCGGAGGTGCCCGCGACACCATCGCCAGGGACGGGATTGGGGCTGTTTGTGCTGGAGGGCAACACCCTCAGTTTCAACCTTCGCTACACCGGTCTTTTGTCGGAGGCGAATGCGGCGCACGTGCACGGGCCGGCGGGGGCGAGCGGCAATGCGTCGGTGCTGGTCAATCTCGCGCCGTACAACGGTGGCGCTTGGGGGACCAACGGAACGCTGTCGGGGGTGGTGGTGCTGACCGACGCACAGAAAGCCTTGGTGCTGGCGGGCAAAACCTACGTGAACATTCATACCCCGGGCTATCCCGGCGGCGAAATTCGCGGCCAGATCGCCCCGGTCAACTTCCAGGCCATCCTGAGTGCCGCCTACGAAAACTCGCCGGTCACATCGTCGGGAACCGGCCTGGCAAACCTGGCCTTGGTGGGAAACCAGCTCACGTTCAATGTCACCTATGGCGGGTTGACCGCCGCCGCCAATGCCGCCCATATTCACGGCCCCGCCGGACCCCGGGGTGATGCGGGCGTGCTGATCAACCTGGCTCCGTTCAACGGCGGTGGATTCGGCACCGGCGGCAGTCTGTCGGGAACTGTCACGCTCAACGCGGCCCAGTTGGCGGCTGTGATTGACGGCCTGACCTACATCAACTTCCATACGCCGAACCATCCGGGAGGCGAAATCCGCGGCCAGATTCTTCCCCACCCGACCGGCGTGCCGCTGACGGTCCTGCTCTCCGGCCTGGCGGAACGCCCGGTTGCGCTCACCAACGCCGCCTCGGGGGAGGGAACGATGAGTCTCGAGGGCAACCTCCTCACATTCAACATCGCCTACCGCGGATTGTCCGGCCCCGCCACCGCCGCGCACATCCATGGGATGACCAATACCACGCAAAGCGCCGGGGTGCTTGTGAACCTGGCTCCGTTCAACGGCGGCAGCTTTGGCGTGGCGGGGACCTTGTCGGGCTCGGTCGCACTCACTGCCGAGCAGCGGGAGGCGGTGCTGCGGGGCCTGACCTATGTGAACCTCCACACGGCAAGCAATCCCGGCGGGGAAATCCGCGGCCAGATTGCGCCGGTGGCGATGAGCGCCGGCTTGAGTGGCTACAACGAGCGCCCCAGTCCGGCGGCCACCTCCGGCAGCGGCTTTGCCACCCTGGCCCTGGTGCGGGATCAACTCACTCTGGCGCTGACCTACGAAAACCTGCTCAGCCCCGCGACCATGGCCCATATCCACGGCCCCGCCGGCTTCACGGGCTCCGCGGGCGTGCTGGTGGATTTGGCCCCGCTCAACGGAGGCGCTTTCGGGACGGCGGGCAGCTTGTCGGGGACGGTCACACTGCCGGTGCCGACGCTGCTGAATGTGATTGACACGCAGACCTACATCAATCTGCACACGACCAATTATCCCGGCGGAGAAATCCGCGGCCACCTCATGCGGTGAGGCGCCGGCCAGCCCGGTGACGCCGCGGTCTCAGCGCGGCGTCACCCTGGGCCAGGCCAGGGGAACGCCGTCCTGTGTGAGCCGGTTTTGGAATTCCCGCAGCAAGTCCGGCTTGGCGCGGACTTCGCGAGGAACCCGTTTTTTGCCGACACAAAAGGCGGCGAGAGCGCCGGCGGCTTCGCCGATGTTCCATTCCACCGGGTGAAGGCGGTAACAGCCGTTGGTGATATGGGTCACCCCGAGGTTTTTGCAACCCGCCAGGAGGTTCTCGACGCGTTTGGGCAACAGCGCGCCCAGCGGGATCTGGAAGGGCAGCGAGCTGATATCAATGTAATTGTCCCCGCCGGTGCTGGGATGCAAGTCAATGCGGTAGCTGCCGATACCGACCGAGTCGTTGAAAATCTCGGCGCTGACCTCGCCGGGTTTGGCGCCGGTGGCTTTGGCGCGGGCGTCGGTCCCGACATGCTGTTCGAGCACTGTGAACTCGGCCTGGATGCGGCGGCTTTCGCGGATGTAGGGGTATTTGGCAAGGCCATCCTCCGTGCCGACGATGTCCGGACGCAACCGGAGTCCTTTCCACCCTGTGCCGCCGTCGGGACGGGGCGCTTCGGTCTGCAGCCAGTAAAGGAGCGAGAGGCTGAGCTGTTTGGCGCGCTGGAGATGGCGGGCGGCTTCATCCGGGGGCACCTCGAAGGGATTGCCCAGAAGGTAGTCGTTCTGCGGCCAGTTGACCAGGGTGATGTCTCCCGCGTAGGTGCCGGGGCGGAAGTTGGCGCGGTCAATGATGCGGCGGTACAGGAAAAAGCCGGTGGCCTGGTCCGCGTCGAAGCCGTAATCGCGGGGTTGGAGGGTGACCGGGTGGGAATAGACGAAGCTGAGAAGTTTGCCCGGCCAGGGCGGCTTCAATTCGGGCACGAAGTCGCGCCAGAATTCGTATTCCGCCGGTTTGTCAATGGTGTGATCCTCGCCTTTGAGATAATCCATGGCGAAGCAGCACGTAAAGGCCTGCATGTTGTGCGGGGCGGCCTCGGGCGGGGCGTGCGGCTCGCCGGTGTCCCGCTGCGATTCGGCGCCCGTGACATACTCAGTCCGCGTCAAGGGCAACAGGTCCCCCATTTCAGTGGCATCAATGAAATAAGGCGCGCGCAGCACCCGTTCGCGGCCGGATTCAAGGCTGCGGACCTGGACCGCTTCAACCCGATCCCCGTTGGTCAAAGCGGCCGTGGCCACATGACGGAGCAGCACCGTGACGCGGTTGCCGGCGACGTAAGGGGCGAGCATTTCCTCCAGCGCGGCCAGCGAGACCCGGGGCTCGTGGCAGAGGCGTGAAACCGCCCCGTTGCCGGGGTTGAGATAGGGGACCGCCCGCGCCTCGGCGGTGAGGGGGAAATTGCGGTAATAGTAGTCCCGGATGCGCCGGCGCAGCTCGAGGTAACTGCGGGTGCCGCCGAAGGTTTCAATCCACGGATTCTCATCAGGCGGAACCGCCTGGGCCGTCAATTGGCCGCCGATCCAGTCGGTTTCCTCGGTCAGGATCACCCGCAAGCCGTTGCGGGCGGCGGCCAAGGCCGCGGCACAGCCGCCCGTGCCGCCGCCGATGATTACCAAGTCGGCCACCATCTCCTTCGCCGGGGTCCGTTTGCTGCCCGCCGAGGGGATTGACCCGGCCCGGTCCTGCGCCAGGCCGGGCGTGGCGGCCGCGACGACCGGCGCGGCGGCGGCCAGCGTCTTGATGAAGGCGCGACGGGAATGTCCGCTGCTGTTCATAAAGTTGGGTGGTGGCGACGTCGGATGACCTGGCGAGAAGTCCAGGCAAAGGTTACGCGCGCCGGGAGTAGGGCAGCGACCACGGCTTGCGGTACTTGACCCCGACCAGCCGGTCAGCTTCGCGATCATCCACAATGCGCTCCTTGACGGGGTCCCAAACCACTTTCCGGCCGGACCGATAGGCGATGTTGCCCAGGTGGGCCACGGTGGAAACGTGATGGCCGACTTCGAGATTGAGCACCGGCTGCTTGCGGCTCCTGACGCAATCAAGGAAATTTCGCACGTGGGCCGGGCGGGGGTTGCCGCTGCCGGGTTTGCGCTGCGAGTCGAGGTTGGCCTGTTTGCGTTCGGTGATGATCTCCCAGCCGCTGTCGTTGAGGATGATGGTGCCCTCGGAGCCGCTCCATTGCACGCCCCAGGAACGGCCATTGAGGCCGTTGTTGAGTCCGGCTTTGTGTTCCCAAACCAGCGTGAAGGTGGGGAACTCATAGACCGCGATCTGCGAGTCAGGCGTTTCGGAGTCATCATCGAGCACGAATTTGCCGCCCGAGGCGTAGGCCGAGCGCGGCGGTTCCATGCCCATGCCCATGAGCATCATATTGATCAAATGCACGCCCCAATCGGTCATCAAGCCGCCCGCGTAATCCCAGAACCACCGGAAGTTGAAATGGAAGCGGTTGGGATTGAAGGGCCGTTTCGGCGCCGGGCCAAGCCACATGTCGTAGTCCACGCCGGGCGGCGGTTCGCAATCGGGTTTGTGGCCGATGCTGGGAAGCCAGTCGAGGTAGGCCCAGCCCCGAACCAGGCCGACTTTGCCCAGTTTGCCGGAGCGCACCATTTCGGCGGCTTCGATGATGTGCTGGCAACTGCGCCACTGCGATCCCATTTGAACCACGCGGTTATGGCGCCGGGCCGCTTCGACCATGGCGCGGCCTTCGTCAATGGTGGTGGCCAGCGGTTTCTCGACATACACGTCCTTGCCGGCCTGGCAGGCCAGCACCGTGGGGAGCGCGTGCCAGTGGTCGGGCGTCGCCACCAGCACCACGTCCACGTCCTTGCGGTCAAGGACGCGGCGGAAATCGCGGGTGGTGTCCGGCTTTTTCTGGAGCCGCTTTTCGCACAATTCAACGCCTTTCGCAATCCGCGCGTCATCCACGTCGCACACCACCACGCAATCCACCTCCGGGTTGGCGAGGAAACAATCCAGGTCCCCTACCCCCATGTCGCCCGAGCCGATGATGCCGAGGCGGATTTTCGAGTTGGGGCCGGGCTCGGCGGCTGACAGGGGGCGAGTCAGGGCGGCGGTGAGGCCCCCAAAGGCCAGCGGCGCCAGCCCCCCGGCCACGGCCGAGTTGCGAAGGAAGGTTCGTCGGGATACAGGATTCATAGATTGCTAATGGTCGTTTCTTGCGGCTTCAGGCTGCCTGAGGGGAGACCAGTTTCCGCCTGGCGTCACCACGTTCCGGATTGAAACACTTCATTGTCAACAGACTGCCTGCGACCGGCCCGCCTGACAATGACGTGTTCGCGTCACGATGGCGCGCGCCGGCCCGCAACATTTCCTCGTGGACAACCGCCGTGCGGTCTGGTACCAAGCCCCGCAGTCCCTGCAAGAAACGCCACATCTCTTTGTCATGTCAACGGATTTCAAAAACAAGCTGAGCCGGCGCGCCCTCCTCAAGAACCTCGCCGCCGCCGGCGGATTCGCGGTTGTGGGGGCTTCGGGAGAGGCTTTGGCGGCGCAACCTGCGCGGCCGGGCTCGCGCCCGGCGGGCCGGTCACCGCGTTGGGCCGCGGCGATTTCCCGGCGCGTGTTTGAGACCTCGCTGGTGGACACTCACGAGCATCTGATCGAAGAGGAGGAGCGGCTCCGGGGGGCGACGGGCGGCCGGGTGCCCTGTGATGATTGGGCGCTGCTGTTCAGCCACTACCTGAACTCCGACCTCCAGACCGCGGGCATGAGTCCGGCGGACCTGTCCCGGTTCCTGTCGCCCGGGATGGACCCCGCGGCGAAATGGAAGCTCCTGGAGCCGCATTGGCCGGCGGTGAAGAACACCGGCTATGGCCAGGCGGTGCGCATCGCCATTCGCGAGCTCTACGGCGTGGAGGAATTGTCAGCCGCCACCGTCAAACAGGTCCAGCGCGGCTACGAGCAGACGCGCAAGCCGGGTTTTTACCAGCGCATTTTGCGCGAGCAGGCCGGGCTGGAATCCTGCCAGGTGAACTGTCTGAGCGCGCCGTTTCGCAAGTCGGCGCAACCGTTGTTGTTGATGCAAGACCTCAGCATCGTGGGCATGTTTGCCGGCCCGAACCTGGACGCCTTCGGCCGCCCCACCGGGATCGAGGTCAAGGGGCTCGCCGACTGGCACCGGGTCATTGACTGGTGGTTTGCGCGCTACGGCCCATACGCCGTGGCCGTCAAATCGCAACACGCCTACCAGCGCGACCTGGACTATGCGCGCGTGCCCGCCGAAAAGGCCGAGCCGGTTTTTCTCAAGCGGCTGCGACGAGACCCGGTGCCGGCGGAAGAGCAGAAGCTGCTCGAGGACCACCTGTTCTGGCACGCCGTGGACAAGGCCACGGAGCACGACCTGCCCGTGAAGCTCCACACCGGTTACTACGCCGGGGCGAACTCAATGCCCCTCGGGCGCGTGCAACGCAACCCGGCCTCGGCCTCCGACCTGTGCCGCCTGTCACCCGAGACCCGCTTCGTGTTCATGCATATTTGCTATCCGCATTACGAAGACCTCCTCGCCCTGGCCAAACAATTCAGCAATGCCTTCGTGGACATGTGCTGGTCGTGGATCATCAATCCAATCGCGGCGAAGGACTATCTCAAAAAACACCTGGTGACCGCGCCGTCCAACAAAGTGCTGACCTTCGGCGGCGACTACATCCCCGTCGAACCGGTGCTGGGCCACGCCATCCTCGCGCGCCGCGGCATCGCCCAGGCCCTGAGCGAGCTGGTGGAGGAAGGGTGGCTCACGCTCGACGATGCCCTCGAACTGGTGGAGCCGCTCCTCCACGGCAACGCGCGGAAAATTTTCCGGCTGGAAGCCAAGGCGGCCGCGCTGCGCACGGCGGATTGGGTGAAATGAATCAGGTGTCCCCACCGGTCTGGAGCCGGCGGGCGCCGTTTCCGGCCATGGATTTCACGCGATGAGCTTTTCCCTGACCCCGTGGCAGATGCTGGGTTTGGTTCTGATCAGCGGCCTGCTGTGGATGAACTACGTGCGGTCCAAGGACCGACACCAGCCGGAGCCGCGCCGGCGGCTGTTGCTGGCGTTCATCCTCGGCATCGTGGCTTACCTGCTGGCCGCGGTCAGTTATGAGGTCATCGAGACCCTGGGCGTTCCGCCGATCCGGATGAATGAACGGCCGTGGACGGCCTTTTATTGCTTCGGTATCGTCGGGCCGCTCGAGGAGGGAGCCAAGGTGCTGCTAGCCGCCCTCTTCATCTTCCGGTGGCGCGAGTATGACGAGCCGGTGGACGGCTTTGTTTACGCGGCGACGCTCGCCCTCGGATTCGCCTGCGCGGAGAATGTTTACGGGACCGGCAGCATCGGCTGGCAGTGGCAACTGGCACACACCGTGGCCACCCCCTTCGTGCATCTGTTGTTCAGCGCCATTTGGGGGCTGGGAATTGCTCACGCCCACTTCTGCGTTTCAAGGGGCTCCCGCCGCATCCTCTGGCAGGGCGGCAGCGTGCTGCTGGCGATGGCCGCTCACGGCTTGCACGACTTCCTCATTTTCGCCTACCAGGCGGCGCTCGCCACCGGCGCGCTGGCGCTGATCCTGTGGGGGCTGCTGATGTGGCGCCTGGGCCTGTTGAGCAAACGGGCGGCGCGGCCGGCTGCATAAGCCGGAGGCCCGCGTTGGGATTGCTTTGCTGCCAATTCAATGCGATCGCCAGGAGGTCTTGTAACTTTTTGGCGCCGTCCGGCTCAATGGATTACAGGTAATGCAACCAATTGCGATGAGCTACGAAGTAAAAGATTTTGAGGCGCAAGTGATTGACCGCAGCCGGCAGGTGCCGGTGCTGGTGGACTTCTGGGCGCCGTGGTGCGGCCCCTGCCGCACGCTGGGCCCGGTCCTCGAGCGCATGGCCGCGAAAGCCGATGGCCGCTGGGAGCTGGTCAAGGTTAACGTGGATGAAAATCAGGACCTGGCGGCCGCCTTCAACATCTCAAGCATTCCCGCCGTGAAGCTGTTCGTCAACGGCGAGGCGGTGGACGAATTTGTCGGGGCGCTGCCCGAGCGGGAAATTCAGCGGTTCCTCGAGAAGGCCTTGCCCTCGCCGGGCGGAGGCCAACTGGCGGAAGCCGAGCGCCTGCTCAAGGAGGGGAGAAACGCCGCCGCGGCGGAGTTGCTGGAGAGCCTGGTGGCCGGGGACCCGGCCAATCAGGCGGCTCGCACGCTGCTCGCCCAGGCGCTGTTGACGACTGCTCCGGAACGAATCCCGGCCCTGCTCGAGCCGGTTGGGCCCGATTCGGAGATGGCGGACCGGGCCGATGCCCTGCGGACGCTGGGCCGGCTGGCCCATCTGGCCGGCCAACCGCACGGGCTGCCGGAGGCCAGGGTCCGCGAGCGCTACCTTGCGGGCGCGCAGGCCGTGCGCGCCGGCGACTTCGGGAAGGCCTTGGCGGCCTTTATTGAGGTTGTGGAACGGGACAAGGCCTATGACAACGGCGGAGCAAAAGGGGCCTGCAAAGCGATTTTCCAGCTTCTCGGCCCGCAGCATCCATTGGTTCAACGCTTCTTCCGGCCATTCAGCAGCGCCCTGCATGCCTGACCATCACCCGCTCCTCAAAGCCCCAGCTCCTGCAGCACGCGGAAATAAATCCAGTGGCCGAAATCGTTCGGGTGGTTGATGTTGTTGCCTAGCAGGTCCTCCGGTTTTTTTCGGGCGGCGAGTGATTGCCAGTTGTTGAAGATATCCGCGTAAGCGCAGGCGGTTTCGGCCGCGACCCTCGCAGTGGCCGCGGCGTAGTCGTCCATGCGATGCGACCCGAACTTCCAATGCGGGTTGGGCGGAAACGCTGAAAAGAGGATCACCTCCGCGCCGGTCTCGTCCCGGATGCGCGTGATCATCTGCTTCAGGTTCGCTTCGAATTGCGGGACAGGCACCCCGCCGCGGTTGTGATCGTTCATGCCGAAGCCAAGGAGGACCAGGTCGGGTTTTTGGTCGAGCACCTTTGACTGCAAACGTTGGAGTCCCTGCACCGTGCTGTCGCCGCCGGTCGCGCCGTTGATGGCGGTAATGCGGGCGCGCGGGTGTTTCCGTTGGAGATCGTCGGCCCAACGCTGCCAGAAAACAAGTTCTGGACGGGTGGCGTCGCCGCCCGCGGTGATGCTGTCGCCGAACGCAACGATCCTCACGGATTGGCCGGCGTCCAGCTTTGCCTTGGTTGCCTTGAGGAACTGCGTTTGCGGGGCCTGGACCGGCCAGGGCGCTCCGGGCGCAAACGAGTAATCCACGAAGGCAAAGAACCCGGTGTTGCCGAAGCCGGGAAACTTGGTGTGGTCGAACTCGCGCTGGCCGAAGAGGATGTTGGTCCGGAAGTCGGGCAGACGCGAGCCCGGGACGCGGCGCACGGTGCCGGCGGCGTAATCCACGGCGAAATCGCGACCCTCGACATAGTCAACGGTGCCCGGTCCCGGCAGGTAAGTGCTGCGGACCGAGAGGCGCTCACCGGGTAGCGGCAGACAGGCCAGCGCGGCCGGTTCTTCGCCGATGAAGACCACGGATTCTCCCACCTCGCGAACCCCTTTGGATTGCCGCCACTGGGCGCAGCCGGAGAGAATGGCCGCGGCGAGGACCGCTGACAGGAGCATCAGGTTCTGCTTGGGATTCATGATGTGTGTCGGAAGGAGCAGGTTGCCACGGTCAACTGACACCTCACGCCGGAGAGTCAAATCTCCACAGTCTGGCCCGGAATGGGGGCCGGGTAGCGGCCCTGGGCGTCGGCCTGGACGGGGGCGGGGCTGTTTTCGGTGAGCGCGTCCACGTTGGCGCAGAATTGGAACTTCGAATTCAAGGCTTCGTCCCACGTGATGACTTTGCCGGTGTGAACCGCGGCGCGGCCCATGATGGCGCCGAGATTGGAAAGCGCGGCGCGCCGGGCTTCGTTGTGGGGGCGGTCCTGGCGGATGGCGCTCAACAAGACGTCCCACTCCGCCTGCCAGGGGTTGACGGTTTCCTTCGGCGGCCGCCAGGCGAGGTTGCCGGGTTCAAGCCGCTGGTCTTTGGCGATCCAACAGGTGGGGGCATGAATGTTGCCGGAGAACTTCCCGGCGCATTGGGTGCCGTGGACGAAGGTGGCGAAATCGTTGTGGCAATTGGGGATGTAACGGCCCGTCACCAGCGCCTTGGTGCCGTCGGCGAAGGTGTATTCGATCGAATAACTGTCGAGATTCTGGCTGCAATCGGTGCTGCCGGGGTAGCGCCCGCCAACCCCATGGGCGGCGACCGGCCAGGCGTCCTTGATCCAGAAGCATTCGTCAATCTGGTGAATCATCAGCTCGATGAAAATGCCGCCCGACGCCCACAAGAACTGGAAGGGGCGGCCCGGGCTGAGCTGCCAGAGCAGTTCGTTTTGGCCCTTGGGGAACGGGCCCATAAGGTAGCCGGGGTCCATGCGATAGGCCCGGATGAGCTGGATGTCGCCCATGGCCCCGTCGCGGATTCTTTGGATCATGGCCTGGCGCGCCGAGGAGTGCCGGCACATCAAACCGGCGCCGATTTTGAGGTTTTTCTTCTCCGCCGCTTCCCCGGCGCGGAGGATGCGCTGGACGCCGCCCGGATCGGCGGCAAAGTCTTTTTCCATGAAGACGTGGAGGCCCTTTTCGATGGCGTATTCGAGGTGAGGGGCGCGAAAGGCGGCGTGAGTGGCCAGCACGGCCACATCGCCCGGGCGGAGGCAATCCATGGCGCGGCGGTAGGCGTCGAAACCGCGGAATCGGCGGTCAGGCGGGACGTCCACCGCGCTGCCCAGGGCGCGAGTGAGGGCTTCATGGGATTGGTCGAGGCGGTCCTGCCGCAGGTCCGCCATGGCCACCAGCTTGATGGGCCCGCCGGCGCCGGTCATCAGCGCGCGTTGGGTGCCGGAGTCATCCCCAAGGACCAGCCCGCCAGCCGACATGGCGTTGGCCACTGCCCCACAGCCCCGGCCGCCACAGCCAATCAACGCCAACTGGATGGTGTGGCTTTCGGCGGCATGGACATGCGGAAGCGCCACCCCGGCCAGAGCCGAGGCCGCGGCAAACTGCGAGGTGGTCTTGATGAAGTCCCGGCGGGAGGCACGCGGGCGAGGATTCGTTGACATGACAGGAATCCTCGGTGTCGGCGGGCAGCAATGTCAACACCCGAGTGCATTCAAGACCGCCTCGGGCGGGACCGCAGCCGCCTGGCAACCGCAAGGCCGGTGGCGGGGAACAAGCGTCCGCGCCCCGTCGGTTCGGCTGGCGTGCCGGCCCGACACCGTCTCGCGACGGCGGCCGGGAGGTCAGGAGCCGGTGGCGACCACCTCCCGCTTGCGCAGGAGGGAGAGATAGTCGAGCAGGATGCGCTGCGCCTCGTCGAGGATCGGGTCCACAGCCGGCGCCGTTTCGTCGGCATTCTCGAGGCCGTCCCCAGCGGCGGCCGTTTCGGCGTCCGCGCTGGCGGAAATCGGCGAGGCGGCGCCGGCGTTGGTCACAGCCGACACCTGGTTGGTCCGCTGCAGCGGCGGCGGCAGGCCGGGCAAATCCACTTGCTTGAGCGTGATTTCGTAAACTTTTTCGAGGGGTTCGGGCCGGGCCCGGCGCTCGCGGTCGCGGGCTTTTTGGCGCGCGTCGGCCTCCTCTTTTTCCTTGATGCGCTGCTGCTCGTTGAGCGAGACGGTCTTGTCCTCCTGAAGTTTCTTGAACTGTTCGATGTCTTCGCGGATGTAGGCAAAGTCCTGTTCCCGGGCGACCCGCTCGGCGGAGCGCTTGCGCAGTTCCGCCGCGAAACCATCCACGAGATTGAGCCGCTGGAACTCGGCGCTGGGAATGGTGTCCCAAGGCATGGGGTTGTCGAGGGCGCTTTCGCCGAAGTCCTTGGACTCGCTGATGACCGAGGGCAGCACGATGTCGGGGACGACGCCTTTGAGCTGGGTGGAGGCGCCGCTGGCGCGGTAGAACTTCTTGATGGTCACTTTGAGGGCGCCGGGGTCGTTGGTCCAGACCACGTTGCCGAGACGCATGTAAGGCTTGAGGGTGTTGACGCTTTGGACGGTGCCTTTGCCGTGCGTGGAGGCATCCCCCACAATCAGCGCGCGCCCGTAATCCTGCAGCGCGCCGGCCAGAATTTCCGAGGCGGAGGCGCTGAACCGGCTGGTCAGCACCACGAGCGGCCCGTCGTAAAGCACCGAGGGATCATTGTCGCGGTCTTCCTCGATCGAGCCGTCGGCATCGCGCACCTGGACCACGGGGCCCTCCTTGATGAACAAGCCGGTGAGGCGCTTGGCTTCCTCGAGCGAACCGCCGCCGTTGCGGCGCAAGTCCAAGACGATGCCGCTGACGTTTTCCTGTTTCAGCTTCGTCAACAGTTTCGCGACATCGGCGGCCGTGCTGCGAATCTCACCTTTGCCCCGCGTGTGGGCGGGATCGAAGGAGGCGTAAAACGAGGGGAGGTCAATCACTCCGATGCGCACGGGATTCTCGCCGGGACTGCGCGGCGGAAACTCGATGAGCTTGGCCTTTGCAGCCTGGTCTTCCAATTTGATTTCGTCACGGATCAAGCGGATCTCAACTCGTTCGGACGAATCCGCCCCGGCGGGAATGACCGTTAACCGGACTTCCGTCCCTTTGGGGCCCCGAATGAGCTGCACAGCCTTGTTCAGGCTCATTTCCACCACATCCACCGGCGGCTGATTGCTTTGCGCGACGGCGACAATGCGGTCTTTTTCCTTCAGCTTCTTGCTTTTCTCCGCCGGGCCGCCGGGCAGGAGGCGGCGGATGGTGCAGTAACCGTCCTCGGACTGCAACTCGGCTCCGATGCCGAACAGGCTGAGGTTCATGGTGATGGAAAAGCTGTCGAGCTGTTCGTGGCCGAAATAGTCCGAGTGGGGGTCGTACACGTGAGCCAGCGCGGTCAGATAAACCTGCATCACGTCGTCGTGGTCCCAATCCCGGAAGGTGCGCAGGGTCCGATGGTAGCGGTTGGCGAGGGTTTCAACAATCTGTTCGGCGTCCGACCGGCTTTTCTTCGGCGGACTGGCGGCGCCGTTCAGGTCGTTGGTGCCGCGACTGGCCTTCTCTTTCTCGGCTTTCTTCCGCGCCTCGGCTTTGCCAAGTTTTTCCTGGAGGTACTCGTAACGAAGGCGGTCCCGCCAGAGGTTTTGGGCTTCCTGAATATCCTTTGGGTAAGGCGCCTTGCGCCGGTTGATGGTAATCCGTTCGTCGGTGTCGAAGCGGAACGTCTCGTTGGTGAGGAGCTGATCCACGTAAGCCACCCGCTGCTGGATGCGCTCGATGAACCGGTTGAAGATTTCGAACGCCGGGCGGGTGTCGGCAAGCTGCGTGCGGCGAATGGTCAGATCGTCGAGGTTGGTCCGGTACCGCTCGAATTCGGCCAGATCACTTTGAAGAAAGTGAAGATGCTGGGGGTCAAGGGACTCCAGATAGCGGTCCAGGAACTGGCTGGAAATCGCGTCCCCAAAAGGCTTTCGGTCATATTGAAGCTCCTCGAGCATCTTGGCGGTAATGAAAGCGATGCGCGCATCCGCCGGGCCCGGACTGATGAGCCGGAATTCATTGGTGGCGGAATGGCGGGGCTCGGCGCCTGCCGGGGCCGGATTGGGCTCCGCCCAAGCCTTGACAAGCAGCAATCCGGAGAATCCCAGCCCCAGGAGCCTGACGGCAAAAAGTTCCAACTTCATTCTAAAATCCGTTCTAGAATACCACACCTTGGACGAATTGCACCAACAACTGTTCATGATTTTCACGGTAATTGAGCCCGTAAAAAAGCGGAACCAGTCCTCGGGACGAGACGCGGCAATCCACCTTGTCAACGCCGCCGGGGCCGGCTTGGGGTTTTGTCCCATGAACAGCCCGAAGGGGAAAGAACTCTTGACAATGCTCGGCTGGTTGTTGGCTTGGGCGCTGGCAACCCACCTGCCGGCGCGGACGACGGCTGCGGCAGCCGAGGCAGGTTCCCAGCCGGTCGTTTATTGCACGGATTTGTTTCATCCGCATGATGGTCCAGATGATCATTTTGACCTGGCGGGCCGAGGCTCCGGTGGCCGGAAAGACGCCGGGCTCTCGCTTGTTATTCCAGGAAAACCTTCACCCGCGGCAGAATTCGCGGCCCGGGAGTTGCAGCACTACCTTGAAGCCTTGACGCGTGCGCGCTTCGGGGTCAGCACCCAAACCCACTGTTGGCCGAGGAGGTGCGGACTGGAACGGTTTAGGTAATGATTTGGCGTTGGAAGGGGCGAAAAAAGTGATAGCATGGAGACATGGCTTGGTACAGAAACGTTTCCCCCCAATGGCGGCGCCGTGTGTTGATTTTGGTCGGCCTCCTTGTGATCTATTCGCTGGCGGGCTTCCTCCTCGTGCCGTGGGTCCTCAAGTCGCAACTGGAGAAACGGCTGCCCGGGCTGACGCAACGGAACGCCACGGTGCGGCAGGTGAAATTCAACCCTTGGGCGCTCTCGTTGACCATTCGCGGCTTGGAGCTGACGGAACCCGATGGCCGGCGCTTTGCCGGCTGGGAGGAGTTTTATGTCAATTCTCAGCTCTCCTCGCTGTTCCGTTGGGCCTGGACGTTCAGGGAAATCCGGCTCCAGGAACCGTTCGGGGAGGTGGTGCTGGACAGGGACGGACGGTTCAACTTTGCCAACCTGTTTGAACCCGAAAACCTAAGTTAGAGTGGGATTTTGATTTGAATCTCATGTGACCTGCGGGGTAAGGAGGGTGGCGGTTTCCAACTTCGGCGGAGTTGCTTTCGGCCATTGTAAGATGGCATCCA
>Ga0116147_1001639_pt1 | contig 24190 bp, 17 predicted proteins | sample AD_JPNHG3_MetaG_FD_89749 | JGI IMG/M metagenome (GOLD analysis project Ga0116147, IMG submission 89749) | Active sludge microbial communities of municipal wastewater-treating anaerobic digesters from Japan - AD_JPNHG3_MetaG | ecosystem: Engineered > Bioreactor > Anaerobic > Digestate | place...
CAGTCGCCCCTGCGTTCAGCAAAGTCAGCCCATCCCATGCCCTTGACCGACTCGACCGCGCGCACGACCTCGTCGAACGGCAACATCCTGCGCCATGCGCGCGCGTTCGTCTCGCCGCGCGCCCGCCTCGGTACTCTCTTGCGCAGGTTTTCGACGAAAGCCGCCCCGCCGATGGCGACTGCAGCACTGATTCTGGCGAACAGGTCCTCCCCGACACCCTGTCGCAGATAGTCCTCCAGATGCCGGCGGTATTCCATTTTTGGGTCTTCGGCCGCCGGACAACAACGCTCCCAGAGCGTCGCGCAGGTCAGCCATTCCGGAGACGGCGCATAACCCGCGTACGCTCGGCAAGAACTCCATCGATAGCCCCGCAGTTTGGCCAGCCGCGCGCGCACCAGTTCTTTTGGCGGCCCTTCAGGCGGGAGTGCCGCCTTCTCCCTCGCACGATCCTCTTTGCCGAGCCCCAGCGCTTTGATCCGCACGGGGTTCAGGTGAATGTACACGCTACACGTCAGCGCCCACGAGCCAGCATCCTCGACTGGGATGCTCTTGAAACGCGCCTGAAAAACAGACCCCGCGTGGCCATGCCGAGTTTTGAACCACATGCTGTGGCTCAGGTTCAGCCATTGCAGTGCCCGGCTCGCATTAGCGGCAGGCGTCTCGATCAGCAGATGGTAGTGATTTTCCATCAGCACGTAGGCGTGTAGCACGACCCCGTAACGCCCGACCATCTCGGACAGCAACTCCACGAAGTGCTCGCGGTCGCGGTCATCGATAAAGATCGCCATCCGCCCCATGCCCCGGCTGGTGATGTGATACCATCCCCCCGCATAGTGGTGCCTCAGTTGTCTTGCCATGGCGATACATTACCACACCGAGAAAACGCTCCGCAACCCTCGAATGTCTAATGTCAAACTACGACCCCACTACTCCGACCATCTCGGACAGCAACTCCACGAAGTGCTCGCGGTCGCGGTCATCGATAAAGATTGCCATCCGCCCCATGCCCCGGCTGGTGATGTGATACCATCCCCCCGCATAGTGGTGCCTCAGTTGCCTTGCCATGACGATACATTACCACACCGAGAAAACGCTCCGCAACCCTCGAATGTCTAATGTCAAACTACGACCCCACTACTCCATACCATCCCCCCGCATAGTGGTGTCTCAGTTGTCTTGCCATGGCGGTACATTACCACACCGAGAAAACGCTCCGCAACTCTCGAATGTCTAATGTCAAACTACGACCCCACTACTCGCTGTTGTCTTGCCATGGCGGTACATTACCACACCGAGAAAACGCTCCGCAACTCTCGAATGTCTAATGTCAAACTACGACCCCACTACTCGCTGTCGCGTTCAGGCGCGTGAATCTAAGAAAAGCGCACCCGCTTGAGCCCGGCAGCACCACTCATCCATTAACCGGCACTTATTTAATACCGGGGCGGGACGGAAGTCAATCAGGAACGGTTTTTTACGACAGATTTTTCTTTCTGTGGGGATCATCAATCCCCTTGCCTATAAGTTGACAGGATTTCCCGCTGCGGATTTCGAATTACATCCTCATCTGACCTTGACGCAAGAGCGAAGGGTGTGAGAAACTCGCCGCGTTTGTTTGAGCGCACGGTGGTGTGCGCGGAGCGGTTCGGTTGAAATGGGGATGGCGAGATGGCGGTAAAGGTAGACGGGGTAGAGATCACAGAGCAAAAGATTCTGTCCGAGATTGATGCGCTGCGCCCGGCGTATGTCGAGTACGTGCAGAAGCACGGCGGCGAGCCAAGTGAAGAGCAGCTTCGCGATTGGGCGGTGGAGAATCTGGTCGAGGGGGTGCTGCTGCGGAATGAGGCGATCAAGACTCAGCCTGTGCCGAACGACGAGCGGGTGCGCAAGGAACTGGAGTCGGCGGACTATTCGGCTTTTCCTGAAGAGCAACGGGCGGAAGAAGCGCGCGTCGCTCTGCAGCGGCGCAGGCTGCTGCGGGAAATGCGCAAGCGTGTGAAGCCGCCGAGTGATGAGGAGGTGCGCGCGTTTTATACGGAGAACGCCAGTTCCTTGATGCTCGGCGAGGGCGTACAACTCGGCCATATCTGCCGTTTGGTCACCCCCGCCACGAGAGCGAATGAGTTTTTGGAGTTGTTGCGCATCAAGTCTGAAATCGAACAGGGCCAAATCGGGTGGTTTGAGGCGGTGAGAGCTTACTCAGACACGGTAGAGCGCGATTTCGGTTTTTTTGACTTTAGCACGGTGAGGCGTGGCGAGTTGCCTGAAGCGGTGGAGGAGGCTCTGTTCGCGCTGGAGCCGGGCGCAATCAGTGATGTGATTGATCTCGACATACAGACGCTGCATCTCTTTAGGTTGCTGCACAAAGAGGAGCCGCGTCAAGTGTCGCACGATGAAATTGCGGCGGACCTCAAGACCGTGCTGTTCGAGCGGGCATACCAGGAGGCGTTGGACGCGCATCTGGATGCCCTGAAGGCGGCGGCGGTGATCGAGGGCTGGTCGCCGCCGGAGAAGAAGGAGCCTACGGCTGCGCAGTAGCTGCCGCGCGCTTCGCCGCTTCGGTGAGCAGCGATGCGACAAGCGGCGGACAGGCGGTCGCGTAGGCGGAGACCTCTCCGCGTCGCGATGAGTGCATGAGCACCAGACAGTAGGCCGCGATCCGCGCCGTGTCTTTGGGGCGCTCTATCCAGCGGAGTTTCTCGTCGGCTGTGAGGTCGCTGATCGCGATGTCGATGCCGCGCCCGTTGGTTTCGATGCCGATGACACCGTCCCGGACGCTGCGCGGGATGACAGTGCGTTGCTTGCCACTGTGCTCTAAGATCAGCGGCCTGCCGATCCGCGTACGCAGAAACTCAGTGACCAGATCATCGACCTCCGGCACGCCGCCGAGAAACTCGGCCAGCCGGGCTTTTTCCTGAAAGCGCGCGGGGTCGGCTCGCAACACACGCAGGGCGGCGGCAGGCGAACCGGTGGCCAAGGCGTCAGCCAGGCGGGCGGCGAGCGCGTCGGGAATGCCGGAAGGCAGGGCGGCCTCCTTTGCAGGCGCAGGCGCGGGTATAGGCGCAGGCGTGGGTGTGTCGGCGGGTGCAGGCGCGGGATCTTTCGGGATCGGCGCAGGTGACGGCGCTGCCGACGCGACCTGCTCGGTTGGCTCGGCGGTCGGCGTCTCCATCTCCCCCGATTGGCTCTCCGGTGTGGCGTCGGTATTATCTGCCGGGTCGGTCGCGGTCTGGAGCGGGTCGGCGAGCGTCTGTGTCGAGTGTTCCGGCGGGCGAGCGTCATCGGCGGGTTGCGGGGGTGCCTGCCGAGCCGCACGAAACCAAAAGATGGCGGCCAGCCAGAGCAGGAGCGCCAGCCAGCAAAGGGACTCTTTGATCAACGTCTCGCGCCGGATGTCGCTGGCGTGCTCTTCCTCAATGTTTTGGGAGCGGTAGGAGGCCAGACGGCGGTTGACGCGGCGGATAGGTTTGAACCGGATCTGCGGTTCGCTCTCCTGATCAGTCGGTGCGGGGGGGGCGCTATCTTCAAAAGTCTCAATTGTGCTGAGAAATCCATCGCTGGGACGGGCGCAACTCGGCTGGCTACCGGCGAGCAAGAGGCGGATGTCCTGCAGGACGCTCTTCCAGTCGGGATAGCGGTTGTCCGGATTTTTTATCATCAGGCGGTGAAGCAGCCACGAGAAGGATGGCGGCAGGGCCGGGTTCAGATGGTGCGGCGGCGGGATCTGCCGCTTGACGTGTGCGGCGAGGACGGCGACCACATCCTCGTTTTCGAACGGCACCGTGCCGGTGGACAGATGGTAGAGCACAATTCCCAGCGCGTACATGTCTGACTGCGTGGTGAGTGTATGCGCGCCCCGCGCCTGCTCGGGCGAGAGGAAACAGGGCGTGCCGACGATATTGCCTCCGTCCATGGCGGTCGCGTTGACGCCGGGCGAGGCTTGGATGGCTAGACTGAAATCGGTGATTTTGGCCACGCCGCGCCGCGAGGTCCGGATGGTCGAGCTTTTCAGGTTGCGGTGTACGACATACGCCGTCCCCCACAACTGATCGAGGCTCGCGATGAGCGATGCCGCGATACGCAGCACGCGCTCCATCGGCAGAGGGCCATCGGCACTCACCACCTCTTCCAGCGTCGGCCCGTCGACGTGTTCCATGACGACGTAGTGCAAACCTTTGTCGCTGACGATATCGAAAATCGACGCGAGTGATTCGCTTTTGATACGCGAGACGATCCGGGCGATATTTAGGAAGTGCGCAACGGCGGCAGGATCAGAGGCTGCCTCGGGCTTGAGTATCCGCAGGATGACCGTCCGTTCCAAGGTCCGCTGCACGGCCTTCCACACGACGGTCTGGCTGGTTTCATCAACAGCCTCGACGAGGTCGAAGCCTTGCTGCTCTATGAAGTCGAGATTCACGGCGAGGTTCGCATCAAATGAGTACTTACGAGGCTCAAGTTTAGCAAGACCGATGCTCCAAGGGAAGGGCGCTTTTCGCGCTTTTCATGTCGTTGTAAATTTTATTGTCGATCCTTACCGCGATGTGCTATAAAACAGGGCAACGACGTGGTGTTGTAGTCGTGACCACGGTCTGCGAGGGAGGTTCCGCTATGAGACAAACTTGGAAGAAGTACGGGGTCATTCGCACGTTTGCTGTCATGGGGGTGCTGGGCGGGTTCGGCATTTCCGCATACGGCGGCAGGGTATACAAAGCGGACAATGCGTGGCCGTTGAACGATCCGCTGAGTTGGGAGGGCGGCATTGTGCCGGGGCCCGAAGATGTGGCGGTTTTTGACGAAAGAGTCACGACCAACACCTTGACTTTTGTTGTAACGAATGACCTTGCGTGGGCCGGGATTGTCTTCACCAACCAAACGTCTCCCGTGTCCGGCGTGCTCGGCACAGCGGTGCTCACCACCAATGGCACCGATGCGGCGACGCTGACACTCGGCGCGGGCGGTGTGGAGTTGAGCGGGTCGGGGCTTGCGCTTTCGTTGGGCCTGCCGCTGGCGCTGAGCGCCCCGCAGGTCTGGCAACTCGACCGGTGTAACGTGACATTCAACGAAACGGTTTCGGGGGCCTCTGATTGGACACTCGATATGCCAAGCCAGACCATGTGGAATGTCGCATCTGGATATTCGGGCAACCTGACCATCACAAACGCCATATCTACCAGTCGCTTCACAAAGTCCGGCCGCTGGGCGAAAACCTTTACGATCAAAGGAGGCGGAAGATGGGAGATGACGTTCAAGGATGCCATTCTCTGGTCTGATCTCTTTGCCGATCGCTCAGCCTCCGTCACATGCTGGAACGGGCTGACCGCCGGCGGTACGTTGCAATTCGAGGAGGGCGACACTTTCCATTTTCCCGGCGGACGGTTTACGATCGACAATGGATACGGCATTCAAAACGGAGGCACTTTAAGTGGCACCGAGCTTCAAGTGCAGTACGCTTCTTACAACGCGCGGTACACCGTCAATGGCGGTTCGCTTGCGTTGACAAGCGGCATCCTGATTGGCAATGGCACGTCATCGCTCAGCACAGAAAGCCGCTTTCTGCAGGCAGGCGGTACGGTCTCGGTTAACAGCGTCAAGGTCGGCTGGTGCAGCGGCAACTTCTGGGGACTCAATACTTTTGAACTGACCGGCGGTGTCTTCCGGGTCACAGGCCCCCGAGGTGCGGATTCAGGGGTGCATCTGTCATGGCTCGACTACATCTACACGCCGGCATCGAGTATATCGGGTGTTTTTCTGATGCGGGGCGGATGGGCCGACATCGACCAGATTGTTTTGGGTCGATCGATAGACAATCCGGCCTATGCCATTACCAATGCATATTCAATGTTCAAGATGACCGGCGGCGAATTGCTGCTGGGGGCGCGCGGACTTTATGCGGGACGCACTTGGAACAATGGTGCGTCCGGATCGGCCTATGCGATGAAACTTCAAGGCGGCACGTTGAGAGCCGGCGATTCTTGGTCGTCGGCGTTGGACCTGATGCTGAGTGACGCTGACGGCGGCACCGTGTTCAATACCGCCGATACGAACGGCGTCGGACGGCGTATCGTGCTCAACGGCGCGGTCTACGGTCCGGGACAACTTACCAAGCGCGGGGCGGGTACGCTGGTGCTGGCCGGCGAGACGGCGTATGAGGGGAAGACCGTTGTCGAGGCCGGCACGCTCGCGGTGGCCGGCACCGGTTCCGGCCCCGATTGCTATCGGTGGACGGCCGATAGCCTTGCCGGAACGAATAACGCGCTGGTCTCTGAATGGCCCGCGCTGAACAATTTGGTCTCGGCCACAAATGCGGTCGAGGCGCAGACGCCGCGCCTGATCCGTAACGAACTAAACGGGCACAGCGTTGTGAGGTTCTCCAATGCGGCGCAGCAGTATTTGGCGATTGATGCCGCAGAGAGTCCGATTTCTGGAGCTACCAGTTTTTCGATCGCCATCGTGTTCAAGACTGGGACGGCCGGTAATGGCGGTGCCGCCAATTGGTATAGCAACACCGGTTTGGTCGATGGCGAGCAAGGCGGTATTCAAAACGATTGGGGCTTGGTCTACAACAGTTCCGGTCAGGTCGGCGGCGGTGCGGGATTCCCCTCGGTGAACAAAGATACGACCGTCTATTCTGTAGCCGGACGCTCCGTGGCCAACAATCAGCCGCATGTCGCGATATACACGTGGGAAGGCACCAATCTTACGATGAACGTGGACGGCCGCGTCACGACCGCCGCGTCGACAGCCACCACGGTCGCCGCCCGTAACGCTTATCGCCTGCTGTTCGGCTCGGTCAACCTCGAGAATGGCAAGTACTTCAACGGCGACATGGCCGAGATCCGTATCTATCGCAATCATGCACTCTCGCCGGACGAACAAAACCTCATCGGCAGCGAGTTGGCGGCGGCCTACGGTGTCTCCGATGCGTTGTTCGAGGAGCCTGCGATCGTCACGCCCTCCATTGGCGAGATGGGTGTGCCTTCAAGTCCGGCGGGCGATACGCTGCCTTACGAAGCGGTGGTGTGGGATGCCGACACGCTGACCGGAGCAAACGGCAGTCCTGTTGATGAATGGGCATCAACGAACGGTGCCTGTAAGGCCACGCCGGCGGGCGTCGGAAAGACCGGCATCACAGCGCCGACACTGGTGACGGATGCCTTCTACGGACATAACGGCGTCCGATTTGATGGCGTAGGGGACGCTCTGGGAATCCCGGCCGGCGACAGCCCGGTGGCCGGATCAACCAACTTCACGGTGGCGCTTGTTTTCCGTACGACGGTCCCTGGCAAGGATGTGCCGGCGTGGTATAGCAGCGTCGGTTTGATTGATGCCGAACAGGCGAGCATCCAGAACGATTGGGGAATCGCTTTCTCCGGTTCGGGCCGTATCATGGCAGGTATCGGCGGACCCGATGCCACCAGTCTCTCCAAAGTCTATGACCTGCATGACGGCATGCCGCATGTGGCGGTCATCGCCTATGACGCGCTGGGCGGACAGACCCGAATTATGGTCGACGGGCTGGACGTCGTCCACACGGTCGCGCAGCACCTGACCCCCCGCAATTCCTATCGGATCGTGATCGGTTCGTTGAACGCACTGAACGGACTGTTCTTTACCGGTGACATCGCGGCTTTCTGTTTCCTGCCGCAACGTGCGTTGACGCTGTCCGAGATGGCCCTGCTATCGACCGAGATGGGGACTAAATTCGGGGTGCGCCCCGTTTCCCGCAGCAATACGCTCAATCCGCAGCCCACGGGGCTTGGGCGGGGCGATGTTGAGATCGCGGCAGGCGCGGCGCTGGTCGTGCCAGTCGCCGAGTCTGCACCTGTTACCATTCGCGGCGGACAAACGTTGCGCGGTGCTGGTGCGGTGCGGGGCACACTGGCCGTGGCGGATGGCGGCAGGATCAGCATCGACGCGCCGACGGCGTTAGCGGTGGAGACGCTTTGGTTGAATGACGGCGCGCATGTGGATTGGAGCCATATCGACGGGATCGGCGGTCTTCTTGAGGTCGGCAGTCTCAGTGGCGGCGGTACGGTGACGCTGCACGTCACCGGCGAGGGTAACCTGCCGGTGCGCGTTCCGGTGATCCACTACCAGCAAGTTGAACCTCTTGATACGGTCACGTGGAACGTGTCGGGAGGTAATTCCCACACCCGGGTCGTGCTAAACCCGACCACCCAAACGCTTGACCTGTTTACTGCGCGGGGAACAACCGTCTTAATCAGGTGATCGGGGTAATCGGTTAGTGACAGGGGGCATGCGAGTCGAGTGCGTGTTTTGTGTGTGCGCAGACGGGCGCGGGCGTCCTCGCCCGCTCGGTGAAAGGCCGATTGAGATTCCGATGCGCGGTATGGTTCCCAAGGGAGCAAAACCCCGTAGCATGGGCGTCCCGCCCATGAAACACGGGCAAGATGCCCGTGCCACACCCTTTTGCAAGACACGTTGTTGCGGGCGAGGACGCCCGCGACTCCCGATTCTCTGCTCCCCTTTTCACCAGAAACGCATAACCTTCGCACACTCCTGTCACTAACCGATTACGTGATCGGAGCAGATCGGGGTTTGACTCTCACGGTAGAGTTGATAAACTATCTCGCTTGTACGTGATCTTTATCAATTGTATCCGGAAGGAAGTGCCGCAGTGAGTGTCGTTCAACCGTTGCTCGATCTGCAGGAAATCGATGGTCGCATCCGAGACCTGCAGCAGGAAATCCGTGACATTCCGCAGCGCAAAGACCAAGAGCAGGAGCGTCTGAGTGGCGCCCGCGAGGCTCTGGACCGTGCGCAAGCGGAGTTGAAAAACGCCCAGTTGAGAGTCAACGAGGTGGAGTTGGAGATCGAAGCCCGTCAGGATAGAATCCAAGCCCTGAAAAAAAATCAGGTTTTGCTCAAGACGAACAAAGAGTTTCAGATGTACAATCTGGAGATCGCCAAGCTCGAGGGTGAGATAGCGAATTACGAATCGCGCCAGATTGTGGCGTTGGACGACGTGATCCCGGTCAAGCACCGCGTCGCCGAAGCGCAGGCCAAGCTTCAGGAGGATCAAGATGCCGTGGACGCCTATACCGCCGAGTTGGACGCGCGGTTAGTCGCCGTGCAGGAAGAACTGGCAGCCACTGAGGCGGAGCGTGTCGAAGCAACCAAGACGGTGACGCCGCAGTTCATGTTCTACTACGAGCGCCTGCTCTCCAAGCGATGGCCGGTGGTGGTGGAACTCGGCGACGACTGCGTCTGCGACGGGTGCCATCTGGTGCAGCCGCCCTCGGTCGGGCAGATGGTGCGGCGTAATCAGGGAATTGTGGCCTGCCAGATGTGCGGACGCATCCTTTACATGAAGCAGTGACAGGCACGCCCGGTAAAGGGGGTGCCTTTTTTGATGGTGGCTCTTGCAAAATCCCTCGTGGCATGGGCGTCCCGCCCATGAAACACGGGCAAGATGCCCGTGCCACACCTGCAAACAAAGGGGGCTGCAAGAGTCTTGATGGATTTAACCGACAGGAGAGTCGCTGCGGGGCGACTCCCTGTGGGTCGGGTTGCCGCATGGCGATGCTTTGCGGCGGCCGCACGGGGAGTGACCGGTCGCTCCTGCCTCGGCAGGGGAGGAAAGTCCGGACTCCGCAGGGCGAGAGGTCCGGCCGTTAAGGCCGGAGGGGCGCTGCCAGATCGGCGCCGACGGAAAGTGCCACAGAAAACAGACCGCCCGGCGTTCGCGCCGGGTAAGGGTGAAAAGGTGGTGTAAGAGACCACCGGGCGGACGCGAGAGCGCCGCCGCATGGCAAACCCCCTCTGGAGCAAGATCAAATAGGGGACTCGAGACGCGGCCCGCGTCGTTCCGGCGTAATAACCGGATAGGATCCCGGGTAGATTGCTCAGATGAATGATCGGAGCCGCCTCCGGGCGGTGAACAGAATCCGGCTTATTCGCCTCCGTGCGGTCGCCGCATCTTTTATAGGTTCAACTTTCAACGAGGCGCGGCAAAGGGTATACTCCTGACATCTAATCTAATCGAGGAGGGCGATGTGAATTGGGCGCTGTTCGGAAGCACCTTTGTGTTGATTTTTTTGGCGGAACTGGGCGATAAGACCCAGTTGGCGGTGATGAGCCAGTCGGCTGCATCATCGTCAAAATGGACGATCTTCGCTGCCGGGACGCTGGCGCTGATCACCGCGACGGCGATCGGTGTGCTGGCGGGCGATCTGTTGCGGCGTTTTGTGCCTGACGAGCGTTACATCAAGTGCGCGGGCGGTCTGTTGTTCTTGATTTTCGGCGGACTGATGCTGCGGGAGGCCTTCTTCCCGCGCAGGCAGGTGATTGCGGCACCGGCGCGTGAAATCTCCACGATCACTGATTGGATGGGGCGTTTCGTGATTCAGCAGGCGGCGATTTTCGAGCGGGCCGCATGTGAGGATTACGAGGCGTTGGCGGCATGTACGCTTGATCCCGAGGAAAAAACGGTTTTCGAGCGGCTGGCGTTGGAAGAGCGTTGGCATCACGAGGCGATGCTGAGCGCACTGGCCACAGGCGCCGAACGCGACTTGCCGATCACGCAAGAGATGGCCGGTGCGTTGCCTGCCGTGTCGGATTTGATACAGGATGCGGCCAAAGCGCCTCAAGGGATCGAGCACGCGATCGAGCATGAACGCGCGATGGCGCAGTTCTACCGGACGCTCGCCGAGAAGAGCACGATCCCGCGCTTGCGCGAGACCTTTGCGGCGCTGGCGGTGGCCGAGGAGAATCACGCGCAACGTTTGATGGCACTGAGGAAAAAATGAACGAGTGGGTCGATATCCGGAAAGACGAGCGGCATGTGGCGCGTGAGCGCGAGAAGGCGCGCGTACTGCGCAAGAGCGAGTGGTGGCAACGGCAGATTCAGAAGGGCGTCTGCCACTATTGCGGACAGCAGGTCGGCGCGGCCGCGTTGACGCTCGATCATGTGGTGCCGGTCGCACGTGGCGGCACCAGCACCAAAGGCAATGTCGTGCCGGCGTGTAAGGCGTGCAACGCTGAAAAGAAATACCTGACGCCAGCGGAACGGATCTTGGCGGAACTGGAGCGGACTACGGACGGAGAAGGGGAGGCGGCACCGTGAGCGTGCGTAAACGGCTGGTGGTGGTTGAACCGCACGGCTTCTGCTCCGGCGTCGCGCGGGCGGTGCAGACGGCGGAAGCGCTGCTTGCACGTTATCCCGGCGAGACGATCTACTGCCTTAACGAGATCGTACACAATCAACTGGTGGTCGGGCGGTTGTCCGGCTTGGGTATGCGGTTCGTCAAATCGGTCGATGAGGTGCCGGTGGGAACGCGGCTGCTCTTTTCCGCGCATGGCGTGGCACCGGCCGTGGTGGCGCGCGCGGCGGCGCGGCAGTTGCGTACGATTGATGCGACCTGCCCGTTTGTCGCCAAGGTACATGCTGCGGTGCGGCGTTTCGCGGCGCAGGGCGCCTGCGTGATCTGCATCGGCCACCGTCAGCATGAAGAGGTGATCGGCGTGGCCGGCGAGGCGCCGGAGCGGGTGCGGATCGTCGAGAACGCGGCCGAGGCCGAAGCGCTGGCGGTGCCGCCGGATGTGCCCGTGGCGGTGGTGGCACAGACCACACTGGGCGGCAAGCAATTGGACGCAGTCATGGTGGTGCTGCGTCGACGCTTTCCCGCGTTGCTCCAGTCGGCTGCGACGGATGTCTGCTATGCCACGCACAACCGTCAGCAGGCGGTAAAGGTGCTGGCCGACCACTGTGCGCGCGTGCTGGTGCTGGGTTCCGCCAACAGCTCGAACAGCCAGCGGCTGGTCGAGACCGCCCGCGCGGCCGGTGCCGTCGCGGAGCTGGTCAGCACACTGGAGCAGATTGACGGGCTTGAGCTGGAGGCGGTGTGTGAGATCGGGCTGACCAGCGGCGCGTCTACGCCCGAATCGTTCCTTGATGCGGCGGTGGCGCGGTTGCGTGAGCGCTACGGATTCCCGGCGCCCGAAAGACTGACGGCGGTCGAGGAAGACTCCCTGGTCTTCAGGTTGCCGGTGCTGGACTGTTGAACTGCGAAGGCACTAAGGCTCCGCGGGATGGCGGCGTAACCGCCGCCGGCCAGGCAGACGCTTGCCCCTTCTCCCGGTGCTTCGCAAGCCCGGTCAAAGGCGAGTGTCCCTGCGGGCCGCATGGCTGTTGCCCATCCTTTCGCCGAACCACACACCCAGAGACTTATATCTCCCAGCCCTTGCGGTAGCTGCGCTTCAGGAATGTGTTCGCGCTCTCTTTGTTGGTGAAGCGGCCCGTCTTGGCGTCCCACTTGAGTTCGTCGCCGCTGTCTTCCGCGATCGCCGCCACGCCGAGCATGACCACCTCGTTCAGGCGCTGCGAATATTCGAGGTTCGCGCAAGGCGCGGGACCTCCCATGCAGCCGCGCAGGAAGTCGACCTGATGCCCGCCCTTCACACGCGGAATCGTCTTCTCCGGCGACGGCTTGCTCAACTCCCCAGGGAAAAAGCGTATCCATTCCCCGAAACAGCCCATCACGATATACCCCTTCTCGCCGACAAAGATCGACCCGTCGTCACCAAGATCGACGTTGTATTTCTTCTCGATCTCCTCCAGAAGCGGCGGCGTGAACCAAACTTTGCGGTCCTTGATGAGCTTGGAAGTCGAGCCGCCGACAAACCATGTGGTATCGTCCCACGGCGTATCCCCCTTGAGGCCGTCATACCAGTGAACCGTCACCGGCGCGAGATTGCCGCGTGCAGGGAATTTCCAAATCACGTGGTCGCGCAGGTTCCACGAATCCTCCGATCCATGCCTCACGTCCGTCACGCGGACGCTCTCCGGCGCGCCGAGGTTCAGCGACCAGAACGCGGGATCGAGGATGTGATTGCCCATGTTGCCGAGCGTGGCGCTGCCAAAGTTTTTCCAACTGTACCAGCCCATCGGATGGAGTCCCTCGCGTCCGCTGCGGAAACCGGTATGGGGCGACGGTCCGATCCAACTGTCCCAGTTCATCCCTGCCGGGACCGGCTCCTCCGGCGGCAACCTGTTCATGCGCCCGTTCAAGCGCTGCGTCCAGGCATGCACTTCCGTGACCTGCCCGAGCGCGCCGGCCCCGATGTACTCCACGAGACGCCGCACGGCTTCCTGCGAGTGCCCCCACTGCCCCATCTGCGTGACGGCATGGTGCTTGCGTGCTTCCGCGAGCATCCGCCGTCCCTCCTCCACGGTAAAGGAAAGCGGCTTCTCGATGTATGCGTGGATACCGTTCCGGAACGCCAGCAGGGCCGGCATCAGATGGTGATGGTTCGGCGTCGCGATGAAAACGGCGTCCACTCCGTCCGCCATCTGCTTGTAGAACTCGCGGTAATCATCGAACCCGGCGATGCCATTCGTGTCAATGCTGAGCTCCTTCATCGAGGCCAGTTTCCGCTTGACACCCCGTATCATCGCCGGATCAGGATCCACCAAGGCGACGATCTTCGCGAGTTTCGTCCAAGCGACGCTGGACGCCAACCCGCCCCCCATTCTGCCAAGCCCAAGGATCGCGACCCTAAGCGGCTTTGAAGGATCCTTTATCTCGCACCGTTTGAGTCCAGCGTTCTCCTGTTGGCTCAACACCGGCGCCGCCATGAATCCCGCGCCTGCGGCAGCAGTCGCCCCCATGAACCCTCGTCTTGTCATGTTCATTTCCGCACTCCTTTGATTAGAAAGTTTCACGTGCCGTCTTCGCTCTTTGTGTGAGAAAAACCTCGTCGGTCGCCTACGCCTTCAGCTCCCAGCCCGGCTCGTACGGCGGCATCCAGAACTTCGATGCAGGGCCTTTCGGATCCTTCAACTTGCCTGTCGCCGAATCGACGTGCACGGCGTCGCCGATCTGCAGCGAGACGTTGCCGAGTTCGGTGAGGAGGTTCGACTTGAGGGAGCTGTCGATCGGTTGCGCCGTATTGAGGTCGCCCGCAAGCACGCAGTCCGTGAAACGCTGCACGTGCCAGATGTCGCACGCGCGGATCGGATCGGAGAGGCGGGTGTCCCCTTCCTGATCGCCGGTGTCCGCGGCGTCCCACTCTTTGATGACTTTCTTCCCCTTGCGGTCATAGATCGCCGACTCGCCCCTCGGACCGAAAAACGCAAGACCGTCATCGCAGTAAACGAGTGTACCTGTCCACTTGCCCATGAACGGCTGGGCGCCCGAATGTGAGCACCCCTCCCAGGTCAGGAATTTCTTGTCGGGGAACTGCACCGTCAACATGTGCGTATCCTCCCACTCGAAGTCCTCGCCTTCGTAGAAGAGCTTGCCGCCCCCCGCATAGACACGCTCCGGCCACTCCGCGTCAAGCGCCCAGCGCGCGATGTCGACAAAGTGGAGGCCGTTGTTCGGCAGGTCGCCGGTGCCGTAGCCCTTGAAGAAGCGCCAGTTGTAATGGACGATGTTCGAGCGGTACGCGCGGCGCGGCGCACAGCACTGCCAGAGATCCCACCCATCGGCACCCATCCAGGCGGGGACGGCGACCGGCTTCACATTACGGATCGCGGGACGGTCCGAAAGACACCACGCCTTCGCCCAGCGCGGTTTGCCGATCTGTCCTGAGCGGATAAAGTTGATCGCCTGTTTCGTCGCATGCGAACTGCGGCGCTGCGTCCCGAGTTGGAAAACCCGGCCCGTCTTGCGCTGGACCTCAGCGAGAATCTCTGCCTCGCCCGCCGCGATACCGATCGGCTTCTCAAGGAAGAGCGCCTTCCCCGCCTTCATGGCCTCGACGCCGATGTAGCAGTGCGAATGATCCGGCGTCGCCACAAGGACGGCGTCGACATCGTCGCGGCGGACGGCATCGCGGAAATCCTTCACCTTGGCGGGCGTGCGTCCAGTCATCTTCGTGACAACAGACGCCGCATCATCCAGCGCCGTCGCATCGACATCGCAAAGGACGGTGATCTCGCAGTTCTTCAACTCCGCGAAGCGGCTCATCACTTGGAAGCCCCGCCCGCGCGCGCCCGTCGGGTCCACAACAAAACCATTGCCGTGGTCCTTCGTCCGTGCGCAACCGACCACGCACAGGCGCATCTTCTTCGACGGCGTTCCAGCACCGAAAAGCGTACTGGCGGACGCAATGACGAATGCACTTCCGCCGGCCTTGATGAAATCCCTTCTGTTCATGTCCTGACTCCTTTTTGTGCTTGTTGCTTCGCTGTTCACCAAGGTTCAATGTGAACGCTTGTGATTGTATCTTCTCCGAACCGTTCCCGCAACTTCTGCTCTAGTTCTGAGACAATGGCGTGGGCGTTGGCCACGCGCATGTCGGGATCCATGCGGACGTGCAGATCGATGACAACCGTCTTGCCGACAGTGCGGGTACGCAGGTTATGCGGATAGGAGATATCGGGGAAGCTCAGGGAGATCGACTTGATCTCCTTATGAATCTCTTCAGGCAGAGAACGCTCGACCAAGATGCCGAGTTGATCTTTCAGGATGCCAAACGCAACCTTCATCATCAAAAGACTGACCAAGGCTGCCGCAATCGGATCCATGACCGCCCAGCGATCACCTAAAAAAGCCGCCGCGCCAATACCGACTGCGGCGCCTGCCGACGACAAGGCGTCTGCGCGGTGATCCCAGGCGTTGGCGATGATGCTGTCGTTGGCCGTCGCCCGGCCGACCGTGATCGTTTTCTGGTAGAGTATTTCTTTGGTCACGACAGAAAGGATCGCTGCCCAGAAAGCGATGACGGAGGGTGATTTGAGCGGCTGGCCGCCGATAGCGTCGACGATCGTGTGCAGCGCGCCTAAGCCGAGTTTCAACCCGACTATCATCAATCCTACCCCTACGACGGTGGCGGCAAGGGTCTCGTATTTGCCGTGTCCGTAGGCGTGGTTTGTATCTCTGGGCCTATTGGAAAGATGGATGCCGACCAGAACGGCAATGTCGGTGGCGAAGTCTGAAAAGGTATGGACCGCGTCGGCGATCATCGCCTGGCTGTTGCCAAGAAAACCGGCCAAAAACTTCACGGCCATGAGCGCCACGTTAATGACGATGCCGATCCATGTGATGCGACTCGCCTGCTGCGCCCGCTCGTTCATGTCCATAGGAATGGGTTTTTTGTCTCTCATCGGATACTCCTGACAACGCCATAACCGCGCCGGGGCACGACCTCCGCCGCTCCGAAACAGGCCACCTGCCGCTCTTGCAGCGCACGCGCGTTTTTGGCGACCGTCAGACAGACGCCGCCGGGCTTCAGCGTGTCGTACGCAGTTTGGATAAACAGTTCAGCGATCCGGAAATCGGAGTAGTAAGGCGGATTGCCCGCAAAGAGATCGAAGCATGCGTCCGACTGCGGCAGGCCGCGATCGGAAAGCACAAGCGTCGCGCGGTCAAGCAAACCAAGGCTCTCGAGGTTGCACCGGGTGGCAAACAAGGCGCGCGCATGCGCATCAATGAATGTCACGCGCACATCCGGCTGGCTGCGCGCGAGCAGGATGCCGACCAGTCCGCAACCGCAGCCCATGTCCAAGACGTGTCGGCCGGGGGCGAGATCGCGGGCCGCGACTTCCGCCAGAGCGAGTCCGCCGGTATCGGGTCGGCGGTGACAGAAAACGCCCGGCAACGAGATGAGCGGACAAGGTTCAAGGCCAGGCAACGAGGCGGGAAAGGTGGCGCTAAAATCCCGTACACGCGCCAGCGCCCCCTTTTTCTTGGCGATGCAGCAACAGACGCCCTTTTTATCGAAGCGAACACGCAACGTGCCGAAAATGGCGCGCACCTGTTTGAAAAGCGCGGCGCTGCTGGCTTCACAGGCCATCAGACAGAGACCGCCATCTACCAGACGCGCATGAATCTCTTCAAGCTGATCCAGCACCAACTCGCCGGTCATGGTGCCGGGGGTGGACATAAAGAGCGCGGCCGCGAAAGGGCCGTCCGGCAAGGAAGTCGTGCAATGGACCGCAACCGCCGATTGGTCAGAAGCGATGTCCGGCGACGTGTCGGCCAGGGTCTCGTCGCACAGATGCACCTCGCGATCATGCGTAAAATGCGGATGGGCACCATGGGCCGCCAACGTGCGCTGAATGGCGCGGGCATGGTGCAGGTCGAATGCATGGCAGGCCAGTGCGCGCTCCGGAAAACGCGCTGCGGCCGCCAGAGCGATGCAGCCGCTCCGGTTGCCCGCAGTCAGGAGCGCCCCCTCCGGCGCGGCGTCGAGTGACGGCAGATTGGCGAGCAACAGACGTTCGGTGGCGTGCAGTCCCGAACGCGAAATCACGGCCAGCGTCCCATCGAGAAAGGTTTCGGTGACAGCGTGGTTTTTCGGAAGATCAGTGATGCGAATGGTCTGCATGGCAGGTCTCGTCGGTCCCCGCGTAAGGCGGAAGCCATCTCGGGCGGGCCGGATCAGGCGTTTGGAAGATAGGCGCCAAAGTTCTTCAATTTCCTCTGGAGTTCGGATACACAGATGCCGCGGATATCACCCGCGCCGTCCGCCGCCATCGCGGCGGCGAAACCGGCGGCCTGACCCATGATATAGCACGCCGGCATCACCCGGATCGATGCCTGCACCTTCTGGTCGGTCGAAACGCACCGTCCGGCAACGAGCAAATTCTTCACGCCCTTCGCGCAGAGGATGCGATAGGGTATGCCGTAACTCTCGCCCTTCTGATACTTGTAGAGCCGGTCGAACTCCTCGCGGTGCCTCGCATAAGCCTCCTTGTCCGCACTCAACGGATGGATGTCGATCGGGTAGGCGTAGCGCCCGATCTCGTCCGGGAAAACCGCGCGCTTCACGTAGTCGTCGAGCGTCATCACGTAGTCGCCCATTATTCGGCGCGTCTCGCGGACGCCCATCAGCGCGCCGGTCTCGATGAGACGGATGTTCTCGAGCCCGTGCTTCAGGTACTCGCTGAAATAGCGCTGATATTCCTTCATCGATTCGCGACCACGCAGATACCCTTTCGTGAGCGAACGTTCGTCCGTACCGTCCAGATCGTAGACGTGTCCGATATTGGCGTTTCCAAGACCGTTCGCGGACTTAAAAATGCCCGTCATGTGGCGATCTGGAACCTTGAACACACCGTCCGCCAGTGCCTGATCAATTTCGGCATTGAACGACCGCAGCCCCTTCCTCCACTGGTCCCAGTCAATACCGATCCAAGAGGAAAGCAACGACGCCGGCATCATCTTGCCCATTGAATCGCCCTTCTCGAACGGCACGCCCGACTGCACGGCGACATCACCATTGCCGGTCGCATCGACATAAACCTTCGCCTTCACCGCCCAGATGCCGCTTTGCGACGCGCAGACGGCATGCTTGATCTCGTCACCTTCACGAATGACATCGATGACCTTCGTGTGGAAGAGGAAGTCCGCACCCGATTCGACCATCACCGCGTCATATTCGCGCTTAACGGCCTCGAAGTCGAAAGACCCATAATTATTAGATATCGCGCCGGCCTTCAGGAGGCGTTCGCGGAAACGTGTGCCGAAACCGGCGGCGAGCGGACGGATCCCGTCGCCGAACTGCATGTAAACCGGCACCCGAGCCGCCGTACCCATACCGCCGAAGCACGTGAACGCCTCCGCCAGAAAAACACGCGCCCCCGCAGCCCGTGCCGCGACCGCCGCCGCGACGCCAGCCGAGCCGCCACCACAGACCATGACGTCCGTCTCGATCTTGACGGGGAAAGTGCGCGAATACGCCACCTGTCCGCTACGTACAGCCGATGTCTCCGCTCGTACGCTGAACGGAATCCCGGTCCCTATCGCGGCAACCGCCGCCCCTTTCAAGAATTCGCGCCTGTCCACTCTCGTATCCTTTCAAGATTCCACTTTGCCTGTTGAGCAGAGACTGCAATTCAGGTTCCCATAGCCGACGTCCATTGTGCGGGGGGAGAGTAAAACAGTCAACCGTAAATAGAAAGGGCTTGGTAATCGGTTGGTGACAGGGGGTGCGAAGATCGCGCATTTCTGGTGAAAAGCGGGTTGCGTTTTTTAGACATGATTTTACAAGTGTGTTGTGCTGCGCGTGATGCGGCGGAAAAATTTGGAGTGCGGTGACAAGAGCCGCGCTGTGCGCGGGTCGCGGCACCGCTTTTGCGCGCTACCTTGCCGTTGCACTCATGCTCAAAAAGCGGCGTCGCGCGGAATACCGCTTGCCGCCGCGCTCCAAATCCGTTCGCCTAACTTGCACTCAACTTTCAACGCTCAAGAAAATGCGCGAACACACAAACCATGCTTTCGACTCGCATGACCCCTGTCACTAACCGATTACAAGGGCTTGCCCTTCAATTCTTGGGGAAGCTCACGGGATGAAGGCGCCGAAATCAGGCACCGACAGGCATTGCGCACCAAGCCGACGAGCTTTGGCGCGGAAATCGTTATCGTTGGTGACCAGAAGGATCGGGATTTCGGACGACTCCAACGTGTGGAAGCGGATGTTGTCGAGCAGCACATTGTCGGCGCGATGCTCGCCCTCCCCGCCGGAATAGGTCACGGTCACATTGGGCGCGGCCTTTTCATCCGCATAGGTGGGGCCGTCGAAGACGATCTGCGTGCGCAGCGTGGGCGTGGTGCCGACAAGACGCACGACATCGCGAACGAGCATCTCACGCTTTTTCGATTCAGTGAGTGAGGCCCCGCGCGGCGGATTGTAGCGGGAGGGCAGCCCGTAAAGCACATTGTGGCCGTCCAGCAACAGAATGGCCGGAGTCTCTCCGCAGAGCGCGCGCGATAGCAGGGCAGCCTCTGGCGGCAGGTCCTCGGCCTGAGGTGGCGGCGGCACCCCCAACGCCTCGATCGCGGCTATGCGCCGCTGGAAGGCCTCTTTCAAGCGGGCCATGGCCGGTGCATCCAGCACATGCAGCTTGGCCAAATCGTCAAGGAACGTGCGCAGGCGCGGCAGGGCGTTGTCGCCCACATCTTGGAGCCGTACAGTCAGTGCGTCTTCAAGTGACGAGGCGGGAGCGTCAGGATTGAGCAGATTGTCGAGGCGCAACATTTCAGCAGCGAGTTCACTCTCCACAGCTTGCAGGTCGGCCGTCGGGCGCAGCGCGTTGCGGAGCGCGGCGCGCACCGTCGCCAGCGTCTGCGCAATCTGCTCACGCCGTTCGGTCAATCGGGCGCGGTTGCCGCTGTGACGGTCGGCCTCGGCCTGCTTGCTCAAGGCGGCTTGGGCGCGTGCGAGCAGCTCCGCATGCGGTGCGGTCTGATGCACATCGCGCTCGACCTCGCGCGCCTGGCCGAGCCAACCGTGGAACTCCTGCGCAAGCGCCAGATCGACGGCGGCGGCCACACGCTCCTCGCGATGCGTTTGCTCACGCTTCAGTTCAACGGTCACTTCCTCCAGCTTACGCTCGGACTGCCGCAGGGTTTCGCCCAGCTCTTTTTCGCGTTGGCGGGCCGTATCGCGCTGTTCGACAACTTCATCCTTTTCGCGTTGAAGATTCTTGAGTTGTCCCTCCACCCCTTTCAGACGGCGGTTCTCAGTTTTGAAGTCGCGCAGTCGTTGCTCCAGCCGCTCCTTTTGAGCGAGCCATGCTTCACGTGTCAGCGTGACACCCATGTCATCACCATCCGGCGCACGTCCCAGCAGGCTGTGGAGATCGGCAAAAAGGTCACGCAGGTACTCGACGGCTTTGTCGGGCTCAATGGCGTGAAATGCGTCGGGCCGCTGCATCCAGTCTTCGGCGTACTCCTGAACCTCATCGCGGTCATCGAGCAGCAGCGCGACCAGCAACGCCGGTGCGCCGAGCAGCGCAGCGAAGGCGTGACGGGCTTCGATCAGGGTGTCAATCGCGATCAGTCCCGTGAGCGTACATGCGCGCGAACGCCGCGCTAGAATGCATCGCAACTTATCCGAAACCTCGCCCGCGCCGCAGACGATCTGGTGCAGACGCTTCCGCAGGACCGGGATGTTGCCAGCACGAAAACCGCCCCTCTGGAAGGCGGGCTCGGTAGCGACAAGCATGTCCAACTCAACCTCTGGCATCAAATCGATCAAACGAGCGATTTCTTTTTCGCACTCAGGCGTAAGCGGTGTGGAACAGAGAGCCATATTTGCTGGCCTCTATCTTAGGGAAGACCCCGCGCGGGCGCAATCTGAAAAAGCCCCAGACTTTTTAGGGCGCGCGCGCAGCGCGGCGATGGAGGTCGAGCCACAAGAAGCGGGGCCGATAGATCTCAGTCGTCTTGGGCAAACTGCCGCTCTGGTTGACATTGTAGCTGATCAGCAGGCGGCCGGGCGGAGAGAGATGCGGATGCGCTTTGGCGTTGTACGTGTAGGTGGTGCCGCCGTTGGAGGGATTGTAGATTTCAGGCTCCTGCGCACGGTGGATAAGGATGCCGTCGCCGAAGGGGCCGGTGGGCGTTTCGCCAACCGCGATCATCATATCGGGCGTCTGCACGTCACGGCAGTAGACCATCAGAAACTTGCCGCGGTACAGCCCCTCGCTGATCGGTGTGACACTAAACTCGGTGGAGATACGGCGGTGGAGCGTCGCGGCCTCACGCACGGCGACAGCGATATCCGGGCTCCATGCATGACCATCCCAGAAGCGCCACTGCGCGGGATCGGCGTACGCCTCACGCCGCACGCGCGCCACCACCGCATCTTTGCGCGAACCCCGCTGTTTGTTGTCGCGGTACCCATAGGCGTAGACATATCCGTCCGGTTGGGAGGCACCCGCCGCTTCGGAGAGGTCCATGAGAGCGACGCCGAACATGATGTCGAATGTTTCGTCCTTGTAGAGCAACGGGATATCGGGACGGACGCGCACACGCTTGAAATCGGGCCGGCCGTTGACCAGCGGCAGGGTGATGAAATCAAGCCGCACCGGCTTCCAACCCTTTTCGGCGAAAGCGGTGATGAAGACGGAATCGCCGATCGCAATGCCGTCATTCAGCCAAGCGTGCGTGCCGGTGAAGAGGAGGCCGAGACCGCCGTCAGCCCGCTCGCCAAAGTGGAACGAGATCGCCTCGCGGCGCGGTGCGGTACCGTCGAGAATCGCGGCGGAGTGAGACGGCATGCCGCGGCCTGTAATGACGCGTGTCTGGGGGTCCGCCTCGCCGATGCGCGTATCGCTGAATAGAAAGAGCGTACACGCTGCCGAACGCGCTCCGACGGCCGCGTCATAGCCGTTCAGGGGGACCGAATAGACACCGTCCGCGCCGAGCCAGCCGGAGGTGCGCTCGAACAGGGCCGTCCACTCCGGTGCGCACGTAACGGCTGGCGGGCGTTCATCATCAGCGAAAACACCGACGCCGACGAAAACGAGAAGCAGAACGAGCGGTCGGAAAAACTTCAGCCAGGCATGGAGAAACTCATGAAGATGCGCGTGCATGATTCCACTGTATCCGACAGAACAACGGGCTGTCAATTGCCGGGCGCGATTCGCTCTGCCTTCCCGCTTGACTCAAGATGACGATTCGCGTAAAAAGGTGGCGGATTGTGGGTCGGCGGTTTCATGGTGGTGCGATTGACGACGTTTGATGACCGATGTGGCGAGCTTATGATAACCACAGAGGCCACCGAGTATGGCATGTGGCCAACGCGCTGGACTAGTACGCGGCAATCGGCAACTTGCAGTCGGCAATAGGCAATCTAACCCACTCCCTCGATAACCTTGGAGGTCTACTCTATGAAGAAATGGTGGATTTGCGGAACGTTTGTGCTCTTGTGCGTATGTATTGCGGCGAGTGAAGAGGATCGATCTTCGCTGGATGTTTCCGCTGGAAGATCGAAAGCTAACAGATTGGTGGCAGTCGTATTTCGGTATTTAGGAGGTGATGAACGTATTGTCCTCAATGATTCAGAGCGAGAAGAGTTCCGTACGATACTGGGCGGTCTTCAACCGTATGTGAATCGCCCCAATGGCAGACATATCCCGCAACCATATGTGTTTGTGTATTGGACACTTCAAGAATCCGAGGATCAACTCGACAGGGGAGGGCTCTCTTTTAATGATAGGGGCGGATCAATTAATTGGATATCTGATGAGGAGACCGATGCCAAGGTGAAGAGTCTAGTTGAACAGTTGCTTAAGCGTCTTAAAAAGGATGGGACACAGTATAAAAAACTCAGGCCTAATCATTGAGAAGCGTTCGGAGAAGCGGGGTCGCATCCGACATTAGACATTCAAGGGTTGTGAAGCGTTTTCGTGGTGTGTTAAGGTGCTGCCACGGCAAGGCAACTGTGGTAGAGGAATTATGATGACTAATGGCAACCATGCGCAATTGGCACTCGCGCAGGTGTTGGTGGTTCTCTGCGTGACGCTGAACGTCGCGGCGGCACCAGCGGCGGCACCAGACGATTCCTCCCCTGTATCGCTGAGTGTTCGTGTTGTCCAGCGAACCGAAACCAATGTGCTCTTGGTGGCGGAGCTTCGGAACGAGACCGGGAAGGAATTGCGGATCGAGGGGCAAACCGCTTTTTCTTGGCGGTACAGAGCGTGGGACGCAGATACCAGCCTTCCTGTCAGTTCTGGGGGAATGTGCGCGAGGGTGCTTGACCAACCGCTTTCTGAACGCTTGATAACAGTAGCCCCAGGACATATCGTCAGCAACCTGTTTCCCATCGCTTTGCCGACTAGATCGGCAACTCACCTTGAAGCCCGCGCCATCTATTCCACGAACGTGCGTATGAAAGACATCAAAGATTCGCCGTCGTGGATGGGGGCGTTGACGAGCGCATGGATTCGAGTGACGTCCACCGATGCCGGAGACAAACCCTGACACCTCGCTGACAAGGAAGAAGCGGGCTCGTAGTTTGACATTAGCCCGCCGCCCGCGCTTCGCACGGGAATGTAAATGAGGACAACTTTGATCGGTGTAAGTGATAGACAAGAAGTTTTCACCTTCAGAGTTCAGAGTTTGACGTTCAGCGTTCTGAGTTAAAAAACGTTCAACGCTCAACGCTCAACTTTTAACGCTCAAGTTATAGGCAAGACATTCAAGGGTTGCGAAGCGTTTTCGCGGTGTGTTAACGTATCGCCATGGTAAGGCAACTGAGGCATCACCGGAAGGGTGGAGTCTCGGCTGAAAACCAACAAGACTTGTGTCGGTCGACGGCGCACGCATTGAGGGTGCTGTGGAGTAGTGGGGTCGTAGTTTGACATTAGTGTGGAGTAGTGGGGTCGTAGTTTGACATTAGACATTCGAGAGTTGCGGAGCGTTTTTGTGGTATGGTAATGCATCGTCATGGCAAGGCAACTGAGGCACCACCGAAAGGATGGCGGCGTGTCTGG
>Ga0116147_1001642_pt1 | contig 24163 bp, 16 predicted proteins | sample AD_JPNHG3_MetaG_FD_89749 | JGI IMG/M metagenome (GOLD analysis project Ga0116147, IMG submission 89749) | Active sludge microbial communities of municipal wastewater-treating anaerobic digesters from Japan - AD_JPNHG3_MetaG | ecosystem: Engineered > Bioreactor > Anaerobic > Digestate | place...
CGAGGACATCTACCGCTCTCCCGAGGCACTCACCGCGGCCATGGTCAGCGACGTCATCCTCGATGGACAACACGACGCCATCGATCACGCGAACCAGACGGTGAGGATGCGGTTCGTCGCCGACCCGACCGAGCTGGCGGTCTCGGACGAGACCCGTCAGGCCTTGACCGAGGGCCGGATCGACACCGCCACCGGCGCCTGCCTCGACCACCTTCACTCACCGTACACACCGACCGGATCAGCATGCACCGCGTCCTTTCTGACGTGCTTAGCCTGCCCGAACGCCGTCGCAACGCCCGCCCACCTACCCCGCTTGGTCACCCTCGAGAGAGCCCTCGACAATCTCGCCACCGTGGCACCGGCTCGGTTCACCCGGCTCTACAAGACACACCGTGACCGCCTCACCGACGTCCTGCACCAGGCAGGCACCCCCACGGAACTCCAGCAGGCGTCAGCTCACGCCACCGATGAGGACCGCGACATGATCGAACGCCTCCTCAAGCGGGAGCTCGACGGATGACCGCCATCCCCGCGGGCGCACCCGCCCCAAGGCCGACGACAGCAGTTGCCGCGCTACTCATCCCGAAGGCCACCGCCTCGGTCGTCCCCGACGGCTCCGCGTACGGGGACATGATCTGGGACCTCACGCCGCTGTCGGGTCGCCCCACGGCCAGATGGCTCACCATCGACTTCTCCCGAGCCCCCGAACCGGTACGCGAAAGCCTTCGCCACTTCATCTACCTCGTCCTGACCACGGACACGCCCATCGGCGCGCTGGAGCGACCGGTCTCGACACGCGCACGGCTTACCCCGACCAGCGTCAAGGCCCTGTGGGAGGACCTGAGTCCCTTCCTCGACTGGCTCGACGAGCGCGGCACCCAGCGGATCGCCGACCTCGACGAACACGACCTACGCCACTACGCCCAAACCGTCCAAGACGCACCCGTCACCCAACCCACCCGCGGCCGGCGTCTGTTCGCGGTCACCCGCCTCTGGCTCTACGCGCCCTACCTACGACCCGAGGCCCGACTGATTCAACCGTTCTGGGAACGCGACAGCCTCGCTGAGATCCTCGGCCCTAACCAGTGGTCACCAGAAAACAAGACCCCGCCGATTCACCCCGCCACCATGTCCGCGCTGCTGGTGTGGTGCCTGCGGATCCTGGAAGACGCACCCGCTATCGCTGCTCAACACGCCATCGGCAAGACACCCACCACCGCGGCACCGGCCGACAACGCCCTCGCGTGGCTCGATCCCGCGACCGCCACCAACCCCCGCAGATCTCGCCAACTGCTCAGCGCAGCCTCCCTCATCGTCACCGCCTACCTGACCGGGATGCGCGCCGACGAGGTCCTGGCCCTGCGCCGTGGCTGCTGCACCCCCGCCGCACCCGGCGGCTTCACCATCCACGGCCGCACCTTCAAGTCCGCCGTCGTCAACGGCCGCGCCGTCGCCGAAGGCCTCGAACGGGAGCACCCGTGGGTGGCCATCAAGCTCGTCGCCGACGCCATCGCAACCATGGAGAACTTGCACGACTCCTCGCTCATCTTCCCCGCCAGCCTGTTCCGACGAACCCGACAGACCCCCGTCAATGACACACCACCGGCGTCCAACGCCCGCGGGGTCGCCATCGAGGCACTCATCGGCTGGGCCAACGCTCGGGCGATCCAACTGGGCAGGGACCATGAAGCCATCCCCGAGGACCCCGACGGAGCCGTCAGCCTGCGCCGCCTGCGCCGAACCCTCGCCTGGTTCATCTACCGCCGCCCCCGCGGCCGGGTCGCCCTCGGCATCCAGTACGGCCACCTCCACGCCGCCACCACCGACGGGTACGGCTCGCGAACCTCGGTCGGGATGCGTGACCTGTTCCCCATGGAAGAAGCTCTGGCCCTGAGCGACACCCTCGCCCACGCGGCCACCACGCTCGAGGCCCAACCCACCGTCAGCGGGCCGGCCGCGTCCCGGTACCGGGCCGCGGTCGAGCAGTACACCGCCCGCTACGCCGGGGTCAGCCTCACGTCACGACAGGCAGCGGAGATGGCCCGGAACCCCGCGATGCGCATCTACGACAGCCCCGGCCAGGTCCTCGCCTGCTGCTTCGACCCCGCCAAGGCCCTGTGCCGGCGCGGGACCCCGGCGTCCCAGCCCACGTCCACCCCGGACCTGACAGCCTGCGACGCCCGCTGCGCCAACATCGCTCGCACCGACGCCCACATCGACACCCTCCGCCGTGAGGTCGAGCGACTGCACGACGAGATCGCCGCCCCGACAACACCGGAACCGCTGAGGCCACGCCTCTCGCTCCGGGCCGAACGGCACCAAGCCCTAATCGACGCCCACCAGGCAGGTGCCCATGAGTGACCACACCACCGAACGGGCAGCCATCCGCGACGCCATGACCAGGCTCCTCGACGGCGCGCCGATCCGCTCCGACGGCAAGCTCACCATCAAGTCCCTCGCCGACGAAGCCTGCGTCAAACGCTGGCTCCTCACACACCGACACACCGACCTTCAAGCGGAGTTCCGTGCCCGCATCGACAGCCACGGCCGCGACCCGGAACCGGTGCAGCGACTCAAGCAGGAGCTGCAACACCTCGAACAGGACAACAAGCGCCTGCGCGAGGACCTGAGGCAGGCCAAAGCCACCGTCGCCCTGCTCGAGCGGCACATCGCCGTCGACGCCCTCGAGCAGCTGCGCCGGCCAACCGGCGACGACAGACACGACCGGCTGCGCGCCGTCCCCACCGATACCGACAATCGCACCTGAGGACCCGAGACGTGCCCAACATCTACGACAACATCACCGACGAGACCCGCCTCGGGCTCGCCCTGCGTGACTCACTGTCCGACTTCGACGCGGTCGATGTCGCCACCGGCTACATCGACCTGCGCGGCTGGTCCAGCATGGCCGACATCCTCGACACCAAACCCGCTCCTGACGGAGCCCGGGCGACCGCGAGGGTGCTGGTGGGCATGGTCGCCCCCTCCGACTCCCAACAGCTGCTCGACAGCCTCCAGGACCAAGTGCAACCCCCCGAGTACGGCGCCGACATCCACGACCGCGAACGAGCCCTGGCCCGCCGGGACCAGCTCGTCGCACACCTGCGCAACCAGCTCATGCGGGGCCTGGCCACGACCGAGGGCCAGGCGACCCTCCAAACGCTGAAGCGGCAACTGCGTGAAGGCGTGGTCGCCATGAAGGTCTTCACCGAAAAGCCCCTGCACGGCAAGACCTACATCTTCCACGCCCCGAACAAGAAGCACGGCTCCCGTTGGGCCTACGTCGGCTCCTCGAACCTCACCGGCGCGGGCCTGCACCGCAACCTCGAACTGAACATCGACGTCCAGGACTCTGACGCGACCAACAAGCTCGCCACCTGGTTCGACGAACGCTGGACCGACCGCTTCTCCCTCGACATCACCGCCGAGATCATCGACCTGATCGAACAGTCCTGGGCCGACGAGTCCCAGCCCACCCCGTTCGAGGTCTACCTCAAGGTCTGCCACTCCCTCTCCCAGGACGCCAGGGACGGCATGGGCTACGTCCTGCCCAAATCGATGAGCGACCTGCTCCTGGACTACCAGGAGAGCGCCGTACGCACCCTCTCCCGACGCATCGTCCGCCGCGGCGGCACGATGCTCGGCGACGTCGTCGGCCTCGGCAAGACCCTCACCGCCGTCGCCACCGCCCTGATGCTCCAGGCCGCCGAGGACTACTCGACCCTCGTGCTCTGCCCTAAGAACCTGCAACCCATGTGGGAACAGCACCTCGAGGAGTACGACATCAACGGCCGTGTCATTTCCTACTCGATGGCCGACAAGGTCCTGCCCGAGCTCAAGCGATTCAACCTCGTCATCTGCGACGAGTCCCACAACCTCCGCAACAACGCCACCATCGCCTACGACGCCATCCACCAGTACATCCGCGCCAACGGCTCGAAGGCCCTGCTGCTCACCGCCACCCCGTACAACCTCGCCTTCACCGACGTCGCCAACCAGATCGGGTTGTACATCGACGAGGACGACGACCTGGGCATCGTCCCCACCGAGGCCCTCCGCAAAGACCCCGCGCTGGCCGGGAAGGTCGACGGAAAGATCAACACCCTCACCGCGTTCCGCAAGTCCGAAGAGCCCGAGGACTGGAAACGCCTGATGAGCGACCACCTCGTGCGCCGGACCCGCTCGTTCATCAAGCGAACCGCCAAGCAGGAGAACGTCACCCGCGCGGACGGCACGGTGGAACAGCGCGAGTATCTGCAGTTCGCCAACGGCCAGAGGTTCCACTTTCCGACCCGGATCGCGACACCGCTGAGCCACGCCTTCAGCACGGACGACCCGGCAGCGCTCATGGAGGACGACACCACCCTCGACGCCATCAGGGACCTCATCCTTCCTCGGTACCGGCTCGCCGACTACGACAACCCCAAGGCGCAGCACACCCCCAGCGACACCAAGAACCTCGACGACATCCGCTCCGGACGCGGCAACGTCAGCGGATTCGTCCGGATCAGCCTGTTCAAGCGGCTCTCCTCCTCCGGACACTCATTCATCCTGTCCCTGCAGCGGCAGCGGGCCCGCAACGAGCTGTTCATCCACGCCATCGACCACCAGCTGCCGATTCCCCTCGGCGCGTTCACCGACCGGCAGATCGCCGTCACCGACGAGGACATCGAAGGCGACGGCGACCTGCACGGCAGCGTCGCCACCCGCTACGAGACACTCAGAAAGTCACTCCCGGCCAAGACCAAATGGGTGAACACGACCGTGTTCAAGCCCACCTTGCGCAAGGACCTCGCCAAAGACAACGCGAGCATCACCACGCTCCTGAGCCGCTTCGGAAACTGGGACTCCACCCGCGACTCCAAGATGAACGCCTTGGTCGACCTGCTGACCAACGAGCACGCCGGGGAGAAGGTGCTGATCTTCACCGAGTACAGCGACACCGCCGAATACATCACCGCCGCCCTGACCGATGCCGGCGTCCCCAACGTAGGCCTGGCCACCGGCGACTCCGAAAACCCCGCCGACATCGCCCGCCGGTTCTCACCCTTGTCGAACAAGCTGCCCAGCCAGTCCGAGGACGACGTGCACGCCGTCGACGACCCGATCGATGTCCTGGTCGCTACCGACGTGCTCTCCGAGGGACAGAACCTGCAGGACAGCCACATCATCGTCAACTACGACCTGCCGTGGGCCATCATCCGGATCATCCAACGCGCGGGCCGTGTCGACCGTATCGGCCAGAAGTCCGACACCGTCCACGTGTACCTGATCACCCACGAGAAGATCGAGCAACAGATCCGGCTGCGCCAGCGCATCAAGGACCGCCTCGGCGCCGCGGCCGAAGCCTTCGGCTCCGACGAGAAGTTCTTTGGCGGTGACCGCGAGATCAAGATCCTCGACGACTTCTACAAGGGCCGCGTCACCGACGACGACACCGACGACGAAGCCGAAGCGGACTCTGTCAGCGAGGCCTGGTTGGTCTGGTCCAGCGCCCAAGACCAGTTCCCCACCATTGCCGAGAAGGTCCTGCGGATGCAGGACATGGTCCACTCCACCCGCAACCAGCGCCTCGACGAGCACGGTAGCGTTACCTGCTACGTCGCCACCGCCTCCGGCGTCGACGCGTTCGCCACCAGCGACAGAACCGGAGAGCGCATCCTTACCCCGCTCGAAGCCCTCCGCGTCTTCCGGGCCGACCCCGACACCCCCACCGCGCCACTGCGCGCCGACCACTTCGAGCGCGAGAAGACCCTCGTGCAAGGCACGCTCAAGACCGAAACCATCGCCGCCGGCAACCTCAAAGGCATCCGTAAGTGGGCGTGGCAGCGGCTCGGCGGCACCGTCTTCGGGCAGAAGGCCACCGAGGGGCTCGACGCGCTGCACGCCCAGCCGCTCACCGAGCACGCCACGATGCGGCTGGCCCAGGCCCGCAGGCATAAGTACAGCCTCGACGACCTCGCCGACCTCATCAACCAGCTGCACGACGAGGACCGGCTCGTCATCGGCAGCACCGACCACGACGCCATCAAGGTCGTCTGCTCGCTAGGAGTCCAGGACGCATGACCAGCCCACTCATCGAACGCGCCGAGCAGCACCAGTACCAGCAGCTGTTCATTCACGACCTGAACTGGTCCCGCCCCGACCAGCCGCCCGTCACCATCGAGTACGACGACCGGCATGTCCACGCGACGAACGTCTCGCAGTACAAGGGAATCCGCGTCTGGGTCGTCGAAGAGGCACCCGACTCCAAACTCGAAGCCGAGCTCGATCGTGTCCTGGCACAAGCGAGCATCGACCGCATCCTGATCTTCCACGACGACACCCAGCAGGTCTGGCGCTGGCCCGTGCGCCGCTCCAACGGCAACAGCACCACCACCCGGCTCAGCCGGCACCGGCACCGCACCGGCGACACCGACCCCCGTTTCGCGAACAAGCTTGACGTCATACGCCTCCCGTTCGACGTGACCCTCGACAGCAACGCCGTCCTGGCCAAGGTCCGCCAGGCGTTCGACGTCGAGGCGCAGAACGAGACCAAGCACGCCTCCAAGCTCATGGCTCGCCTCTACACGGCGATGGAGAAGGCTTACCCGGCCGGTATCGACGAGAAGGCGCGCGACCACGAGATCTCAGTCACCCTCGCCAGGATCCTGTTCCTGATGTTCGGCGACGACACCGACATGTGGCCCGAGAACCTCTTCCAGGACTTCATCCTCGACCACACCGACCCCGACGGCTCCGACATCGGCGCCCAGCTCACCGCCCTGTTCGCCTACCTCGACACCCGCCCCGAAGACCGCGCAAACGCTCCAGCCGCGTTCGACGGGTTCCGGTACGTCAACGGCGGGATCTTCAAAGAACGACTCCGCCTGCCCGAGATCAACGCCGAGTTCCGCTCCGCGGTCCTGGACGCCTGCGACCGGGACTGGAAGACCATCAGCCCAGCCATTTTCGGCTCGATGTTCCAATCCGTCCGCGATGCCAAGACCCGCCGGGAACTCGGTGAGCACTACACATCCGAAGAGAACATCCTCAAGACCCTCAACCCGCTCTTCCTCGACGAACTTCGCGCCGAGTTCGAGCACGTCAAGACCCTTGGCAAGTACGAAGCCGACCGGCTTCGCAAGCTGCGCGACAAGCTCGGCCGCATCCGCTACATGGACCCCGCCTGCGGCTGCGGCAACTTCATCATCGTCGCCTACCGCGAACTGCGCGACCTCGAGCTCGCCATCATGGAACGCCTCCAACAGATCACCGGCGACCAAGCGATGCTCATGGCCAACGTCGGACTCAAGGTCACCCTCGACCACTTCTACGGGATCGAGATCGACGAATGGCCAGCTCGGATCGCCGAAACCGCCATGTTCCTCATCGACCGACAGTGCGACCTCAAACTCACTGCCTCACTCGGCTGGGCACCCGACCGGCTCCCCATCCAAGAACAGGCCACGATCGTGGTCGGCAATGCCCTCAAGCTCGACTGGTCGGCCGTGTGCCCGCCCACCGAGAACACCGTCGTCGCCGGCAACCCACCGTTCCTGGGTGACCACACACGCACCGGTGAACAGCTCGCCGAGTTGCACGCCGCCTGGGGGGGCAACAAGGTCCTCAGCCGCATGGACTACGTCACCGGGTGGCATGCACGGGCGCTGCAGTACTTCAACCGCCACGACGGTCTGTGGGCGTTCGTGACGACGAACTCCATCACCCAAGGCGACCAAGTCCACCGGCTGTTCTCCGAGATCTTCAACGCCGGATGGCGCATCAAGTTTGCCCATCGCACCTTCGCCTGGACCTCCGAGGCCAGCAACGCAGCCGCGGTCCACTGCGTCATTGTCGGATTCACCAAGGCGGCCACGGGCAGGCCACGACTGTTCGACTACGAGGACTGGCGCGCTGAACCCCGCGAACTCCAAGTGGCGGCGATAAACGCCTATCTGGTCGACGGGCCAAACGTCCTCACTGACAAACGCACAACCCCCATCTCATCGGTGCTGCCGAAAGTTGACTACGGCTCCAAGCCGAGTGACGGTGGCCACCTCATCGTTGAGCCTGAACAGATCGAAGCGATTCGGCGAGATCCGGTTGCCATGAAGTACCTCAGGCCCTACATCGGTTCGAGGGAACTCATCGAGGGCAAGGAGCGCTGGTGCCTTTGGCTCGTAGGTGCCACGCCAGCCGAGATCCAGCGCAGCCCTGAACTCCGGCGCCGCGTGGCCGGAGTCCGTGAGGAACGTCTCAAGAGCAAGGCGGCCACGACGCGCGACTACCCGCACGACCATCTCTTCAGACAGTTCGGCATCACCGCCGACAAGCCGATCGTCTGCATCCCCGAGGTCTCCAGCGAGAACCGCGACTACTTGCCGGTCGGGCACCTCGATGATGGGGCGATCATCAGCAACAAGGTCTACGGGGCACCGGATCCAACGGGACTCATCTTCGCAGTGGCATCTTCGTCAATGTTCATCACTTGGATGAAGACCGTCGGCGGCCGTTTGGAGTCACGGCTGTCCTTCTCCAGCACTATCACGTGGAACAACTTCCCCCTACCGCATATCGAGGCGGACCGACGACGTGCCATCGAAGCAGCCGGTGACGCGATCCTTGCGGCTCGAGCCGAGCATCCGAACCTCTCCCTTGAGGACCACTATCGGCCCGGCGGGATGACCCCTTCGGTTCGCGAGGCTCACGAGCGACTCGACCGTTTGGTCGATGCAGAGTTCGGACTCAAGGAGAAGTGCCCCAACTTCCTCCGTCGGCAAGAAGTCCTCTTCTCCTCATACCAGCAACTGACTTCCCCGCTACTGACCGCTCCCGTCCGGACTCGGCGACAGAGATGACACTCGACCTGCCCGCTCTGGCCAAGGCGGCAAGTGACTCGTGGGCGCCTGGGGTCGGAACCGTCTACGAGCTGCGGGCAGCGGCCGCACGGCAAGGCTGGACTGAGGTCCCAATGCGCTCCAGCGACTCTGCCTTGAGCGCCCTACGGCCCAAGTCTCAAGCCGACGCGGCACCCAACTCTCTCAGCGCCGTCCATGGACTCGGTGAGCAGCCTTTGCATACGGACGGAGCTCACCTTCGGCGGCCACCGGATTGGATCGCTCTGGTGGTCGATCAACCAAACTCGACTCCCACGAAGCTGTGGCGTCTGCCAACGGGCTCAGGCAGCGTCCCGTGGAACGCGCTGCTCAACGGCGTCTTCCTGGTCAGCAGCGGACCAGATCGATTCCTCACAACGTCCGGGGACGGTCGCGGTCTTCGCTACGACCCCACCTGCATGGCTCCATGCGATCAACGAGCCACGCGCGCGGCCGCCTTCTTCTCAGAAGCCGAGGAGGCCGCCGAGGACCACACATGGCATCGTCCACGCGAGATCCTGCTGATCAACAACCGCAAGGCCCTTCACGGCCGACGGGCCATCGCCGACACCAACGACATCGCGTCGCGGACGGTTCACCGGATCGCCTTCACCCTGGAGAGACGATGAGCAGGCCCTGGGATCCCGATGCGCTCTTCATCAAAGCCAAGCTGTTCCTGAACCATGCGATGGACGATGAGTCTCGACAATTTGACGAGCAGGCGCTGTGGGCCTCTCTCGCCCTGGAGCTCCTTGCCAAGGCTGCCTTGGCGAAGGTCTCGCCCGTGCTCATCGCCGTGCCCACCGAGGAGGGCAACAGCCTCCTTGTCGCATGCGGTCTCGTCGAAGGAGATGTGCGGTTCACCTCCGTGCAGGCAAAGACCCTGTTTGCGCGTTGTGCTCGCGCATTCAAGCCCTTCAGCGAGAAGGAGTCCAAAGCCATCGCCAGCGCTAGGAACGACTACCTTCACGCCGCAACCCCCAACTTCACGCCGATACCCCCGGATGCCTGGTGGCCTCGCTTCTGGGCGCAAGCCCACATACTCGTCAATGCGTGCGACCGCGTCCTGGAGGACTTGGTTGGCTCCGACCGTGTAGCCCTCGTTGAGGTCCACCTCACGAAAAACAAGCAGAACATTGAGCACCGACGCGAGATGCTGATCGAAAGGGCGCGCCAACGCCTGGGTCTCTACCAGTCCGGACAGATGCGGGCGAACGAAGCCCAGCAGTGGGCTCAGTACCGGGCCGGCGACCTCTCCGCCGGGCTCTCCTATTCAGGTTCAAGTGAGTGTCCTGCTTGCGGCGCGGACGGGAAACTTGAGGGCGAGGACGTCGAGGCTGCGAAGCACGAGGTGGAGCAGGTCAGCGAGGACGACTACGACTCCTGGATGGAGCTCACTGTCGGCGGGGAGTACTTCAGCTGCGACCGGTGTCGACTGGTGCTCGACTCCTTCGAACTCGTCGACTCCGCGGGCCTACCAGCAACTTTCGAGGTGACAACCGACGTCGGAGACTACTGGGAGCCCGAGTATGGAAACGATTGAGCCTGGATCTAGCCAGCGACCGCCCGGTCCCGACGATCAGCCAGAAGACTTCCGTAGCATCCTCGAAGAACTCCGTGCGCTCGTTAGCACCTTCGCGGACGCGTCGCCGGAAGGCATGACGCCACACTTCTACGTCCATGCGTTCAACGAGTACGACGTCGCTGTCCGGGCTCTGCTCGAAGCTCTGCCGGACGGTTTCGTGGAGGGATCAGGATCAGGGGGTCGGCAAAGTCGGTGGCTGGGGTGCTGACCTGCTGTTACGTGTGTGACTGGTGTGGCGCGTGTCGTTACTGGGACGGTGTGGGACTGCTCGTGACGATGGAGCTTCCAGACAACCGTCGTCAGAGAGCCCCACACCGTCATGTCATCTTCGCCCACTGCCGTCGCTTCGCGCATCCCGTTGGTACAGGTCTTCGCCGCGGTGCCCGACCCGCGCAAGCCGCGCGGGCTGCGACATGCCCTGCCGGTGGTATTGGCGTGTGCCGCCGCTGCGGTGCTCGCTGGTGCCCGGACCTGGGTCGCGGTCGCCGAATGGACCCACGACGCCGACCGGGACATGTTGTCCCAGCTGGGAATCGATGCCGCGACACGGCTGCCGACGGAATCGACCTTCCGACGTGCCCTGGCCGGTATCGACGCCGATGATTTCGATCAGCGCCTGGCCGTGTGGGCGGCCACCGCGGTCAGCGACGTCGCCGGACGCACCGTGATCGCGGTGGATGGCAAGAGCCTGCGCGGCGCCGATGACGGGGTCCGGATGCCGCACCTGCTTGCGGCTATCGACCACGCCAGCGGCATCGTGGTGGGTCAGCGGGCCGTGGCGGATAAGAGCAGTGAGATCCCCGCTTTGCGGGGACTTGTTGGCGACGTTCGACCTGACCGACGTGGTGGTCACCGCGGACGCGTTGCACTGCCAACGCCAGACCGCCACGTTCATCACCGAGGCCGGCGGCCAGTACGCCTTGACCATCAAGGCGAACCAGCCTCGACTGTTGACAGCGGTCAAGAAGCTGCCCTGGACCGACGTGCCCGCCCACCGGCACCGCGACCACGGCCACGGCCGACGCGTCACCCGCACCGTGCAAGCGGTGACCGCCCCGCCCTGGATCGACTTCCCCGGCGCAGCCCAAGTCCTGAAGATCCGCCGCACCCGAACCATCAAGGGACACAAGCGAACCGAGGTCGCCTACATCATCTGCTCCGTCCCGATGACCACCGCCCCACCGCCAGTCGTGGCCGGCTGGGTCCGCGGACACTGGTCCATCGAGAACGCCCTCCATTGGGTACGTGACGTGGTCTTCGACGAAGACCACCACCAGCTGCGCGTCGGCAACGGACCCCAAGTGATGGCCAGCCTGCGCAACCTGGCCATCAGCCTGCTGCGCCTGACCGGATGGCGCACCATCGCCGCCGGCCTACGACATCACAGCCGCAACAGCACACGCCCGATCCAACTCCTCGCCACCACATGAACCGACTTTGCCGACCCCCTGGGATCAGGATCGGTAGGCTTGCGTCGGGCACCAGGCCGCGCCCAGCCTGACGCCGCCCCCAGCCGCCAAGTCTGATGCAGGGGGCGGCGTCGTCTTGGTTAGCGCCGCAAGGGAAGCACGTTGTCCAGACGCTCAGTCGCTTCTGCCTCCAACTGGGCGCGCATGCTCCTCGACCATCCCGTTGCGAAGTTCAGCAGGAACTCCGAGTACCACTCGCCCGATCGTGCAGGCGGGAGCTCGCCGAGAAACGCTTGCAGGTCGGGCGATATCCCGAACCCGACCTCGATGGCGTTGGCAACGAGCAGAGGTCGCTCGACTGTCCGCGAGGTAGCGCCGGGTTCACGCACCCGCCAGCGTTCGCCAGTCTTTGGGTCACGCCCATTCGACAGTTGCTTGAAGAGGGACACCCGACGATCGTCGTCAAGGAGCTCGTTGCGGTAACCGTGTTGGATGAGGGCTGCGATGGACATGCCCCAGCGTTCCTTCAGTCCCAACAGGCCCATGACGGTCACGTGCCGCGGCCACTCCGCCCGAAGGGTCGCACTGGGGAGAAGGAGTTCGGCCGCAAACTCGGTGGCCTCTTGTTCGCGGTTAGGGCCACTGGATTGTCGGTGGAGGGCTAGATGCCCAGCTTCGTGGGCAACCGAGAACCGCACCCGTTCCCATGACGAGTGCTGCCGGATGAGAACGACTGGTGCAGCGCGGCCGGATTGCAGGTTGAACCAACTCGACGACGCGTCATGGTTGCGGAGGTGCGTTTCCTCCTCGAAGTCGACCACCCCGACGAAGACGCCGAGCTTCTCCAGGGAACGGATCAGGTGGTCGATGGGCTGGTCGGGTCGGAGCCGCAAGGTCGCACGCACATGCTGCGCTGCGTCACGGGGATCGGCATCCAAGACGGTCTGGAACGGAAACGTGGTCGGCGGCAGGGTGACAACTCGGTCCAAGGTCGCGAGCAACTCTGCGTACATCGTCAACCAAGACGTGACGGTCTGTTGCGCCCCCTTCGTCATTCGGCTGTTTGCACGGAACTGAGTCCCGCTCGAGGTGGCGAAGGCTCGGGGGGGCGCGCTCAGCCATCCACGCGGCGTGCTCAAGGCGAGGGCGAGCGAGTGCGCAACGACTGGATCGACATCCGTCATGTCGGAGTTCTCGATCCGTGAGTAGGTCGGCGAACTGATCGGAAGGGAGTCGACGACCTCCCGAGCCAAGAGGCCGCGCAGATGTCGGGCCCACCGAACCCTGTCGCCGAAAACGGTGAACGTCTCAGGCACCGGTCTCACCGATCTGCTTCGGCTCGGCCGCAGGCTCAACCCCTTCCCCTTCGAGGGACTCCAAGTCGACGTCGACCACCGGCACGTCGCGACGAGTCATCGCTGAGCGGAAGACACCTTCGTCTTCGTCGGACAGGATCGGCGTTGCTCGCATAGCCGATGTCGGTGCCGCGAAGACCAGGACCTCGTCCACGATCGCCACCCCGTCGACGATCCAACGCGCTTGCGGGTTGGACACCAGAGCCAGGGTCACTGAGGTCAGGCCAACGCCCGCCCGATCCTTCTCGCACAGCATGAAGAGTCTGAGGCCGGTGTCGTCCACGGCTTCGGCGAATCCGCTGAGCTCCAGCTCTCCTTGGACCTTGAGGCCATCAGGAGGAGGGGGCGCCACCTTCGGCCGTGCAACCACGTGCACCGGCTTCGAGCACGCTGGAATCGTGAACCAGAAGCGGTCACGTTCGGAGGGTTTGGCGATGCAGCGGATCCCGTTCTGCGCGAGCAGCTCTCGCGCCCCTTTGCCCTCCGCTCCATCGACCATCTGCGTCAGGAGGGCGCGGATCATGTCCCACTCACCTCTGGACTCTGGGAGGTCAGAGATGCGCTGACGGACGATCCGCGTGGCCAAGTCAGCCAGCGAACTGAGGTACTCCATGGAAGTGATGCCCTCAGGCTGCAACTGGGATGGGCGGTCGGTGCCGCAGTCCGTACCAGCGAGACGTGAATCCATGTCCGAAAGTTTCACACACAATCTCATGTGAAGCAAGGAGGGCCTCGGCGGCCTGTCGGTGCACACACCAACACGTTTAGACAGTCGGGGGAACCGCCCTACAACACAGGGGGCGACTTTCGGTACAACGACAAGTGGGACAAGGACCCCAACGACCCGGACCTCGGCGAGTTCGTGGGCAGCGACGATCCCGCGCGCCACACCAAGTGGATGAAGTTCATGTACCCCCGGCTCCAGATGATGAAGGCGATGCTCAAGCCGGGTGGTGTGCTGGCGGTCTGCATCGACAGCCGTGAGCTCTTCCACCTCGGCCAGATGCTCGATGAGCTCTTCTACGAGGAGAACCGGCTCGCGATCATCAACTGGGAGAAGACCGCAGCCGCCCGTGCTGACAAGACACACGTGACCACAACGACCGAGTACATCTTGGTGTACGCCAAGAATGCCGAGCGGGCAAAGACTGCTTCGTTGGAGCGGTCCGACTCCGACAACCGTCGATACGGCAACCCCGACAACGACGCACAGGGGCTCTGGCGCGAGGGAAACCTGACCGCGCGCACCTGGTCCGAAAGCGGGGACTTCGCCATCCAGTCTCCCTTCACCGGCGAGCTGCACTATCCCGCCGGGGAAGGCGCCTGGCGGCACCCGAAGCGCAACATCAAGAAGTGGCTTGAAGAGTGGGGTTCGGAGTATCAGGAGAAGTCGCTCAATGACGGCCACGTACGTGGCCTGGTCATCAAGGACGGCTTCGATGGTGAGGTTGCCCAGAAGGCTAAGTCCCGCCTCGCCGAAGAGAACTGGCCCTTCATCTGGTTCGGTCACGATGGCAGAGGTCGGCCACGCACCAAGACCTATCTTGAAAAGATCAAGAAGGGCAAGGTGGCCGTCACCTACTGGAGCGACGAGCAGCACGATCTTCCCGAGGAACTTGGGTCAACATCCTGGGACTATGAGGATTCTGGCCGCACGAGCGACGGTCTCGCCGAGCTAACCGCGTTGGTCGGATCAGGACATGGCTTCACAACAGTGAAGCCACTGAAACTGATGATGAAGATCATTCAGCTGTGGGCTCCCCCAGATGGAGTTGTCTTGGATCCCTTCGCGGGATCGGGGACGACGGCCCACGCGGTGCTCTCCTTGAACGCTTTAACCGGCTGTGATCGCCGCTTCATCTTGATTGAGCAGGGAAGGCCAGAGAAGGGCGACTCCTACGCCAAGACTCTTACCGTAGACCGGCTGAAGCGGGCCGTGAATGGTGACTGGGCCAACGGCAAGGGGAAGCCACTGGGCGGCGGCTTCACCTTTAAGTCTTTGGAAAAGAAGGTCGACGCCAAGGCGCTGCTCATGATGGAGCGCGACGAGATGATCGACACGGTCATCGCCTCGCACTCATCGACGGGCAGCCGACGTAGTCCAGTCCTGATCCCGGTGCCGGACGAGGCGGCCTACGAGTACCTGGTAGCGCGCAATGTCAACAACGAGGGCATCTACCTCGTGTGGCACGGCGCCGGGTCGAACACCGACCTGACCGAGGAGGTTTACGAGGACATTACCGAGGAGGCCGACGCCGCCGGGCTGGCTCCGACGTATCACGTGTATAGCCGGCGTAACCTCATCGTCACTGACGACGTGGTGTGGTACCAGATCCCCGACCGCATCCTGTCCGACTTCGGTCTCGATCTCCGTACCGAGTCGTTCATCGAGGAGTCCTGATCGTGACCATCGAGCTTTTCCAGTTCCAGCAGGAGGCGGCGTCGCAGATCGCCGACCGGTTCATCGACTACCACAGCGACCCGATCCCCTATGGCCGCGGGGCCAAGCGGCGCGACGTGCCCTTCTACCAGGCGCTCTCGTCGATTACCGGCTCTGGCAAGACCGCGATCCTCGCCCAAGCCGTGAGCGAGATCGTGGCCATGATGGAGGTGCCGCCGGTCATTCTGTGGCTCTCCAAGGGCAAGGTGGTTGTGCAGCAGACCTACGCCAACTTGGCCGACGGCGGGAAGTACAAGCACTTGCTGCCTGACACCACGGTGCGGCTGCTCAGCGAGTACGACCCCGAGGACGTGGCGAACGCCAAGGAGTCGCTGCTCTACTTCGCCACGGTCGGCACCTTCAACCAGCGGGACCGTGAGAAGAGCAACCTGAAGATCTTCGCGGCCGACACCGACACCATCGAGTCGACGAGGTGGGAGGCGCTCAAGGTCCGCCAGACGGCCGAGGGAGTGCGGCGCCCGCTGGTCGTGGTCTACGACGAGGCCCAGAACCTGAGCGACCAGCAGACAACGCTGCTGCTGGAGCAGCAGCCGGCCGTCTTCCTGCTCGCCAGCGCCACGTTGCGCTTCCCGGCGCAGTTCTCCACCGAGGTGATCGACCCGCTGCGCTCTCAGGGGGACTACGCCATAGAAGACCTCATCACCACCGTCCCCTCGGCCACGGTGGTGGCCTCGGGTCTGGTGAAGGGCATCATTGCGCTGGATGGCCTGAACGCACCGATGCAGGAGACGGTGAGCGAGATGCTGGCCGACCTGCGCGAGGCCGAGGCGGCGGTCGATGCCCAGGGCTTGGCCTTCCTGCCGAAGGCGATCTACGTCTGCAACACCAACATGGTCGCCGATGACGCCGGCATGAGCGACGACCCGAAGCAGGTGTTTGAGCAACGGCAGGCCCCTCCCATCCTCATCTGGCGCTACCTCACCGAGCAGTGCGGCATCCCCGCCGACCAGGTGGCGGTTTACGCCGACCTCAAGACGCACAAAGACTTCCCGCTGCCTCTGGACTTCAACCTGTACACCGGCGGCGACAACGACTACGAGGAGTTCGTGGCCGGCGACTACCGGCACATCATCTTCAACCAGACCCTCCAGGAGGGCTGGGACGACCCGAGCGTCTACTTCGCGTACGTCGACAAGAGCATGGACTCGACGGTGCAGATCGCCCAGATCATCGGGCGGGTGCTGCGCCAGCCGGGCGCAACGCATTACGAGGCGGACCGCTTGAACACCGCGCACTTCTACGTTCGCGTCGATCGCAACGACGCCTTCTCTCAGGTGGTCGAGGACGTGAGGAACGGCCTCGGTGGAATCACCCCAGAGGTCCGCATCCTCACCTCCCCGCCGGGTACGGAAGACCCTAAGAACCTGGAGCCCAAGGAGATCCGCACGGTACCCCGGACGGGGGTCGACAACCGGGCCGCGGCCGAGCCCGTGGAGAAGGTCCTGGCCAAGGTGCACGACTACACGGGCGACACCGTGAACACGAAGGGTGAAGGGCGGCGCCGCACCGTCCAGCAGGCGATCGGTTCGAACGAGGCAGCGGACACCGACTGGGTGCAGTTCGAGCAGTCCAACCAGGTGAACGCCCGGTGGGTGTTCCGGCGTGAGGTATCGCGGCGCTACCGACTGGCCCTAAACGTCATCGACACCGATGGCGCGAAGTTCGACGCCAAAGTGGGCGTCGGTAGCAGCGCCTACCAGAGCCTCGCGGACAACGCTGCCGAGGCCGTCGACGAATACCTCCGGCACGCGGTCATCAAGCTTCTGAAGCCGAAGCCGTACGAGATCGGCAGCACGCTTGTGCGGACGTCAAGCATGGAGACCTTCAAGAACTCGCTGCACGAGGGATATGACGGCCTCAACGACCTGGAGCTGAAGTTCGCCCGCGCTCTCGACGAGACAGGGTTGCCTTGGGCCCGGAACAGGTCGCAGACGGGCTACAAGATCCCGCTCGTGACCCTCGGTCCGACGGTCTGGTTCTTCCCGGACTTCATCGTGTGGTCAGGGGTGGACGTCATCTGCGTGGACACCAAAGCGTCGTTCATCATCGAGCCCGAGGCGCGGCGGAAACTGTTGGCCATCGAGCCACACAAGGAGGTCCAGACCATGGTCAAGGTCAAGCTAGTCACCACCGGTACCTGGAGAACCGACGGGACACAGGACAGCAAGGACGGGTACTCGATCTGGGCCCTTGGTAGCGGGCAGTCGCTGCGCGCTCTGCCCTTCGAGGACCTAGACGCGCTGGCCAACTCGTTCTTGCCTTCGAGCTCAAACTAACTCGCTTCACTCGACTTGCCGCGCTGGTGATCCTTTACGAGCGCCACGCCTCATTAGGGGGCAAGGCAATCGAGGAGAGCCATGCAACGTTCGCGACGGACCAACCCCTACCCGTTCACCTGGGAGATCCCGCTTGCGCTGGTCGTCGCGGTGCTCTTCCTGCTGCTGATGGGTGTGCAGCTCGGTCGCTCAGCGGCGAACCTGCTCAGCGGCAACGGGTGGGTCTTCGTCGACCGGGCCGCACTGTTCACCAGCCTGCCCGGAATCGTCAGCGGGCACGCCGACGCGGGCCTGGGCCCGCTGAGCCGCCCTCCCGGCCCCGCTGTCTTGTGGGGCTCGATCTGCGCCGCCGAGGGGGTCATCCTGGTCATCTGTGCCGCCGGGCTGAAGTGGGGGCTTGGCCGTTGGGGACCCGGCCGGTTGCATGGCGTGGCCACTCGTGCGGAAGCGGAGGCGCTGTTGGGCAGGACCAGACTGCGCAAGCACGCGAAGGTGATTCGGCCGGACTTGTACGGAGCCAGCAGGGAGAGCGGCCGATGAGGCGCCTGCGGCCGGTGGAGGTCGGGTGGCGCCTGGGTGACGCCCGCGAGCCCCGCGGGGGCCAGCTGTGGGTGCCGTGGGATCGGACCGCCGGAGTGATCGGCCCCCAAGGATCGGGCAAGACGCTGGACCTGCTCGCCCCGGCCCTGATCGACGCCCCAGGCGCGGCGTTGACGACCCTGACCAAGGTCGACGACCTGCTGCTGACCTTCACCGCCCGCTCCACTCGGCAACGACCGTGCATCGTCCTCGACCCGTTCGGTCTGGTGCCCGGACTACCCGAGGTGGTGTGGGACCCTATCCAGGGCTGCGTCGACCCACTGGTCGCCGAGCGACGCTCCAAGGCGTTCACCGCCGGCACCGTCAAAGGCGCCGTCGCCGGCGGCCACGCCGACGACGCGGCCCGCTTCTACGCGGCCGAGGCCGCCAAGGTGCTGCAGGGCTACTTCCACGCCGCCGCGCTGACCGGGCGCAGCCTCGAGCATGTGCTGTCGTGGGTGGCCAAACCGTTGGCCGCCACCGATCCCACCGAGATTCTGCGCGAGCACCCCCACGCCGCGACCTTCTGGGACGGCCTGCTCTACGGGGCGTTGCACGGGGACGACCGGACCGCCGGCAACACCATCACCACGGTCCAACAGGCCATGTCCCTGTTCTTCCAGGAGGACATCCGCCGCCGCTGCGTCCCCGGCCCCCATCGCGCCGCCACCGACATTGCCCAGGTCATCTCCCAGGGCGGCACCATCTACCTGCTCGGCCGCGAAGACCCCTACGCCTCGGCGTCGCCGCTGATGACGGCATTCGCCGAGCACGTTCTGGACACCGCCCTGCAGGCCGCGAACAGGTCGCCGTGGGGGCGGCTGTGCCCACCCTTCCACGCGATCCTCGACGAGCTGCCCTCCACCGCACCGTTGCCGACCCTGCGCACCCGGATGGCCAACGAACGCGCCCTGGGGATCTCGTTCATGTGGGCCGCGCAGGCCTGGCCACAGCTCGCCGCCATTTTCGGTGAGCAAGAGGCCCGCACCCTCGTCGGCCTCACCAACAACCTCATCGTGTTCGGTGGCTCCAAGGACGTCGCGTTCAACCAGGAGATCTCCGACCTGCTCGGCCACGTGCGGGTCTCCCGCGTGGGCTGGCAGACCGGGCAGATGGGCGGACGGCAGGTCACGGCCGACGACATTCCCATCCTGACCGCTGCTGAGGTGCGCCAACTCAAGGAACGCCACGCGCTCGTGCTGTCTGAGAACGGCGCCCCGATCATCGCGCGCCTGCACCGGTGCATCGACGGCAAGGCCGGGCAGCGGCTCCTGGCCGACCAGGCGCGACTGCGCGATGGGGTGGGGGCCGACTGGCGCCGGGCCGTCAGCGCCGAAGCGCGCGCCGCAGCCGCCTTGGTCGAGGCCCGTCGCCGTGGCCTGACCCGAGACCACGAGGACATCCTGTCGTGACCGACCGCGCGCAGCCGCACCACGGCGCCCCTCCTCGCCCGCTCACCCAGCGGTTCCCCCACCCGGGGCGGCGCGTCGAGCAGGCATACCGGGAGCTGGACATCGCTCTCTACGGCAGCGACGAGGAGAAGAAGGCACTGGGCAGTCCTCGGGCTCTTGCTCGCCCCTGGGACCCAGCAACCTGCATCGACCCCGACCTGCGTGACGAGGTGTGGTCCTGGCTCGACGACGTTGTCATCTGGCTCAACCACGAGTATGTCTGGGACGTGGTGGCCATGATTCCCGCCTGCTGGCCCAAGCACCCTCACCTTGTCCATGAGATCGCCGTGCTCGCTGACCTGCGACGGCGAGCTGGTCACGCCTTGACCGGCGACGCCCTCGAAGAGTGGCACCGCTACGCCCTGCCCGCCTTCACCGAACGGATGCGGCAACGGATGAAGGCGCACTGTGAGGATAAGGACCATCAACCGTGGCCGGCGCAGGGTCGGCACACCCGCCACGCTGGCCCTGCATCTACGCAGGACCGATCGGTCGCGTTCGACAGGGACGTGGCCACACTGACCGCCCAGACCGCGACGTCGACGGCACTCCTTGGTGCTCCTCGCCTGCATCTGGTCGACGGGCTGCGGGTCGACATCGATACGGGCGAGGTGAGCGACTAACGCGGCGAGTCTGGGCACTGTCCAGTCTGCCGAGCTCGAGGTGACGGCGCAGACCCTGGCGGATGCGGAAGCCTGCATCGCTGGGTGAATCACGCTCGACGAGCTGGGAAGACCTCCACGGCGTCGCCCGTCACGATCCACCCAGCACGGTCGCGACAACGACATACGAGGCGAACAGAAACGGCCCGAGCGGGATTGAGCCTCGCCGTCGAGGCACGTGGCTTGCGACAAGAGCGCCGGTGAAGGCCAGCATGCCCACCCACCACACGACGTGGAAGGAGAAGGCCCCGGCCGCCAGGCCCACAAGCGCTCCAGCCTTGACATCCCCGAAACCGAGCCGACCGGCTGACGCGATGTTCAGGAGCCACAGGAAGCCGCCGAACGTGGCGCCACCAGCGAAGGCCGAGAGGATCGGAACGTACGGAGTCAGCAGGCCGAGCCCGACCACGCTGGCCATGACCCAGGCCAACAGAGGCAGCATGACCCGGTCAGGTAAGCGGTTGACGTCGAGGTCCACCGCAGACAGCCACAGACCGCCCAGCGCGACGGGGACGGCCACCACGAGCAGCGGCCATCGATCGGGTGCCAGCGCAACGCTCAGGGCCGCCACCGCAATGGCGGCGACAGGGGTCACCCACGGCCGAGAACCAAGCGTCGCACGGTGAACTTCCTCGCCGAGACGATAGGGCGAGCCGGACAATCGCCGACGGATCAGCTCGCCGGCGACGGCTCCCGCGGCGGCGCCCGCGAGCCCAATAGACACGTTCATGGACCCAGTCAAGCCTGCAGGGGTGACGGTTTCGCGCGGGCAGCGACCGTGCGTCCTCCAGTCGGTCCAGATCGAGGCTTGGGGTGGGGTGCGGAGAAGTGAGCTCACGACCCTGAGGACAGGCGCAGTTTCGCGGCCTACCGGCGCGGCGCGGGAGCCTGTGGAGTCTCGCTTAAGTGGTCTGCCGGGATGGCTCGAGGTGCGTCCACTGCGTCGACGGCAGCGGTGGGCGGCGGCGCCATCCGGGTGCGGACGTTCGTCAGGTCGGTGAGCTGGTCGCCGGTGACCTTTCGGGGGTCGTTGTCCCAGCGCCGCACGGCCGCAGCCAGTTCGCGTCGGACTCGATCGGCCGGGATGCCGGTGGCGGCGGCGACCCGGTCGACCGCAGCCTCCCAGCGTGTGGGGCTGTCGGCGGCGAGCACGAGAACGGCCTGACGCGCGGCAACTAGGCCGTGCAGATGTGTGAGCCGCTCGGTCAGCAGCATCTCGGCGAGGGGCTGTTGGGTGTGCAGGGTTGAGCTGAGGGCTTCGGGTCCGCTGAAGGCGAGCAGGTCGGCCGGGTCGCTGCCTGGGCGCATCCGGACGGTGCTGGGGGCTAGTGCGTGCTGGGCGAGCAGCCAGTAGTCGCGGTGCGCGGCCACCTGCCCGGCGAGGTCGGCGTCGGTCGCGACGACGGGCACGGTGTGGTTCTCATGGGCCAGCCGGGCCAGTTGGGCGGCCTGCTCTTCGGTCAGAGAGGTCCCTAGGGGTGCGACGCCGACGAACTGGCCCTGACCGGCGATGGTGACCGCGAGAGCGTCCATCGGACCTTCGACCAGCACGGGGGTGGCCCCGGCCGCCAGGAGGTCTTCTCGGACGATGTGCAGCTGAGCACCCTTGTGGAACAGCGCGGTGTCGGGGGTGTTGAGGTACTTCGGTCCTGCGTCGGCGCCCTCCTGGCGGGGGTTTCGGCGGCCGACGAAACCCAACGGTTCGGTCCTGCCGTCGAGGGTGGGGCGGGTGATGGGGAAGATGAGTCGGTCCCGGAACCGGTCGATGATCCGTCCGTTGCGGGTGGTGGTGGCCAGGCCGGACTCGGTGAGTTCGAGGTCGGTTGCGCCGTGGCGGCGCAGGTGGCTGACGAGGTTGGTCCAGCCGGCGGGTGCGTAGCCGGGTTGCACGTGAGGGTCGCCGGCCAGGTCGGCCCCTACCCGCTCGGTGAGGTAGGTCTGAGCCCACGAACGGGGGAAGCGCTGGGTGTAGAAGTCCAGCGCGATGCGGTTCAGCTCGAGAATCCGCGTGGGGCCGACCGGGGCGGTGTCGGCGTCGTAGGCGCGGGTCAGTTGGGTGTCGATCTCGCGGTCGGTGGGCGGCAGGACGCCGGCGAACTCTCGGGCTCGCGCTGCCCAGGCCAGGGTGCTGGAGACGTCGTCGCTGCTGTCCGTCCAGTCGGTCGCGTCGGTGGGGACGTCGAGGTCGGCCTCACCGATGTTGGGGGTCTGCTCGTCTCGTGTATCCGCGGGTTGCAGGTTCTCCCACTCTTGGTCGGTGGGGGACCAGTGCGCTTCGTCGAGGTCGTCCCAGAAGGGGTTGGGCTCGTCGTCGTGAGGCTCGAGGTCTGGCCAGGTGGCCCGTTCGTCGTCGGGGGGTGGTGGATCGGTGAGGATCGACAGGCGCCACACCAGGGCCTGGCACGGGTCGAGGTCCTCGCTGGCGGCGGGTGGGTTGGTCAGGAGTGTTTCGACGGGCGTGCCGCGGGCGATCGCGTGGTCGACGACGGCCACGAGGGTGGGCCACCAGCTGGACTGCCGCACTGCTGCGGCTTGGTCGGGGCCGAGCAGCTCAGGCAGGCGGTCGGCCCAGGCGGTGGTGAGGTGGTGGTCGCCGGCGACTTGGCTGGCGACCGCTGGGGCTAGGCGCCCGGCGATCCGCCACCACAGGGCGGCCGCGTTGTGGTCGTCGGGTAGGGCGCCTTCGGCGAGGGCCCGTCGGACCATCGCGGGGGCGTCGAGACCGGCTCGGGAGATCGCGCAGAGGCGTTCGGCGAGCAACGGGTAGAACGGGTCGCGTCGTGGGTGGACCAGGATTCGGTCGAGGACGTCGGCCCATTCGGCAAGGGCGGGAGTGCGGTTGCCGGCGAGGCGGGTGTTCAGTCCGGCTTGCCATCGGTTGGGTGCCTTGGCCAGTTGGGTGGGCCCGGTGGGGCGGCGGTCTGATGCGTCGACCGACATGGCCGCCCGCCACACCGCGACGTCGACGAGCAGTTCGGATGAGGGCCGGCCTTGTCCTTGGCGGGCCCAGGAGGGCAACTCGGCTGTGGCGGTGACCTGCTCGGCGATCTGGTCTCGCAGATCCCGCACGCGGGCAGCTCGGGCGGCAAGGTACGGGCCCCACTGCGGGTCGTCGACGAGGGCCTCGGGGATGCCGGGCAGCCACGGTAGGGGGCCGGTGCCGGCGCTGCGCAGCCCGGTGTCGTCCAGGCGCCAGTCGAGGACCGAGGCAACATCGCCGGCGGTGTCGACCTCTCGGATGGTGGCCGCTTGGTGAAGCTCGTGGACCGGGTCGAGGCCTTGCGCCGACAGCAGCAGCAGGTGGGCTCGGAGTGTGGGCCAGGCATCGGCGTGGGTGAGGTCGGGGACGATGCGGTCTGCGGCCGCGTCGAGGCGCTCGACCTGGGCTGGGCCGAGTCGGTGCTCGGCTGCGACGTAGAGGGAGTCCAGGTAGCGGTTGACCTCGTCGGCCAGCTGGTAGGCCGGGTCGTCGGCCTGGCGGCGCATCGTCGTGGCGGAGGTGGAGGAGGCGTCGCGGGCCAGGATCG
>Ga0116147_1001645_pt1 | contig 24155 bp, 18 predicted proteins | sample AD_JPNHG3_MetaG_FD_89749 | JGI IMG/M metagenome (GOLD analysis project Ga0116147, IMG submission 89749) | Active sludge microbial communities of municipal wastewater-treating anaerobic digesters from Japan - AD_JPNHG3_MetaG | ecosystem: Engineered > Bioreactor > Anaerobic > Digestate | place...
CTCTACGATGTCAACGTAGCGCTCTAACCAACTGAGCTAATCACCCACTTTAATTGTCAAAATTCCCAGCAGGGATTTTTTGTCAAGCCCGGAATTGGCACAGGACTATTTTTATCTACAATCAAGGTTTTAAGGGGCGGAAATAGTTTTTCTTATAGGAGTGTTTATTGCTGGGTGGAAACCTGTCGCGGATATCTATCGTTTCTACGGAATAAGTACTTTATCCTTGAAATCCTGTAATCGCGTTCCTAATATCAAATTTTCAGATATTCAGATAGTCTTTTTTATTCCAGGCAATTAAATCTGCGTGATTACCGAGAGATTATTATGTTGCATAAAAGGGACGGTAATTTGCCTATTTGTATAATAAAGGGGACGGTGGCTATTTTAATTGTGTGCTAAAAAGGTATCTTCTTTCCAGCAATGATTATAAAAGCAGGTTCTGGAATAAAAGTTGCTTATAATTATGGTATTATAAAAAAGGGGGAGAAGAAAAATGAAACGGCTCGCTCTATTTTTTTTAATCCTTTGCACCTTTTCCGTTATTTGGGCAAATCCCATAGTGGAAAATTTAATCAGCAGATTCTGGTTTGAGGAAAATAATTTACTGACGATTGAATTGAGCGCTTTTATAGGTTTAGCTCAAATTGAAACGGTAACTTATCTTGATGCTGAGGACTCTCTTACTATAACTGTTAATCCTAATACTACGAATGTTCAAGTAATTTATATTCCCCAAAGCTGTAATACACCAGCGCAAGGATATTTTACTATACGAGTGTTTGGAATGCAGGATGAAATTGTTCGTTGGGGAGAGGGCTTGGAAAACGATTTAAGTCCGCTAAACGGAACTCAATGTGGTATTCAATTGCTTTATTCTAATTTAATTGGAGATAGTATCTATGGTTGGGCAAAAGACACATCACCTTCAGCCTGCGGTCCTAATTATTGTTCTGCCAGATTTACTTATCGGGTTGAATGTACTAATTTAAGTGGATTGCCTGTTGCTGGTGTTTCTGTTTATCACAGTCAGTGTTGTGGAAATGGATTTGATAATCCAGCTATATCTGATGTGGCAGGTATTGCTACAGACGAGTTATGGCCTATGAAAACGCATCTTTGGGTGCAAAATCCGCTAACTAGTGAAACGGTTTTTAGCACTCATTTTTTTGCTGAGCCATCGGAATTAAAGGTTTTTTCGGTGCAATTACCTATTTCTGTGGAAGATAGTGTTTTGCCTGAATCTGAGGGGAGGCTTTCTATTCATCCTTCCGTAATATCTTATAGTACGGGAGGAGTTTTACATATTGCTTATGACGAGAAGATTTTAGGAGAAGCAGAGCTGATTTTATATGACCTCAAGGGGCAAAAAATTTGTAAGACAAAATACGATAAAAAGGAAGTGGATTGGCAGCTTCCCAAGCTTGCTAATGGCGTATATTTTGTGCGTTTAACGAGCAAAGGCAGAGCATTGGGAACAGCTAAACTGATTGTTATCAAGTGAAATATGTTTTTCTGTCGGTTCTAATTATCGGGTTAGCAACCCTTTCTGCTCTCAGTTTTGAGGCGGAAAACCTTAATTTTTTCCTAAATGATAACTTATGGGTGATGGAGGGGTTATATTATTTTGCTAATTATGATACGACAGCTGTTTCCCAACTAATCTATTTTCCCGTTTTATGTGATAGTGTATGTTCACCTGCTATACTAGAAAAAATAGAGATTCACGAAGGTACAAACTGCCAGATAACTATGTTGCAGCAAATGGACAACGGGTTTTCATATCTGCTTTTCCTACCTGCAAAAGCTTTATGCACGGTGCAAATTATTTATTCTCAGCACCTGAAAGGCAATTATGTAAAATACATTCTCACTACGGCAAATAAATGGGGAAGGCCATTACCCTATGCAAAATATACTTTAGTAAAGGGGAAAGAGGTGCAAATAACTTCTCTTCCTTTTCCGGTTCAGGAACAGGAAGCAGATAAATATGTGTGGGAGTTCTATGATTTTACTCCCAAGAAAGATTGGGAAGTGTATTTTGTGCCTCATAGGGAAAAAAGCGAGGAATAAAAAATGCCTAATTAGCTCTGCTGTTTTTTTATTATCAGAGTTGGAAGATTTTAGCAACAGATAGATAATCAAGGAGATAAAAGGATAATTACGATAAAATGCAAAAAGAAAGAAAAAAGGATTTGACAGTTATTCAAGAAAAGAAGAAAAGACACACAACTAATTTCAATAAGTTGAGGAAAGATGAAAATATTAGTATTAAATTGTGGTAGTTCATCCATTAAATATCAGCTAATTGATATGCAAACGGAGAACTTAATTGCAGAGGGCATAGTAGAAAAAATCGGGGAAGACATTGCACTTTTTACTTATAAAAGCACCAGATTTACCAAAAAAAAGCGGGAAATGGTAATTGATAATCATGAACAAGGTCTGCAGCTTATACTGGAAGCATTAATTGATCCGGTTACTGGTGTCTTGAGTGGTTTAGATGAAATTGATGCAGTAGGTCATCGATTGGTACATGCAGGAGAACATTATTCCGATGCGGTTGTTGTTACAGATGATGTAATTAGGGTATTGCAAGAATGCGTATCTTTGGCTCCATTACATAATCCTGCTAATTTAATTGGCATAGAAGCTGTGAAAGTTAATATGCCAAATTGTCCTCAATGTGGTGTTTTTGATACTGCATTCCATCAAACGATGCCTGCTATGGCATATTTATATCCTCTACCTTTAGAATTTTACACAAGCCATAAAATACGGCGTTATGGATTTCATGGAACCAGCCACAAATATGTAAGTCTGAAGGCGGCTGATTATTTAAAGAGACCTGTGGAAGAGCTGAAAATGATCACTTGCCATTTAGGTAACGGAGCATCCATAACTGCCATAAAAAATGGAAAATCAGTTGATACTTCTATGGGTTTCACTCCTTTGGAAGGACTAATGATGGGAACCCGTTGTGGAGATATCGATCCTGCTATTCCGATTCATTTGCAACAGCAGCTTGGGTTTACAGTTGATGAAGTTAATACTATTTTAAACAAAAAAAGCGGAATGCTGGGCTTAAGCCATATTTCCAATGATATGCGCGAAATTGAAGATGAAATATTAATTAAGAATAACCCAAAAGCTATTATGGCTATGGATGTATATTGCTATCGGATAAAAAAATATATAGGCAGCTATTTTGCAGCTTTAAACGGATTAGATGTCTTGGTTTTTACTGGCGGAATAGGTGAAAATATGTCTATGTTACGAGAACAGGTTTGCCGCGAAATGGAAGCAATTGGAATAAAATTAAATTTGGAAGAAAATTCAAAACGCATTGATGGTATCCAGGTTTTGAGTGCAGAGGATTCTAAGGTTATTGTACTTAAAATACCTACCAATGAAGAGCTGATGATTGCTCTGGAAACTGAAAGTTTATTAAGGCAGGAAAAATGAACAAAATGAATCAGTCATTTTACCGGATGCTGTTTGACAAGTCACCGGTATCTTTATGGATCGAAGATTTTACTGGAATCCAGGCAGAACTGGAAAAAATGAAAAAAAGGGGTATTTCTGATCTTAGAACTCATCTGAAATTGCATCCTGATCAACTGGATGCTTTGGTAAATAAACTAGTAGTTGTGGATGTAAACAACGCAACTCTATCTCTTTATAAAGCTAAAGATAAGCAGGAGCTATTGAATAATCTGCAGCTAGTATTTAAAGGTGAAGTAAAAGAATATTTACTGGAGTCTTTTATTGCGGTTGATGAAGGAAAAGAGTATTTTGAAGGGCAGGGTATAAATTATGATCTGGAAGGCAACAAACTGTATTTTAAAATTACTTGGAGCATTCCTGAAAGTGAACAGAAAGATTATGAAACTGTGATTGTTGCTATGCAGGATATGACAAAGTTAACTTTAACCAGTAATGAATTGGAAAAAAGAGAAGCGCTGTTTCGTTGTATTTTTGAACAGTCCTCGGAAGGAATGCTGTTGCTTGATAATTCTGGTACGATTATGATGGCTAATGAAACAATGGGAGAACATCTTGGTATACCCGTAAATAGAATAATCGGTTCATATCTGTGGGATGTTTATGAGGAATTTGGCAAGAAAGTTACATACGAAACCAGTTATGAATTGAGCAAAGAAAAGGTACTAAGAGTTATTTCCGAACATCAGGATAGACCCCGAGAAGCACAATTCTCCTTTCTGGATAGCCGCCATAAAGTATATGCCCGCAAACACACTTTGATGCCAATTTCTACAAAGGATGTAACTCTGTATGCTTTTATTTCTACAGATCTCACTCCGGCTTATCGTTCTGAAAGAATTACTGCTATTCTTCATAAAATCAGCCATGCAGTTAATACTACTGAGTCATTGGATGAACTTTTTCATATTATCCACGATTCCTTAGCAACGATTATTGATGCCACAAATTTCTATATTGCTCTATACGATGGGAAAAACAATATGATTACCTTCCCTTATCTGGTTGATGAAATGGAAGAAAATGCTTCTCCGGTTGTGGCTGATGACAGTAAATCTCTAACGGCTCAGATAATTAATGAAGCCAGACCTTTGCTTTTGGATGCTGACGAAATTCAGGATAGAGTTAAAATAATTGGAGCTTATGGAGTTGAATGCAAAAACTTTTTGGGGATTCCTTTAATCCTCTCCGGGAATGTGATCGGGGCGTTAGTAGTTCAGTCATACACAAAAACAAATCTCTATGATGAAGAAGATCAGTTGCTGTTGGAATCTGTTTCTGAACAGATTGCCTTTGCTTTGCATAAGAAGCAGACAGATGATAGTATTAAAATCCTAATTCAGGCAATTGAACAAGCCGGAGAAGGCACTATAATCTTTTCTCCGGAAGGAAATATTAAATATGTAAATTCCATTTTTGAGAAAATTATCGGTTTTCGTAAAATTGATTTGATCGATAAACCCTTCGAATTTCTTCCTTTTGAATCGAGTAAAAGATGGAATATGAAACAATCTTGGATGCGTGATCGTTCTTCACAGCCCTGGCGGGGAAAAGTTGATTTAACCAGGAAAGATGGCTCTAAAGCTACTTTAGATATGATTGTGAAACCTGTTATTGATGATGAGGGACGCCTTTCCAGTATAATTGCCAGCTGTAAAGATGTTACTTATGAAATTTTGCAAGAAGAACAAATGAAAAGATCTCAACGGTTGGAAGCGCTGGGACGATTAACTGGAGGTATTGCACACGATTTTAATAATATCTTAAGTGCAATTGTTGGTTATACAGAATTGGCTGCAGATGATCTTATTCCTGAAAGCGATGCCGCGATGAATTTACTTGAGGTTTTAAAATCTGCCACCAGAGCTAAGGAAATGATTAAACAGCTGATTTCTTTCTCCCGTCAGGAAGAATCTAAAACAGAAGTAATTGATTTGGTTGATCATGTAAGAGAATCAGTCCGTTTTCTGAAGTCCTATATGCCGCGTTCTATCCAAATAAAAGAAGATTATAAAACTGATAAAAGTTCTGTGCTTGCGGTTCCGAGCCAAATACATCAAATAGTGATTAATCTTGGTACAAACTCTATGCAAGCTTTAAAAAGAGATGATGCCTTGATCGAAATATCCGTAGAAAATGTTTCATTTCGCAGTAGTGATATGCAGGCATTTCCGGAACTGGAACAAAGCCAATATTTGAAAATATCGGTTAGTGATAATGGTACGGGAATAGAACCTTCTATCATAGACCACATATTTGATCCCTATTTTACTACTAAAGGTGCTACAGATGGAACTGGTTTGGGGCTTTCCATTGTACATAGTATTATTCAGGCTCATCATGGAGCTATCAGAGTGAAAAGTGAACCCGGATTTGGAACTACTTTTGATGTGTATTTACCTTTATATACATCTGAACAGAGACGGGAGGATAGCGCTGAAGAAATTGTAGACGAAATTGACTACAGCGGAACTGAATGTATAATGTTTGTAGATGATGAACCGAGCTTAGTTTCTGTTTTTAGACAAGGGATGATGCGCTTAGGTTATAAAGTGGAAGGATTTACCGACCCGCGTAAAGCAGAAGAATTTTTTAGTAAGAATCCTGATGCTGTAGATATTGTTGTTACTGATACTACGATGCCTTACATTAATGGTGTTGATCTTGCTGCAAGACTGATGACTATAAAACCCGATATTCCAATAATAATCTGCACTGGGTTTACCACCCTAATTTCTATGGAAGAAGCTCGACAACGCGGTATTCGAGATTATATTATGAAACCATTCAAAATAAAAGATATCGCTATCCGGATTAAGGATATTTTAAATTCTGCAGGGAGTGACGATGCGCCTGGATCTATTGCTGAATAAACTGTGCCTAACTAAAACCCGTTCCATAGCTAAAAATGCCTGCGATAAAAACCTGGTGTTAGTTAATGGAAAACCAGCAAAGGCATCCACGATAATTAAAGCTGGTGATATTATTATTTTTCGGCTTTATAATGCGGAACACGAAATCCGGATAACGCAAATTCCAGAAGGAAATGTAGCGAAAAAGGACAGCACGAAATATTACGAGTTGTTACGCAAAGAAGACCTTTCCTGATCAGGGGCATCTAGCTATGTCCTTTTTTCTGCTTTTATGTTATTCCTTCAGAAGCAGAAAGGAATTGCTGTAACAAATGAAAGGAATAAGAAATTGCTAAAGCGCTTTTTTATCTTGCTTTCGTTATTGATTGCGGGATACCTTTATGCAAACTACACCCTGCAGCTAAAAACTAATAATCTTGTTATATACGCAGAAAGTCCAATTTCCGTTCCTTTGGAAACAATGTTGAAGTCCTTAGATGATAATATTGATAGTTTTCAGATGAATATAGGAGTATATCTTGATCTGCTTGCGCCTGTCTACCTGATTGAAAATAATACAAGTTATCAAACTCTTTCTTTAGGGAAGGCAAAAATAGTGGAATTTAGTGATGCTTTCTATAGTGGGTCAGAACAAAGAATCTATGTGCGTCCTCTTGCTTCAATTCAAGAAAATCATCGCAAGGTTTTGATGCATGAATATATTCATTGGTATCTGGAGCAAATTTATGAACAGGCACCTTTATGGTTTCATGAAGGGATGGCTACGCATTATGCTCAGCAGGTAGGTTTTGAACAGTTTATCTATTATTTGGAACAGAGTTTTTTGGGGAAGAAAAGTGATCTGTTTCGGCTCAGTTATAGCTATCCAGAAAAAAAAGAAGATTGGTCTTTATTCTATTTATCTTCGGCAATGGCTGTTCGCTATATGAGTGAAAAAAAACCAAAGGAATGGCAGGATTTTTGGGAACTGGCAGCGAGCTATCAGAGAAAAAAAACTAAGGCATCTTTCACCGATTGCTTTGTCCGTGCTTACAGAACTACACTATATGATTTTCATAAGGAATATTCTCAATATACCAAGCGGTTAAGTTATCAATATCTGTTTTGGAGCTTTAATGCTCTTCTGGCTATACTTTTACCGATTATTTTATTTATCGCCTGGCGAATCAGGAAAAAAAGAATGGCAGCTCTCCCCGATTTACCTTTACCGGAAGATGAAATTATTAACGAAGACGAGACTATAGATTAATCACTTTTTGATATATGGAAACCATACAAACCCATCCCTATAAACCTTTCTTGCCTGAAGAAGCTAAAGTTTTACTTCTGGGAAGTGCTCCTCCCTATCGTTTTTGCACAGGATATATCAATGATCTTAAAAATAAGGATATTGACTACTACTATGGCAGCAACAGCAATTTGCTTTGGGATATTTTGTTTTTGGCTCTAAAACCAGAATCAATAAACTGTATTTCGGAATTAAGATTTAGGCAAGACGAGAGAAGAAAAAGAACTGCTTATCAGGTTAATTTTTTACAAAGCTTCTTAGCCGAAAATAAGCTGGCAATGGCAGATATCCTCTTGAAATTTATACGCAAGGATACCAGCGCAGAGGATTATAAACTGAAAGTTTTAAAATATCAGGATATTTTAACAATTTTGTATAGCCGTCCCACCCTCAATAAAATTCTCTGCACCAGCAGAAACAGAGTTCATTATTGGTTAGTGGACTACCTCCAGCAAAAAGAAAAATTGGATTTAGTGAAAATGGACGAAAACCAAACTAAGCTAATTCTAAAAAGCGGGGTACAAAGAGAAATAAAGATTGATATTTTGCCTTCTCCTTCGGCAAGAAGTGTTATGCGTTATGATAATAAAGAGGACTTCCTGCAAAAAGTATCCGAAATCTACAAACAAAGAATATTGAACAATTAGCGATAAGGACACAATCTCGATAATTTTTTAACTAAAGGGGAGATGTATTCGATCATATTCGGTGTTTTTATCTGGATTTTACCTTTTTTTGCTGTCCTAAAACCCTCTTTTTCGTTCATCTTTTAACTCTTGAAAATTGGGCTTACCTCTCCAACAAGCAATTAGAAAAAGTTAAAATAGCTGAACTGTGTATCAGAGAGAGAAAAAATAAGGGAAAAGATAGATTTATTAGGTTAGGAAAAGTAATGGAGTATTTATATAAAGATAGAGTCCTTACCACCGAAATAAGTTTCCAACATACCTATAACTCGTTTGGCAGTGAGGACTCCTTATAAAGAAGGTTATTTTCCACAAATTAAATCGTGGGTTTCACCTCTCGACTTCTCGACTTCTCGCCCTCTCGACTTCTCGACTTTTTCACCTTTCCACTTTTTCACCCATTAACTTAGCCAAAACATCTTTTTCTACGCTATCACAAAGCAAATTACATTTTTCCAGCAGATCTTTTGCTTCGACGTGGATTTTATGTATATAATTTTCATCAGCAATTCCGGGAAGATTAATCAGGATATTATAGTAAGCAGCTTGAGAAGCGCAATTTGCAGTTAAAGCAGCCACTCCAGCATCGGAAAGAGCATTGGCATTACCAATTTTAGCTATTTTTAAGGCAAGTTCGGCAGCGGACATTGCTAAGTGCATAGTTTCCAAAGGAGCATTAATTGCAGCTTGAGTGCATTTTTCAATTTGAGTTTTGCGAAATTCTATTTCTTCTTCGGTTTTTTTGGGTAAACGCATAGCATCCATCATAGTGAAGAAGGCATCTGTATCTTTATCAATCACTTCCAGCGACTTTTCTTTTATTTCCTGTCCAATAGGGGCTAGTTCCATAGCTTCTTTAGCCACATTTTCATATCCTTTTTTGCCAATAGTAAGATTTGCAACCATCGCAGAAAGAGCTCCACTCATAGATGCACAAAGAGCAGCAACGCTTCCACCTCCGGGAGCGGGTTCATCAGTAGAAAGCAAATCACAGAAGGCATCCACTTTCAGGTTTACCAATCGATCTTTTCTGGAGATGGCATATTCAATAACTTTTTTATCTATATCGAAGGGAGCTAATTCTGCCAAGCCCATAGATTGAATTGCTGTTTGCATAATCATTCTTTCGGGGATACCGGTACTTTCGTTCATTCTACTTAAATAAAATTTTCCAGCTTCTAAAATAGCCGCTTTAGGGATTAAGCCAACCAGTTCACTGCCAGTAACTTGAATGCCCATTTCGCTGGCCAGTTCGCGTACTTTTTCCAAAACCAGATGGGGAGGGGTAATTTTATAATTGGTAAGATTTATACTAATTTGAGCGCGATCGTAGGATTCAATGAACCAGCCAACAGCTTTACAGTGAGTAAATAGGCCAGGGATATAGATGGTATTTCCGTTTTCATCTTTCATCAGTTTACCATTTTTATCCCTTGCTGCTCTTCCGCTTTCGCGAATTATTTGAGCTATTTCACTTGCTTTTTTCTTGTCGCGAGTATTGAGGTTTATATTATAGGCAATTAGAAATTCTCTCGCTCCAATAGCTGTAGCTCCACTTTTGGCATTAAAAGTATGGGGACCGAAATCGGGTTTCCAATATGGGTCTTTAGCTTTTTCAGATAGTGCTTCATATTCCCCGCTGCGGATATTAGCCAGATTTTTCCATTCTTCTTTTGTGGCTGCATATTCATATAAGTAAACAGGTATGCCAAGTTCTTCGCCAACTCGTTTTCCTAATTTATTTGCATATTCTACGCATTCTTCCATCGTCATTTCCGAAATTGGGATGAAGGGACATACATCGGTAGCTCCCATTCTGGGATGAGCTCCTTTATGTTTACTCATATCAATCAGTTCAGCGGCTTTTTTTATTGCCTGAAAAGCTGCTTCCACAACTGCTTCGGGTTCTCCAGCTATGGTAAAAACAGTTCTGTTTGTATCAGCGCCCGGATCCATATCCAATAAAACCACTCCCTTAACACTTTTAATAGCTGCAGCAATAGCATTTAGAATGGAGCTGTCTCTTCCTTCACTGAAATTGGGGACACATTCCATCAGTTTCATAATTGAACCTCTATCTAATTTATTTTATGTATTTTAACCTTTACAATCTGTTTTGAAGTTGCCTGTAAAACCTGTATAGTATAAGGAGGAACATTAACTACCTGACCCTGATGCGGGATTTTTTCCAAGCGGTCTAAAATTAAACCTGCAACTGTTTCATAATCGCCTTCGGGCAATTGAATACCGTAATCATCTATCAATCTATCAATTTCAGTATCAGCGGCAACCAGCCATGTCTTTGGTCCAACTTGTTGAACAGAGTTTTCATCTTCATCGGTATCATATTCATCTTCAATATCACCAACGATCTCTTCCAGGATATCTTCCATAGTAACAATTCCGGCTGTTCCTCCAAAGGAATCAACAATAATAGCCATACTGCGTTGTTTAGTTTGCATTTCTTTCAAAAGGACATCCAGATCTGTATTTTCAGGAGCGAAGAGAGGTTCGTGAATAATATCTCCTGCAGTCATATCAGGAGAGCAATCCTGTTTCAGAATATCATAAATAATAAGAATTCCGATTATATCATCAATGTTGTTACAATATACAGGATAGCGAGTAAAACCTTCTTTACGAGCAATATTGGCTACTTCAGATAGAGAGGTTTTATCTTGAATGGCAACAATGTCTGTACGAGGAACCATAACATTTCTGGCATCCAGTTCTGTAAAATCCAAGGCATCTTCAATCATCTCAATTTGGTGATCGTTTGTTTCATCTATAGCGGTTTGGGAAAGCAGAAAGGAGAGGTCATCCTTTGTTAAATAATCGTACTGATATCCCTCTTCCAGTTTCAGCAATTTCCGCAAGAAATTGTTCAGCCAGGTAACTATCATTACCAACGGTTTCAGCAGATAATAGAAAAATTGCAATAGAGGAAAAAACAAAGGGATCAGCGTTTCGGCATTATCTCTGAAAATAGTTTTGGGAATCATTTCTCCAGATATCAGCACAACTATCCCTACTACCAAAGAAGTGTATCGAGCATCAAAGACAGGGGCAAAGAGTCGATTTGCTAAATAGGTAGAAAGAGAGGCAATAATCACATTAGCAATGTTATTACCAATTAAAGTGGTACCTAAAAATTTATCGGGTTGACGGACAAACTGCAAAAGAACAGCTTTGCTTTTACTCTTTTTGGCTTCTTGTTCCAATTTTATCTGGTCTATAGAAAGCATTCCCGTTTCCAAGCCAGAAAAGAAAAAACTAAGCACCAGAAAAAAAAGTAATACGATCAGGATCAGAACAATCTGAGCCACTGCCATTTATGTATTCACCTTCTCGTTTCTCCAGGCAATTCGTAAAGCCTGAATAAACTCTTCTATATTTCCTGCCAAAAAGGAATCTAGATTGTAGCTTGTCAAGTTAATTCTATGATCTGTAACTCGGGATTGTGGAAAATTATAAGTTCGGATTTTTGCACTGCGGTCACCGGTTGAGACCTGAGCTTTTCTAGCTCTGGCAATTTCTTGTTCCTGACGGCTTATCTCAGCATCCAGTAAACGGCTGCGTAACACTTTTAAGGCTTTAGCTTTGTTTTTAATCTGCGATTTTTCGTCCTGGCAGGTAACCACAATTCCTGTAGGCAGATGAGTAATTCTCACTGCGGAATCAGTTGTATTAACACTTTGTCCACCATGCCCTGTACTTCTATAGACATCTATGCGCAAATCACTATCCTGGATATCTATATCTATATCTTCTGCTTCAGGTAAAACAGCCACAGTAACAGCAGAAGTATGAATTCTACCAGAGGATTCTGTTACCGGAATTCTTTGCACTCTATGTACCCCGCTTTCAAAACGCATATAGGAATATACATCTTTACCGCTAAGCTGAAAAACAACTTCTTTATAGCCACCCAGTTCGGTTTCGTTCATTGAGATCACTTCCAGTTTCCAGCCTTTCATTTCTGCATAATGGCTATACATTCTAAATAAATCAGCAGCAAAAAGAGCAGCTTCTTCTCCACCTGTTCCTGCCCGAATTTCCACAATGGCATTTTTGGAATCATTAGGATCAGAGGGAATAAGCAAATCGCGCAATTTTAGTTCTGCCTGTTCAAGTTGGTTTTGCAAAGAGTTTTCTTCATCTTTAATTAGATTTAGCATTTCTGGATCGTTTTCGCTTTTTTCCAGTTCCTTCACTTCTTCCATATGTTTTTCCAGTTTCCGATAATGTTTCCAGGCAGAATCAATTTCTTTTAGTTCTTTAAAGCGGCGCAAGCAATCACGGTACTTTTTAGTATCATTGATCAAAGCAGGATCGCTGATTTGTTCCTGCATTTCATTCAGTTCATTTTCCAGGCTTTGTAATTTTTCGAGAGGTAGCAAGAGTGTTATTCCTCCACGATTTTTACATTATGATCACTTATATCCATATCCAGAGCAGCCTTCATAGCAACTAAACCGATTTCTAGCATTTCATCATCAGGTGGCTGAGTAGTTATATGTTGTAAAGCCATCCCAGGAACGGTTAAAAGTTTTACGATAGGATGTTTTAGATTTTTTCCGGAGAATTTCAGCACTTCATAAGAAACACCCGAAATTAATGGCATCAGTAAAATATGATATGCTAAGCGTAAATAAACTGGAACTGGAGAATGCAAAATAAAAGCTGAAACTAAAGTATCCACAATGGAAAAGATCAGAATGCTGATTAATAACACAAAAAAGATAAAACTCGTTCCACAACGAGGATGGATAGTAGACCATTCCTTAATTTTATCTATTATTAAAGGACTGTTATGTTCATAGGCATTTACATTTTTATGCTCAGCTCCATGATAGCGAAACAACCTTTTTATATCCTTCATCAGGGAAATCAAATAAACATATAGTACGAAGAATATTATCCTGATTACTCCAGCAAAGACATTAAACAGAAAATCCTGCCGCGAAAGATGAACCCAATCAGCAAGTTTATATGGTAACCATCCAAACAGGAGAAAAGCTAAGCCAAAGGCAATTATATAACTGACGATGTTTTCCGCTTGTTCTGCAGTTTTGTTTTTACTTTTCACTTTTTTACCCTTGGCTTTCTCTTCTGCTATAAAATCCAGCTCAAAACGATTGGCAGAAAAAGTGAGGGTCTTAATTCCAATAATCATCATTTCAATTAAGGAAATAAAACCACGAATAATCGGCAGCCCCAAAAATTTCTTCTTCTGAGTAATGCTGATAAAGGGTGTTTTTAACAATTCAATACTGCCATCTTTTCGGCGAATAGCAGTTGCCAGAAGATCTGGACCGCGCATCATTACACCCTCGATAACAGCTTGGCCCCCTACACTAATTTCTTTCTTTTCAGACATATTTCTTCCTAAGATAGAAAAAACGCCATTTTCCCCGATTTCAGAAAACGGATAAAATGGCGTAAACTGGGTATAAAACCCTAATTTTCCTGTTTAAGATTATATTTTTTATTGAATTTCTCTACTCTTCCAGCAGTATCAATAATCTTCTGCTTACCTGTATAAAAAGGATGACATGCATTGCAGATTTCTACCTGCAATTTATCTTTAGTGCTTTTGGTTTGAAATGTATTTCCACAAGCACAGGTAACGGTTACCATTTCGTATTTAGGATGTATTGCTTTCTTCATCTATCTTTTTCTCCTTGAAAATCTTAATCGTACTTATACCACAAATTTAGATGGCAGAATTATGTCAATGCAAAAAGTGGGGAAATTTGGATTGTCTCTCACAGATTACAGATTTCACAGATTAAAAATAGATAATAGGTCTGGGATGAACAGGATTAAAGGGATTTTAGGGATTTTTTATAATTAGCCACCGAGATCACCGAAGTTACCGAAAGAATAACTTTGAACTACGAACTCCTGCACTTTGAACTTTGCACTCCTGCACTTTGAACTTTAAATACCTCTCACAGATTACACAGATTCCACAGATTATTTATGTATGAGGTAAAAAGGATTTAATCAGCCACGCAGCTAACTAAAAAACTAAGCACCCCTGCACTCCTGCACTTTGAACTTTGCACTCCCGCACTTTGAACTTTGCACTCCTGCACTTTGAACTTTCATTGTTTCGCATCTTTATTTTCTTCTTGTTTGGAGCATAAATTGCATTATTATTTGCTAAGAGAGAAAAATCAAGGAGAATCCAAACGATGAAATTAGCACAAAAGATAATATTAACCCTGTTGCTTTTTTTGCCTGTTTTTATAGCAGCAGAACTACCTTCTTGTTATTATACCTATGATCAAATATATACTCTATTACAGAATCATCAGCAAGCTCATCCTGATATAGCCAAGATATATACAATTGGCCATTCTCAACAGGATAACATCCCAATTTATGCTATCCGAATTTCAGATAATGTAGAAACTGATGAATCTGAACCTGCTTTACTTTTTGTTGGTCAGGTTCATGCGGAAGAAGTTTTGGGAGTGCAAACTACGATGGCTAATATTGCTGAAATTTTAACTTACCGCTATCAGCAACCTTATTCGCAATGGATTTCTCAGCTTGACTTGTGGTTTATTCCTACTCTCAATCCGGAAGGGCATAATGTAGTTACGGCAAATTTGGATGTTTCTTACCGTAAAAATAAAAGGGATAACAATAACAACGGCATTTTTGATTTTAATCCGGTAACCGGTGGGGATATAGACGGTGTAGATATAAACCGCAATTTTGCCTTTAATTGGGTGCATGGTGATACTCTTTATTGTCCGGTGGGAGATGAACAATATGATTATTACCGCGGTCCTGCGCCAATGAGTGAAAGTGAAATAATTGGTTTTCAGCAATTATGTGAGCAGTACAAATTTATTTATGCGGTCTGCTGGCATTCTTCACGCAGAGGTGGTTTGTCGGAAAAGGCCTATTATCCTTTTAACTGGAAAAATGTTCGTCCCAGTCCCGACCTAAATTTCACTGCCTCTATTGCTACAGGTTTTGCTTCTCAAATTCTCAAACAGGATGGCACGGGAACTTATCAAGCATATCCTAATTTGAGTCGTCAGGGTGCCTTTCACGATTGGCTTTATCAGCAATATGGCACCATCGCTTTCATAGTGGAATGCGGAACCAGAGATCTTCAACCGGATTCAACAGTTATGGTTGGAACCGTTCAGCGTTGTAGCAATGGAGTCCGCTGGTTACTAAACAGAGCTTTAATGTTCAGCACCAATGTTTCATCATCATCAATGCTAACTGGAACAGTTTCTTCTGGAGGAGTTCCTTTGGAAGCAGAAATTATTATTCAACAACACAGTGCGCCCTGGTTTCGTCCCCGAACTTCTTTTGCTTCCAGTGGAAAATTTTATCGCCCCTTGGCAAGCGGCTCTTACACTGTCATTGCTCGTAAAAAGGGTTATTACGATAAGGTTATTAATAATCAGACAGTTAATAACGGGAGCTGGACAAATATCCAGATAAATCTGGAACCCAAACCAGCAGCTACTTTAAGAATAGGGGTTCGCTGTGATGCAGAGCCCATTTCTGCCCGAGTCATAATCGGTGATGTTTTTCCTGATACTCTTTTTGTTAACGGTTTTGCCAATCTGAATACTTACGCAGGAGAATATCCTATCCAGATTTATGCTGAAGGCTACACTCCCTATCTGGGAACAATTAATCTTATTGAAGGGCATAATCATAAAGAGTATAACCTGAGTACTTCCACTACGATTTTCACTGAGGACTGGGAGAACGGAAGTTCTGCCTGGGAAATTAACGGACCCTGGAAAGTGCAAAATCAACTTGCTGCTTCTGGATATGCCATCACCGATAGCATTGGAGGTAACGGATTTTACGATATGAATTGCGATGTGTGGATTAAAACTATTCAGTCAATTCAGATTCCAGCTACCAATAACACCTGGCTAATTTTCGATTCTCATCTTTATACAGAATGGAATTATGACCCCTGCCGAGTTGAGGTTTCCACCGATGGAACTAATTGGCAGGAAATTTGGACTAAATCGGGGCAGTGGGATACTTTTAGAAAGGAATTTGTTTCCCTGAATGCCTTTGCTGGACAGTCCATTTTTTTAAGGTTCCGCCTTACCGATTCCTCCACGGATGTGGATTTAACCGATCCGGGATGGACATTGGATAATATTCTAATCACCAGCGGAACCGCTACCGCTAATAACGATCCCAATATTCCAGTTACGCCGCTTACTTTGCTATATAAAAATTATCCCAACCCCTTTAATCCCGAAACTACCCTTAGTTTCACCTTGGCAAAAAGCGGAAGAACCATTTTAAAAATCTACAATCAAAAAGGCCAATTGGTAAAGACCCTCATAGATGCCGATTTACCCTCGGGTGATTATCAATATGTTTGGAATGGAAAAGATAATAAAGGTATTTCTGTGGCCAGCGGAGTGTATCTCTATTCTCTGATAGCAGAAGGTGAAACGCATCTCCGAAAAATGCTGCTTTTGAAATAACAGCCCTCCCTTTAGAACGCTATAATAATCAATTGCCCTATCGAGGATGTTGCTAAAATCGGTTCCTATGTATAGGGCTGATAATTATTGCTTGCTTAATTAGCTGTGGTGGAGATACCGTGGTGCCTCTGCGGGAAATTCCAAGGTGCGCTGCCACAGCAGCACTGAAGATAGTAAGGAGGAAACAGAATTGTAGAGCGGAAATTCAAGTGCGGGAGTGCAAAGTTCAAAGTGCGGGAGTTCGTAGTTCAAAGTGCGGGAGTTCTTAGTTCAAAGTGCAGGAGTGCAAAGTTCAAAGTGCAGGAGTGCAAAGTTTAAAGTGCAGGAGTGCAAAGTTCAAAGTGCAGGAGTTCGTAGTTCAAAGTGCGGGAGTTCGTAGTTCAAAGTTTTTCATTCGGTGTTTTCGGTGCCCTCGGTGGCTAAATACTCTTCTATAATCCTCTTTTCTAAAATTAAATCCTCGATTCTGAAGAAAGACTGGACAAAAAATATCAGCAAAACAGCAGTAAAAGCTTGACAAAAAACAGAACTTAAAAATAATAATAATAAGGCGAAATAGAGTTAAATTATGATAGATAAGATTAAGCATAGCCGGAAGATCGTTGTTGCCTTTGTCAGCGTACCAATTTTGATATTGTTACTGGCAATGGTTCTTATTGCTATCAAGCAGAATCTGCTGGAAAAGAAATATACTTATTATAGCACTGTTGTAAATGCAATGGGTTTATCTAACCAAACTCCTGTTTTGTATAGAGGTTTTGAAGTTGGTAGAGTGCGTAATTTCTCGCTTGCGGATGACGGTAATATCGGCATAGAGTTTTACATTTTGAATCGTTATAAAAATATAATGGTTAAGGGATCAGTTTTGGTTCGTAATACCAACCCATTAACTGGCAAAACGACCCTGGAGTTTATTCGCAATCCTAATTCATATGAACCATTACCTGTGGAAAGTAATATTCCGTCTTCAGATTTTTCGGAAGGTAAACAGCAGCTAAAATTAATTGCTCCTACATTAAGTGATCCGATTTCTGTTATTATTGCAAATTTGGCGCAGCTTTCTACTGCTATCAATGAAGATAATAATGCAGATAAAGGTTCCATTCCGCGGATGCTGGTGAACTTAGCAGATGCTTCTGAAAAAGCAAATGCAGGTTTGGATAATGTGCAAAACATAACCAGAGAGCTTTCTATTTTAACGATGAACCTAAACAAAGATAATAATCCTGAAAGTGGAGTTCTGCTAAGGACTTTGAACAATCTGGCAGAGCTAACCTATAATTTAAATAACAGAATGACTGAGTTAGAAGATATATTGGCAAGCGTGCAAATTGCTTTAGATAATTATAAACAACCCGATTCGCTATTAATAAAACTTCTTGATCCTAATAGTGATAAGATCTTAAAGCCACTTTCTGAAACTTTACATAATTTGGAAACAGCAACAGCTGAAGTGTCTCAAATTCTGGCAACGGTTAATAATCCTGAACTTAGAATGCTGCTTAATAATCTGAATGACAGCTTGGCCAAAGCCCGTAAAACTCTGGAAGCATTAAATAATAATCCTCTTTTGCGAAAAGGAATAAGTCCGGCTTCAACACAAGCCACTCCTTCCTCAAAAAGAATGCATGAGGTTCCCAATGCGCAGTAAATGGTTATTGATAATCTTATTAATCCTTTCTGCCTGTTCTTCTATAAAAATACCTGAATGTCCACAGGCAAAAATTGATGCTGACAATCAATTGCGTTTTGCTTCACAATTGGAATCAACTAAAGATTATTCTGCTGCTGGAGAAAGCTATAACTTCTTACTAAACAGCTATCGTTCTTTTGCCGATGTAAAAGGGATGCTGAATTGTTTAAGTGGTTTGGCTCGGATTGCACTGGAAGAAAACGATGATAAAGCTTATCTGGAAAAGAGAATGCAGATGGCGGAACTGATTCAAACTTCCGCAAACGAGCTGAATTACTATCTACTGCTTTTGGATATTTATTATTATCAGCGAGAAAATGACCTCGTAGCCATTTCCGAGAAGGCTATTATTACTAAAGATTTACCTTGGGAAGTTTCCGTAAATTTGGCAACAGCAAAATTGCAGGCAGATAGCTTTCTGGGAACTGCCACCGGCAAACAAGTTCAGGAACTAAACACTTTATCCAATAAACTGGAAAAGCAGCTGAAAAAAGGCAAAAACGCTAATAATGAATTACTTTCTTCTGCCTGGTATGCGCTTGCCTATTATTATTTTCGAAATTCTAATTATAAGAATGCCTATGCCTTTGCCCATAAGGCTCAGGAACTGGATTATCGCTATGGTAATTTTTCTGGGATGGCTCATTGCTTGTGGCTGAAAGGTCAAATTGCCTTTGCCGAAAATAAAATATCCGAGGCCCAAAGCAATTGGAAAAAAGCAGAAGGTATTTTTATTTCCTTGAACGATACACAAGCTCTGCAAAAACTACGACAGGATATTAATAAACTGCCGCAAGAGCAAATGAAATGAACAGCAAAAAAAAGCGGCTGGCAGAATTATTTACCAATTCAGGTGAATTTATTTTACCGCCAAAATGATATGAATTATGAAATTACTTAGATCCGTTTCCCTACCTACTTCTTCAACAGCTCTGAAAAGAGTGAATGTTTTGTTTGAAGATAAAATACTTAAGCTTTCCACAGATGATATTGAAGTGGAAGAAGATGTTGAAATAATTGAAGCTAAGGGACTCCTTATGCTTCCTGGTGCTATTGATCCTCACACTCATATTTTAACCCAAGATTCTGAAAATGCTTCAGACCTATCCCGGTTTACGAAAATTGCCTTGGAAGGGGGATATACTACCCTCGCGGAATTAAGCTATCATACACTTAATCCGATTTTTGATAACCGCTCGCTGAAAAAAAAGATGGCTTTTATCAATGCCAATTCTTTTACTTCTATGGCTCTTTGGGGGCATATTGATATGGGCGATTATCCATATCATTCAGAATCCGCACAGGAAATTTGGAGCAAAGGGGTTGTAGGAATATCTTTAGCTGTTCCATCCCCCAATCCAGCAATTGCTGATATTAGCTTTACAGAAATAATGGATCTCTTTCTGGATATCTACGAAAGCGATACTTCCTTTGCTTTTCAAGGATATGACAACGAAAATTATCAGGCATTTAGTTCTACTGCTCAACTGGAAGCAATAAAAAAAATCTTACGCAGAATGCAAGAAAATCCAATTCATATTCCGCGTGTTTCTTCATATCCTACAATTGAGTTTATTAATAGTGTTTCCAAAAGAAGCGATATCTCTTTTGCCATCTCCCTTGTGGATATGATGGCTCTTTACAATCCTGATATATTTGAAACTCCCTTTAATTGTGATTTTACCGATTATGCTGATCTGCTTTTTGAACTGCTGCGCACTAATAAAATTTATCTGTTATCCAATTGTGCCGCTCCTCAGGAAACAAATCCTGAGTATTGCGAACTCTTTCAAGGTAGCGATCCGAAAATGATGAGTTATTCATATTTGTGGGTACTTTCTGAACTTTGGAAAAAAAGGAGAATTCCGCTTGCTACCTGCATCAAAATGACCAGCGAAAACGCTGCTAAGCGTTTAGGAATATATCCTGAAAAGGGTTCTTTAGATCCTGGCTCAGATGCCGATTTTGTGCTTTACGATCCAGAAACAACAACTTTGATAACAGGCAATAAAGGAAAAACAACAGAACTAATAGGTGGCTTTAAAGCTGTTTATCTAAAAGGAAATCAAGTTGCCGGAGAAAACTGCACAACTCAGAAACAGGGCTCATTTTTTGCCCGAAGCACAAATCCCAAACGTAGACATAATAAAACTACCTGGATCTAAATGAATCTGTATGTAGTTTATCCGAAAGGAGTAAACACCTGCGGAAAGACAAATATATGAGGATAGTACTTAATATCTACCCAAATTATACCATATAGAAGAAAATAAGCTAGCCAGTTCGTCCCTGGAAAATATACCGTAGTTCACCAACGGACTTTATTTGTACCTGTTTTTTGAAAATATTAGTTCAGTGCCTCAGTGGTAGGAAATGTCCATATACTATTTGGCTTTCTAATTCAGATTTTTTTTAAGAGGCAAAATTCCTGATGAATTGTAAAAACGGTATGTTACTACTTCCTTATTAACTGAACTTATTACAAACGGAGATCCTCTTTTTCTTTACTCTCTCTTTTGAAACAAACAATCAAACTTGACAAATATAGCCCGATCTCATTTATTTACATAAGAGGAATTTATAAGGGAGGAATAGTGATGAACAGATACATACTTCAGGGTGGAACGATTATTACTTTCGATAGTCAAAACCCGCTTTTGGAAGAGCAGGCAATTTTGATTGATGATGGGATTATTGTTAAAATTGGCGATCTGGAAGATTTTAGAGATGAGGTCTGTGAACGCATTGATGTAGAAGGGAAATTTATCTTACCGGGGCTCATAAATGCTCATCATCATTTCTATTCTACTTTTGCCACTGGCTTAACGAAAACTGCTGTTTCCCATAACTTTAGTGAAGTTTTAAGTAATCTTTGGTGGCGGCTCGATAAAAACCTTCTGGAGGAGGATATTTATTACAGTGCTTTAGTTTCAGCGTTAACATCTATCCGCAAAGGAACAACCACTATAATTGATCATCATTCTTCTCCTTTTTGCGTGCAGAATTCTTTGTCTCAAATTGCCAAAGCGATTTTGGATACAGGCATCAAGGCATCTTTGTGTTTTGAAGTTTCAGACAGAGATGGTGCAGAAATTGCCCAAGCTGGGATCGAGGAAAATTACCAGTGGCTAAAACACTGCCAAAATAATCCCAATCCTTATTTGAAAGGACTTTTTGGTCTGCACGCGGCATTCACTCTTTCCGATAAAACCCTTTCCCAAATAGCTGAAAAAGTTGTAGAACTTAATTGTGGTATCCATATTCATACTGCAGAAGCGGAAACAGACGAAAAATATAATGTAGAACATTACGGTAAAAGAGTTGTGGAACGCTTAAACGATTTTAATCTACTAAATAGTAAAAGCATTCTGGCACATTGTGTTTATTTGAATGCCAAGGAACTTATTTTGGCGGCGGAAAAAGGAGCTGCCATAGTTACTAATCCGCAATCCAATTTAAATAATGCCGTAGGAATTGCCGATGTTTGTAAAATGAAAGAACTGGGCGTAACAGTTGGTCTCGGTACTGATGCAATGACCAATAATATGCTGGAAGAATTACGCATTGGAGTTTGGGCACAACATTTGAAACAAAATGATCCTTCTCGTGGCTTTACAGAAATAACCTCTGCCCTTGTTTTCAATAATCCAATTATAACGCAAAAATATTGGGGTGAAAAACACGGAACTATAAAAGAAGGAAGTCCGGCAGATATTATTGTGGTAGATTACGAACCCTATACACCTCTAACGGAAGCAAATTGGATGGGACATCTGGTTTATGGAATATCCCAAGCGAAAGTGGATGTAACTATTTGCCAGGGAAGAATTTTGCTGTGGGAAGGAGAATTACTGCTAAATCTTGATGAACAAGAGATAATAGCCAAAGCAAAAGAGTGTGCAGAAAAACTTTGGGATAGGATGTGAAGAAAGTGGGGTGGGGATTAGATATAGTTTTAGGTTTTATTATTATGTAATAATCCTTGAAGTCCCTATAATCCTGTTCATCCCAGACCTATTTATTTTAGGTAATCTGCGTGAAAGATAATTTAAGGAGAAGCGATTATGTATAAAGAAATTTATGAGCGAGCCAAACACTATGAAGATACCAATGCTCGTTTCCTGATGGACATAGTAAAAATACCCTCATTTTCTACTAAGGAAAAAGAAGTAGCGAAGCGCATCCTGAAAGAAATGCAAGAAATAGGCCTGAACGAAGCATATATTGACCCTTTGGGAAATGTGATAGGACGCCTGGGCTGTGGGAAAAAAGTGATTGCCTTCGACGCACATATAGATACTGTCTATCCGGGAGACCTTTCGCTGTGGGATTTTGATCCTTTTGACGCTCATTTGAAAGATGGTAAGATTTGGGGTCGCGGAACCGTTGATCAAAAAGGTGGAATGGCAAGTATGATGACAGCCGCGCGCATTATCAAAGACCTGAATTTGGACAAGGATTTAAGCATATATTTTACCGGTACGGTTATGGAAGAGGATTGTGATGGCTTATGTTGGCAATATATTTTAAACGAAGGCGAAATTAAGCCCGAACTGGTTGTTATTACAGAACCTACAAATCTTAATATCTATCGTGGTCATCGAGGCAGAATGGAAATGGAAGTAAGCGTGAAAGGACTTTCCTGTCATGGTTCCGCTCCCGAACGCGGAGATAATGCCATATATAAGATTTCGCGTATTGCTTTGGAAATAGAAAAGTTGCATCAACACTTGCGTTCAGATGATTTTTTGGGTAAAGGCAGTATCTGTGTTACTCAGGTATTTTTTACTGGACCAAGTCAATGTGCAGTTCCGGATAGTGCTCGCCTGCATTTAGACCGACGCTTAACTTGGGGAGAAAATAAAGAAAGTGCTGTTGCCGAAGTTCAAGATGCTTGCATAAAAGCTGGCTATCCTGATGCCCAAATAGAGGTTCTATCCTATGCAGAAAAGGCATATACGGGATTGGTTTATCCCACCGAAAAATACTATCCAACTTGGGTCACGCCTTTGGATTCTGTTTATGTGCAAAATGCGGCTGATGCCTATTCTAAAACTCTAGAGATAGAGCCAGTTATAGATAAATGGACTTTTTCTACCAATGCTGTGGCAATTGCCGGTATGAAAGGAATTCCTTGTATTGGCTTAGGACCTGGCAATGAAATTTATGCCCATTCACCTAATGAAGCAATCCCGATTGAACATTTAACAAAGGCAGCTGCGTTTTATGCTGCTTTGGTATATAGATTGGCGCAGGGATGAAGAGGTCGAGGAGTCGAGGAGTCGAGGAGTGGAAAGGTGAAACCCAGTGATAGTTTTAGGTAGCGGCGGACGCCGTTCCGCCGGAAAAAGTGGAAAAGTGAAAAAGTCGAGGGGTCGAGAGGTCGAGGGGTGAAAATCCTTGCTACCTTGTTCATCCCAGACCTATTTAATCTGTATGAGGAATAAATGAAAAGTAACTTGAGTTATTACCGCTGCATTGAATGTGGGAAAGAATTTGATCCCAACGAACTGCATTATCTTTGTGATGAATGTGGTAGGGATTATCTACCCGGAATGCCCTTAAAAGGAGTTTTGGAAGCTATATTTAACTATGCAGAAATAGGAAAAAGATGGA
>Ga0116147_1001650_pt1 | contig 24117 bp, 21 predicted proteins | sample AD_JPNHG3_MetaG_FD_89749 | JGI IMG/M metagenome (GOLD analysis project Ga0116147, IMG submission 89749) | Active sludge microbial communities of municipal wastewater-treating anaerobic digesters from Japan - AD_JPNHG3_MetaG | ecosystem: Engineered > Bioreactor > Anaerobic > Digestate | place...
CTATATAGACAACGTCGTCATAGCCAAAACCCCCATCGGGCCAATGACAAAGGTCGATTCGCGTTGACGTGATGGGTTCGGCGAGAAGCTGCCGGGTACCGGGCCGTCTTTTGAATTCACCCGGTGTCCGCCGACAGGACATGAGCACGGCCGCGGTCAAACAAAGCATGCTCGATCAGCGTTCTTGCAGCGTCAAAACGGTCAAAAGCGGAACCTGCCGTCGATCACACAGCCTTGCGGGCGATCGCTAACATCCTTTCAAATACTTGGCGTTGTTCCGCCAGCGCGGTGACGCGATCTTCGACCTTGCTGCTGTTTTCGATGAGGAGCCACCCTTTGTAGTTGCTCTTTGCGAGCAGGTTGATAAAGAGTTGGTGGTCGAAGGCTTTGTCGTTGAAGTCGTGGACGTGGATCGTGTGCCCCAGCCAGGGCTTTACGAGGTTGAAGTTGTGCTCAAGCCCCTGGCCCTTCATGTCGCGCGGATCGCAGTTGAGCTTGAGCTTGACGTTGGGGTCGCTGACCTGCGCCATGATTCTCGCCAGGTTGACCATCTCGCCCGCCGAGCCGTGATTCTCAAGGCGAATCTCCTGGCCGAGCGCGCCTGCGACAGGCCCCAGGATGTTGAGTGCGCGGGCGATACGGGCCAGCGTGGCCGCCTGCGGCTCGCCCTTGTGAAAATCGTTGGGGAACACGCGGACGCCGCTTGCGCCGATGTCGTGACTCAGTTGCAGGAACGCCTTTGTGTTCTCGATAGCTTTCCTGAGTGTCGCCTCGTCGGGCGAATCGTAACGCTCGCTTGTAGCCAGCCCTACGAGGGTAATCGGCGAATCGGCGAACCGTTTTTTTACCTCCGCGCGGCGGGCGGCGCTGATGGTCAGCTCCACGCCGTGGGCGTAGTTGGAACTGGTCCGCAACTCCACGCCCATCGCCCCGGCCTTCGTGCAGTTGGCGATGATAGTGGCAATGTCCCAGTCGCGGCCCCACGTGTACGTCGTGAAGCCGAAGCGCATGTCCGGCCCGTCGTCGGCCCACGGCCGATTTGCCGCCTGGACGTTCGGCAGTTGGCCCAATGCAAATGCACCCGCCGCCAGTGCCGTACCCTTCATGAAACCGCGCCGTGAAATCACTTTGGCGTTCATAGCATTCTCCTGTGTCCCGCGGGACGGGACAATTCAACTGAAGTTGTAATGCTTCCGCACCGCCTCCGTGACGTTCCACACGCACGGCAGTCCCACCGGAAAGATGACCAGGTCGCCCGGCCCGAAGCTCACCGAGTCGGCGCCGGCCGGCCGGTCCGTCACCGTCACCTTACCCTCGAGGATCAGGCACGTCTCCGTCTCGGTATAGTCCCATGCAAACGTGCTCGGCTGGCACGTCCAGATCGGCCACTTGCTGCACTCGGCGATCTCGGCCTCGGTGGGTTTCCTTACAATCACATCCTTTACAGTCGGCATAATCCACTCCCTCAAAAGGTTTCTCACGAACGCATCACCCCGCGGCGGCTATTATAACCCAGGCCGCCGCAAAAGCCAACGCCCGATGACGGCCAAACCGGTATTATGATGGGTGGAAAAGGCCGGCCGTTTGCGGTACAATAAGAGTTTTATGAAAATTTGGGACACAGAACACCTGAAACGTAAACCAATGCAGCCACAGCAGTTAACAGAATACAAACAGTGGTACGCCGACTACGTGGCCGGCTTCTACGGCGATGATCCATTCATCAACGCCAACCTCAAGCTCAAGGAAGAACACACAGGACGCGTTTGCGCGGAGATGAACGATCTCACCGGCGCCTTAGGCCTGCCCGAGCCCGACCGGCTGCTGGCCGAGACCATCGCCCTCTTCCACGACGTGGGCCGCTATGAACAGTTCGCAAAGTACCGCACCTTCGCCGACGTCCAAAGCGTGCCGCACGGCCCCTTAGGCGTGGAGATCCTCCAGCGGCACAATGTCCTCCACGCCCTGATTCCCGACGAGCGATTCATCGTCAACCGGGCCATCCAACTGCACGGCGTCAAGCAGCTCCCCGACGACCTTGAAGATCCTGTCGTACCCTTTGCCCGCCTCATCCGTGACGCCGACAAGCTGGACATCTTCTACCTCATGACCGAAGTCGACAAGTGGCCGCTCCAGGACCCCAAGGCCCCCGTCCTGATCAACTGGTTCCCGCGCAGCGACGAATACTCGCGCGACATCATCGAGGCCATCCTCCAGCAGCGCCACATCGACTATACCCTCATGAAGACCAGCCACGATATGAAGCTGCTGGAACTGGCGTGGGTCTTCGACCTGAATTTCCGGCCGACGTTCGAACGCGTGCGCGACCGTCGGTATCTCGAAAAGATCATCGCCGCCCTGCCTGACACCGCCGACATTCGCCGAGTCGCCGCAGTCGTCCTGGCCTACCGCGATGAAATGCTCAATGGGCATACCATCTAAGGAGCAGTCGTGATGAAGCGTTTTTCCGTTCTGATGAGTCTGGCAGTTTTGGCCGGCCTTGTTCCGGGCGCAACCGTCTCTTCGCCGGACGGCGATATCACCGCAACAGTGAGCGTTGCACAGATCGACGGCCTCAAGGACTGCCTGACGTGGCGCGTAACGTATAAAGGTAAGCCCATCATTGTCGATTCGCCGCTGACCTTCGAACTGAAAGGCCTGCCCGCCTTAGGTGTCGATTGCCGTATTGCAGACGCGGCACACAGCAGCCGCGACGAAACATGGCGGCCGGTCTACGGTGAGCGCAGCACAATCCGCGACCATTACAACCAGATGCAGCTCGATATTTGCGATGCTCACGACAGGCGGCTTCAACTGACCGTCCGCGCCTGCAATGAAGGCGTGGCGCTCCGATACGCGTTCCCCCAGCAGCCCGTCCTGCAAACCTTCACCATCGCCGCCGAGCACACACAATTCCGCTTCGCCGACAACCACATCGCCTGGGCCGTCTATTCCGCTCAGGGCATCTACAGCCGCGTCACACTCAATGACATCAAGCCCAACTGCGAACGCCCGCTGACCATCGAAATCCCCGACGGTCCCGCTGTTGCGGTGGGCGAGGCCGCACTGGTCGATTACGCCCGCATGCGTCTCAAGCCCGTCGCCGGCGTGCCCTGTGCCGTCGAAAGCATGTTAGGCAGCGAGGTGCAGGTCACCGCCCCGTACGCCACGCCCTGGCGAGTCCTGATGATCGCCGGGAACCCCTGTCGCCTCCTTGAACAAAACGACATCATCCGCAACCTCAACGCCCCCTGCGCCATCGCCGACACATCATGGATCAAGCCCGGCAAGGTCATCCGTGAAGTCACCCTCACTACCGCCGGCGGCAAGGCCTGCGTCGATTTCGCCGTAGAGCGGGGCCTGCAGTACGTCGAATACGACGCCGGCTGGTACGGCCACGAATACGATAACACGGCCGACGCCACGACCGTCACTGTCGACCCGAAGCGCTCCCCCGGCCCGCTGGACCTCCACGAAGTGATCCGCTACGCCAACGAGAAGAACATCGGCATCATCCTTTACGTCAACCAGCGCGCCCTCGAACGCCAGCTCGACACCATTCTGCCGCTTTACCGCTCCTGGGGCGTCAGGGGCGTCAAGTACGGCTTTGTCCGCGTGGGTGACCAGAAATGGACGACGTGGCTGCACGAAGCGATCCGCAAGGCCGCCGACAACCAACTGATGTTGGACATCCACGACGAATATCGTCCCACAGGCTGCGGCCGCACTTACCCAAATCTCATGACGGTGGAAGGCATTCGCGGCAACGAAGAAATGCCCACGGCCGAAGAAAATCTCGTCCTGCCCTTCACACGCTATCTCTGCGGCGCCGGCGACTACACGATCTGCTGGTACAGCAGCCGCGTCAAGAACTCCCGCGCCCACCAGTTGGCCGCCGCCGTCGTCTACTACAGTTCGTGGCAGTTCCTCTTCTGGTACGATCGGCCCAGCATGTACAAGGGCGAACCGGAACTGGACTTTTTCAAGCATGTCCCCACCGTCTGGGACGACACCAGGGTCCTGCAAGGCCGTATCGGCGAATACGTCACAATCGCCCGCCGCAGCGGCGAGGAATGGTTCGTGGGCACCATGAACGCCGTCCACCGCCGCCGACTTGAAATTCCGCTGACCTTCCTCGACCCAGACAAGAAGTACACCGCCCGGATCTACAGCGACGCCAAACCCGACGGTACAGACCGCCTCGGCGTCGCCATCACCCATTGCACCGTTGACGCCGCCACTATCCTCACCGCCGACTGCGCCCACAACGGCGGCCACGCCATCCGCCTCACCCCAACCCAAGACTAATTTAACACCTCGCCAGGCCATAAACATCACATTACAGGGTATTGGACCTGCACGCAGGCCGCGTCGCAAAATTTAGGCTACCTCAACCCCGTAAGCCGCTTTCACACGGTACTCGACACCATAGAATCTCACTGAAGATGAAGCTGGCCTCTATGAGGTGTGGGAGGCGCCTTCACGGCGATTGAAGTCGATGGCGGTCTTGAGCCTGCGGCTGCGCATACGTTTAGTGAAGCCGGAGGTTGGCCGCGCGACTCAATGTCAAATTGACAAACTGCAACAGGCCGAGCCTCGCGGGACAAAACTTTTTTGGTCTGTGCCATTTCTGAAGCGTTTCGCTAATTGTCAAGAATCTGCTTGGCGGGCCTGGAGGCGGCGGCGCAGGTCTCTTATCCTGGCGTCGAGGGTGAGCAGGTAGGCGAAAGTCGCCAGCCAGAGGACTGAGAAGGCAAGGATGAGGTACTGCATGGGTTAGTCTCCGATTGATGTTTGCTGTTCGAGCAGGGCTTTGAGTTTGATCGTTTCGGTGCGAAGGGAGATGAGGACGCCGGCTAACATGCCCGTGGCGACCATGCTGAGAAAAAATGCGGCGTGCTGCCAGGGGGAGGTAAAGCTGAAGTCCGGCCGATGGATGTCGGCCATGAAACGGGCGCTGTAGATCACCATGGGCACGTCGAGGAACGCGATGACGGCAAACACAGCGCAGATGCGGGCGCGCCGCTGCGGCGAACCCGGCAGCGAAGACCGCAGGATAAGCATCACAACATAGAGAAACCACAGGATTGCCGCCGAGAGGAGACGGGGCGACGGCGTCCACCACGGGCCCCATTCGGCGCGCGACCAGATCATGCCGGTGAGGTTAAGCACAGTGGCAAAGACCAGGCCCACCTCCGCCGTGGCGGCGGCGAGATGATCCCACCACGGACGACCGCCGGCCAGCACAGCCAGCGCAGCGACCAGCAGGACAACGAAGCAGCCCAGCGCAGTGATTGAGCTGGGTACATGCACATAGATGATGTTGCGCACGGGCGAGTCGGGATTGGCGGCGGGGCCTTCCATCGCACCCCTGGTGAGGCCGACCCACATGGCGGCCACAAAAAGCACAAATGCAATAACGATAAACAGCCTTCGCATGATTATTCCTTGATCGCAAATCCGAACAGGAGCCAGGACGCCGTGACGAAGACAACATCGAAGGCGACCATGTAGCCGACGGCGGCCTTGAACGTGCCGACAAACGCCAGCGCGCCCGTGCCGACAAGTTCCGCGGGGATGGCGCCGAACATCAGAAGCAGTGCAAACGTCGCCGGAACCATAACAGGGGCCAGCACCACTAACACGAGGATGCTCAAGAGCGACCCGCGTGTGCGGCAAAGCTGCACGATGGCCGAAAAGAGCGTGCCGACGCTGGAAATGGCGACATTGCCCAAAAGCAGCACCACAATGAGCCCCGGCCACCCGGCGCCGACGCGCAGGTTGAACGCCACGATGACGACAGGCACGACGATGACCTCGAAAATGCAGAGCATCACGACGTTGACGAGCAGCTTGGCCAGGTAGATGGTGCCCGCATCGATGGGGGCGAGCAGCAGGCCATAGATGCAGTCGTGCTGCTGTTCGGTCGCAAAGGAGCGCTCCTGCGCAAGAATGCCCGAGAACAAAAAGGCAATCCAGAATGCCACCGGCCCGATAACGGCGGTGCTGCCTGCCGCGGCCTCACACGCAATCCGCAACACCCAGACGATGAGCATGCCCAGGACGATCATCGTGGGCAGGACCTGGCGGGCGCGGAGTTCGGTAACGAGGTCTTTCACAAAGACGGCGCCAAGGCTCATCCAGAAGTATCTCATGGGCGGCCTCCGGCATAGGTGACATAGTCTCTGGCGAACGCGACCGGGTCGATGCCTTCGGTGGCAGCGTCGAACAGAATACTGCCCGCATGCAAAACAATGACGCGCCGGCAGCATTGCAGACCAGCGGCGACATCGTGGGTGGTCATCAGCACGGCATGCCCCGCACCGCCGAAGCCCTGCAGCACGTCGGTCAAATGAGCAGCCGCCTTGCCGTCCAGGCCGGTAAAGGGTTCATCGGCGAGAAGAACCGCCGGCCTGTGAACCAGCGCCCGCGCGATGGCGAGCCGCTGCAGCATGCCGCGCGATAGGATCGCCGCGCGGTCGTAAGCGAAACCGCTCAAGCCCATCTCGTCGAGCATGTCGGCGGCGCGGCGCCGGGGTTCCGGCAGGCCATAGAGACGGGCAGCGAACATGAGATTCTCCAACACCGTCAGGTCGTCGTAAATCATCGACTTGTGCGAAATGAAACCCAGGTGCAGCCTCGCCCCTTCAGGATCTTTGGTCATATCGCGGCCGCAGATTTCCACATGGCCGGCATCGGGCGAAAGCAGTCCCGCCGCAATCCGCAGAAGCGTGCTCTTGCCGACGCCGTTAATGCCGCAAAGAAAGACCGACTCGCCGGACCCGATGGCGAGGTCAACGTTCTTGAGCACGGGACGATGCTCGAAGGCCTTGCTAATCGATTTCAGCGTTATCATGTGCGTTTGACACGGCGGCCGCCGCAGGCTGGCGCGACCCGCCTTTGACAAGGCGGTAGACGCCCAACAAAACGACGACCGCAAACACGCCGGAGAGAATGACAATATCCCGGGCGTCTGAGTATTCGGCTGTAAAGCCGACGACCTTGAACTCCAGAGTCTGGCCGGCGTCATATGCCGCCGTGGGATAGTGCTCGGCGTTGAAATCGGCCATAGCGGTCGCCGGGCCGAGGCCCTGCACGCTGCCCGGCGGCAATTGCGAGAAAACAGTGAAATCAGCAACGGGCATGGACATCGTCTTGCGGATCTCCAGCGTCTCACCACTGATCGGAATCTCATAACCGAAGACGGCCTCGTGCGTACCCGGCGGGATCGCCATCGTGTCGTAGAAACCGTCGTCGCCAAAAACCAAGGCCTCGGTCACGAAGTATTCGGCGGCATAAAAATTGCCCCACCCAGCCGGCAGGTTGATCCGGATGACCTGCGGTTTGCCATCGGCGTCCTTTGTCGCGGAGGAGATAGCCCTGTCGGTCGGGTTAATCAACTGCATGATCTCGGTCACCACGAGGCGGCTGCCCTCGGCGCGAAGAATGAAATGATGGGCGCCGACCTTCAGTTGCGAGTTATCCTCCGAGACTTCGTAAACGTGGACCGTGGTTTCGAATTTCTTCTTGCCGGCCTCGAGGACGACCGGTTCGCCGCTGCTGAAGGACATATCGCCGTGGCGAGCATGGACCGCCGCGACGAGGCCGTCGCCGGTGACGACGTTTTCAAAAACGGCGGCGCCTTCAGCGTCTGCTTTGGCCTGGCGCGCGTCAACCGGACGGCCGTTCGCATAGAGGGTCAGCGTAACACTGTCGCCGGCCACGTCGGTCCCACCCGCGGTGGCATTGTGCAGCCGAACCGTTACCGTCGCGAAATCATGCGGCGGCCGGACTTCCTGGGCCGCCTCCTGTCCGGTCAAAACGCCGACCGAGAACACGGCCAGCACTAATGTCACAAACGCGTACCTCACGCGTGCTACCTTTCCATATCTTTGTTGCCGCGGCACAGCAGCGGTACGACAATCAGCAGCAGGCACACGGCAAGTAATATCCATTTGGTGACGATCATGGCGCGGCCTCCGCAGACTGCACGCCGGCTTTCTGTTTGGGTTTCAACACGGCCCCGATGACCATGAGCGTGCCGATGGCCATAAAGCCCGAGCCGATCCAGATCCAGTTGATCAGCGGCTTGACCATGACCCGCAGATTGATCATACGGGCCGAGACGTTCACATCGGTGACGGCAAGATACAGATCGCCGGCCAGGGTGCGCCGCACGTCTATTTCACTGATGGCCTTGCCGCTGGGCGAGTACACGGCCTTGGCCGGGCGAAGTGTAGTGACCGGCTTGCCGTCCTTCGAGACGGAAATGACCGCCGTGGCGGCCGTGTAGTTCGGGCCGTGGTCGCCCTGGAGTTTGTCAAAGGTCAGTTCGTAGTTCGGGATCGCCGTCTTTTTGCCTTCGGTCTCTGCGAGCGCGTTTTGGATCGTGATCTTCTGGCCCTCGGTCATCGCAACTGCGGTTTCGACCCCGTAACCGCCGGAGCCCGCGATACCGATGAACATCATGGCGACGCCAAAATGAACGATACGTGCGCCGTACCAGCGGAGGCCTCGGCCCGCCGTCCTGCCCGCCAGATCGGCGATCAGGTTGACAAAGACGTAACCGCAGAGAATGAAGTACGGCACCTGCGGCTCGCCGCTGAGGAGCCACTGTGCCCACCAGCCCATCACCGCGGCGAAGCCTTCTGGACGCGGCGCATCGAGCCCGCAAGTCCGCAGCCATACAATGGCTGCGGCAGCCAGGCACGCAACACCTGCCATGACGCGCCAGTGAACGCTTACACCGCGCCTGATAAGGTGTGGGCAGGCGCCGATGAAGAACAACAACAAAAGGCCCCCCGGCGCGGTGATCCTGGTGAAGAAGGACGGTTCCAACGTGACGGGCGCTATGGACGCAGGGGTTGTACTTACGGCATTAACGATCCTGATGGCGACCTGCGTAAGGAACGGAAACAGCGTACCGACCAGGATCACGAACGTCAGCGCAACGAGAAGCCAGTTGTTATAGACAACGTATCGATGGGCCGGTGCGGCGGGCTCAACCGATTCCTTCCGGCCAAGGTATTTCATGGCGATCAGCACTCCGGCGACCACCCAGAGCAGGACCAGCAGCACCATGTACAGAATGCCCAGGCCCGGGTCCGGGAAGGCGTGCACGCTGGAGACCAGGCCGTACTTGGTAAGAAAACGCCCGAAGATGCACAGGCTGAACGTCAGGATACCCAGCACCATCGTCCACACCGCAACGCCGCTGCGGGTCTTGTACAGGCGGAAGCAATGCAAAAGCGCCGTACTCGTCAGCCACGGCAGAAGCGATGCGTTCTCCACCGGATCCCACGCCCAGTAGCCGCCCCAGCCTAATTCTTCGTAAGCCCACCAGGCGCCAAGGACAATACCCGCGGTAAGGAACAGCCATGCAACAAGCGTCCAGTTACGGGCGGCCTTGAGCATGGGCGCAAGCCCCGCTGGTTCCTTCAGCCATGCATAAGCCCAGGCAAATGGCACGAGAAAGGCCGCGTAACCGACGAAGAGGATCGGCGGGTGAAGGACCATCGCCGGATGCTGCAAGAGCGGGTTGAGCCCTTGGCCTTCGGCCAACGGCGAAGGGGAGGTCTCAAACGGATTGCGATCGTTGATCATGATCAGCAGGAAGAACATGCTGACGAAATTGACAATGGCGCGTGCGCGTGCGGCGAAGATGCGGTTATGGCGCTCGCCGATGCACCATGCGATGACGCCAAAGCCGACCTGCAGCCACAGCCAGAACAGCAGCGAGCCGGCCGCCCCCGCCCACAGGGCGCTGAACTTGTACGCCAACGGCAGGTGCAGCGAGGTGTTCTCGGCAACGTAGACAACCGAAAAATCGCTGCCGATCAGGAGCACCCAGAGCGCCGCCATCGCAACCGTCAGGCACAGAAGCGTCGCCCACGTCGCATTGCGGGCGCTCTTGATGAGGCCCGCCTCCCGGCGCCATGAGCCGGCGATATCGGCGAAGACGGCATATCCGCTGAGAAAGAACGCCAGAAGGAGTGCGAACTGTCCGCAAGCAATCATCTATTCCACTTTCGCCTTGTACTTGGACTCGCACCGGGTCATCACGCTGTCGGCCTTGAACGTGCCGGAGGGTTCGAGCCGGCCTTGTACCACGACTTCGATGTCTTCGGCGAAATTGTCGGGCACGATTCCGGTATAGGCGACGGGGATCTCAGCCTCCTTGCCGGCCAGCGTGAAGGTCAGCCTGAGGGTCTGCATGTCCTTGACGGCGGTGCCGGGCTTGACCTTGCCGGCCAATCGGACCGGCGCATTGCGGATCTTCTCGCTGCCGGACACAAACTCATCGACGGTATAATAGTAGGACCAGGACGACTGCATCGCCTGGACCATGAAGAAGGTGAGGCCGCCGCCGATGGCGGCGATGCCGATCACCCATTTAACGAGTACTAATGCCTTCATTACTGCTCCAGCGAGAATGCAACTTTTGCATGCGGCTTTGCCTGGGCCGCAGTCTGCGGACAGGGCTTGCCTTGCCCCTACCGTACGGCTGCGGGCCGTTTTTGGTTCCGCATGAGGTCCGCTAACGAGCCACTCTAACCCAATTTGGCTCAAAAAGCCATGCCGCCCCTCAATATCGACGTTTCTATCAGTTGGAAACCAGAATTTGACTGCCCTCCACGGGACAGCAGGCGATTCAGGCGGACAACAAACCGGCCCGGCTGATGATGCCGGGCCGGGGGTAATTCCATGAAGCCGATGCTAAAGGTCGTTATTTCGTCGCGGCAGGCGCCGCGGGGGCAGGTTCCGCCGCAGCCGCCGCCGTAACCGCGTAGTCGACCGGCTTGTCGCGATCGTACGCCTTGGCGACGTGGCAGCCGAGGCAGAGGTCCCTTTGCGGCTTCTTGAGGATATGCTCAATGGAGGAGGCATGCGGCTTATGGCACTGCAGACAGCCGCCCTCTTCCGTGACAACGTCATGTGGCTCGGCGGCTGTATGGCAGTCACTGCAGGCCACGTGCGTCAGGTACATGGGACCGAGAATGCGATTATTGTCGCCGCCCTGCGGATGACTTTCTGCGGTGTAGATGTCGCCCTGGATGGTGTGCGTGTCACTGTGGCAGTTCGCACATTGCATCATGGCCTCGACAGAAGCACTTCCCGTACGGGCGTGTGCCTCTCTGCCGGGATTGCCGTGGCAGGCGAAGCATTCGACCTTCTCGTGCGAGCCGCCGTGCAGCGTGTGCAGCTCTGCTGAGTCCATTGCCTTATCCGCCAGCGTGAAACTGTGGCACATAAGGCACGTGTGCCCGTCGACGGGACTGTGGATCTCGATCTGCGCCTTGTGGCATGAATCTTCGCAATTAGCCTGGTAAGAGACGAATTCAGCATGATTGACCTTGACCATGCCGCGTTCGATCACCTTGTCGGGCACGTCATGGCAATTGCGGCAGCCTGTCGGGACAAATCGCTTCCCCGCCGACGGATCCGTAAGGAAGTGACAGGTAAAGCATACCTCGGCGTTGACGCTGAAGTGCTCGTCGCCCTGGTAATGGCTGTGGCAGGTGCCGCATTCGATCTTGATGCCGTCGACGGTCTGGCCGACGTGTTTGGCGTGGGTAAATTTCGCGCTTCCGAAGGTCACGTCGCCGGCCGCCAGCAGGTAGTCGACATCCTGGCAGCCGGACCGCAGGCATGCCGCATCCGGAACATAGCCGTTGGGTTTGGTTCCGACACGACCAACCAGGCAGTCGACCGTCTGGGCCAGGCCGTTGATCTTGGCTTTGGCATAGTTGATGACACCCGGCTGCGTGTGACACTTCAGGCAGGGCACCTCGCTGTGGGATGAGGCTTGCCAACTGTCGGAATGTTCATTCATGACGTGGCAGCTGTTGCAGAACCAGGACTGGCCGGTGATCTCCACGGCCGCGAACGTGAAGGCCCCCATAAGCACCAAGACGGCGCCGATACGCACGGGCCATGTCGTACCTTTGACAATCGCCACATGCACCCGAACACATTCCCGGTCTTCTTTATCATCACTCTCCACGCTAACAAAGCACCGGGGGGGCCCGCCGGATATCGCCTCAAACTCGTTGCGGATACATCACGCCTGCGCCTGCGGTCGCGGCAGCGTAACGTAAAACGTGGTCCCTTTGCCCTCCGTGCTGTCAACGCGGATCTTGCCGCCATGCCGCTTGACGATCTGCCGGGCAATCGACAGGCCAAGGCCCGTACCGTCGCGCTCGACCTTTCGGGCATTAGCGGCCCGGAAAAACTCGTCAAAAACATGCGGCAGCTCCGCCGCCGGGATGCCGATGCCCGTCTCTTCGATCTTGATCTGCACTCCACCGTCGGTATCCAGAGCACGCACGGCCACACTGCCGTTTTCCGGCGTATATTTTATCGCATTTAACAGCAGATTTGCAACCATTTCTTCGATGGCCGTGCTGTTTCCGACCAGGGTGTCGGTGGTGTGATCCAGCGAGGTGGTCAGCCGTATGTTCTTGCTTTCGGCCCGCGATTCGGCTGTGGCCATTGCATTTGCGATAATCTGCCGCAGGGAATACTCCCCCACCTCGTACTGGTTGGCTAAGCGAATCTGCGTCAGCCGCAGCAGGGCCCGGACGAACGTGATAAGGGTCTCGGTGCGGGTCATCGCCCGGCCGACAAATTCGCTCTGGCGCTCATTGAGCGGCCCTAACGTCCCGTTCTGGACGATTTCCAGGCAACTCTGCACGGCCGCCAGGTGCCCCTTGATGTCGTGTGTGACGCGCGCGACGTATTCATCCTTGATCTTGTCCTTTTCCTGAAGCTGGCTGTTGGCAAGCCAGCACACCTCTTCCTGGCGGCGAAGCTGCGTAGCGATCGAACTTGCCAGGTACACAACGATGTAAAGCGTCGCGGCCAGAACCCCGACCCGGACCGCGACAAACCAGCCTGTGTAATGGACATCTTCAGCGGACTCCTGGCCCAGACAATAATGCGGTATGAGTCCGCGACCCTCCAGAAGGACCAGGACAACCAGCAGCAAGGCTGCTAACGTAGCCTGGAGATAGCTTTCGCGGGCAGGCAGCAGGATGCTTGCGATCACCATGTGGAACACGAAGAAAACGACAAAAGGATTCTCAATACCACCGGAAAAGTGGAGCAGAATAGTCAGCATGACGAGATCCAGCGAGATCTGTATCATGACGATCCGGTGGACCGCCTTCAAACATCGCTCCTCCTCGCACCCGACCCCCCGGCGAAGAAGGACCAGAAAGGCCGCGTTGTAGCCGGCAAGAACGGCCGCAACCGCATACAGGGCCTTCTCACCAACAGCAATATGCATAAGACGGTACGCCACGAATGTGGCGATCACGACCCCGGCAATCGCGATCCAGCGGATTCGAATCAGCCAGTCAGCCCGTTTGGCAAGTCTGGCGTCTCGCGGCAATTGTTCCATAATCCGGCCCCGGTAAGCAATCCATGAGTTGACCCCCTTGGACCGGTGCTATTATAGCGCAGCTCGTATGATCCCGCAACCTTATAAGGGCGTCGCCCTTTCAGTCGGCCGGCTTGAAGCGGGCATCCAGCTTGAAAAGGCGGCGAACAGGCAGATTGAGGACGTCGTCCGCGGAAAGCTGCAGCTTCTCACGTATTTCTGCAAGAATCGCCGCAATTGCGTTGGAATCCGGAGCGATCAGCGTAAACCAGATGTTGTAAGCGTTATCGCGGAGGTAGCTGTGCGTCACCTCCGGGTAGGCGGCAATCGTCTCGGAGGCGGCCTCCACACGGTCCGCCAGCACGCGCACCGCCGCTAAGGTGCTGCTGTAGCCCAACTTGCGCGAATCCAAACTGACCCCGAGGCGGCGGATGACCCCCTGATGGACCAACGACCGCACCCGACGGAAGACCTCGTCCACATCCGCCCCCACCACCCTTGCGATGACCTTATACGGCTGGTCGGCCAAGGGGAAATCATCCTGCATAGCGGCGATTATTTTCTTGTCCAGATCGTCCATTGGTGCGCGGCAGCAAAATCGAATTCTAAGGTATAAGCGGTAACCGTACTTCGCTGCGGTCATTCTGTCAAGGTCAAGGCCGCCGGCGAACGGACCGCACAGACCCTTTTTCATTGACCGGCCGCGATGCGGCTCTAAGATATGAGGCATCGGAGCCCGGTTTGCGGGCGCCAACTTCACAGCCACGCGGTTTCCCGATAAGTGGGAGAGGATAATATGCCGACTGGAAAAGTCTATCTCGTGGGCGCAGGCCCCGGCGACGTGAACCTGATCACGGTCAAGGGCCTGCGATTGATCGGGGCCGCGGACGTAATCCTGTATGATCATCTGCTTTCCCCCGCCCTTCTCGATCTGGTCAAGCCGGGCGCCGAGGTCATCTCAGTAGGCAAATTCGCCGGCAGGCACACCCTGCCGCAGGAGGAGATCAACGCCCTTCTCGTCGAGAAGGCCAAAGAAGGCAAGATGGTCGTGCGCCTCAAGGGCGGGGATTGCTACCTGTTCGGCCGCGGCGGCGAGGAGGTCGAGGCCTGTTACGAGGCGGGCGTGCCCTTCGAGGTGGTGCCGGGCGTTACCAGCGCACTGGCGGCCCCGGCCTACGCGGGCATACCGCCGACCCATCGCGACTACACCTCTGACGTAGCCATCGTCACCGGCCACCGTAAGATCGGCGACACGCGACCGATGCAGATCCCCAAGGCGGGCACCGTCATTTTCTTGATGTCAGTCGGCAACCTTGAAAATATCATCAACTCGCTGCTGGCCCAGGGCTGGCCCGCCGATACGCCCATCGCCTCTGTCGAACGCGGCACCTGGTACGACCAGCGGGTTGTCACCGGCAAGCTGGATAACTTTTTGGAGGCCGCCGCCAGGGCCGACCTTCGCACGCCCGCCGTCTTCATCGTCGGCAAGGTAGTCGAGCTGCGCGACAAGCTCGACTGGTTCTCCAAACGGCCCAACGTGCTCGTCCTCGGCAGTCATCCGGAGCGCTACAGGCATTTAGGCAACATCGTCCATCGCCGGATCATCGATTGCGTACCGCTGGCCGACTACTCCGACGTCGACGCCGTCTGCCGGAATATCGAGCAGTTCGACTGGATCGTCTTCACCAGCGTCAACGGCGCCAGGTTCCTCTTTGAACGACTCTACGCAATGGGCAAAGACGCCCGCGCCCTGGCCCGCGCCGGAATCGGCGCCATCGGCCAAACCACCGCCAAACGCCTCAATGCCTACGGCCTCATCGCCGACGTGGTGCCCCGGACCGAGTCCAGTTCCGGCCTGCTGGAAACCTTCTCCGCGCATGACATGGCCGGCAAGAAGGTGCTCCTGCCCCAGGCCCGTGTCGCCTCAAAAGAACTCCCCGAGGGCCTCGCCGCCGCCGGCGCACAGATCACCGCCCTGCCCGTCTATGAAACCGTCGACGTCGACCCCGGCGACATCGACTTCGACTACATCGACACCGTCCTCTTCACCAGCGGCTCAACCGTCCGGGCCTTCATCAAAAAGTTCGGCCATCTCCCCCCAAAGGTAAGAGCCCTCGCCCTCGGCGAACCCACCCGGAAAGTCGCCCGCGAACACGGCATCAACGCCGAAATCCTGGCATAACGCGGGAACGCCCGACGGGCCATGTAAGTCACGCGTTACAGCTTCATGACTTGGGTTTTCTGATCTCGTACATGGTCGGGACGGGCTTGACGTCGACCTTGGGCAAGAGGGCCGGGTCGCTCAGGCCGAATTTACTTTCAATCGGTTTAAAGCCTACCTTCTCTGCGGGCGAGCCGGCTTTGAGGCGGAAGTCGCCCGCGGCCACATTCACAAAGAGCGGATCGGCCACAAGCGAGCCTTTATCCTGCCCGGTCTCGGCCTGCCACTGTGCCAGCGTCTTGTTTCCGGGGAAGATGTCCTGCTTGCCGGAGGCGTGCCAGTAGAGGTTGGGGCCGAGTTCGTAATGCTGGGTGGGTTTGCCGTCCTTCTCCCCGCGGACGCCGCCGTTCCAGTTGCTGCCCAGCAGCACGCCGGCATTGTCCCAATAGACAATGTTGTTGCGGAAGTAGAAGGAGATGTGCTCCTCGTCGCGGCTTCGCTGGAGCTGCTGGGTAACGGAGTTTACGAAGATGTTGTTTTCGATGATGTTCTCGCGGCCGTAGTGCTGGTGAAAGCCGCCCGTCTTTACGTCGGATACGATGTTGTTGTACATCCGAATGCCGGTGGACCCTTCATCAGTGTACAGCCCCCAGCCGCCATAGTCGTACGCGTGCACATCATGGATGCGGTTGTCGTGAACCGTCGTGCCGGGCGATACGCCCAACGTATAAACGCCGCCCATATCCGAAAGCACGCCCTGCCCGATGCGATGCATGTAATTGAAGGCGATTTCGTTGTGGTGCGAACGCGAAGGTTCGGCATAGCCCCAGACCCAGCCGACGGAGACCGCGGTGTAGTAGAGGTCGCTGATTTCATTGTGCAGGATGCGGTTGTGCGAGGAATGCCCTATCCACACGCCATGTGCCGCCGGGTGAATGCGCCCGCCGCAGGTGATGCGGCAGTTGGTAATCGTAATCGACGAGGTCGAACCCGCCAGGTCGTCCGCCGCCTCCGACGTAAGCACATTTGTCGGCGCCTTGGTGGTGCTGTAGCCGACATACGGCCCGCCGATCTTGACGCCGCCGGCGCCCAGGTCGTGCATCACGCAGTCGGCCACGGTGTTGGAGTGCGCCCCGGGGCCGAACGCCATCGCATAGCCGCCCAATTGCGTAAAGGCACAGCCGCGAACAGTAACACCCCGCGCGGCCACAAACTCCACCGCCGCCGGAATGTTCATCTCGCCCTGCGGCGTGAAGTTGCCTTCCGCCGGCGTTACCCACTGCGACTGCCGAAAGACCAGGCCCTCAATCGTGGTGTTGATCAGCGGCTGATTCTCATAGCCCTGAAAGATCAGCAGCTGCGGCAGAACAGGCGCCTCCACCACCGCCTCATCCGGCTTCTCGCCCGGCAGCGGCATGTACGTCAGCGTGCCCGTGGGCTTGTCGAGATACCACTCACCGGGCGTGCCAAACGCCTCCTTGACGTTCTCCGCCCAGTAGCGGCGGTTCTTGAAATCCGACCACCACGTGTTGTACTGCCGCGTCTTTGTGAATCGCAGCACCTTACTCTCGGCATCAATCGACGCCGCACGCATCCGCGACGCCGACCAGATATGCAGCACGTGAAATTCGATATCCGCAAGATTGGCCCAGGCCGGGTTAAGATCGCCTTCCTTGAAGACAAAGCCATTTACGCCGCGGTCACTTACCTCGAACGACTCCACGGATGTGAAATAGCCCGTCTTCGGCAGACGCGGCCGGAAGCGCCGCTGCCCGTTGACAAAAAGCTGCGCGAAATCCCACCGGCCTTCCTTCACATCCGGAATCTGCACGGTCCACGCGCCATCCACACGCACCGTCCATCCTGTAATCGTGCGCCCGCCGGTGAACACGGGCGTTTCGCCGTCCCGCCCACGGTAAATCACGGCACATTTCTCCGTGCCGCCGTGCGCCGCCTGCAGTACAATCGGCGCCGCCAGCCGGTACGTGCCGCCGGCAAAGAGCACCTCGATCCGCTCCGGCAAATCATCTGCCGAACCCTCCCTGATCGCCTTGACCGCCTCCTGCGCCCGCTGAAACGTAGCAAACGGCCGCTCAATTGTGCCGGCCGCTGCGTCGTCACCGCCGGGCGCAACATAAAACCGTTTTACCGATGCGGCGCTTGCCGCCGCGCACATTGTCAGAACCGCCGCAACCAAAGTTGTCACTCTCATACAAACCCCTTTTCGCTTGCCTGGACACACAAAACAGGATATCAAAACACCGTTGCCGACTTCACAAGCCAGGCCATTTCAGCTCCATGGTTGCACATAACCCCATCCTTGTCAAGCAAACCGGCCCTTACCGAGGGGCATTTGGCCAATGAGAAAGGACAGATTGACATAGAGGCTTGAAGCCGGCGAGGAGCCGTCTCTGCGGCCGCAACACAATTCTGAGAATCTGGGGGTCTGGCCGAACAATGCTCAGACCCCGTTTCTCCGATCAGAAATCGCGATTGAGAATTTCCACGGTGCGGCGGCAGAGTTCGCGGCCATAGTCGGCCCAGGTGCCTTCGCCCCAGTACCGGTAGCAGCTTGTCTGCGTAAGCAGCAGGTGGTAGAGGGCCTTGCGGTACCGCGGCTCCGATGGAGCCACATTTCGCTTGAGGACTTTTTCGCTGAACAGGGCGCTTGCCTGCTCCATCGGCCCCAACATATTCTCGTAGCCCCGCACCCAGGAAATATTGTTCGTCCAACTGCCGCCTTCCATATGGAAGCGGCCGTCCTCCTTTTGCAGTTCGGCAATGACACGCGCAAGCGCCTCCGGGCCGGCGGCCTCCGGCATTCGCTGCCAGATGCGGTACTGCATAATCGGCTCAATAGCCGGCAGGTCCTCCTCGCGCACGCCCTGCGAATCGAGATACTCCAGATACTCGCTGACGTTCACCGGCGGCGTCTCCGTACCGCTGCTTTCGCGCATGACCTCCTTGTACTTGCCGGGGAATTCGTTCATCATGACGCCGCCATTTTCGCCGTCGGCGATCTGCGTGACCAGCGACGGCACCGACTTGCCGCCCAATTCGATGCGGCCGAGGTTCATCGCCTCGTAGTACGGCTGCATCTGGCCGATGAGCTTGGTGTCGCTGCCCTGCGTCTTGATTATGGCGATGATGCTGGCGCTTTGACCCTGTGAATTTTTCGCGATAAGCCGGTGCGGGCAGTGCGGGTATTGCAGTCCCGAGCCGTTTTCCACGCGTTCGACCGTATGCTCCTGCACGAGCACCCAGCGGTAGCCGTTTTCTTTAAGTGCGCTGACGAATTCATACGCCACGTCCGGATGGTTCGGAAGCGCCATCTCACACGGCGAGAATCCCTTGACCCGCGACAGGGCCTCCAGACCGAAGATTGCTGCAAAATGATGCCGCCAGGCCTGTACATGCAGGCGATAGTCCTGCACCGGCGTCGACGGCGCGACGGGATGGCCCCAGGCGGTGCCAAGCCATTCGACGCAGCTGCGGTAATCGGGCTCGCAGGTGATGCGTTGGAGGTTTTCGAACACGTCGTCGAGCCCCATTCGCCGCAGGCCGTCCAGCAGGCAGCCGGAGTAATCCAGCATGACGCGCGGCTGCTTGCCCTGTTCGACCAGTTCGGGGATGATGTCGCCCATTCGCTTGTAGCACGAATGAAAAACCGATGCGTTGTAGCTGTCGGCGCCGTCGAGCATGTACTTCAGATTGCTGATGATCGCGGCCGTGTGCAGGTCAGGCCCGCCCGCGGGAATCAGCGGCTGATGCATGTGCAGTGCGACGGCAAACGCGCTCTTGATCCGCCCCAGGTCAGCGCCGCTATCCGGCACATAGACCGGCCTCCGGCTCCGTGCGGCCGCGACGGCCTCCTCCTGCCCGCAGATATTAGGAAGCCCGTCCACGTACTCGCCGATCTTTGTCATAAACCGTCCCATCATCTACAACCGTTGCCCCCGCGTACATACGTAATTAAGGTTATCGTCCAAATGTCACCGGCGGCAACACAAGCGTTTTAGCATTTTGTCATTTTTAGGCCGCTCCGCTGTGTGTGGATGATGCGCTCCGATTGCGGGCAATCAACTCAGGACTGTCAGCGCGGTGTTTGTCCCTGGCCACGGACGGCACAAACGGCACGGGAGACGGTTCCGGCGGCAGACCGAGGATCTCGCGCGCCCTGTTTAGTGCGTCGTCGATATGGCCCAGCGCGTTCTCTTCGCCGATTTCATCGAAGAGGCCGCATTTCTGCATGGCGAACAGCGGCTGCGCGTGCACGCCCGACAGGATCAGCGTCGTGGATTCCCTGCGGCACCTGTGAAGCATCTCCCGCAGTACGTGCAGCCCTGTGGCGTCGATGGCCGGTACATTGCGCATGCGCAGGATGATCACCGGCGGCGTCTTCTCGATGGGACCGGTGACCTCCTTGAATTTTTCGGCCGCACCGAAGAAGAAGGGCCCGTTGATCTCGAAGACCTCCACGCCGGCGGGCACGTTGCGCTTGCTCAGCGCGTTGGGGTCCAAACGGCCGTCTTCCCCGTCGTCCGCCAGTTCCCGGGTGATCATGCCGACGTTGGTGACCTCCGACATGCGCCGCATAAAGAGAAAGGCCGCCAGCACAAGGCCGATCTGCACGGCGGTGGTCAGGTCGACCAGTACGGTCAGCAGGAAAGTGAGAACCATGACAACCGCATCGCTGCGCGGCGCCTTGAACATGGCGACGAAATGCCGCATCTCGCTCATGTTGTAGCTGACGACCATGAGGATCGCGGCCAGACCGGCCAACGGAACACGCCTGGCTAACGGCGCCAGAAACAGCAGCACCAATGCCAGCGTGATGGCGTGGATGATTCCGGCCACCGGCGTCTTGGCGCCGCTCTTGATATTCGTGGCCGTGCGGGCGATGGCGCCCGTTGCCGGAATACCGCCAAAAGCTGCGGATGCGATGTTGGCGACGCCCTGTGCGATCAGCTCAACGTTGGAGCGGTGCCGCGTGCCGATCATGCCGTCGGCGACCGAAGCCGAAAGCAGCGACTCAATCGCCGCAAGCATGGCGATGGTGAACGCGGGCATGATAAGGCTCCGCAGCTCATTGAGATCCGGCGACGGCAGCGCCGGAGCCGGAAGCGTCCGCGGCAGGTCGCCGAAGCGGCTGCCGATCGTCTCGACGTCGAGATTGAAACACCACGCCATGACAGTGGCCGCGATCATGCCGAACAGCATGGCCGGCAGGCGCGGAAAGCGTTTGCGCACAATCACGATAACCGCAATTGTGACCAGGCCGATCAGCGGCGCGCACGGCGTGACGGTGTGAAAATGCGTCACATACGCGTGCCATTTGTCGATGAACTCCGCCGGCGGCGCTTCCATCCTCAGTCCGAGGAAATCCTTGATCTGCGTGGAGAAGATGACAAGTGCAATTCCGGTAGTAAAGCCCGTGGTCACCGGGAAAGGCACGAACTTGATCATCGTGCCCAATCGCCCGAGCCCGAGGACGATCAGCAGGATACCGGCCATGATGGTAGCACAGACCAGGCCGTCATAGCCGTGCTGTGCGACGATCGCCGAGACAAGCAGGACAAATGCCCCGGTGGGCCCCCCGATCTGCACGGTGCTGCCGCCTAACAGCGACACGAGACAGCCCGCCACAATGGCGGTGAACAAACCCCGCTCCGGGCCGACTCCGCTGGCTATGGCAAATGCCATGGCAAGGGGCAGGGCGACGATGCCCACGGTGACGCCCGCAAATAGATCCGCACCGAAATACGATTTGTTGTAGTTCTTCAGACTGGTCAGCAACTGCGGTTTCAACATATTTATACTTATCTTCTTTCTGCCGGTTTGGACATACGGCGACCGGCGGCCTTTGCATATTAATCTCATCAGCCGCACACCGTGCGCGTTATGACAGTGTGCGGAAACAAGGATGACGAAGATGCAGAGCTATACCGTTCTGCATCGACACGTCTTGGGATGTCAGGTACAGTCCTGAGTCAGCGCGTGTCAGAGGCCCAGGACGTCCTGCATGGAGTAGAGGCCTGGCGGGCGAACGGCCAGCCACACGGCTGCCCGAAGTGCGCCGCGGACAAAGTTGTCCCGATTGTGGGCGCTGTGGGAGAGGGTCAGCGTTTCGCCCAATGTGCTGAGGATAACCGAATGCTCGCCCGTGATGTCGCCTGCGCGGATGGCGTGCATGCCGATTGTGCCTTTCTGGCGAAGCGCATCGGCGCCGCTGCGGCCGTGCACGAGGCATTCGGGAAATGTGCGGCCGGTGGCGGCGGCAATTTTTTCGGCAAGGCTCAAAGCCGAGCCGCTGGGCGCGTCTTTCTTGAATCGATGATGAGCTTCGACGATTTCAATATCGTATTCCGCACCGGCCATGGCCGCGACCTTGCCCACGATACTGAATAGGATGTTCATGCCGACGCTCATGTTTGTCGATTGCACAAGCGGAATCTTTTTGGCCGCGTTTTTCACGGCGGCAATTTGCGTTGCGCTCAGGCCGGTTGTGCCAAGGACCAGTGCGATGTTGTGGTCGACGCAGTGTCGCAGTACGCTATCGGTGGCATCGGGCAGTGAAAAATCGATCAGGACATTGGCCGAGGCGGGTATTGCGCTGTCGATCGTCAGGCCGATTTGGCCGACTCCGGCGATGATGCCGGCATCTTTGTCGAGATCGGGGTGGCCGGGCGTTTCCACCGCGCCGACGATGTTGAACTGGCCGCTTTCGACGGCCAGCGCTAGAATTCGCCGGCCCATCCGGCCGGCAGCTCCGTTTATGATGAGGTCAGGCTTCATTGTTTACTCCCAAACGGCCTTGACGGGGCCGGATTCAGACATTTTCCGACGGCCGGACGATGGGGGCAGCCTGGCCCGCCAGGGTTCGCCGTCCGGCACGGATGATCATGTATTTTGCTTTACTTTGCTGCGCTTTGCACGTATATTTTTCTATCAAAACCGCTTGAGCGGTCGATTTACTGAGGGGTGTGCGCAAAAATCCTGCGACGAAAGTGTTGAAGAGCCTTGACACGGTGAAATAATCCGGCTTAGAATCGCGTCTGTTCCTGAGAGAGCGGCGCAGGCTTGAATTCAACACAAAGGTTCTTAAGGTAACGTTTTAGATTTAAGGAGTTGTAAGATGAAGCGGGTTGCAGTGTGGGCCCTTGCTTTAGGCGCAGGGGTGGCAATGGTGGCGGGGTGCGGTTCGGATGCAGGGAATACAGCCCTTATTGGCACGGCTGTCGGCGCCGGTGTGGGGGCGTTGGCAGGCGGCGATACGGAAGCCACACTGATCGGCGGGGCCATCGGCGGCGGGGCCGGCTACATGATCGGCAACGAGTCGGACAAGAAGAAGACCCAGCAGGAAATCGCCGCTGTGCGGGCGGAGCAGGATGTCATAACTGTCTGGGTCACAAACAGTAACGGCTCGCAGATCCCGGTGAGGCTGCGTAAGGACGGTCCCGGGTACGTCGGCCCGAAAGGCGAGCGGTATCCGAGCCTGCCGACCGAGGACCAGTTGAGGGAGATGTACGGCATGTAAAGAATGGCGGCCACACGGCAGCGGTGCGGGCCGCGTAAGGATATAGATAATGATGGGGCATCCGCCTGAGGGAAGGCGGATGCCCCGTTTTTTTTTGCGCAGTATGTTCCGGGGGCGGCGGAAAAATCTGTGATTTTTTTCAAACTTTTGCAATGGTTTCGTTTGACAAGCGTCTAATATAGGGTATATTGTCTTTGTGTTGACAATTTGAATGGAGGTGGAGATGGGTACCGCCGCGATGGTTTTGGTCGGGCTGATGGCCGGCTTGGGCTGTTGCGGTATCGGTCTATTCATACTTTTGGGGGTGGGGGTTCTCTCTTTTGTAAGGCTTTTGTTGGCTGGGACTTACTGCGCGCCGGATCGTGAAGCTGAGGGCGAAAGCGACTTGCCCGGGCACGTAACGGGTGGGGTGGCGGGTGCAGGGGATGAGCTGTCCGGGGAGGCAACGGGCAGGAGCGTGGCGGACGCCCGCTGGGTCCCCGCTTTTGCGAGCGTGACAATCACACATGCGGGCAGCATGGCCGGGGTGAAGCTGGTGCGGACGGTGGGTGCGGTGCCGGCGCATGGAGAAGGCGACGAGAGAAATCGGCTGCAAATGAGGTGCGGTTCCTGTAATTACAGGTATCGCGCGGTTGGTTATGGGCTGTGCGCGGGGAGGAGTCGGGGGCCGCCGGGGTTTGAGGGGGTGCTTTGACCATAGGGGCAGTGTTTTTTTCGATGCGGCCTGAATGAGGCCGGCGTCGGGTGTTTTGCTGCGCTTCGGGGGAAATTGTACACTCCGGTTCGTCGGGATCTTCTTTGGGATGGGGGTTTGGGCAAGCATGCGGGGATATGTGGCGAATGTGCGGTGAAAGACAGTGAATGCGCAGTGATTCTGCGGTGATACGCGGTAAGTGCGCAGGGAAAGGTGGAAATTCTGCAGGTATATGCGGCGAACGCGCGGGCAAAGGCGGTCAAAGTACAGCGGTGTGCGTTGAGGTGATTGCACAGGGAAAGCCGGCGAATGCGCGGTGATTGGGGGTGATTGCGCGGCGAAAG
>Ga0116147_1001655_pt1 | contig 24055 bp, 16 predicted proteins | sample AD_JPNHG3_MetaG_FD_89749 | JGI IMG/M metagenome (GOLD analysis project Ga0116147, IMG submission 89749) | Active sludge microbial communities of municipal wastewater-treating anaerobic digesters from Japan - AD_JPNHG3_MetaG | ecosystem: Engineered > Bioreactor > Anaerobic > Digestate | place...
ATGGGATGCCGCGACCTTGACACGGCTGAACAAGCTCCGGCTCATGTTTGCACAAGCCGCCTTTTCCATGAGGGACCGGCGTTTCGATGCTGAAAAAGAAAAGGAGAGAGTCCGCGATTCCTCAGTGTCTTCCCAAGATCACGCGAAATGGAAAGCCGTTTTCAATCGCGAGGCTCAATTGGAGATGATCCACAAAGGGTTTGTCATGGAGGCGCGTCACCATGGAGGCGTGACTGAAGGAGTGTCTGGGGACAAGACCCAAGCATTCAAGCGATTGGTTGAAGAGACCGTCAAAGACGAGGAACTTAAAGGGGGGCGACGACAAACAACGGGGCGACGGTTACGGCACGGTGCCTCGAAACCTTTTCGCGCCCCGTCCGATGAAGGAGCCCGGGCGTGCGGTGGAACTGTCGTCAAAATTTTTGATGCGTCTGCCCTGGAGCTTATGAGGTATTACAACTCGACAAGCGCGAACATGCCTTTGGCGAAGGGGCCGGGGTTGACGACGAGTGTAGAGCCGCAGTGACTGCGCGATGCGGCTTCGTGGATGTGGCCCGAGAGGCAGCAGACAGGCTGGTAGCGGTCGATAAAAGCGCGCAGCGCGTGCGAGCCGACATGCGAGCCGTCGTACAGCATGTCGGTCGAGGTGCCGTAAGGCGGCTGGTGGACGACCAGAATGGTCCGCGAGGCATCCGTCGCACACACTTGGTGCAGGCGCTTGAGATGTGCGTCGTACTCCGATTCCGGAAACTCGGTAGGGGTCGGCGAGGGGCAGGGCAGTGCCCCGCCGAGGCCGGTCAGCGTCCATTCGCCAAGCGTCACGCAGCGTGCGTGCAGATTGGTCCAGCCGTCCAGCGCGCCGTCGAGTTCCATGCAGTCGCAGTTGCCGATCACAAAGTAACAGGGCAGGTCGGGAACGCGCAGCGCATCCGCGACACGTTGGATCTGGCTGTGCGATCCGAAGGTGGTGAAGTCGCCGCACATGATCAGTGCGTCAACCCCTGCACAGGCCTCGTGCAGCGCACCAACCTGTTTGGTGTGCCCGTGCACGTCGGAGATCACCATGAGTTTCATCTGCTGTTTCCTCTTTTCCTCAAGACAGCGCGAAGCCGGCGTCCGGCGCAAAGGTGATGCCGTGTTTGCACGATGGAATTTCGGCCGGATCGGTGCCGATCAACTGGAGGGGATTGTAGAATCCGATGCGCAGCAGGTCGTCCAGTGAAAAGCAGCCGAGGGCGTGCAACACATTCATACACTCCAGCATGGTGGCCGAGGAGCCCACCAAGCACTGCTTTTCGGGATTGTGGAGGCGTCCGTCCGGATCGAGCACGGCATGGTTACCCAGCACGTCGTAGCGCCCCGGCGGCAGACCTGCCGCAGACGCGGCATCGGTTGTCGCGATCAACCGTTCCACCCCGGCCGCGCGCGCGAACACTTTGAGCACATGACAGGGCAGGTGGTGTCCATCCGGGATGAAGAGGATCTTGAGCCGATCTTCGGCGAGTCCGGCGAGCAGGGGATTGTCGTGCCGGTGTACTTGATTGGGCATGCCGTTGCCAAGGTGTGTGAGCGCGGTGGCGCCAGCCTCGGCGAGCCGCGCCAGATCTTCGGGGCCGGCCAGATGATGGCCGCATGAAACCGCCACGCCGCAGGCGACGGCGTGACGCGCGAGTTGATCGGCACCCGGCGCTTCCGCCGCAATCGTCAGCAGGCGCAGCCTTCCGTCTGCCCACTCCCGTAGCTTGTCGAAGGCTTCGCATGAGGGCGCGAGCACGGCCGCCGGATTATGTGCGCCGACTGCGCCGGGTTCCGCCGAGATGAACGGGCCTTCGAGGTGGAAGCCCAGAATGTGGCGGTCGAGCATGGCATCTTTTTTGAGCGCGCGCACGATGATCGTGAGATTGCGGCGCAGCAGTGCTTCGTGGTTGGTGATCAGAGTCGGCAGAAACGCCGCAGTGCCGCGCTCCAGCAACGTGCGCGCGGCATGGATGAAGCCTTCTTCGGTGAGGGCTTCGCTGCTGAAGTCCACGCCGACGAAACCATTGACTTGGAGATCGACGAAGCCGGGGATTTTCAGTGCAGTCTTCATGATGATGGTTCCTTTCAGGTTTGAGGCTCTTGCAAAATCTCTCGTGGCATGGGCGTCCCGCCCATGAAACACGGGCAAGATGCCCGTGCCACACCTGTAAGCAAGGGGGCTTGCAAGAACCTCGTTTGCGTGATTGTAAAGACGGGTATCATGGATCTTGCGCAGGCTTGCGCTTCAGAGCTTCGACATGCGCCATACGTTTTCCGATGGTCTCTTCATAACCTTGGGTGGTAGGCCGGTAATAGTGCTTGTCGACCGGAAGATAGTCCTGCCGGACGGTGTGCTGGTCGTAATCGTGCGGATATTTGTAAGGCTCATCAGGTTCGTCGCGGCCGATCGCCTTAACATGCAGGTTTTTGAGATGCTCCGGCACGGCCAGCAAACGGCCGGAGCGCACATCCTTGAGCGCGTCTTCCACGGCCAGGTAGGAGGCGTTGCTCTTGGGCGCGGTGGCGAGGTAGGTGGTGGCCTGCGCCAGTGTGATGCGCGCCTCGGGCATGCCGATGAACTCGACCGCCTGCATCGCAGCCACGGCGACCGTGAGTCCGCGCGGATCGGCGTTGCCGATGTCTTCGGAGGCAAGGATGATCAAGCGGCGCGCGATGAAGCGCGGGTCTTCGCCGGCTTCGAGCATCTTGGCGAGCCAGTAGACTGCTGCGTGCGGATCGGAGCCGCGCACCGATTTGATGAAAGCGGAAATCGTGTCGTAGTGTCCGTCTTCATCTCTGTCGTAGAGCACCATCTTGCGTTGGACGCACTCTTCGACCACACTGTGCGTCAGCCGGATCACGCCGTCGGCATCGGGCGGCGTGGAGAGCGCGGCCACCTCGAGTGCAGTCAGTGCGCGTCGTGCGTCACCGTCGCAGATTGTCGCCAGGAAGGTCATGGCGGCCGGCGCAAGATCGATCTGCAGGTGGCCCAACCCCTGCGCGGTGTCGGTGAGCGCACGCTGAATCAGCGCGGTGATTGCTTCTTCGTTCAGCGGACGTAGCTCGAAGACCAGCGAGCGTGATGTCAGCGGACTGTTGATGAAGACATTGGGGTTATGGGTGGTTGCGCCGATTAGCGTGACGGTGCCGTTCTCCACATAGGGCAGCAGCACGTCCTGTTGCGATTTGTTGAAGCGGTGGATTTCATCCACGAACAGCACGGTGCCGGGGCTGTCCTTGAACAGCCGGGCGGTCTCGCACACTGTGCGCAGTCCGGCGACATTGGAGAGCACGCCGGAAGTGCGTTCAAAGCGGCGGCGGGTGACCCGCGCGATGACCTCGGCAAGCGTGGTCTTGCCGCAACCCGGAGGTCCGTAAAAGATTAGGTTGGTAAGCCGGTCGGCCTCGATGACGCGGCGCAACAGCTTGCCGGGGCCGAGGATGTGGTCCTGGCCAAGCACGTCTTCGAGCGCGGTGGGGCGCATGCGCGCCGCCAGCGGCTGCCGGTGTTGCGCGGCAGCGCTTTCCGCTGCGGTGCCTTCATCGATATCGCTATCGGCAAAGAGATCTGTGTCAGGGTCACTCATGGTTTGAACGGCGTATACGCGTGCCCAACATGATGACGAGGATCACACCGAAGGCGCCCACAGCGTTGGCAAGCGCGTCCATGGGATCCTGTCCCCGCGAGCGCGTAAAAAATCCTTGAGCGAGCTCCATCAGCGCTCCGTAAAGAGAGGCGGCCGTAGCGGCCGCCAGCGGCGGCCCGGGGCGTTTGCGCGCTTCGGGAGAGAGTGCATGATACAGCGCCAGGCTCAGGGCGGCATATATCAGCGCGTGTATCCATTTGTCCACATGGGGGATGGACGACGAGTTGCTAAAACGGGAAAAGAAGCGGGCGGGCAGCAACGACATCGTCGGGATCAGCAGCGACAGCATGACGGCCGGCCCGTAACGGTAACAGCGTTGTTTCAGTTGATCGACGGTTGGGATCATGGTGTGGCGGCGGGTGCGGCAGCCGGTGCGGCGTCGGGTGCGGCGGCCGGTGTGGCAGGTGCCTCGATAGTCGCTGGATCTGCACAGGCAGGCTGTTTGCGTTTGAGGCAATCGGGCATCGCGTTGTCCAGCACACCGGCCATCCAGAGCGCGCCGACAATCGCTGCGAGCACCAGCAGCGTGATCACGGTATTGCGCGTTGAGGTGTCGTCCGCATACGGATCCTTGAGTTCGCGCGTGGCATTCTCCGGTAGCGTGGCCTCGCTCGTGAAGAGACGCCCCAGTTTGAGCGAGAAGCGCAGGCGGCGGTTGACCGCCCATCCACAGGCGTTGAGGATCGGTGCCAGATCGCGCGCACGTAGCTTGAACCATGTGAGAATCATCGACGGCCCGGAGACGATCAGAATGACTGCGGCCACGCCGACCAGCGTCTTCCAGAGCGGCAGTCCGGCCAGCACGCCGACCAAGCCACCTACAGCCGAACCGATTAAGCCGATCGCGATGCCGAGTGCCGCGACCGAGGAGGCCAGCGCCGCGCCATCCATTTTCTTGGGTGCTTCAGGCGCGGCGGCGGATGCCGGTGCCGCCGCAGCGGCGCTCGCCGAGTCGACCTGCTTGGAGGCTGCGGCCAGCGCGGCATCCTGCTTGGAGGCGAGGAGCTTGTTGATCTGCGTGGAGATCATTGCTGCGATCTTGCGCCACGGCTCCCAGAATGCTTCCTTCAAAGAGATCGCGTTGTCCACGATCTTGACGATCGTCGCATCCCAGTCCTTGCCGTCGAGATCGTAGAAGATACCGTTGCGGCCCACCCACAGTGTCTGCGCAAAACCGGCTGTAAAGGCGGCACAAATGGTACGCGTCTCTTTGGTGGCAGAACGGGTGAGCGTGCAATAGGCGAGGCAGCACTTGCTGGCTGCCGCCAGCGTCGCGTGCGCGTCGACGCTATCGACATGGAAGCAGAGGTCAGCGGCACGCGCGTCCATGTAGAGCGTCCCGACTTGGAAAATCGCCGTGGCGTTAGGGTCGTAGAGCCGTCCCATGTTGACGTAGTTGTTCAGCAGGGTCACCAGATTGGCGTGATAGCGGATCAAGCACTCTACCTCGGTGATCTGCGCGTTTTCGGCTTCCAACTCCAGATCTTTGGCGATCAACTCGGTGATGGCAGCCTTGACTTTGTCGTCGGCACAGGCTTCCAGCCGGTCGGCGGATAGCGCGGCCACCTCCTTGCCGACCTCCGCGGCCAGCCAGGCGTCGTAAGGGGCCAGTTTGGCTTTGATGGTTTGCCACTGCGCGGCAGAAAGCGCGGTCACGCTTTTCTTGAGTAACGGTTTGACGGCCGTGGCATGAAACGCCGCCAGCGCGTCGGCCCAGTAGGGGTTGGCTTCGCTGAGTAGCGGCAGGTCACGGTCCGCCTCGATCTTGGAGAGCGGGAAAGCGGCGATTGCCGGTAGCGTGTCGCTCAACTCTTGGTCGGCCAATGCGGCCAGATCGGCATCGGTGCGACTGAGCGCCTGCGCGGCGCGCGGGTCAAAGGCAGCCATGCGGCAACGCGTGAAATAGTCATCGATTTTGACGCGCACGGCGGCGGTGGCGGCCGCTGCCGCTGCGGTCTTTTTGCCGAGCGGCAGAATGGCGGGATCGGCCTTGGCTGCCGCTTCCCATTGCAGGCGCGCAGCGACCGCCTCGAAGAAGGCGTCGGTCTTGGCCTGGTTTACGCCCGGCTTACCGCTGCGGTCGGTCTCGGCGCCGAACAGGGTGATGATATCTGTGATCGTCTGCTGGATCGCCGGATCGTCGGCGGCTTCGGCCGGCACGATGCCGTCGCCGTTGAAGCGGGTTCCAGCGAAGATTTTGGCGGTGTCGGTAACGTCCGCAAGGCTGATGGCATCTGACTTGCCCTTGCCGAGGTTAGAGAGGATGCGTTTGGCATTGACGAGCAACGCCTTGCCTTCGGGCGTGGTGGTCGAGATGGCGTCAAGCTTGACCGTGTCGGAGCCGTCAAGCAGGGAGTCGAACGAGGCCAGGCGCGCGGCGAGCCAGTCGATGGCACCGAGCAACTCAGGGACACGGATGCGGCCGTCATTGTCGGTGTCCAGCAGCGCCAGCGTCTCGGCATCGAGCCTGAGGCCGCGCGTGGGACAACTCAGGGCCGTCCACAGTTTTTGGTCCAACGAGGCGAGATGCTCGATGTCACTGCCTGTTGTCAGGAGTGCCTGGTCGAGTCCGCAGGTACGGAAGAAACGCCAAGTGTGTGAACGGGGTGCTGTCGTGTCCATAGGAACCATTCCCTTTTGTCGTGTTTTAGTGTACGGCCAACATCGTTTCAATCGCGCGCCGGGCCTTGCTGGCAGTGGGCTCGGGGACTGTGACGACGGTGCGCATGTCGCGGAGACTCCACAGGATTTTTTCTAATGTGATTCTTTTCATGTCGGGGCAAACTGCCTGTTCGAGCAGGGGGCGGAACGTTTTTTCGGGGTTCTCTTTCCGGAGGCGGTGCAGGATGCCGGTTTCGGTACCAATGATGAACTCGGTTTCGTTGCGGGTCTGGACATAGTGGCACATGCCGCCGGTCGAGAGCACGGCATCAGCGGCGTCGCATGCCGGCTTGGGACATTCGGGATGGATCAACACAAGTGCCCCGGGGTGTCGGGTGCGCGCATCGCGGATCATGGATTCCGTCAGGCGGGCGTGTATCGGACAACATCCTGGCCACAGGATAAACTCACGTCCGAGCTGTCCGGCGGTGTTGGTGCCGAGATGGCGGTCCGGCACGAAGATGATCGGTTGGTCCGGCGCATAGTTGCTTACGACCTGCACCGAGTTGGCGGAGGTCACGCAGCAGTCGCTTTCGGCTTTGACCTCGGCTGTGCTGTTGACATAACAGATGACTTTAGCGTCGGGATGCTGCGCCTTGAGGGCGCGCAACTGCTCGCCGTTGATCATGTCGGCCATGGGGCAGCCCGCGTCCGTAGCTGGCAGCAGTACCGTCTTGTCTGGATTGAGGATTGCGGCGGTCTCGGCCATGAAATGGACACCGCAAAAGACAATGATATCCGCCTGAATGTCGGTCGCTTTGTGAGCCAACTCCAACGAGTCGCCCGTAAAGTCGGCGATGTCCTGCACCTCCCCAGGCTGATAGTTGTGCGCCAAGATAACGGCTGAACGCTCATGCTTCAGCCTCAGGATATCCTCCTGCAAAGTATCACTCATTCGTTCAGCATCCATCATTTGTTTCAAAGGTGCCACTATTTATAGCACAGTTGCATCAAGCCGGATATGAGAAAAGTGGGGCGAGGGTAATCGGTTGGACGAGCGTCTGCTCGTCCGGCGGCGTAAACGCCACCCACAAAACGGGGCGCACGCTAGTCATACGAGCGAAAGCGCTCGCGCAGCAGGCGGTACAAGCCGTGGATGCCTGTCGGCCAGAGGCGCGTGGGCGTTGTTGCTTCGAGCGCCGCTTCAACATCGTCCGGCAGGTCGGCGAGAAAATCCAGTCCGGAGATGCGCTCGATTTCGTCGATTGAGACCAGTGTGGAGCGCGCGTAGGCCCGCCACCGGATGTTTTGCGGCATGTAGACCGCGAAAGCCCGCAGGCGTTCGCCGCGCTGCGAGACTACGATCTGGTAAAAGGCGGTCGGGATACTTATGCCTGACTGGAGCCGCCTGTCTTCCGGCGAGGGAACAGCGCCGACGATGACCCAAACCGACCCGACGGTGTCCGGCCAGACCTCCGAAATGCGGTATTCGAGTTCGTACCAAGGGCCGCGATTCAAACCGGGCCGTTGCGGACAGATGTTCGAGGTCAGAAAGGTCTCGAGCTGTGCTGTCCTGCCGAAGCGGGAGGCGATGGCGAGGTTGGGTACCATGTGGCCACGATCGTAGCCGCTCTTGGTATACTCGTTGTGTTGCGGTGAGCATTTGGCTTGCGGGTCGGGCTTGAAGCTGGAGGGCCGCGGCGGCAGTTCGGCGGGCGTCGCCACCGGGTAGGTGCGGTAAGCGGCCCACAGCGGATGCCGCAGCGAGGGCGAGTAGCCGACCACGAATCCTGTCTTGCGCAGGATGGCGATGTCGCTGGGGGCCGGTTCGCCGACGCGCCTCGGCACGCCGGCACAGGTGACCATGTTAGTGGAGAGCGCTGTGGGGTAGGCGACCTCAACATCTCGCCCGGTCAGGCCAAGTGCGTCGGTAAGATCGGCCGACGCGTTGCCGATACGCGCGGCCCACTCAGCCAACGGTGGAGGCAGGTGTTGCGCCTGCACCTGTTGCCAGTAGCGCGGCTGGTGGACATACCAGTTGGTCACCAACGCGACCAGCACAAGCAAGATGCTGGCCCAACGGATACAACGGCGGATCAGACGACGTACCATAGACGATCAGGTGGTTGATAGGACGTAATCATAACATTGGGCGAGCGCTTGCTGGAAATCTTGCGGTGAACGCCGCTCGCGCCGCAGGGTTTCGCGGCCGCGCCGGGAGAGTTCAGCGCCTAGGCGCGGACTGTCGCAGAGGCGCAAGATACCTGCCGCGAACTCGGCTGGAACCGGGCGCGTGATGACGGCGTTCTCGGCGGAGAGGATGGCGCGGTTCGCCGGGGTGTCGGCCGCGACAATCGGCGTGCCGGACTTGAGGTAATCCAAGACTTTGATCGGTGCCGTCATGCCGGCGCGGCGTGGCGAGACGAGCACATCCGAAATCGACAGCAGTGCGGCAAGCTCTTCGGTCTCGATGCGTCCCGGAAAACAGACCGACTCGTCGATGCCGGCACAGGCGAGCGCCTGAGTCATCCGCCGGATTTCAGCGGCGTCGCCGCCGACGACAACGAAGCGCGCGTTTGGGCGGGTCGAAAGCACATGCGGCATCGCATTGAAAAACAGATCAAGCCCCTGAAAACGTGAGTAAGAGCCAACGCAGGTGATCAGTTTCTGGCCACGTTCGGTCCGGTAACGGGCCATGGCGAGGTTACGGATCGATGGCGAAATCTCCTCGTCGATTGCCGGGATGTCTGGGATCACACATGCACGGCTACGGCAGTCGAGGCGGCTGAACAACTCGATCATGCCTGTGTCGTTGCCGATGACAGCGGCCGCGCGGCGCAGTGCCCGCCGTTCCAGAATCCGGTGGAGGGCATGCCAGAAGGGGTTGAATCCGCGTGGTCGATCCAGAACGAAGTCACCCGTGCGCTCAAACACCCACGGGGTTTTTGTCAGGCGTCCGGCGATGCCCGCCACGATACCGCCGTCGTCGATGCCGTGCATGAGGGTGTAGGCGTGATGGTTGCAGGCGGCGACAGCTTTGGTAGCCATGACGACATCCGTCGCAAAACGGCGCAATGATGGTCCCGGCGGAAGATCCCGACAGAAGGGCAGGTGCGGGGTTGAGAGTGACTGCACGCCCGGCATGTCAGGCACGGCGCTGCCCGGCGGGGTCAGGAGGTCAACCGTATGTCCGAGCGCGACGAGCGCCGCGAGATCATGGCGCACACGATGGCTGGCCCCGCGCCATGGAACGAAGGGAGTCGAAGAGACAAACAGGATACGGGGCATGGCAAAAGGGCCTGTGGTAAAAGGGCGGGGCGAGTGACCGGTCCCGCTTTCTTCGTCAATAGTCCTTGTCGTCGGGTTGCTCGATCGTCTTGAGCAGACGCTCGACAAGGACGGTCGTCGAGAGTCCCTCCGAGTCGGCCGCGAAGTTCGTGATGATGCGGTGGCGCAGAACCGGAACCGCCGCTTTCACCACATCGTTGCAGCTTACGTGGATGCGTCCTTCCAGTACGGCACGCGCCTTGGCGGCCAGCACGAGAAACTGTCCGGCACGCGGCCCGGCACCGTTTGAGACGTATTTCTTGATGAAGTCCGGACTCTTGTCATCCTGCGGCCGCGTGGCGCGTGCGAGGCGCACCGCATATTTGATGACGTGGTCAGAGACGGGGATTTTACGCACAACCTCTTGGAGCTGCAACAGCTCGTTCTTGGAGATGACTTTCTGTGGCTCCTCCCGTTTGGCCACGGTGGTGGCCTTGACCACGGTCTCTTCCTCATCCTCTTTGGGGTAGTCGACCCACAGATTGAACATGAAGCGGTCCTGCTGCGCTTCCGGCAGCGGATAGGTGCCTTCCTGCTCAATCGGGTTCTGCGTGGCGAGCACGAAGAAGGGGGCGTCGAGTTTGTAGGTCTGGTTACCGACGGTCACAGATTTTTCCTGCATGGCTTCCAGCAGCGACGCCTGGGTCTTGGGCGGTGTACGGTTGATTTCGTCGGCCAGCAGCATGTTGGTGAAAACCGGCCCCTTGATGAAGCGGAAGGTTTTTTTATCGGTTTCAGGATCGTGCTCCAGAACCTCGGTGCCGGTGATGTCGGTGGGCATCAGGTCCGGGGTGAACTGCACGCGCTTGAAGTCCATGTCGAGCACCTTGGCGATCGTGGCGCAGAGTGTGGTCTTAGCCATGCCGGGCATGCCGACCAGCAGGCCGTGGCCGCCGGCGATGATGACCATCATCACTTGATCGATGATGTCGACCTGTCCGATGATGACCTTGGCAATTTCTGCCCGGATCATGTCGGAACGCAGCGACATCGCTTTGACGAGCTTGAGGTCTTCTTCCGATGCACCGTGCACTTTGAGTTCGCGCTTACCCTTTCGTGCCGGTTGGACGTCTTCTGCGGGGGCGGGCGTTTCCACTTCCATCTGATCGGCGACGGCAGCGGTCGGCTCTTCGATGAAGAGCAGGACAACCTGTCCGCCCAGAATGATCTGGCATCCGCTGTGGAGGATGGCTTGGCCTACGGATTCGCCGTTGACCGTGGTACCGTTCGAACTGTCAAGATCTTCGATTACCCATCCTCCATCATCAACGGGGGAGAGCTGCGCGTGCCGACTGGATATCGCGTCGGCGGGGATACAGATGGAGCAATCTTCGGCGCGACCGATCAGATACGATTGGGTCGGTACGAGTTCGGTCAGCAACTGGTCGCCTTCGGGTTGTTGCAGGAATAGCTTTGCCATTGTGTGTTTTCCTTTATTGTCAGATAGAGTTAACGAGATTCTTAGGGTGTCACCAGGCTCCCCGGAGCGGGATCGCTGGCGAGTGTGATTGTGCCCAAGTCTTTCACGGAGGTTGTCACGCGGATTCCCTGCAACGCCTTGCAGAAGTAACCGGGAATCGGCCCTTTGGTGTCGGGCGGTCCCAATTCCTGACGGGTGATTTCGCGGGTCTTTTTCATCTCCCAGTGGGTTCCCAGCTTGGTGGTGCCGACACTTTCCATCAGGCAGAGCTTGATGCTGCGGATCTGAATGTGCTTCAGGACCTCGGCGCTTTGCAGGGTGACCGGAAGGGTGCGGACCTCCTGTTCAAGCACGCGCGCCCTGCCGAAGGTCCCGCTCTGGCCCTCGAGGCGGTGTTGGTTTTTCACGTTGAAAAAAGGATTGGATTCGTTGACTTTCGCTCTGATCGAGCGCACGTCCGGCTCGGTCAGCGTGTTTTCGTCGCGCGAGAGCAACAACCCCTCGTAGAAGCAGTTCTCGCACAGCACGAAGAGGTCGTACTTACCGGGTGGCAGTCCGTGGAAGGAGAAAGCGTTGCTCTCGTTCAATGCGGCGAGGAAGACCTCGTTGGTCATGTCCTTGTTGATGTTACGCGCGTTCTTGGCGGCATCGCCGCCTGCTACGTTGGCCAACGCAGAAACGTTTGGAAAGCGTTGCGGCATGGCCAGCACGCCGAGCACCTCGGAGGGATTGCCGGCGATCACACCGCGCAAACCGCCACCAGACCAGGGGTCCGGCTTGGTGTACAGGTTGATGCTGACCTGGGTTTTACTGTAGGGCGACATGTTGCCGGGATTGATTTTGGTCGCCGCGCACACCAGCGAGGTCGCGAGAACGGCCAGCAAAGCGCCAGCGGCACGGGGAGCTATACGGGATGTCATCATCGTGTAAGGATCTCCTTCATATCGGCTTCATAGGGGTGCCCCGGGAATCGGCGGATAAAGTCGGTGGCGATCTCTTTGACATGTGTTTTGTCGTTGAGTTTGAGCCGACACTCGATCTCCAGTTTCATGGCGTCCGCGAGTTGCGCGCTCATGGTCACACCCTTGCGATAGGCCGCCAGCGCGTTAACCGCGCGGCGCACGTCTCCGACGGTGATGTAGATCTTGGCCTCCGCCATCGGATAGTCGCCGGAAAGTTTGGAGGCGGGAGATTCATTCTCCCAGTCGCTCAGCTTTTGGAAGGCCTCGGCCAGCGCGTCCTGTTCAAGGAAGCTGGTGATTGTCGCGTACATTGACGCATCGTGAACCGTATAGACCTTCCAGTCATCCACCTTCATACGTGAGGCGAGACTCTGCGTGGCGGGCCGCTTGGACGCCGCCCTGCCCGCTGTGTTGGTCTCGGTGTCGCGTTGTCTGCGTGCGCTGACGTAGGTCAGGCGCCCGCCCGCCATGCCGGTTTTATGGCGACTGCGGTAGCGGTCTTGCGCATCCTTGTAAAACTTCAAAGCCGCATCGTACTGGCCGAGCGCCCGCGCGACATCGCCTTGCCGTAACGCCGCAATCTGCGTTTGATCGGGAGCGATCGCCGCTTCCTTCAACAGAGTGACCTCGCGTCTGGCCGCTTCAGGGTCGTCGATGTCGAACAGATAGGCGCACACGCGCTCGTCTTTCCAGCGGAATTTGCGGGCGCTGGTCCTCTCGTTTTTCTCCAACCGCGTGATCCAGTCCAACAGGAGTTCGTCATTGCGTTGCAGGCGCAGCGTCTCGATGAACCGGTCTTCCAATGCCCAGCGCTCTTCGGACGGACGTTTCTGCAGGGTATCGAAGCCGCGGTTGAAGATGTCGACCAGAATCGGACCGGAATGGTAGGGGATGAGCAACTCAACCAACATGCCCCAGTGGTCATTGCTCCAGTCGACGCACGGATCGGCCGGCGGCGGGACGGCGCGCAGCATGTCGTACAAGGCCCTGCGCACTGCGAGCCGGTCTTCCTTGGTGTCCAGCGAAAGCGCGGGCGGCGTCCAGAAGCAACGCATGCGCACCGTGGTCCGGGCGACACCCGCTGCGTTCGAAACGGCGAGGGTGACCGGATATGAAATGGTGTCGGGGTCGCCGGAAACCAGCCAGTCGACCGCAGGTTCGTCAAGGCGCTTGTTGGGGGGAAACTCCCAAGTGACAGATTGTGTAGCGGAGGGCGTTACCGCGCCATAGGAGAGCGCGAACAGAACCAGCGGCTTCTCACCGATCCAGTAGTACCCGAGACGCTGGTTGTTGCCACGGATGGTTCCCGCGATGCGCCCATCTTTGAACGCGATCCGCGTGATGTCGGCGAGCCCGGAACGCGCGAGTCCGGTGACATGCTCGGGCAGTCCGTCTTGCGTCTCCATGCCGGGGCGTTTCCAGCAGAGGTTGATTTCTTGCGGGCCAGTCTTTTCAAAGTGGTAATAGTCGATGCGATGCAGGCCGGGCTCGAGGTCGACCCAATCGCCGCGCTGCCCTTTTGCCCCGGCGTGCCGTGTGTGGATGCCGGGCCAACTGTGGATGATCTTGCCGTCAATCGCGAACTCGGAGCCTTCGTCAGAAATCGTGCAGAAGTAGATACGCTCCTTTTTGTCGAGCACAAACGCGCCGACAATCCAAGTTGAAAAGTCGTCATCGGGGCCGAAGGGATTGACCATTGAGCCGATGCCGTAATCCCATACGTCAAAGGAGGCTCCTTGGGCTGGCGGGTAGTCGCGCTCCATGCGTCTGGCCACCGACAAACTGGCATTGCCGTTTTTTGAGAAGAAAATGGTCGATGGGAACAGGCGCGTGTTGGTCGGCCGCTGCGGCGAATTGGCCGAGGGGGTGATATAAACTGTAGCGTTCTTGCCGTCGTCCGGTTGGGCAAACAACACGCCGAAGCCGTCGGTTTGCGAGTCGGCGACGATGACGCTTTCCAGTGGCTTACCCTGCGCATCGCGCACCTCAGGGACACGGAACTTGCCGGGGAGCAGGCCGCCATTCGGGATCTTGACGAAAACACCCAGATCGGGATGGTCGGGATCACGCGAAACGGACACATCGACCCGCAATGCCGCGCTGGGTACAGCCCAGTTCTCCTGCTGCGCCCCGCCGCGCCCCGCCGCGACAATCAGCAGCGCACAAATAACGAGGGGCAGAAGGTACCGCGCGCAACGCCAATTCCGGTCTTTCTGATTGAGGGGGGCGATCATCTCACAACTCTTCAACACACGACTCCTTACGCATCCACACGCACATTACTGCATCTCACCAATCGCTTTAAAGTAGTCCGACACCATGTCGCGGTACTCGGCCGGGGCTTCGTCCGGCGATGCGGCAATCGCATCTTCGGCGCTCTCTGTATTGCTGACAGCCCCCATGTCCGCGTTACTGATCCCGTTTTCTAGCGATGTGTAGGTGCTGCTGAGTGCCTGCAACGCCTTCTTGTGCAGTTCGGCGATCATCGCCGGCGAAGCGTTCTGCTTCTGCATCACCTCGATCTGTTTGCTGAACGCGATGTACTTCTTGAGGTCGTAAGTCCGCAGGTTGTTGAGTTGTGCCTGGGCGTATACCGCTTCGGCGTTGCGGGTCAACTGGGCGCGTGTGCTCTCGGCGGAATCGGCCTCTACCTTGGTGTCACGCCGCGTGGCGCCTTCACCGCCCTCCATGCCCTTGTCCTGCGAGTAGCCGGAGTTTTTGCCGCCGCCTGTGGAGACAGCGTCTGTGTGACCCTCTTCTTCGACGTCGCCGGATTGATTGGAGTCCTGTGTGCGCCGCTTATCAAGATGCTTGTCACCCTCATTGATTCTGCCGGAACGCGACATCACCTCGCCGTCCGACATACCTTGACGTCCGACTTGTGAACGGCCGTCCTGATCTTTGTGGTCGGGCCGGTCGTTACCGGATTTACCTGCGGCGCTGTAGCTGACGGTTTCACCTTCCGAAATGCCCCATCCCATGTCAATGTTGGCCATGCCCTGATTGGTTACGGAGTCGTCCGCCTTCTCCGCCTGCTCCTCTTCCTGTTCCAGCAGGTCGCCGATGATGTCCTGCAACTCTTCGGGCATGGTCACCTGACCGATCGGCCCCTTCATCTCTTCCTTATCAATCGTCTCCATGTTGCGCTTGACGTTATCGGGCACAGAAAAGAGCCACATTTCCATTTCATCCGCCTTTTGCCCGGTCGCGATCATCATGTCGAGCAGGAAGTCCTCCTTTTGCAGGCCGATTTCGACCACTTCGTTTGTGCTGGATCCTGTCACCTGCTTCATCTCTTCGTACGTCTGGAAGGTGTCGGTCACCAGTTCGTTGACGGCGTCCAACTCGGGCATGGCTTGCAAATCGGTGGCGACCTTCAACATGGCCTGCGCCATGTTTTCCTTGAGTTCCACGATCTCCTCAAGCAGGTCTTCGTCGAGCTTCTCGGTCTTATCGCCCTGGCTACCGGTCTCGCGCAAGGCATCCACCACGCGCGCCTGCAAGTCTTCCATCTTCTTAATGGACTGCCGAGCGTTCTTGAGAATGGCCAGCGCCTCTTCGGTCTTGTCCTTGGTCTCGGTCTCGCGCCACTCTTTGAGGAACTCCATCAGCACGGCGATGCCGTTGGTCACGTTGTTCTGCGGCGGTACGGCATTCGCGATCTGGTCCGACTCCATGATTTCGGCGATCGTGACCATAGTGGGGTGGAGCCGTAGTTCTACCGCCCGGTCAGCGATCTTGGTCATCAAAGCGCCGAACTCTTGGTCTTCCCGGTCTTGCTTCGCCTCGGACCTGCAGAAGCCGATCATGGCCTCCATGTCTTGCGCAAGGTTGTCTTGCCGGTCGACGATGGCTTCCGGCAGTTCGGTCGTTTTCTCAATGGCCTTCAATGTGGCGGTGAGGTTGGCGGTCTGGCCTTTACGGATACCTTCCAACATGGCCAAGACACCGGCGGCGGCCTGCGAGATTTCGCCTTTGTTCATGTTGCCGTCCGCCTGGACCAGCAGGCGCAGCACCGTGTTTTGCGCGTCGACGGCGAGTCGGGCGTTCTCTTCGCGCGTTTCCGCCGCTCCCGTCACCATGCGGGTCAGCCGCATGGTGGCGTCAGGCAACGGCCCCTTGACCGCCTTGTCGAGTGCGACACGCGCCGTGCCGATCGCCGCGTCTTTGGTCTTCAGCAGGGTTTCGGCATAACTGCGGATATCCGTCTGCTTTTCAGCGACCTCCTGCCAGAGTTGCTCGTCATAAGTGGGCAGTCCCTCCTGCAGCCGCTTGGTGGTGGTGAGCGTGGCGCGCTGGCGTGCGACTAGCTCGCCGATCGTCTTGCGCGCCTCGCCGCGATTTTGCTGCTCGGCGGCAAACTGCGAGGAGAGCGTCGTCATCTCGAACAGAATCTGCTGGCTGACCGCACGGTTGGGCGCGTCACCGGCGGCAGTGTCATAGGCCACGATGCGCAACGCCGATGAGGCGGAGACGTCCGCCAGTGAACCGGTCCATTTTTCGTTGAAGACTCTCTTTCCGTCGAGGTCCCACTCTTTGAGAACGTCGCCCTCGGCACCCGGTTTGGCCCCTTTGTTGACGCGCTCGACGCGTACCTTGCCGAGGCCGTATTCGTCGGTGACTTCAAAGTGTACGACCGGCGCGGCATTGGGCGGCAGGACCGCCTTCGCGGCCGAAGGGATCACCAGCCGGATAGCGGGCGCGCGGTCCTCGATGAGTTCGAAGCGTACCGGTACGCGCATCTCAAGCCCGAAGGCGTCGCGCGCCGCGACTTGGAAGATCGCGCCGTCTTTGATTGTGGCGGATCCCGACCAGCTTGCCTTGTCCGTGCCGGGCGTCAGCGTCAGCGTCTCTTGATCGAAAAGGATCTGCGAGGTTTCGGTCGGCCGGTTGCAGACGACCCGGAAGGCGACTTCGGAGTGGACCGGAATCGCGACCGCATTGGTCAGCGCGTCGAAGGTACGCGGGGCCAATGATGTATATCCGGGCGGCCTCACCGTGAGCTGCAGGGCAGAGAGCGCCAACGGCGGCACGGTGTCGATCGTGAAGGTGTCGGTCGGATAGGCGTCGCCGACCTTGAACCGGTAGCGGAGCGAGGTGGCGATTTTTGAGACGCGGTAGGGGAACTCCTCCTCCGTGCCGGTGGATGAGAATTGGCCGATCCGCACCGTCGAACGTTTGTCGTCGGCCGGATAAAGGTCCAGGTCCACGAACTGTCCGGCGCGGCCGGTGGCCTTCACCACCAGATCAATGCCGGAGCCCTGCACGATGGTCTTGTCGGTCGGCGTCACAGCGAGGACCGTCGCAAAGGTCGGCGGCGAAAGCCGTGAGAAAGGGTTCAACACGCGCTGCATGGCCACCGTCCAAGCGTTGCCGAGCACGAACGCCGGCACAACCAGCAGCAGTGCCGCCGCACCGGCAGCGATTGCGCCGCGTTTGCGCAGGCGTCGGTCCTTGATCTCATGCAGAGGCAGCGCGTGGAACTCCGGCACACCCTCATTCAGGTAGGTACGCAGCCAGGAGGACTGCGAACGCTCGTTGGCGAAGAGCACGCGGTTGATGAGGTGGTTATCGAGCTGCGGGAATTTTTTTTCGAGAAACGCGGCCACTGCGGCGGACGAACGTTTCCGGCTGACCACACGCGCCAACCAAACCAGCGCGGCAACTATCAATCCAACCAGTACGAGCGAGAGGGCCAGCCGTCCGTAGGTCCGCGGACGGAGCCATACATCAAGCGCGGTTAAAGCGCCCCATGCAACCAATAGAATGGCGAGCGCCACGATCAGGTGCTCAGTGGCGTGCCAGCGGTTGATCTTGCCGTTGATGCGGTGAAGTTCTTGATCAAAACTCGACATAAGCGGCTCCTTCCTGTTGCCCTCTCAAACCACACGTCTAAGCAAACGGGTTACCATTTCCAACAATAGCAAAATGAATGCAGGCTGTAAATCAGAAGCCAAGCGTTTTTGTGAAGTTGTTTGAGAAGTTATTTAAGAATTCGCTAGGCTTTTTCCCGGTGCAAGAGTATAAATAGACGCGAATGGCAAAACGTAAGAAAAAGAGGGACAGGGCCACTCCGCCTCCTCCCACTGTTCCGCATCCCGATGCGGCGGTCGAGGTGACGGATGAAAGCGAAGCCCCGGAGGTGCAGGCGGTCGAGCCTGAACAGCCGGTTGCTTCGTCGGTTGAAGAGCCAGATGACTCCCCCGCGCAGGTTCACGAAGGGCCGCCCATCGAGGCGCAGCCGGTTGCGGCGGCGCGGCCGCGGTGGCGGCGCTGGCTGCCGGACCTGATCAAAGTGGCGCTGGCGCTGGTCGTGATCGGGATCGCGGCGGCTGTCTGGTATCAGCCGCCGTTGGTCAAGGCCCGCTTCCCGTATGTTTCCTATGTCTTTTTCGGCCAACGCTTTGAAGATGCGGTGCTTCTCCGGCCGCTCGCGATGCCGACCCGCTACTATGTGGCGCTGCCCGAGAAGTTGGCCGATAGATACCAGTGGTTCGCTGTGGACCGGCGGCGCGAAGTGGTGGCTCTGACTGAAGCGCCACGCCACCGCGCGTTGGGGCTTCAAGCCATTCGGCGCAGCGATCCGCTCGGGCTGGATTTGGAATTCCGCAAGCTTGACGGATCGGAGTGGCAGATTGCGTTTCTGGATGACGCCATTGTTTTTTCGAATGCGCTGTTGACCGTGCGGCTGGATACGCAGCAGACAGCGCCTCAGCCGTAAGTTCAGGTGCCAACATGATTGTTGTGCCGTGCGCGGAGACACACTTAGTCCCCACTCTTAGTCGAAAACACTTAGTCGCAGCACCTAGTCGATTGCGCCAGAGACGAAGTGTTTCGACGAGTGTAGGGATGAAGTGTAGGGATGTAGGGATGAAGTGTAAGCGACGAAATGTTTCGACGAAGTGTAGGGAGGTGTGGCCTGCGGCACCGCTTTCGCACACACCTTGCCGCTGCACTCGTGCTCAAAAAGCGGCGTCGCGCGGAATACCGCTTGCCGCCGCACTCCAAGTTCTCTCGTCAGACTTGCGGTTACGACGCCGTCTCGTAAAAATCACGCTGCTACTATGCTGCGCGGGCGTCGCGGCAACCGGCGTCGCGGCTGAGTGGTCGGTCCACGTGCTGCCCGGACCGGTCGCGACGAACGTCGCGCCGTTGCGTTTGGGCTTGCAGGCCGGCTTCCTTGACGGACGCTTTCATCCGTTGCGCGCGGAGTGTCTGACCGGCCTCGATTGGAGTGCCGAGACCGGAGTGACCTTGGAGACGCTTGCCGTCACGAGCCCGACCAACCGCACGATGCGCGTCACGAACGGCGGCGCGGAACGTCTGGGCATTACGCAAGTTACACGGACATTGCGGAGCGGTGTCGGGTATACGTTGCGCCTACAGGGACGCCGGGTCGTGGGCAAAGGACGTGTCTGGGTGACGTTCCAGCCGGTGGGCGGCAAGTCCGAGGATGGCGTGACCGAACGCTTCTCGCTGAGTGGCGGGTGGAAATCATGTGAGGCGCATGCGGTGCTGAAGCGCGAGACGGCCTATCGCTGTCGGCTCGCTGTCGAACCGGGCAGTGTTATCGAGTTGAGCGCACTGTCGCTGATGCCGGATGATGCCGAGGAGGGCTGGGATCATGAGACGTTGGTGGCGTTGCGCGGCATGAGTCCGAGCGTCATCGGATGGCCCGCCGCGAACGAGTTGGGGGCCTACGTGTGGTACGATGGTGTCGGTCCGCAGGCCGTGCGTCGGCCCGCTGTGCCTTCCGCTATTCCGGAAGAGGCGCATGCGTTCGGGACGGCTGAGTTTGTCGCCTTCTGCCGTCTAATCGGAGCTGAGCCGATGCTGCGTGTCAGGATGTTCGAGCCGGGCATGGTGGATGAACGTGTGCCCGATCAAACGGCAGGTGTCCAGATGGCTGCGGAGTGGGTGGCCTATTGCAACGCGACAGGCGACCATCCGTTGGCCTTGCTGCGGCAGCGTCACGGCCACCCCGAGCCGTTGCGCGTGATGCGCTGGGAACTGATCGCCCGCGGCGGTACGGATGGGCCGTCGGCGGCGTCCGTTGCGGCGTACACGGCGGCCATGCGCGCCGAAGATCCGGCCATCTGCGTGACGGTCAGCGATGACGCCACGCTGTCGCCGCGCAGCGACCCGTATGTAGCGGAAATCCTGCGGCGGCTTGCAGTGGCACCGCCCGACGAACGCGCCTACTACGGCGAGTGGTACAATGCGCTGGGGTTGGCCTGTGCGGTGCTTGACCGCGTCGAGCAAGGCCGCTGCGGTTTTCTGGCCACACCCTTGCAGCCCGAACAGGTGCTTTACCGCGCATCCCGCGCGCGGAACATGCTGACCGACGCCGGTGTGCTATTGGCGCTGATCAACCGCTATCCTGCCGACCGGCCGGTCTTGATCGAAGGTGTGCCGAATACGCCGGACAGCTCTTTGCGCGTGCAGGCGGCCTGGTCGACCGAGGCGGGGGAGCTTATCGTTTTTGTCTACAACGCCGTACCTGAAGCACACACCGTGCGTATCGGGCTCGCTCCGCTGAAGCGACGTTTCGTGCTGTATGTGTCCGAACAGTTAGCACCCGACCTGACAGCGCGGCGCGACGCGCAGACCATGCCGGTGACCCACACGCAAAAAGTAGGAAGCGCACTCAGCCAGACGGTCGTGTGCGAAGCAGCGCCCTGCTCTATCACGCGCTTGCTGGTGAAGGAGTAAGGAGATCAAAACGATGATACGAAATCGCATCATTTTCATGGGCACATGGTTGGCATTTGCAATTGCCTTGTTTGTTTTCCCAGGCTTCGAAATGCGCGGGCTTGCATGGGGAATGATTGTTGGATACTGGCCTGTTTTGCTCTTGGAACACATCTGTGACGGCTCCGACTTTAATCCTTTTGTCATCCTTCTCGCAATGATCATCCTCAGCGGAGTGACCGTCACGTTTTTTGCTTGGTTGATGGATAAGTCAAGAATCTCGAAGAAGATTTTGCCACTCCTTTACTGCACCATGGTAGCACTCGCTTGTTATTTCGCCTTTTCTGGAACCGATTATGAAGAGTGGCAAAGAGTTCCTGCCATTGCTGCGGCGATGGAATCGTCCGAAGTGAACTACGAACCGACCCGCTGGGATTTCCGGAAGTCAATCGTTATTCCCGGGGGGCTTGCAGGCGGATTGATGGGGCTGTACATTGTTTCTGGTCTTGGAGCGGTGTTTGCCCTGTTCAAGCTGTTGAGAAAGCGTGTGTAAAAGTTTTGACGCAGAGACGCGGAGACGCAGAGGGTGTTTTGAGGGGCACTGCGAAGCGCGACAGCGCGCCCCCAGACAAACTGGTTGGTTATACGGTATAACTCGCAAGGATGCTCGCCCCTAAAAAATCTTCGTGCCCTTCGTGTGAGAAAAAACCAAGTCTTGCCAAAAACCAAAGAGCGTTGAAAGTTCAACTGATCTTTTTAGGGTGAATGGTTTTTCAAATTCCTTTGGCGTTGGATGTTCTGCGTTCAACGTTCAAAACGGCAGACGTAAATATCGTCTGCTGGGTGCAGGGTGGCGTGCCAGCCGGCTGCCGGATCAAGGTTCGCCGAAACGGGCGATCCATTGGCGTATGGCGTTGAGGGTTTTCGGCCACGCCTGCGCGTCGGTGCGCAGTTCCAAGAAGCGGTCGAAGAGCGCGAGCCACGCCGACCAGAAGGTCTCGATCATGAGCATGCGCTCTTCAAAGCGGCCGTCCGCATCAGTCTGTTCGCCCTTGGGCAGTTTGAGCGAGCGGAAGGCAAAGTCGGCGTCGATGGTCGCACTAAAGACGTCGTCGCTGTGGGCGATCACGACCTTCGCGCGCTTGAGTTTCTTGCCGCAGAGCAGGGCCGTGCCGGCCTCGCGGCTGTTGAGCGGCGAGCCTTTGCGCAGGACCGCTTCGTGTGCGCCCTGGCCTTCGCGAAAGAAGGTGAGCGGGCCTTCGAGCATCACGCCGAACTCGCGGCCGTCAGGTAGATGACAGACGCCGCCTTCCTTCTCCCAAGTGAACCAGAGCCAAGTGAAGAAGTCCATGCCCAGCGTGGGCTCGTTGGGGGGATCGAGGGTGGTGTCGGGTGAAAAAGTGACCGGATCGAGATCGTTGGCATTGATCTGTTTGCGGCGCATGGCGGCGGTCTCGGGCGTGAGCAGGATCGGCAGCGTGCCGGCGGTTTCCTTGAAGGCGGGGGCGAGGGTATCGATCTGCTTGTCGGACATCGCGCTGGCCACGAGCAGGTCGTTGCGGAAGTCGACCACCACGGGGATGCTGGCCAAGGTCGGCGGCATCTTGGGCAAGAGTGAGTCGGTGACGCGCTGCTTGACTTCGGCGCGTACCGCGCGCGGCAAGAATTCGACTTCTCGCGCACGACATTCGAGATCCTCTTCCATCTGCACATACGCGCGCAGCAGGGCGGGTGGCACCTTCTTCTCGGCGCGTAGCCATTGCGCGTGAAGGTAGGGGCCGATCACACAAGTTTCATCCGCAATCGCGCGGTCGAAAAGATGTCGCCCGGTCACCCAGCCGTGGATGGGGTCGCGGCTGAGCGAGTCAATCGGCGGCGCAACATGCCGTGCAAAAGCGTCGACCAAACTGGAGTCGTATTGTTGTTGAAGATAAAAGAGCCGGAAACTCACACTGCCGCTGCCGAATGCCATAGGTGCCTCGTTGAAAATGGATGGGAAACCGGGGCAACCATTCCCCGGCTACAGATGGCTTTGAATGTAACACTCAGACCGCGGGTTGTCGAGCCCGCTGGACAAAACACTTGATTTGTGATTTGTGATTTTAGATTTAGGATTGGCGCCTCTGACGACTGTCACTAACCGATTACCGTCTGTTACAGTCGCGTCTTGTCAGGCACACGCGGAATACGTATACTTTGTACCGGTTTTTGTTTCGGGTGTTGGTCAGATAGATAACACGTGAAATGGAGAAAGTCAGATGCGTGCGTACACCGAGATTTTGAAGGGTTTGGTTGTTGCGCTGTCCGTGACGGCGTGGTCGGTGAGTGCGGCCGATTATACTTGGACCGGCACAACCAGTGCGTCGTGGAATACGACGGATGCGAACTGGTCCGGCGCGGGTACGGTGTGGACCAATGATGCCGCTAACAACGCGACCTTCGGCGCTGAAGGGCCGAGAGCGATTACGGCCGACCCGGTGACGCTCAACAATCTCGCTTTCACGACGGATGGGTATGCGATCGGCGGCGGTCCGTTGCTGATGCACGGTGGCGCTTCGGTCGATGCGGGCATGATCGCCACGCTGACCGCGCCGGTCACGAATGTCGGTGTCTGGGCCAAGACCGGCGGTGGAAAGGTCGTTCTGAACCCGCAGGGCGCGGTCTCGAATGTCTTCTACTCGTTCAAGACTGCGGGCGGCACGCTGGAGGTCGCGGGCGGTACGAACCTTGTGACAGAGGCAGGCAGCAGCCCGGAGAACGGTCCGGCTTTTTGGGTGAGCGGCGGCACGCTGGTCGTGGGCGGCGGCCTTTTGAAAACCACGGCGGGCCCCTTCGCCCGGGTCAGCGAATACGGCACGCTTTTGGTGACCAACGGGGTCTGCGACCTCTCCAGTAATCAGGAGCTTTTGAATGCCTTTAATTCGCCGGGATTCACGACGGTGGGGGGCAACGGCATGCTGATCCTAGACCGGATGCGCATTGTCAAGAATCAGGAGGGGGCGAGCTTCTCGGGCGTCAACATCAACACGGGCGGCACGATCCGGCTCAACGAGTTTTGGTTTGAGACAAACCATTCGGCGGACCGAGAAGCCACCATGAACCTCAACGGCGGCACGATTCGGGCGCGGGACACGACCAAAACGCGGGACATGCTGGGCACCTACCATCCGAACTGGACGAACATTTTCGTCAATGTGCTGTCGGGCGGTGCGGTGTTCGACACCCCGAACTGCAACATCACGGTGATCGCCAAATTGCGGGGTTCACCGGATGACGGCGGACTGACGAAGCAAGGAAGCGGCACGCTGTATCTGCGGGGGACCAACACCTTTAACGGCGCTACTGTTTTAAAAGGCGGGCGGTTGAATGTTGTCGCGGATCACAATCTG
>Ga0116147_1001656_pt1 | contig 24054 bp, 18 predicted proteins | sample AD_JPNHG3_MetaG_FD_89749 | JGI IMG/M metagenome (GOLD analysis project Ga0116147, IMG submission 89749) | Active sludge microbial communities of municipal wastewater-treating anaerobic digesters from Japan - AD_JPNHG3_MetaG | ecosystem: Engineered > Bioreactor > Anaerobic > Digestate | place...
ACGGCTTGTGCCCGCGGACTTGTAACCGGGCGCCGACCCCGAGCGCAGCGAGGGGGCACGCCCAAAAGAAAATTATAATTATTCTTATCCTAAGTCAAAAAAAATAATAATAGTGAGGCTCATTTTATTTGAAAATGCTTATTTACTGTGAGAAAATTAATGGCAAAACAGAAACAAATTGACAAAATTTCTCTATTTTTGCCTTTTAAAAATAAGAATAGGTGGAAGTAAAAAATTACGCTTTAAGTATAGCTAAAGAACTGAATTTAAAGGAAATTCAAGTTAAAAATACGTTAGATTTATTGAATAGCGGAGCAACGATTCCGTTTATCTCTCGCTATAGAAAAGAGGCAACCGAGAGTTTAAATGAGGTTGAGATATCATCAATTAAAGTATTGTATAATAGATGGTTAGAGTTGGATAAGCGGCGAGTGGCAATCATTGATTTAATCACGGAACAGGGGAAAATGACAACCGAATTGCAAGCACAACTCGAAAATGCTTCCACCTTAGCGGAATTAGAAGATATTTATCTCCCCTATCGTCCGAAAAGAAAAACTCGGGCTTCGGTTGCCATTGAGAAAGGATTAGAGCCTCTGGCTACACTTATTTTTCAGCAGAAAAACGTTAATATTGAGGAGATTGCGAAAAAATATCTTAATTCGGAAAAGGAACTTAATACGATAGAAGATGTTTTGGCTGGAGCAAGAGATATTATTGCCGAACAAATTACTGAAAATGTTAGAATTAGAGGTCGAATAAGGAGACTTTTCAAAAATGAGGCGACCATAACGTCAAAAGTTATAAAGGAGAAAGAAAAAGAGGGGGAAAAGTATAGTATTTATTTCGATTCGTCGGAACGGCTCTTAAAAGCTCCGTCACATCGGTTATTAGCTCTATTTCGGGGGGAAGATGAAGGTTTTTTGCGTCTCACTATTGAGCCTGACGAAGAAAAAGCGCTTGAAATAATAAAAAAAGAGACGGTGAAGAGTAATAATTCTTGTGGTGAACAGGTGCGTTTAGCGGCTCAAGATGCGTACAAACGGTTGCTAAAGAGGCAAATGGAGACGGAAATACGACAATTTTTCAAAGAGAGAGCCGACAAAGAAGCGATAAAAGTTTTTGCTACGAACTTACGACAACTATTGATGGCACCGCCGTTAGGTCAAAAACGCGTTTTGGCTATTGACCCGGGATTTAGAACCGGTTGTAAAGTGGTAATATTAAACGAACAGGGGAAACTTTTGTACAATGAGACGCTCTACATTCATCCGCCGCATGCGGAATATAAAGTCTCATCAGATAAATTGAAGAGATTGGTTTTACAATACAAAATTGATGCGATAGCTATTGGGAATGGCACTGCGGGGCGAGAAACGGAAGATTTTATTAAACGGATTCCGTTTGAAAGGGACGTTATGGCTATTGTTGTGAATGAAAGCGGTGCGTCCGTTTATTCTGCGTCCGAAGTTGCTCGTGAAGAGTTTCCCGACTATGATGTAACTGTTCGCGGAGCTGTCTCTATTGGTCGGAGATTGATGGATCCTTTGGCGGAATTAGTTAAAATCGACCCGAAATCTATCGGTGTTGGGCAGTATCAACATGATGTTAATCAAACATTTTTACAAGAAAGTCTAAACGAAACGGTTGAAAGTTGCGTCAATGCTGTCGGTGTTGAAGTGAATACGGCGAGTAAAGAGTTGTTATCTTACGTTTCAGGAATTGGAAAAACTTTAGCCGGGAAGATTGTAGCATATAGAGATGAGCACGGGGCATTTAGAAATCGCGAAACTCTTCGTCAAATTCCACAGTTCGGCGAAAAGACGTTTGAACAAGCAGCAGGTTTTTTACGAATACATGGAGCGGAGAATCCTTTGGATGCCAGCGCCGTGCATCCGGAAAGCTATTATATTGTGGATAAAATATTAGCAAAAACAAATTGTTCCCTGCAAGAACTGATAAATAATAAATTGATACAGGAGAAAATAGACCTGAATGAATTTGTTTCCGAAAAGATTGGGCTTCCGACTTTAAAGGATATAATGGAAGAGTTAAAAAAGCCGGGAAGAGACCCAAGGGAAAAATTCGACCTATTTGAATTTGACAAAAATATTACCTCTATAAACGATTTAACTGTAGGCATGACGCTAAATGGTGTTGTAACCAATATTACAAACTTCGGATGTTTTGTTGACATCGGCGTTCATCAAGACGGTTTAGTACATATTAGTCAGATGGCAAATTACTACGTTGCTAACCCGAACGATGTCGTTAAATTAAATCAAAAAGTTTTAGTTAAAGTTATTGGGCTTGAAATCGAACGCAAGCGTATCAATCTTTCGATGAAAGAGGCTCAAAAATAATTATTGTTAAAAATGCGTCAGTGGCTCTACCCTATTGTTATTGCACTTTGTTTTATGCCGTTTATTTCGCCGGCGATAGCACTATTAATCGGCTTGATATTTTCCTTTATCGGCATTAAGCACCCCACTCTACATAAATACACATCCAAAACGCTGCAAGTTTCTATTGTTCTAATGGGATTTGGCATGAGTCTAAGCGATGTAATTGCATCGTCTAAAACAGGCTTTATAGAAACTATTATTTCCGTAACAGTTGTCATGTTTTTGGGTATTGTCCTTGGGAAGCTCTTGAAAGTGGAGAAAAACACCTCCTTGCTCATTGCTTCCGGCACCGCCATTTGCGGAGGGAGTGCCATTGCGGCGGTTGCCCCTATTATCAACAGTAAAAGTTATCAAACATCATTTGCACTGATTGTAGTTTTTGTTCTTAATGCAGTAGCACTTTTCATTTTCCCGGTTATTGGTCGTCAATTGGGATTAAGTCAAGAGGCATTCGGCAATTGGGCGGCTATAGCCATTCACGACACCAGCTCAGTGGTGGGTGCGGGCGCTATTTACGGTGAAAAAGCCTTGCAAGTTGCCACAACGGTAAAGTTGATTCGTGCCTTGTGGATTATACCGTTAGCGTTGATTATTGCTTTTGTAAACAAATCGGAGGATAAAAAGTCAATTAAATTCCCTTGGTTTATCCTATTTTTTGTTTTAGCTATTATTTTTGCCAACTTATTTCCCTCTTTACAAAGCAGTTACGACCATTTCAGTTGGCTTGGTAGACGTGGTATGGTGGTAGCGTTATTCCTCATCGGCTCCAACATAACCGTTAGCGAAATCAAAAAGTCGGGACCGCGAAGTTTTATTCTCGGCATTACGCTGTGGATAATAATTTCCGTTGGTTCGCTCTTTTTCCTGACGTTGTAATTTTTTTTGTAAAAACAACATAATAATTTCACTAAAACTTATATTTTTTATTAAATTTGCACTTAAATCTTTAGCGGCACTATAACAATGAAAATTTTAAAATAGATATGTGCAAAAGAGACAAGGGAACGGATAATAAGAATCTGAAATTAAAAGTCCAACTAATTATTGCAATTTCATCGGTTTTAATTTTTGCAGGAAAATTAGTTGCCTACTTTTTAACTAATTCTGTGGGTGTATTAACGGATGCTCTTGAAAGTACGGTAAACGTTATAACAGGTTTTATAACTTTGTATGCTATCTATATTTCCTTAAAACCAAAAGATGAGAATCATCCGTTTGGACACGGCAAAGTGGAGTTTTTATCGGCATCAATAGAAGGGATTTTAATCATCATTGCCGGCTTAGTAATCATTTTTGAAGCTATCAAACGACTTTTTATTCCTGTGCAAATTCATCAATTAGATATAGGAATTTTCATTGTTGCCATTGCCGGACTTTTGAATTATTTAATCGGTTGGTATAGCATAAGAATTGGTAAAAAAAACAATTCAATTGCCTTAATTTCAGGCGGTAAACACTTGCATTCCGACACCTATTCATCTATTGGTTTAGTGTTAGGTTTAATATTACTTTACTACACAAAATTAGCTTGGCTTGACAGCATAATTGCTATGACTTTCGGAACTATAATTTTGATAACCGGTTTAAATATTCTCAAGAAAACCACATCAAATTTGATGGATAAAGCTGATTTTGAATTGATTGAGCAGTTTGGAAGATTAATTGAGCAGAACAAACCTGATATATGGATTGATGTACACAATTTTAAACTTATTAAATATGGAGATCTTTATCATATAGATTGTGATTTAGTTTTGCCTTGGAATTTATATTTATCGGAGGCTCATGCGGAAGGAGAAAAGTTAAAGGATTTATTAGTTTCGAACTTCCAAGAAAATATTGTTTTAAATCTTCACAAAGATGAATGTTTTAAAAAATATTGTAAGCATTGTAAGATAAATGATTGTAAGGAAAGAACTACTGATTTTGTAGCTCCATTGAGCTTTGACTTAAAAAGATTTACAAGTGAAGAAATTGAAGAAAAGGGATAAAGTTTTTTCCTTCACCGAAAGCAGAACCATTTAAGTTATGGTTGGCTGAAATAGCAAAGCAACGGATAGACCAACTACAAGACTCTGAACTTTCAATAGAACAGGCAAAAAGGTTGTAAGTCCCTTAAATGCAAAAAGCAATTTGTCTATTGAGGAGAATAGAGAAAAGAACGATGAAAAGAAATAAAATATTTGGGATACAATCAAACGCCTTTTTTACTGGGTTAACAAGTTTTTTCACCGATACATCTACTAAAATGGTATATAGCGTTATGCCTCTATTTTTGCTATCAATAGGAGTTTCTAAAACCACTACAAAAAATGAAGCAGGGAAAACGTTTGGATTTCAAAAAGCAATGATTTCAGATATCGTTAGTAAAGATTTGAAAGGTACAGGATTTGGGATTTATCATGCCGTACTTGGAATCACTTTGCTACCAGCGAGTTTAATTGCAGGATTACTATACGATAATGTTAATTCAACCGCACCCTTTTATTTTGGGTCTGCAATGGCATTAGCTGCTGCTATTTTAATGATAATATTTACTATTGTAGATAAAAGAAAACAAAAAGTAAATTTAATTTGCACTTAAATCAATAATTATGAGATTATTACTTTCTATTATTTGCTTATTATTTTTTGTACAATGTACACAACAACAGTCCGTAAATCAAGAACAAAATAAAACGATTCGAGTTGCTGTTTTTGACGGACATGGTGGGGCGCAAACCTGTATTTGGGAAGCAGTAGCAGCCTTACAATTGGATTCGGAGATGAGCGTTCGCACCATTACAACTGCCGATATTGCTAACCATGTTCTCGATTCGCTTGATGCTATTATTATACCCGGTGGCGGCGGAAGTCGTCAGTTTTTAAACCTGAATGCATTAAATCAGCAAAGAATTAAAGATTTTGTGGCATCCGGAGGTGGAATTGTGGGAATTTGTGCGGGAGCATATCTTCTTTCAAACACACCGGATTATACCTGTATGCAATTAAACGGAGCTCAGGCAATAGATATTGAACACGATAATCGTGGACACGGGATATCAAAATTTACATTGACAAATGAAGGGAAGAAGGTATTTCCCGAACTTTCAAACCGTGATATTTTATATGTTATGTATTACGAAGGTCCCGTTTTTATAAAGAACGAAAACGATACTATTTTGTACGAAACGTTGGCTATTATGGAAAGTGACGTTCACGAGGAAGGAAATGCACCAAAAAATATGACAAATAACAAGCCGTTTTTTCTTACCAATTCCTATGGAAAAGGTAGAGTTTTCAGTTCTATCGCCCACCCCGAAGCAACGCCGGGAATGATGTGGCTGATCCCGCGCATGGTACGTTGGACATTAAATTTACCGCTCAAAGAGTATAAGTCGGAAGTCGTAAATCCTGATATTTTCAACCGCGAAATCCTGATGAGTGTCAGCGACTTAAAACAAGAATCTGCCTATTATCAAACATTATTGTACGGTACGGCAGAAGAGAAAATAGTAGCAATGGATTGGTTGCAATCCAAGCATTCGTGGAGTGCAAAAAGATGGGTACAGGGCTTATTATTTGACGCTGACCCCACGGTTCGTATTCGTGCCGCTAAATATATAGCCGACACGCATTATTTACACTATCTTCCGGATTTGCGAGCCGCTTATAATTCAGAAAAAGAAACGCAAACAAAAGAGCAATTAAAAGAACAATTGGATAAGCTGGAAAATTTAGGAAAATAGCTTTTAAAAGAAGATATTTGTAAGAAAAATAGTACATTTGCAATTATAAAAAGAAGATAATAAAGATAAATAGAACACACTGCGAAATAAAGACGATGAAGATTAGTGACAAAGATATGGAAGAAAAAAATAAAATGCTGATTTATCAGTCCGATGATGGTAATATCAAAGTAGATGTACTATTTACCGATGAAACGGTGTGGCTTACGCAAGAGCAGATATGTATTTTGTTCGGTAAGGCAAAATCAACTATTAGTGAGCATATTGCCAATGTTTTTGAGGAAGGAGAATTACAAGAAGAACTGGTTGTTCGGAAATTCCGAACAACCACTCAACACGGAGCAATAGCAGGGAAAACACAAAGTCACTATGTAAATTTCTACAATCTTGATGTCATAATTTCGGTAGGTTATCGTGTGAAGTCACTACAAGGTACACAATTTCGCATTTGGGCAACACAACGACTTCGCGACTATATTATCAAGGGTTTTGCTTTGAATGACGAACGTTTCAAGTCAGGATCTTCAATGAACTATTTCAAAGAACTTCTTGAGAGAATCCGCGAAATACGATTATCTGAACGTGTTTTTTATCAACAAATTAAAGATATTTATGCTACTAGTATTGACTATAATCCGTCAGACGAGACAACCGTAACTTTTTACAAAGAAGTACAGAATAAACTTCTTTGGGCTGTAAGTGGGAAAACTGCTGCCGAATTGATTTATTTCCGTGCCAATGCTTCGCTTCCGCAAATGGGATTGACTTCAACAGCTATTCCTAATAAAGTTAGAAAAAAAGATATTGAAATAGGGAAAAATTATCTAAACGAAGATGAAATTCGCTTATTAAAGCTCATTGTGGAACAGTTTCTAGCATTTGCTGAAATTCAGGCTATGCAACATATTCCCATGTATATGAAAGATTGGGTAGAACGCTTAAAACAAGTGCTTTCGATGAATCGTCAAAATATCTTAGAGCATGCGGGAGCCATCTCTCATGATTTGGCACTACAAAAGGCGAATAATGAGTATCAGAAATATAAAATAACACAAAAGCAAATAGAACGTTTTGAAAGTATCAAGGAATTAGAACAAGATATTAAAAAACTAAAGAAGAAATAGCAAAGGTTTTAGAAAGCAGAATATTGTAAGAAAAATAGTACATTTGCAATTATAAAAAGAAGATAATAGAGCTTTGAAGTGAGAGATAAAACAATACCAATTAAATAATAAAAAATGTTATTAATATTCGATATTGGCAACACAAATGTTAAAGTTGCCCTTTTTGAATCAGACAAGTTGCTGCAGCAGTGGCGCATCACTACCGACAAAAATCGTACCGGCGACGAATATTTTGCAATTATTAATGTGCTATTTAAAGATTACAACTTGGATATTAAACAGATAAGCAACGTTGTAGTAAGTTCGGTAGTACCTCAACTTATAGGAGCTTTTGTGATTGTAACACAGCGTTTTTTAAACAAAGAACCGCTTATAATTTGTCCTGATATTTACCACAAACTGCCGGTTACCATCCCTCCTACTGCCGTGCACGAAATTGGAACGGATTTACTTTGTGATGCAGTAGAAGCGTGGGAAACGTATCATCAACCTTGTATTGTGGTAGATTTTGGAACAGCCCTCTCATTTGTAGCTGTCGGTAATAAGGGCAATATTTTAGGTGTAGCCATAGCCCCCGGCATTGGTACAGCAATTAAATCGCTGTTTAGTAATACTGCCCAATTGCCGTCAGTACCCTTAGAAATTCCAACTTCGAGTTTAGGTATCAATACTACAATGAGTATTCAAAGCGGTATCATGTTTGGCTATAAAGGATTAGTTGAAAGTGTCATCAATCAGACGAAAGCGGATATGCAAAAGCAGGAAAATATCAATCCTGAAAGTGTTATTACCATTGCAACAGGTGGTCTTAGCAATGTACTAATGCCTATAACAAAGATATTTGATAAGTTTGATAAAACACTCACTCTCAACGGTTTACATACTATAGCAAAATATGCGTTAAAGTAGAGGGGAAAAAGAGCGACTTTAGAAGCTCCTTCCCTGTAATGCAATATCCCTTAAATAATATTTACTTCGGGCTCAAGTATTACATTATACTTATTTTTGACGACTTCTTGAATCTGCTGTGCAAAGTTTGCAATCTCAGCTCCCGTGGCATTTCCTTCATTTACAATGACTAACGGCTGTTTGTCGTAAACCTTTACATCGCCTTGTCGCCATGCTTTACAACCACAACTATCAATGAGTTGCGCTGCCGATAATTTTATTTTTTTATCCTCCGTAGGAATGTATGACAAGTTTGGATAGTTTAAAGACAATTCTTCCGCCTTTTTGGGAGAGATAATCGGATTTTTGAAGAAACTACCTGCACTACCAATCTTTTGAATATCAGGCAGTTTACTATTTCTAATATCTAAAACTGCCTTAGCTACTGCGGATAACGAAATTGTTGAAGAATCATTTTGTAAATAATCGTGTAATGCCTTGTAAGTTAGCGTATAATACTCTTTTTTTGATAGTTTAAAAATAACCGAAGTAATAATAACGCTGTTTTTAAATTTATTCTTAAAAACAGAATCGCGGTATCCAAATTTACAATCGTGAGAAGAGAAAATAAACTTTTTTTTATTAGCAATAAAAACACCTTCCACTTTCTCAATCACATCTTTGACTTCGACTCCGTACGCTCCGATATTTTGGACGGATGCACTGCCGACCCAACCGGGTATGCCTATTAAATTTTCTACTCCAAAATATTGATTACTAATACAATAATTCACAAAATCTTCCCATGTTTCACCGGCTTCAACTTTCAACCAAACATGCTCTTCGGTTTCTTTTATTTTTTTAATACCTTTGGTCGCAATACGTATAATAGTCCCTTCAAAATCGTCGGTAAAAAGCATGTTACTCCCCTCTCCTATTATCAAAAATTTTCCCTTAAATAGCTTTTCATCAAACAGATAGTCTACATTATCTAAAGTATCAATTTCAACAAAACGTTTAACAATTCCGTTGACACGAAATGTATTTAATGTTTTAAGTGGGTAATTATAAATATTTTTCACTTAAAGATAGATTTATTCTCCGAAGATTTCACGTAATTTAGACTCTAAGGCTGCGCCGCGTAGATTTTTACCGATAATTCGTCCTTCTTTGTCCAATAAGAAAGTACTTGGAATTGACGAGACTCCATATAGTTTTGCTCCTGCTGATGACCAATATTTTAAGTCGCTAACATGGCTTTCCCAAGACAAATTATCGCTTTTAATAGCATTAACCCAACTTGTTTTATCTCTATCAAGCGATACGCTATAAACATCAAATCCTTTGGAGCGGTATTTTTCATATAATTTAACAACATTAGGGTTTTCCATACGGCACGGGCGGCACCACGAAGCCCAAAAATCTATCAGCACAACTTTTCCCCTTAAATCGGAAAGTTTCATTAATTTCCCGTCCGGATTTTCATACTCCATATCGGGAGCAACACTTCCAAGAGCCAGCGGTCCTTTTTCCGCTTCCAATTCCTTAACTTTTTGTATAACTAAGGGATTAGAGGGATAATTTTTTGCTAAAGTATTTATAATATCTTGATAAAAAACGGCATTCTGCTCTTTTCCTACATAAGTGTCTATAAACATAAGAATTGCCAAATCTCCTTTATTGTCTTGTAACAGTTTAACCATTTTATCATTTCTCTGTTTATCACCTGCATTGTACATTTCTTGGTATTGCTTAACAATAGCAGAGACTTGTTTTTGCGCGTCGCTGATTAAATCCTTGGCAAGTAAATTAGAGGTGGTTGCCTCTTCAATGTATTTATCACTATTTGCCTTCATATTTTCAGATTGTGCAAGTAAAGCGATAATTCGATTACAAAAATTGTTTTTATTCTTCTTATTGTTAAAATCTTTATCACTAGCATTCGCTTGATAATAACTAATGATTTTTTTAGCTTCAATGAGAATTGTTTTAAAATCACTTTCGGCACGTTGATGGCGAGTGGAAAGTAAGGAAAGGTAGTCATTCAATTTTTTATCAAAATTTACATTTTTCCCTTTAGAATCATCTGAGAAGTCGTAATAATCTTGAACATTAGATAAATAATTTGCAAAAGGCGTATAATTTTCGTCTAATGCATTCAATATCTCCATAGCTGATTTTATAAAGGCATCAGCGAATTTTGTTTGAATTTCACCTTTATCACTATATTTATTTATCGTTTCCTGCAATTCGTTGCTATTTGAGTATAATTTTTGAATATAGTTATCGACATCTTGATTGGTTTGGTGATAGAGATTAAATTTTTGTCCAAAATCGCTAAAATAAAGTTGATTCGGGTCATTTTGCAATGCTTTATTCACACTATCCAGATAAGCCTGTTTTTCAAAAATGAGGTCGGTCAATTTTTTAACAAATATTAAGGAAGGTGACCCTTTAACGGAGAGAATTTGTTGAAGATTGTTAGCGTCTAATTCTAATTCAATTTTATCATTAGGACTAAGAGGGAGAAGAACAGCGTTTTGTTTATCAAAAGCTAAACGATAGATATCGGGTTGTGGAATGAGTGCCTGTAAATTAAAAGTTCCGTCTGCTTGCAGTGGCTTACTAACATATTTTGTTGCATTTCTTCCGTATGCCAATTGTAATTCAACATTATCAAACTCCTTATTATTCAATAATTTCCCGTTTATTGAAAGGTTATTCTGTCCTGATAATAGGGTTATTGCAAGAAAGAAAACAGTAAAAGATAGAAATAATGGTTTAAAATTTTTCATAAATAAATTATTTTTATTCTGTAAAGACATATTGTATAATATTGGCTCCCATTTGCAGGGCTTTTGTTCTAATTTCTAATGGGTCTTTGTGTACTTCTTCATCTTCCCATCCGTCTCCGAGGTCGCACTCATACGTATAAAAGCAGACCAATCGTCCTTCCCAAATTAATCCAAACCCTTGTGGCGGTTTATCGTCGTGTTCGTGAATTTTGGGTAAGCCGTTGGGAAATTTGTAAAATTGGTGATAAATAGGATGATTAAATGGTAATTCAATAAAATCCAATTCCGGGAAAACCTTTTTCATTTGAGGACGAATAAATTTATCCAGCCCATAATTATCATCTATATGTAGAAACCCGCCTGACATCAGGTAGATACGTAAATTCTTCGCTTCTTCATCGGAGAAAATTACATTTCCATGACCTGTCATGTGAACAAACGGATAGTGAAAAATATCTGCACTTCCAACTTCTACTGTTGCGGGTTGCGGATTTAGTGTAGTTTGTAAGTTTTTATTACAAAACGTAATTAAATTCGGTAATGAGGTTGGATTTGCATACCAATCGCCGCCGCCTCTATATTTCAAAAGGGCAATTTCTTGTGCAAAAGTTGTAACAGATGATGAAATTATCCACAGAAAACTAATGATAATAAGCGAAAATATTCTATTCATTACTTTCATTTTAGTAACCTCCTCCCCATTTTCTTAAAAACCATTCACTGCCCATTAGGAGAATTAGAACAACAAAATAGAGCCATGAGTTCAATAAATGGTTGTAAATTTTATGATAACTCACAATAGAAGTAATTTCATCATTTTTCTTGATATCCTCTACTAATTGGTCCATATTATTCGGAGTATAAAATTCGCCACCCGATTTTTGTGCTATATTTTGCAATAACTCGTGGTCTGCCACTAAATTTTGAATTTCAAGTTCAACTTCTTTAACAACAAAAGTCCCGGTTTTAAGATAATTTTTTGCTCCTATATTTGTGGATGCTTCCCAATGATATTCCCCGCTCGGTAGATTTGACATTCTCAAGCTATAATTATGATTTTCTTCTTTTGAAAATAAGGATTTGTATTGTTTCCCGTCTTCGCTCGAAATAGTCATTAAAACATCAGGTTCTGAAATAAGTTCATAACTTTCATTGTAGAGTTCGGCGGAAAATCTTACATCCTCCGTTTCATTAAAAAGATTTTTGGTATGGACTCTAAAAAAACTTCTATCCGCTTTAACGGAGAGGAAAAGTGCCATTTTATTAATGAGTTCATTGAACTGTTCATGATTATTTTTAGCTATGAAATTATGTATTTTCCATTGCCAGATGCCGTCACCGGTTATTACTCCTATTTTTCTTCCTGCAACTTGATTAAAGAATATTAAGGGATAATCGGTAGAGACCGTATTAATTTTTTGATACATCAATACATTTGAAGAAACAGTCAATTTATAATCTCCAAAAAAGGTGTACAGCGGTGGAAAAGTAGAAATAATTTGTTTTATATCTTCGGAGAGTGTAAACAAAGAAAAGTTATTATTTAACAACGGAAAAGCGTCATTAAAAAGAGTTTTATTTTGAGAGATTAATACGCCTGAGTTTAATTTATTAAAGGCGGTTAAATTAGTTTGTTTTCCTAAAATGTACAGACATGAAATTCCTTTATTTTGAATATCAGAGAGAAGCGAGGAGATGTTGTTTTGTAAAGAGGGAAGTTGATGTAAAATAATTAACGAATAATCTTCCGGGTTCATTCTAAAATTCTGAGCTGCAACGGCTTCCACTTCGTATTTATCGGATAGTTCTAACGCTTGTTTAATAGCGGCGATATCGGGGTGCGGGGAATTATAAATAATTGCTATTTTCTCTTTGGAATCAATCACTTCAACAAAAAAGGTTGCATGATTATTTTTGTATGTCATCTCGTTTTCCAACTCAATGAGATTAACATGATAACGATAGATTCCTTTTTCGCCTGCTTGCAGGTTAAAACGCACCGTCTCAAAATAATTATCGCCTGTTATCATCAACTCTTTTTTAAAAACTTCATTACCTTCTTTGTCTTCAACGGTAAGGAGAGATTTCTTACCGGCTAATTTTGTAGCCATAACATTTACTTCGACAGGGAAAAAATTTCCTTGAAAAGTTTGTTTATTGTGTTGAATTGATGAGATAAGTTGATCTGTTTCAAGCTCCGTGTTCCCTAGTCCGACCGTATAGATTGGGCAGTTTAGCGGTTCTATTTTATAAAAAGGATTGGCGCCAACATTAAAAATAGCGTCGGTTAGCAGAATCACCGCACCCAAATTTTGATTAGTATAATTTTGAGCAACATTATCAAATACTTCCGAAATATTTGTTTGTTTATCGGTATAGTCAAGTGAAATTGGTTGGTCTGCCTGCAAAAAACGCACTTTTTCTCCTATTAAGCATGGGCGTACATTATAGTTATTTCCAAATGAATGAATTAGTTGATTTAGATTAGGAGTTAACTTATTGATATAAAAAGAGGAATCATTTCCCAATTTCAAAGATTCGGAATTGTCAACAGCCACAATAATTATCGGTTTTTCTTTTTGTTTCGTCAAAAATTTCAGCATTGGAGCTAATAGTAGGAAGGCTATCAAGGTAATAACGGTACCACGTAGCGAAGCCATTATAATTCGCATTGTTTTACCGTATATTATATTTTTATTCTTATAATAAAGTAAAAATGCGTACCCTACGCCAAGTAAAAGACAAAGAAGAAAAAAACACCAAGAATATTCTATAATAAGCGACATCGTCCAGAGCTTTGTTTTAGAAAGAAAATAAAAAGTTTATAACGTTAATAATAAAAAATAATTATAAATATTAATGTAAATCAGCATTGAGGATATCGGCAATATGAATAACTTCAAGACCTATTCCATGAGCTTGTACGTAAGCGTCGATATGTTGTAAGCACTCGATATCGGTTGACGTAACAAACTGGGCTCCCATGCTATAAATTTTATGTACAATATTTTTGACCATTTCTTGCTCCACTTCCGGATTTGCAATAGCAAAAACATTATTGGCTCCGCAACAGTCATTCATAGAGGGGTCTAACAATAAATCAAGTCCTTTAGTATTTTGGAGTAATATTTCGGGAGCATTAGACGGTTGATAGATATTACGAGCTGTACAAGATTTGAAATAAAAAACACGATGATTAAAAGTATTATTCAGTTTTTCTATACCCTTAGTATAAACGATATAGTGACAGAGTTCGAAAATGCTTTCGGTAAATTTTTTAATTTCGGCAGGTATTTCAATATTCTCGAACAGTTTTGCATACTGCTTTTTGATATATCCCACGCAAGCTGTTCCAGGGGTTATAATCGGATATTTAAGGTCAAATTCTCTTATCATTTTACGTCCCAGTTCTCGAGCTGTTTCGATATCACCTTCATAATAAAATTTTCGCCCACAACATGTTTGTTCCGGATTATAAATCACGGGTTCCCCTAATTTTTCCAGTACGTTTATCACACTCCATGCAGTGGAGGGTGTAAACATATCCATTTCACAAGGAATAAAGAGATTAACCATATTTATACAATTTTCTTAAAAAAGTTAAGTTTTTTATTTTTCATATTTTTCTTTCACATAAACATCGATGGCTTTAGCTGCTTTTTTACCTGCTCCCATTGCTAAGATCACGGTTGCCGAGCCGCTAACAGCGTCACCACCGGCATAGATAGCTTCACGTGTAGTTCTTCCCGTTGCTTCGTCAATGATAATTCCATTTTTCTCATTTAACTCCACACCCTTTGTCGTATTTCCGACAAGTGGGTTAGGTTTTGTACCGATAGCCACTATAAGCATATCTATTTCGAGGGTAAATTCAGAATTAGGGATAGGAACCGGTTTTCTTCGTCCTGTGGCGTCAGGTTCGCCCAATTCCATTTTTTCACATTTAACCATTTTCACCCATCCTTTTTCATCTCCGATTATTTCAATCGGATTAACTAATAGGTTAAAGATAACACCTTCTTTTTGAGCATGTATTACTTCTTCGTGGCGGGCTGGCAGTTCGGAGGCGGAGCGGCGATATACTATTTCTACGTGTGCTCCGAGTCGAAGTGCGGTACGAGCCGCATCCATTGCCACATTTCCTCCACCGACAACAGCCACTCTTTTTCCCACATAATTAGGAGTTTGATACTCTTTTTTATAGGCTAAAAGTAGATTATTACGTGTCAAAAATTCATTTGCCGAAACAACCCCATTAAGATTCTCGCCGGGAATATTCATAAAATTGGGTAAGCCCGCCCCCGTACCGATGAACACAGCTTCAAAGCCTTCATCCGTAAGTAGTTGCTCCATTGTTAGTGTTTTACCGATAATCACGTTTTTTTCAAAATGAGCGCCTAATTTCTCAAGTTGTTCGACCTCATATTTTACCACATGTTTCGGCAATCTAAAAGAAGGAATACCGTAGACTAATACCCCGCCATATTTGTGTAACGCTTCAAATATAGTTACGTTATAGCCGAGTAACAACAACTCTTTTGCACAAGTAATACCGGCAGGACCACTACCGACAACGGCAATTTTATAGTTGTTTTTTGGCAATGTCGAATCGAATTTAATTTCATTTTCGCGTGACCAGTCGCCAACAAAACGCTCCAATTTCCCTATGGCAACCGGTTCGTGTTTTTTTCCTAATACGCACTTTCCTTCACATTGTATCTCTTGGGGGCAAACACGTCCGCAAACAGCCGGTAAAGCAGAATCACGATAAATAGTTTTAGCCGCATCTTGGAAATCCCCTGCGGCTATGTCGGCAATAAAAGATTTTATATTGATTGACACGGGACAACCTTTAATGCAGGGAGGATTTTCGCACTGTAAACAGCGTTGTGCTTCCTCTATTGCCTCTTCGGCATTATAGCCCATACAAACTTCGTCAAAATTCTTAATTCGCTGTTCTACAGGCTGTTCTCTTAATGGGACAGACCTCATTTTATCACGGCTCTCGTCTAGTTCTCCTCCGATATGGCATTGATGTCCTTCTTCTATTTCTTGTTCTTCCAGTTCTTTCTTCCCTTCGATGGTACTGTACATGGCTTGACGTTTCATAGCTTCATCAAAGTCTACAAGGCTTCCGTCAAATTCAGGACCGTCAACACAAGTAAAACGAGTTTCACCGCCAACCGTAACGCGACAAGCTCCGCACATGCCTGTTCCGTCCAACATCATAGAATTTAAGCTGACATAACACTTTATTCCTTGTTTTATGGCAATCTCGGAAACGAACTTCATCATTATCAGTGGTCCTACGGCAATAATCTCGTCGTAATTTTCCCCTTGTTCGAGTAATCGTGTCAGAACATCCGTAACTAAACCTGTTGTTTTAGATGAATTATCATCGGTCGTTATATAAAGTTTATCAGAAACCTCTTCCAGTTCATCAATAAAAAAGAGCATTGATTTAGTATGGGCGCCGATAATTACTTCAACATAAGCTCCGGCTTGGAATAACCATTTAGCTTGCGGATATATCGGAGCTATTCCCACGCCGCCGCCAATTAATAAAATACGTTTTTGTTTTATCTCTACGGGAGAATAGCTCATAAAATAAGCCGGATTTCCCAGAGGACCTACCACATCGGCGAAGGAATCTCCCTCTTTATATCTGCTCATTTCGTGAGTAGAGCGTCCCACTGCTTTCACAACTATGGTTACGGTTCCTTCTTTTGTATTTACGTCAGCTATGGTCAGAGGAATACGCTCCGACTTTTCTTTCATTTTCACTATTAAAAAATGTCCGGGTAAAGCCGATTTAGATATACGAGGAGCACGAATTTTCAGTAAATAAGTGTCGTCAGCAATTGTTTTCTTGAATAAAATTGGATACATGAATCAATTTTTCTGAAAATATCTAGTTTAAGAGAAAAAAATAACCGAATATTTTTTCTAAGTTGCAAAATTAACAAAAAAAGTCGAATTTAATACTTTACTATAAAAGTATTCTTCGACATTATTATTTCTCTTGTTAATAAAACGGAATAGTGTTTAAATAGATATGTTATTATCGGAATAAACATTCATCGGAGCAAATTGCGTGAGGCGCTTAGGTGGAAAGCCCGCAAGGGCGGAAGCCGCTGGGGACGCGGCGGCAAAAAAGCGAGCTTGTAAGCTCTTTTTGCCGTCTTGCGTCCCCACGGCTTGTGCCCGCGGACTTGGAACCGGGCGCCGACCCCGAGCGTAGCGAGGGGGCACGCCCAAAAGAAAATTACAATTATTCTTATACTCCTCTTTCTTACACATTTTTGTAATAGACAAAAAACAGAGAAATAATATATCTTACTGATTATTAAGACTTTATATAAACATTACGGAAAAATGAGAAAAACTGATAAAAGCCCACAGGCTATTTGTCGGATTATGCGGACGATTATTGGATTTCCGTTTGAGATTTTAACAAAAAAAGGTGAAAAAAAGGTAGAAAAAAAAGACAACTACATCGTTTTTTTTTGTATTTTCGTATCTTACTTTTGTCAATTGTAAACTATTAAAAAACAGCGTTTTATCTATTACAAAAACTTATAAAAAATGATAGGAGAAGAAAAAATTATTTCGGTAAATATTGAGTCGCAAATGAAAAAGGCATACATTGACTATTCAATGTCAGTGATAATGTCTCGGGCACTCCCCGATACGCGAGACGGATTTAAGCCGGTACACCGAAGAATCTTATATGCCATGTACGATATGGGCATCACTTCGTCAAAACCTCATAAAAAATCAGCAAGAATAGTCGGTGAAGTTTTAGGGAAATATCACCCTCACGGAGATACGGCAGTGTACGATTCGATGGTTCGTATGGCTCAAGATTGGTCTTTACGTTATCCTTTTGTTGACGGACAAGGGAACTTTGGTTCTATTGACGGTGATAGCCCTGCTGCGATGCGTTATACGGAAGCAAGAATGCGTAAAATTGCCGAAGAGATGCTCGAAGATATAAAGAAGGAGACTGTTGATTTCCGCACTAATTTCGATGATTCTCTTGAAGAACCTACCGTATTGCCCGGTAAAATTCCTAATCTTTTAATCAATGGCGCTTCAGGAATTGCAGTAGGAATGGCAACCAATATGGCTCCCCATAATCTCTCCGAGTGTTGTGACGGAATTACGGCTTATATTGATAATAATGATATTACGGTTGAGGAGCTAATGCAATACATAAAAGCGCCGGATTTCCCGACAGGCTGTACAATTTACGGCTACGACGGCGTGAAAGAAGCTTTTGAAACCGGACGCGGACGTGTCGTGCTTCGTGGGGACGCTACAATAGAAGAAGTAAACGGAAAAACTCAAATCATCGTTACCTCTATCCCCTACCTCGTTAATCCGTCCGACATGATAAAACGAACGGTGGAACTTGTTAAAGAAGGAAAAATTGACGGAATTAGCAATATCGAAGACCTGTCAAACCGTAGAAACGGAACGCAAATAGTCTATGAACTTAAACGCGAAGCTATCCCGAATATCGTTCTTAATAAATTGTACCAATATACTGCCCTACAAGCCTCTTTTAATATCAATAACGTTGCGTTAGTGAACGGACGCCCCATGACATTGAATTTAAAAGACCTCATCAAACAATATGTTAAACATCGCCACGATGTTGTAGTGCGTAGATCTCAATATGACTTGCGAAAAGCTCAAGAACGTGCCCATATCTTAGAAGGCTACCTGAAAGCGCTCGATTTTATAGATGAGATTATTGCCTTAATACGTGCATCGGCAACGCCCGAAGATGCTCGCATCGGCTTAATGGAAAAATGGCAATTCACTGACATTCAAGCTCGTGCAATTATTGAAATGCGACTTAGACAACTAACCGGTTTAGAACGCGAGAAATTACAAAATGAATATGACGAACTGCAAAAATTAATCGAATATCTAAACCGTGTGCTTGCCGAAGAGAGCCTTAGAATGCAGATTATTAAAGATGAACTTAACGAAGTTAAACAAAAATACGGAGACGAAAGACGCTCTCGAATAGAATTTTCAGCAACCGATTTCAAAATTGAAGATACGATTCCGGATACGGAAGTTGTTATTACAATTTCACACTTAGGATATATTAAACGCACCTCTTCATCGGAATATAAAGTGCAAAATCGAGGCGGGAAAGGCTCAAGAGGCGGCTCCTCAAGAGATGAAGACTTTATCGAACACCTTTACATCGCAACGAATCATAACTATTTACTCTTCTTTACTGAAAAAGGAAAGTGCTTCTGGCTTCGTGTCTACGAAATCCCGGAAGGTAGTAAAACCTCGAAAGGTCGTGCTATCCAAAACTTGCTGAATATTGAAAGTGACGACAAAATAAAAGCCGTCATCAATGTGCATGACCTTACCGATGACGAATATATCAATAATAATTATATCATTCTTTGCACCGAAAAAGGTATAATTAAAAAAACTTCGCTCGAAGCATACTCCCGCCCACGCGTGAACGGTATTAACGCTATTACTATTCGCGAAAATGACCACCTTCTTGAAGCAAAACTTACTAACGGGGAAAATGAAATTATGCTGGCTCTGAACTCAGGAAAAGCGGTACGTTTTAATGAGAAAAATGTACGCCCCATGGGACGAAATGCCTCAGGTGTTAAAGGGATTACCTTAGCTAATGACGACGACTTTGTAGTCGGCATGATTTGTATTGATAATCCTGACCAAACTATACTCGTTGTTTCCGAAAATGGATTTGGGAAACGCTCATTATTAGATGATTATCGAATCACGAACCGAGGCGGAAAAGGAGTGAAAACGATTAGCATTACCGAAAAAACAGGAGGTCTTATTGCTATAGAAAATGTAACCGATAATGATGATTTGATGATTATTAATCGCTCAGGATTGACCATTCGTTTGCATGTTGATACACTTCGCGTTATGGGAAGAGCTACACAAGGAGTGAAACTCATTGAATTGAATACAGATGACCAAATTGCCGCCGTAACCTGTGTCCCTAAAGAAGAACCTGATGATGACGAAGAAGATAATGTAGCCGAAAATAACGATACGACTACTGAAAATCTTGAGGAGTAATTTCTATAAACGTAAAATCTTTTAATGGTTATTCTTTTAATCTAAAATAAGTATGAAACAATTAAAAATAACTTTGATTTTATTAACTGTACTACTATCCGTAGACGCACAAAAACCCTCATTATCAAGAGCATATAATTTTTACTATGACCAAAATTATGTTAAAGCAAAAGAGATAATCGATTTATGTATTAAAGATGAAAAACTATCTTTAAAAGCTACCACTTGGTTATATAAAGCCAATATTGATTATTATTTAGCAAGTAACGAATATAGTGAAAGACAAAAGGATGATAATTACAATATCCGTTTCCCTCAAACCCCTGTAGAAGCATACGATGCTTTCAAAAAGGCTAAGGAACTTAATAAAAATGTTGTTGCAACGGGAATGCTATCTCCGGATAATGCTCTACCACAACTTTATACATTATTGTTTATAAACGGCGTTGATGAATTAATCGCACAAAAGTATGTGGAAGCCAAAGAAACATTAGAAAAAGGAATTGAAAGCTATGAAATGAATAAAATTCCTCCCTACCCTCTTAACGGCGAAATTTACTATTACTATGCTTATACACTTGAGATGCTTAAAGATAAGCAGAATGCAATAAGAAATTATGAGAAAGCCATCATAGATAGCTCACGAAATGCCAATGTCTATCTCCGCCTTATTGCTCTACATAAAGAAGTTAACAATAACGAAGCTATATATTCAACGATTGATAAAGGACGGAAATTCCTCCCCAACAATCCTGATATTGCCGTTGCCGAGGCCGATTACTATTTTTTTACTAAAGATACGGTAAAAGCTAAGGAGATTTTGTATCAACTTCCAATTGAGCATTTCGATGATATTAATACCATCATTAATGTTTCAAATCTTTTTATTTTAGATTCCAATTATACGCAAGCTGAAAAATTACTTAAAAAAGCATATCGACAAAATCAGGACAATTTTGTTGTACTCTATAATCTTGGCGTAACTTGTTATTATATTTCCGAACAGAACTTCATAAAAGCTAATCAATTACAAGTTCAAGGAAATAAAAACGCTGCAGAACCGTTAAAAGAAGTATCGGATAAGTATTTAGAAGAAGCAAAGAACTATTTTGAACAAGCATTACATATTCAACCTGATGATCTTTCTGTGCTTAATGTGCTAAAAGCAATTTACATACGTATGGATTCTCCAAAGTATGATGAGACACTTAAAAAAATTGAACAATTAGAAAACAAAAAATAATTTTTATTAAAATCAATGTAAAATGAAAAAATTTAGTTTACTAGCAGCAATCAGTCTGCTAATGATGGTAACAACTATAGCGCAACCTTGTATTTCTGACGCTTGGATGAACCTTCAAAATAAACAGATTAGTAAAGCTAAAAGAGTTATTGACGCTTGTCAAGTAGGAAATGAGAATAATGCCGACTACTGGCTTATGAAAGCGAATGTTTACCTCCAACGCTACGAAGAAGAAAAGAGTAGATTGGAAAAAAATCCAAAATATGTCATTAAAGATACAGATGCTATTTGGATTGCTAATGAGTGCTTCTACAAAGCCGTTGAAATAGATCCTAAAGTAACTCCTAAATCCGGACTTATTGACCCAATTATGGGACAAATGCTTTGTGCCGGTCCCTTTTACGACATGGGATATGAAGCATATAAAAAAGATAATTGGCAAAAGGCTTTTAAATATCTTTACGCAGCAGTAAGAGCTTTGAAATTAGATGACAAAAACCCTTCGCTACCAAGAGATTTAGGTTATATCTATTTTGATTTGTCCCAAATTGCTCGTAAATTAGAACAACCCGATACCTATAAGAAAATGCTTACCGAAGCTGTTGCCATTAAAACTCCTATTCCGGAAATCTATATCTTACTCTACGACTTGTATAAAGAAGAAAAAGATACCGTTAAATGTGCTAATGTTATTAAATCAGCAAAAAAACATGTCCCCGCCAATGGACTTATTAAAATTTACGAGTTAGAACTAGAACATTTGACAATGAGTGGAGAGCAAGAAAAATTTATTGCTCTCGCAGATAAATTAGCAGAAGAAAATCCTGAAAACATCTCTCTGCTTGCTAAATTAGCTCTTTATATGACAAATAACGATCAGTTTGAAAAAGCTGAAACTTATCTTAAACAAGGACTTGCCATTGACTCTTCTAATTTTGAACTAAATCAACAAATGGGTTATCGTTACTTTTTTGAAGCTATTAAATATCAAAATTTAATGGACCAAGCAACCAATGACAAAGATTGGAATAAGCTAAAAGAGTTAAGGGAAGCTGAAAAGAATATCCTTGAATTAGCTCATACTTGGGTAGAAAAAGCATATTTAATTAATAACGATGATAGAGGAAATAATATCATGCTTCAACAATTAAAAGTTAAACTTTTAAAAGAAATCCCTGAAGAACTCAAAGAAAAAATTGATTCATATAAGCACGATTAAACACTACTATACTCATAATGAAACAGAGTATCAATCTTATCACGCTCGGCTGTTCTAAAAACATTGTCGATTCTGAAATTATTGCTGCACAATTTGAGCAACTTGGCTACAAGGTATACCACGAAACTGAAGATGATACCGATATTATCATTATTAATACTTGCGGTTTTATTTTAGACGCAAAAGAACAATCTATCGAAACAATCTTATTCTTTCTTGAAAAGAAACAAAAAGAGAGTAAATTATTTGTCATTGGCTGTTTAGCCGAACGTTATAAAAAAGAGTTGGAGGAGACTCTGCCGGAAGTTGATGGATTTTACGGATTTTCAGAACTGTCAAATTTCTTCGATTTATTTAAAATTCCTCCTTTTAACCTTCTTCACCCCACGCACCGCCTACTCTCAACCCCCTCGCACTATGCCTACCTCAAAATCTCCGAAGGTTGCGACCGACAATGCGCCTTTTGTGCTATCCCGACTATTCGCGGAAAACATATCTCTAAGCCCAAAGAATTACTGATAACCGAAGCAAAAACACTAGTGGAGAAAGGGGTTAAAGAGATTATGCTCATTGCTCAAGACCTTACCTATTATGGAATAGATTTATATAAAAAACGAAGTTTAGCCTCGCTTCTGCAAGAATTAGCTCAAATAAAAGGCTTAGAATGGATACGTCTTCATTATGCCTACCCCGTTAATTTTCCTTACGAAATCCTTGATGTCATCAACGATTATAAAAATATTTGTCGCTATATCGATATTCCATTTCAACATATTAATGACAACATTTTAAAAACAATGCGGCGAGGACATACAGCCTCGGACACTTATCAGCTAATTGAAACACTACGTTCAAAAATCCCACATATTGCAATTAGAACGACATTAATTTCCGGTTTCCCGGGTGAAACAAAAAAAGAACACAATGAACTGCTGAAATTTATAGAAGAAGCTCGATTTGAACGACTTGGCATCTTTTCATATTCGCAAGAAGAAAATACTCCCGCCTATTCGCTTGGCGACCCTATCAATAAAAAGGAAAAAAAGAGACGTCTTGATGAACTAATGTTACTTCAACAGGAAATCTCTTACGAATTAAATCGTGAAAAAATTAATACGACACTTAAAGTAATTATTGATGATGAAAATGAAAATTTTTATCTGGGAAGAACGGAATTTGATTCTCCGGAAGTAGATAATGGCGTTTTGATTGATAAAGAGGAAAAACTTGAAATCGGGAACTTCTACAATGCCCGTATAATAGATGCCAATACTTTCGACTTAGTTGGGAAAATAGCAAAAGAGTATGTTTAAATTTATTGGAGCTCTTATTGGCGTAATCAGTGGTGGCTTTTGGGGAGCACTTTTAGGCTATATCATCGGTTCTTTTATTGATAACTTACGTAGGAAAAGATATAGAGTAACATATCACCACACAACTCCTAACGACTTTACACACAGCTTGTTAGTGTTTATTGCAGCAGTAGTGAAATCTGACAATAGATTTTTAAAATCCGAATTATACTTTGTACGAGATTTTTTAGTGAAAAATTTAGG
>Ga0116147_1001661_pt1 | contig 24004 bp, 32 predicted proteins | sample AD_JPNHG3_MetaG_FD_89749 | JGI IMG/M metagenome (GOLD analysis project Ga0116147, IMG submission 89749) | Active sludge microbial communities of municipal wastewater-treating anaerobic digesters from Japan - AD_JPNHG3_MetaG | ecosystem: Engineered > Bioreactor > Anaerobic > Digestate | place...
ACCTGTCCAAGCCATCTGCAGAAAAGATTTTCAATTTGTTGAAAGCAGGAAAACTCGGCCAGAACGTTTACAAGCGGGCAGCTTAACGAACCGTTTCAATGTGAGAAAATAGTCGAGGGGCGTACCTTAGCTCTTCGGCTATTTTTTTGTTCGAAAAGGGGGACTGAAATTCAAAACCGGACACAAACAATTCGATTCTCAAACCACATTCTTAAGGAAAGGCGAATTCATATCTGCAACGCAGAACAGCAGAATAATACACTCCAAACACTACCGGATGGAAGTGAAAGGCGAAGGAACGGTCCGAGAATTCGACCTCCGTTTCTTCGAAAACCTGCCGGGCAAGATCGTAGAGTGTTTGAAAGAAAATGAAGACACCAACGTTTATCTATACGAACTCTTCCATATCATGCAAAACGGGAACAAGAAAGTACACGGCTACATCGTCACGGACACGGCGCACAATATAATCGAAATGTACGTAGCCAGCAACTCCAAAAGCACGAACATAACGAAGGCAATTGCCAACGAGCTATTCGGCGACGATTCGAAAGACAAGTTAGAGTTCAACGGATCGTAGCTTTTAACCGTACACAACGACTTTACAATCGGTTCGAAAGGAGTGAGCCGATTGAGCTTTTCAAAGAGTTCGATAGTGGATATATCGACCCATTGCGCCGGACGCGACAAACTTCTTCTCATAAGATCTATTCAGTACGTGGCCAACAAGTACGAAATAACCCCACGCCAGATCTCGGAACGCCTTCAAGCGAAAGAGAAGGACAGGTCCGACCTTGTCGAAATCCTGAACGCCGCTTACGAAATAGCGATATGCAACAGTCTGAAATCGCTCGATCTATCCGTCGATATAAGCGTTTGCATAGACGACAGCGGCTCGATGGATATAAACGCATTTGTGCCACCAGACCTCTTAGGCACGACCGATGTACTGCTTAAAGAGATAGTTTTAATGTATCCAGACGCAAGCGTCTCCATAATGGAACCATATCCTGAAGATGAAGACGAAGAAGAAATAACATCATAGGAGGCAAGAAATGGAACTTGACAGCGAAGCGCTTCGACAATTGCTATCGGCAATAAATTCGAATAAAACAGCTTTCATACAGGAAGCCCTCAAAAACAACGACAGGGGAATGATAATCAGGCGACTGGCAAACACGATAAGCGATATAGCTTCCGAGATATCGAGCAAAGCATATTCGTCCAATAGAATAGACGGCATTTCCGACGTAGTTATAGATAACATTGACATGGTATTCCTCAACAGCGAGAAGATGCGCCTGATATCTCTCGTCGGCAATTCGGTGGTCGGCATCTTGACGATCACAAACGATAATCCTACGAACGTCAAGACCGATTACAGGCAGATGTTCACCAGCATGCTGATAGCGGACGCCACGAAAGCTATACTCATACACAACCACCCCGAGGGAATCAGCAAGCCTTCCGAGCAAGACATTAAATTCACCGAGGTCTTCAAAGAGCTGTGCAGCGTTTTCGACATAACGCTCAGAGACCATTTTGTAATATCCAAAAGCGGAGTTTACGGGATACTCAGCGGCGAAGAAGAGCTGTTTGACGAAGAAGACCTTCCGATTCTCAGAGACATAGCCAGAAGAAGACTGAAGGAGTGATCTTATGAACAGGAAAGAAGAGACACGCGTGATTTTATTGACCGCCTTCGATACTAAAATGTACAACGAAGACGGGATCTGCACGGTAGAAATACTCGTCGAAAGCACTGTCTGCTACGGCAATATACAGGTTCAGTGTACGATGCCCTATTCAAAATCCTTGAAACCGGCTTCGTCGCCGCTCGAAATAATGAAAGAGGCGCAGGAAGAGGCAATCGCAAATCTGAAACTGTCAATCGGAATTCAAGAACTGGTCTGGAAAATCGACGAAAAGCCAAAGAGGAGGAAAACAAGTGCCAAATCTGAATGAAAAGATCGCAGAAAAACTCGGAATCTCGAAAGCACAGATCGTGTCGATCGACGAACTGCTGTATTCTATAAACAGCTCAATGCCGGAAATAGTAACCGAAATGGCCATCGACGGATATGCAATAATAAATCCGGCGAGTATCCGCGATAAGATACTCGACAAAGTAGAAGACTTCCTCGACGAAGCCCTCGGGCTTGAACTGATCGAAGCGGAAGAACCAGAAATGGTACAGGAATCGGACATGTCCGAAATCGAAAAGTTCTTGAGAGATATATCCTCCGGTTTCTCCGGTTTTATCAACGGGAAGAGATACGACCTAAGAAACAAGAACGAAGCCGAAGAATTCGGGAAAGCACTGACAAAACTTATGAGCAAATGAGAGCCGGGCGCAGTCCCGGCTCTTTCTGGAGGCTGTGAATGGAGATAAAAGTTTTGGATAAAGGCTTCGTCCGTCTTGAAGACCGTTTCGGCGATGACTTCTCCGCCGTCCAGGCCGCGAGGGTCAGCTACAACAAGGGGCTGACCACTCCCGAGCGGGACGAGAAACTCCTCGAATACCTGATGGAGAAGGGACACACTTCCTGTTTCGAACACATGGTCATGAAACTCCACATAAAGCTGCCGATATTTGTAATGAGGCAGCTAGTGAGGCACAGGATAGCTTCGATCAACGAAAGGAGCGGCCGCTACACTCAGTTCGACCCGGAATGGTACATCCCATCCGAAATTCGCGCGCAGGATTCTTACGACAGGCAGAAGAGCGTTTCGTCGGAAAGGTCCGACGTATCTTTCCTGTTCGAAAAGGTCTGCAGAGATTCCTTCGAGATATACACGAAGCTTCTCGAGGCAGGAGTGGCGCGCGAGCAGGCGCGCATCGTGCTGCCAACTTCCATGTACACGGAGATCTACTGGACTATAAACATCAGAAGTCTTATGAACTTTCTGAACCTGCGCGCCGATTCACATGCGCAGTTCGAGATGCAGCAGTACGCGAAAGCGATAGCGAGAATCTTCGAGGAAACTTACCCGCTGACCTACAAGGCCTTTCTCAAATTCGTTTACAGAGGCGATGTGCTTTGAACCCGGCAGAGGTTTTCAACAACAGAATACTGGCACTGAAGAAGGAACTGGAAAGTCATTTCAAAAACAATCCGTCGCAAGTGCTCAAGATCTCGTCGAAAGACGCCATGTCAATAACCGGTTGCAGGAAACCAGATTCCCTGAAGAGCATAACGGAAAAGATGGAACTGTACTTCAACTTTGTATTTTATTACAAGACTTACGACTGTTTCTACTTCGTGGCCCTTCTGACGGAGGAGGATAAACCCATCCGATCAAAAGGCTTAGACATTATCGAGTTCTTCGTGTACAGATACGTCGCAAACATGGCGCAAGAATCGAAATGCGTCGATTCACAGACTATTTCTAATTTTCTCTGCTTCAAATCGACGTCTGAATTCATGGAAGTAGCAAACTCCCTGCAGAGAAAAGGGCTTATCCGTATAGAAAGCTCAGAAACCGGTATTCAATTAAGCCCTTCGATTAAGAAACCTCAGATTGAGGCCACGGAGTTGCCAGCCAGCGAAATTGCGAGACTAAATTCGAAGATAGACAGCATCGGTCGGGCATACAACGACGCGCTCAACTTGATCATAGACGAGATCGAAATGTTGACAGGCGAGTTGGTATCGCAAGCTGACGAAATCAACGCTCTCAAAAACACCGTTAGAAAAATCGAAGAGGACGGCAAAAGCATCACAGAGAAATACTTCGAATTGAAAGCAGAGATCGACGCTTTGAAAATTCCGACCGGAACTGCGCTCGAACGCCTGTCGAAATTAAACAGCCGGCACGAAGATACAATTATTACTGAAAGCAAAAAGCAAGGCGGTATAAAACACGACCAGAATAAATTAGAACAACTGCGCAAGATCGTCAAACTCAACTGACCACATACCCTTTATCAGGCCGCCGCCACGGGCGGCCACTTTTTTTGAAAGGAGTTGAATGAATGGCAACCGCATACAAGATAATACGAGGACAGATCAAACGGATTCTGTGGGAACACCCATCGACCGGCTTCAAGATGTTCATTCTCGAAGTGGCAGACAAAGACATTCTTTGCCGGGGCGAATTTCCTACCGCCATCCCGGGCATGGTGGTCTCCCTCGAAGGCAGTCTGAAGAAGCGGCAGAACGCCGATTCGGATATCACCCACGAATTCTCGTTCAAAGATTATTCCGTCGATAGCGTTGACAACGCCACGGTCGCGAGAAGCATGCTCGTGGACATGCCAGGGATCGGCGAGAAGACCGCCGACCTCATAGTCGATACCTTCGGCGACAGAGCATACGAAGTGATATCGACCGGCCAAGAAGAACTGCTCGCCGTGAAAGGAATAGGCGAGAAAACCGTGAACATAATTAAAACCTATATGCAGAAACTCGACAGGGTACACAAGATACTTGCCGAAGTACACGGAGCAACCAACAGGACGGAACTGTACACGTTGCTCAAGCATCTGGACGAGGAAGAGATCTCGAACATCTGCGAGATCCCTTACCTGCTTGTCGATTACATGCCAGAGATAGACGTCAAAGCCCTCGACAAAGCGATGACCAAAGAATTCGGAGTCTTCAAACTCGATTACTACCGTCTCAGAGCCTACGTACTCAGCACTTTCTATTCGGCTCTGCGGCCACGCTCGAACGAGATGCCACGCTATTACATTCCGCCCTTCGAGCTTATGGAGACGGCAGCGAAGAAGGCAGACGTCGAATTGGCCGACATAAAGAAAGTGGCCGGCCAGATGGTCAACGACGAAGATATCCGCGATATAAGTGGGAAGGGCATGTGCGCAGGCAAACTCTACGATAAAGCCGAAGAGATAGCCGGCGAACTTCTCCGTGTCCAGAATGCGAATGCTCAACAATTCGATCGCGCACTCGTCCTTTCGAGAATGGGAGAATGCCAGAAAGAATACACCCTGAACGTACAGCAGCAGGAGTCGATACTATCGGCCTTCACGAGCGGGAAGATAAACATATTGAACGGCGGCCCTGGTACCGGCAAATCTCTCACAATATCGACGCTAGTGAGAACGGCCGAGAAATTAGGCCTCACCACGATGATACTAACTCCTACCGGAAAAGCAGCACAACGCCTACGAGATAACGGGCTGTTCGCTATGACCATTCATCTCGCCCTCGGGTTCGACGGAATGAAGGCCAAGCACGACAAGGCGCACCCATTCGAAAGGGACTTAATAATCATCGACGAAAGCTCTATGATAGACTTTGACGTTATGCTGATGCTCTTGAGGGCGATAGGCGATTCTACGAGAATGGTCTTCGTCGGCGATACCGGGCAACTGCCTCCGGTGGATATCGGAACTCCGTTTCTGGACATGATAACCTCCGGCTTGTTCACAACAACTACGCTCACCGGTATTTACAGACAGGCCAAGGAAGCAACCGGAATAATCGACTTCGCAAACGCAATAAGGGACGCAAACGTGAAGGCGGCGAGAACTGCCCTTCGCGGCGGGAAAGGAATACAGTTCGTACCCTCGAAGGCAGACAGCGTCCAGGACATCATAAACATCGTCGGAAAGCTGTACAAAGACAGGGGAGAACACGTTCTCTTCACCAGCGCGCTAGTCTTAACGCCGACGAGATCCGGTGCGAACAGCGTGAACAACGCGGTACGAAAGTTGCTGGGCCGCACGAAACCTTACGAATACGGCGACAAAGTGATGAACACGCTGAATGATTACAGCAGGAACGTGTTCAACGGCGAAATCGGCAGGATAGAAGCCTATACCGATAAGACCTATTACATTCAGTATCCGAGCATTCAAGATCCGATAGATTACGACGAATTCGAAATAGGCAAACTGAACCACGCATACTGCATCACTGTCCACAAATCGCAAGGCTCGGAAAGCCCGCTCATAATCCTCCAGCTTGACAACAAGGATTACATGATGTGGACCAAGCAAATGCTGTACACCGCAGCTACAAGAGCGAGGAACAAGCTCGTGGTAGTAGGGTCGCCTTCGTCGGAAAGCGATCCGGGAATTCTGGCGAAGATACTCCAGAAGAAAAATTCAGATATAGAATACTCGAGTATCCTCACGGATATCCTCACAGCCAGAAAGGAGAGCGTAGCTGCATGATAGACAGATTCCAGAAGAAAGTAGCAACAAACGACCAGAGAATAGTCATCGCCGGACCTGGTACCGGAAAGACCACGACGATCTGCGAGAAAGTTAGGTTTCTCGTAAAGGAACGCGGGATACAACCCGGCGATATAGCCGTTCTCTCCTTCACCAAAGAAGCAGCCGAGAACATACGAAGCAGGGCGGGTTTCCCAGTCCACGCATCTACTATCCATTCATTGGCTTATGGCACGGCACGTTCCCTCGGAATAACCTCGAACATCATCGAGCAAGAACAGGCAAGCCTCCTGGTAGAACAGTTCGGCGAGCCTGTCCAGATACTTAACTTGATAGACCTGTTCAGGCTCGGGAAGGTCGAGGATAGAGAGATCGCCGGCACGATGCTGTCGGATATAGTGGAGCAGTACGAAGGTTTTCTCGGCGCATCCGGCGCCATGGACTTCTTCCAGATGGTGCAGGGTGCGAAGGAAATCCTCCGGTACAAACCAACGAGAAGGCATGTCAAGACGTTCGAATACGTGATAGTTGACGAGGCGCAGGATATCACCGTCTCGGAGTACGAATTCGTCAAGGAGATAGTCGATTGGCCGGACAACCTCGTCCTCGTCGGCGATCCGTACCAGTCGATATATTCCTTCCGCGGAGCCTCTTCCATCATGTCGGAACTCATAAAGGCCGGCGCAAAGACGGATATCCTTCGTCAAACGTACAGGTACGGAAAGAGAATACTCGACTATTCCCGTTGCCTAGTCGAGAGGATAGACATAGGCGTCGATTATGAGATGATACCAAACGATATAGAAGACGAAGTGCTGACACTCACGAGGGAAAATGCGAAGGTCGCGGCAAAACGCCTTTCAGGAGAAAGTTGCGCATTCCTGGCCCGGGCGAACTACCAGGCCGACGAACTGGCCGGTACAAAATGCTACACTGGTACGATACACAGTGCCAAAGGACTAGAATGGAACAACGTTTTTCTGCTACTGAAGTATTCGCACTCGCCGGAAGAAACCTTCGTCAACTACGTGGCCGCCACGAGGGCGAAAAGAAGGCTAATAATTATCTATTGAGGAGGTATTGAATGAAACTGGCATTCGAAACGGCTCTGCTACAAAAAGTCAACGACGTCTGCCTCGCCTTCGCCGGCTCTACTATTGACGACGCAAACAAGTATTTGACGATTCAGACGTGCAAAAACAAAGTCTATATGTACGTGTCAGACGGATTCGGAATATTCTCGCTGGTTAGGACGACGAACGTGGAATTTCAGGATCTCGTGATGCGTATAGAATTGTCCGTCTTCAAAGACATAGCAAGAAACTGTCAAGACAAACTGGTCCAAATAGATTTAGACAACGATTCGGCAAAGATTGAAAGCGGTTCGCGAACATTCGTAGCGCCGGCCTTCAAAGACAACTCAAAACCGATAACCTTCGATCAGTTCATGGATACTTCGTCTGGCATCGAAGCGTCGGAACTGTCCAAGCTCATAGACAACGCTAGCTTCGTTGCCTCATATGGCTACGAGAACGCCGACATAATCATGTTCAAGCGCCAGAGTTCCATCGTGTGTCTCGGAAACGGAAACGGGCTGTCATACTTCGAAATGAAGGGCGAGTTCGACGAGAACACCGTCGTTACATTCCCATACACGACGTCCCGCCATTTCTTCAAGGCGCTCGAATTCATTCCGAAAGACGCGAAACTCCAGTTGTACTCCTTCCAGGGGAACACACTCTTCGCAGGCTCCAGTTATCTTTTCATGTTTCCAAGGATACCCGACGAGAGATACCGCGGGATCGTGGAGCTTTCCGGAGAATATATCTCGCTGGTCAAAGATACGCCGGTTGCTACGTTGGATTATTCGTCGCTGAAAGATACGGCGGCGATGCTTTCGAAATTCGAAAACAACCACAGGACTCAGACGATGCTCAGGTTCGACAAATATGGCTTTCTCAACTTCGATTCCGTCGCGGACAAGACGGTGAAAGTTAGCGACAGGATGAAGGTCGAGAACCTGCCGGCGAATTTCCAGCCCGCGAAAGTAAATTGCCGGAGCCTGAACTCCTTCCTCGCAAGAACCAGAAAGAGCAAGATAGGACTGGCAATGACCAAGTACGGCCCTCTTTTCACAACACTCTCACGCGATTTCGCAATAATAGCATAGGAGGCTATCATGGACGAAATGATCTACGTCGTTCCGACGGAAAAGGTTATGAAGCTCATCGACTCTTTTCAGACGAAAGACTACATCTTCGAGGAAGACAGCCGAAACTTGCTCTTCGATACGATACTCGCTTACAGAACACTCGCAAGAAGAGGAGACGTCGAAGAAAATCCGTCCTTCCTGCAAGTGATACCATATGCAACCATATACACGAAGGAAAACGGCGAATACTTATTCCTCGCGTACAAGAGAAGCTCGAAAGGCAACGAAAAACGCCTTCGAAACGAAAAGTCGATAGGCTTCGGCGGCCACATGAACGACAGAGACAATTGCGCAATAACATGCCTCGAAAGAGAATTGAAAGAGGAACTCTCGATCGATCTCATGCCGCACAACCTCGAATTCTCTGGCGTTATCTACACTCCCTACGTCGATGTTTCCAAAGTACACGTCGGACTCCATTACATGTACTACATTCACCCGGAGAAAGACGTTTCAATATCCGAAGAAATAGAGTCGATTGAACTCCTGAATTACAAAGAACTTCTCGAAATACGTTCGAATCTGGAGTTGTGGTCGAAAACTATCGCTTATCAGATGCCGAATATCTTAGATTCAAGTGTCTTAACGACGATATAGTTACTGCGTAGTAAGTTACTTCGTCGTATAAAACACGGCGTAGAAGATACGGCTTGAGTACCCGAGCTGCCTGAATTTTGGTAATGTCAAAGACCGAAACAAGGGGCGATTTCTCGAAGCATCGCATTCAAGATTTTCGCCCCTCGCCTTTCTTTTCGCAGTCTTACAAGATCAAGTAAAGAAACTCCGAATAGCTCAGCTATATCCTTCAAACTCCATACAAGGCACTTGCCAGCGTCTCTAAATGTTTTATAAGTCCTCATTAACCGATACGGCTTGAGTACCTTTTTCCTGACGCGGATTTCCCTGTATTCCGGAGTTATCCGTAACAGTTGCGAATCGGAGTTCCCTTCACTCGATTGTACTACACAGCCTTCCGTAATTACAACGGAGGGCTTGACCTTTTGCTCTATATCCACGTACCTGTCTGTTCTTTCTATCTGTCCAGTCTCGACGAGACGTTGAATTATCTTTCGGACCTGCCTCTCCGACATTCCAAGAAGAGACGCGACAGATTTCGCCGAGATATGCACGTAGTATTCAAGGCAAGACAGCACGAGAAAATCCCTGAACGCGCCGAACGTAGATATCTCACCAAGCGAGACTTCCCTCAAGTGGTTGTTGAACTTCACTTTCAGGCTTTCGAGGAAAACAACATCTCCGTTCCTTCCTCTGACAAATTCCGATTCGAGAAACATATCGACGTATTTCTTCGATCTGGTCAGGTTCGAATCGAGAGTGTGCGATACAAATTCAATAGAGGACAGAAACACGGTCCCGTTTTGAGTGTAATCACGCAGGAGTACAGCCATGTAAAGCATCTTCAGATATTTCTTCGACTTTCCTATTCGACGTTTTAGTGCGACAGGGACCTTCATCTATTTATATGCTCCGTCACATGATATTTTCACGATGAGTATAACACAGGGAGGTATTTAATGAACAATCCTACATTCAAATTTCAGATCGATATTACAGGCTTCATATCAAACATATACAACCAATCGACGCCGGTACAAAACGGCAAATACGTGCGCCGGCATTATTCGTTGTGGACCAAGACGAAAACTTCTCCTCGCTGGATAGACGTTTACATCACAGGCGAACCGAACGACGCGAGATGGAAGGCGCTTACGGAAAACAGGATAATACAGTTCAGCACGGACAACGTGATCATAAAACCTTCTGAGAAGAAAGAGGGAGGTTTCATCATTGCCTATCTCTTTCTCTCCGACATTTACTTCAACGGAATGTATAAAAACGAAAAGTCTCAGCAAGAACAACCGGCTCAGAACTCCTCTCGAGCTGTTAACCAAAAGCAGGAGCAACCGGCAGAAAACAAATTCGAAAACGACGACAACTACGACATTCTGAAAGAACTCGAAGGAGACGTTGGAATTCCGACGATCACCTTCAACGACGAAGACTTAGGATTAGGAGGCTGAAATGGCGGCAAAGGCTAAGAAACTGTTCGATACAAGTAGCGATGCAAACAAACTCAAGACCTTGCGGGACATAGTCGTCCCGCCGCAGCAGATAACCGGCGAGTTCGTTCCGATACATATTCCACAGATCGATAGGGTCCTCGGCGGCGGTGTTCTCACCGGCAAGATGCTAGAAATATACGGCGATATGCACTCGGGAAAGACGACGCTCGGTCTGAAAGTCGTGAAGGCCTTCCTCGACTATTTCCCGTCGAAAGCCGTTATCTGGATCGACATTGAACACGCTTTCAGCCCGAAATGGGCCTCTATAAACGGCGTCGATCAGAACGACGAACGCTTCATCATAAAGCAGACAGACGACATAGAGCTCACGCTCATGGAAGTCTCGCGAGCCGTCGAAACCCTGCCGGGGACCATATCGCTCGTGGTTATCGACAGCGTGGCCGCGATGAAACCGAAAGAGAACTGGCTCGACGCGAAACCGTCCGAGAATCCTTATGACTCCAACGCAATAGGTAGCCATGCGAGGTTCCTGGCACAGGTACTTCCGCGTTTCGTACCGCTATGTTCGAACCAGAACGTAACTATTCTGGCACTGAACCAGGCCCGCACAAACATGGGTCGAGGAATGGCCTACACCGATTCTACCGGCGGACGCGCTATGAAACACTACGTCTCGTACAAACTGGAATTGAGGCCGAGCATGATCTTCAAGCACGACGAGGCTTATGACGTCTCTATACGGGAAGGCATAAGGGTAAAGGTATTCTGCAACAAGAACAGGTTCGGTCAGCCGTACATGCAGGAGGAATTCGTAATAAACCCGTCGCACGGTCTCTCATACGTGGATAACGTAGTCGAATTCGCCATCGCGCACGGTATCGTTGAAACGCGCGGTAGCTGGTTCAACTATACCTATTCGGTCAAAGACAGAGACGGGAACGCCGTCGAGAAGCAATGCAAGGCGCAGGGCTCCAAAGCATTCCTTGAAGTCATAAGGACCACGGTGGAAGCTTACAGGCACCTGCTCGACCACGTTTACGACTCTCTCATGTTCGACCTCGAAAACGCATACGACTTCGATTACGAGCCACATCTCGACGGAGGGGATGGCAATGAGCAAAAAGCCGAAGCAGATGGAAAAGAACAGATCGAGATTTCAGAAGTCGTATCATGAACTGCGCGGAATAGAATTGTCGCAGCACCTCGAACACGTCCCGATGGCGCGTCAGAGCGCCGCCGGGTCCGCAATTCTAATCCGAGCCATAATAGACCTTATGAACCTACATTCGGCAAAACCGAACGACATAGCGTCGGAGTTGCTCGCCATTTCCGGCGAAGACGCGCTTGCCGAAATTGCGAGTAACCTCGAAGCGATATCTTCGGAATTGAGGAGATTGCTGTGCATATCCTGAAAGCTCTCTCGATTCTAGGTCTCGACCGATTCCCCGACGAAAGGGAATTAAAAAACGCGTACAGGGAGGCTGCCAAATTCTTTCACCCGGACAGAAACAGTGGAAACAGCTTATCTTCGCAGGCTTTCAGGGAAACGAAGGAAGCCTATGAATTGTTGCGTTCGAAAAAATACAGCGCGGACGTGAATGTCACGCCGGTGAATATCGACGCAAAAATTTTCATCGATGGAAAATTTGTTGCTACGTATTTAGACATTTTGCCGTGTGGCTGCCGTGGAGGGTACACTTCGCCAATATCTGTGTGCGGAAAATGCGGCGGTTCTGGCATACGAGAGTCGAAGATAGAGGAAACGGTGAACATCGATGAATGTTCCTTTTCGCAGTTGAACGGCTCTGTAGTAGCCGAACACGATTGTAACCTCTATCTTCTTATACCAGATGAACACTCGACTTTGAACGTGAAAGCCGAAACGCTGGAGATGAAAACGCTTGCAAGCGCGACACAGAAGGATTTTCTGATCTCGGAAAGCGTGATATACAAGCCGCTGTCTATCGACCTCGGAACCAGCTACGACAGCTTCGAAACCGCTTCTCTCTCGCTTTCCTCGCATAGGATTTTCACCATCTTAATTCGACTTGCAATAACAATTTAACTGCCTCAGACAATTTTATAATCCTAACAAAAGACATACCCGGAGGTAAATCATGTATTTTATCGGAAGCGTCCAGATGGGGCATCTTGGACGAAAGAAAGGCTACGAAACAACGGCGCCGATAGTCGCAAAAGACGCATATACAGCCTTCGAGAAAGCAAAAAGCATACCGGCGGTGAAATCTGTTTGCGGAATCAGCGAAACAAACACGGAAGGCTTTATAGCTGCATGCGTAGCAAAGATCGAAGACCCGTACTCGGTGGCTATATCACGATGGATAATAGGCAATCTTGTAGTAGCGGTTTCCAATTACGCCGGAGGTAAATGATGCAAACCTTTGCCAAAGTCCTTGCAGAAGAACGAATACAGAAGCTTATCCCGAACTCACACCTAGAAGATGGACTCCACGTAGTAATAAGCGACTTGCATATCCCTTACCACATACCAGAACTCGTAATGCTGATCTCGGAACAGTATTCTTCCCAGGCACGTTCTATAATAATCGACGGAGATTTAATCGACGCTGAATCAATCAGTAAATTCAAAAAGACCGGCCGAATAGGACGTTTGTGCGAAGCTTACGAAACGTCGAAAGAACTCGTCTGGTCGCTTGCAAGACAGTTCCCGCGCGTCGATCTCATAGAAGGGAACCACGAATTCCGGACCCACTCCGGCCGCGTCTCGTTAGACGACGCTGAATTCAGCTTCTTCGACTCCTTCGATATGCTTGAACACATAGCTTCGGGAGATTCCGTTTGTTACGACGATTTATCTCAAGAAACTATCCTGCAACGTTCCACTAACGCCCCTTCAAACGTTAGTTACCAACATTCCGGACTGATAAATTATAATAATGGTATATTCATCGGACACCCGCATCATTATTCGAAGATACAGGCCAGAACGGTTATTAACACGATTCAAGACCTAAAACTCGAACGAACGGACATTTCAAACATCGATGCGGTGATCATTGGTCATACTCACAAAATAGTCAACGGAATATACACTTACGGCGTTACTGGATACGAAATCGGTTGCCTTTGCGGACGGCTGAAATACGCGAAGAACACGGCGAGGCAATCCAGGCCGGCTTGGGGGTTTATGCTCATGTACATTAAAGACGGGAAGATAGATACTTTTTCTTCGAAAGTAGTGAATCTTTCTTCGCCAGAAATGGCAGCGATATTGTTGTAGAGTACGTAAAAGCATCGGGGGGGGGCAATATGAAGTTTGATTCGTGGCTGAACATCCTGAAAGATGGAAATGGCAAGAGCAAGTTGAGTCACAAAATCGTGCGCGAAAGCTTAGATCTTTTCAGACTCTTCGTCACACCCGACACAAAGACTTACGAAGTGATCTACCTAAGAGAAATTCAACAGCTCGAATGGACAGCAATTGACGAAACGATCCCCGGATTGAACCCAGGCGAATCACAGAACATTCATCGAAGCGTGCAGGAAATTCTTGCCGATCTCATAGTGGTGTCTATCATGGAAGAATACAAGATACCACAGACTACACTTATCGACGAAGATGGAGAATTGCTCTTCGACGACATTATTTCTGCGCTGATACACGAGACTATCAAAAATTTAGATACTAGGGAAAAACTCGTGTACAAGAAACGAACCAAGAAAAACAAACGAAAAACAGAAAATACTACCATATCTCTGTTTTAGCGGTAGTGGATTCGAAACAGGCAGGGCCTCTTTGGCCCTGCTTTTTTTATTTGCATGAACGAATGCTTGAATTTCGAAAGGAGGTATGAATATGAGACTGAAAAACAGGAGCGGGCTGGCCAGAAGCCTCGACCCTTATCTGAAGAATTATCTTTACGACAACTTCAAGATCGACGCTAAGCATAAGATCCCGTTCCCATGCGTAGTACACAACGACGGGAGAACCAACTCGATGGTTTACTACGACGATCCGGGCGACGAACACGTTTACTGCTTCGGCAGTTGTAAGAAGATGTGGCGTACAGTCGATCTCTGCATGGAAGTCGAAGGCCTTTCCTTCGACGACGCATTGCTCAAGCTTCTGAACAAGTACGGAATCACATACGAGGAAGAAGTGCCTACCGAAGATATAGAAGCCATGTTCAAAGCGGCGTACGAGTACACTATGAACTTCAATCCGAAACAACTCGGCGGCGACGTGCGAAACTACCTCGAAGGAAAAAGAGTAACCATAGAGGAAATAAGAGAGTTCGGTGTCGGATACGTGTCGGACTACAACCAGTACCATATGTATATGTGCTCCAAGTTCAAGCCGGATCTCCTCAAAACATTCGGGCTTATCGAGTCGAATCCTCAGTATCCGATAAGGTTTGCTCCGAGATCTCTCATGTACGCGATACTCGACGAATCGGGCAACCCGAAGGCTTTCCAGGCTAGGGATTGCCACCCGAACCCGCCGTCGAAATCGAAGAACACGAACAACGTCGAAGGCTGGTTCGTTAAATCGGAATGGCCGCACGGATTGCACATGGCAGCCAAGTCGAAATCGAAGAATTCAGCGTATATAGTCGAAGGCCCGTTCGATGCGATACGTCTGTGGCTGAACGGGATATACAACGCAGTCGCGATAAACGGCAGTTCGATAGCCGAAGGCTCGGCCGAATCGTTCATCTCGAAATTGAAGAAGCTAGGATACACAGGCATAATCTTCGTACTCGACGGAGACGAGGCGGGTATAAGCGGCACCTGCAAGTTAATAGAGAACATACTGCCGAAGATGGATATACTATCGGCCGTGAAGAAACTTCCCGATGGGCTCGACCCCGACGAATTCGTAATGAAAAACGGAATACAGGCCTTCAGATCGCTACGGCTTCAACACTCGGCGGCATACTGGTACGAAAACAACAAAAACGTCTCCGGAGAGGACTCAATATACAAATCCGTAGAATTGCTTTCGAAACTGAAGGTATCAGATATCGCGAAGGCCGCGTCTGCGCTCGCGGCTTCCGTCAACAGGTCGGACTTCTCGCTCGGGAGAATACTGGATATCTACAAAACTTCCGTGCTTCTGGAATCGAACAGGCAGCTTATCCATAGCCTCGAACTCACACGGTCTATCATTTCGAACATATCCACAGTTCTGAACAACGCCAGCGACGCAATGAATATCGCGGCAAGCTTGAGGAGTGACGATGAAAGAGGTAGTAAAAAGGAACGCGATCTTTGCGCCGCACAAGAAACTTGCCAAGATACCGCTTAGATACATCGAATTCACCGAGACATGCCCGAAATCTATGGCGCTCACCCTTCACCGGAACGCCAAAAGCTTCATGCCACTGTGGACGTGGGAATGGCCTTTCAAAAGAGCATTGGAAGACACAACGCTAGACTTCTACCATCTCGCCGGGCTTGGAGAGATGCCGAAATACACGGACCTTCTCGTCAAATTCAGGGAATACTTCGACAAGTATTCGAGCGGATATGCGAAGAACAAAATAGCGCTCACGCACCCTGTCTATTCCATAAACGACGTTTACAGCCTCGGCGCGGAGACTATTCGCTGGTTTTTCGACAACGCTATGCCAGACGGCACGATACCGACCAAACAGTGCAAGTACATATCCTATATATTCCCGAGAGTGGAAACTATGAAATGGACCGTACTCCTCAAGGCGCGAATCGCCGGATTGCTCACGTATCCGATGCTCCACAAAATAGACTTCCGAAGAGTCATAGTTATCCCCTTCTACAGGTACACGCCGAACGATATGTTAAACCTCCCGCTAACGCCTACAATCGGCGCACATTACATTGCTTCCGACAACTGGTACGTGAAGAAATACGGAGGAAAGAAGACCTTTTCGGCCGTAATGCTACTCGACTTGAAATCTATGAGGAGTTCTACCTTTCAGAAATTCACGAATTATCTGGATATCGCGCACCAGTTGTCGAGCATAGCCGACGTAATATGGCACTCCGTCTCTTACAGGGTTGTAGGTAGCCATTGCTACTATTGCCCTTTCTACACCAACTGCGTGAAAAAGGAGGCGCAAGATGTTATCCCCGAAACCGTGGTACGGAAAATCGAAGAAAAAGTTAGAAAGAAAGCCGCTGAAAACAGCCTCACCTTCTTTGAAGCAGAAGACATACGAAGGAAGATCGGCATTTGACTTCTCGCGGCAGGCTTCCTCTTACCACCGCTCCATCGGAAAGATCCTTATCCGAAACTACGGAGCGAACAACTTGAAGCAGGAAGTACCCTTCGCCGGCCAATTCATCGACTGGCTTTTAACCACAAACGACGGAATTAGAATTGCAATAGAAGTCCACGGGGAACACCATTACAGAACTGTCGATTACGGCGGTTCTAATCCGTGGAAAAGTCTTGAGCGGTACGAGAACAGGAAGTTCCTCGACAGGAAGAAGAGAACGGCCTTGCTGAAAGACGGCATCTCGTACGTCGAAATTCCCTTCCAAAAAGCCGAAGACGAAAAATGGGTCGTCGAGAAAATAGACCAGGCTATCAAGGAGGCCCGCGAATGAATATTACTCGGAGGGGATTTCATGTCTCAAGATGTGATTTTAGGAATAGATCCCGGAACAGGAACCACGGCGTGGGCAATACTCGACGCCAAGACGGGATCTCTCGAAGGATACTCAAAGATAAACCCGAAAAGAACCTCGGAGAACACGGAAAAGATAATTGATATCTCGATGTCTCTCAAATACGTCATCCGCTCTCTTTCGGAGAAAGACTTCCGAATAGCGCACTCGGCGATCGAAGATCAATTCGTCAAAGCCAACGCAAGCAGCGGTCTCTTACTTTCTCGTCTAACGGGCGCGATCGCAATGGCAATATTCGAAGAGACAGGCACGATTCCTCACTTTGTAAACCAATCGTCCGGAAAAGCGGCCGTCGGAATCAATCCGCAACAGTACAAAGACTCGAGCTACAACAAGCGCCGTAAGGAAATGCAGGAGGATATGGTTCGAAATTGCCGACAGCTTTTCGCCATTCCTGATGATTACGAACTCCAGCACGACGAAGCCGCGGCGATGGCGATAGCTCACAGCCTCTATCTAGGACTTCAGGAAGTGTAATATGCACAGAGAACATTACAACCTGAACAAGTTAGTGGAGTCGTATAAAAACACAGACGACGCAAAGGAGAAGAACGCCATGTTCTTCTCCATTCGCGGCCACCTTATACACCACCTGAACGCCGTGATCGCAATACTGAAAGGCACCGACTACGACGGGAACCGGCAGATCTACGAAGTGATCCGAAAAGGCTTTGCCTCTTCAAGCAGGGGAAACGTTTGGGACACGATGGCGCGCCTGCAAACCATTTGCCAGCAATACTCAGAAGAGGACATCATGCAGGAATTGAGCCTTATTCTTCTTCATATCATAGGCAAATACACGCACTCGAAGATACCGTTCCACAAATACATTTCCTACCTTCTTCCTCGCCGTGTACTTAGCTGGCTATGGCGAATCTCGAAAGATATGTCGAATCAATTCGCGACCGAACACGTGAGTTCGTACGAAGACCAGTCGCTCGAGGATTACGAGGAGACGATAGTACAGTACCTCGGCACGAAGTCGAACTATCCGTACCTGCAAAACGTACTCACCTTCGTCGAAGACGACAAGTTCGAGATGCTCTGCGAATACGTGGAAGGCTGCGACACGAACAAATTAGCTGAAGAAAATAGAATAAGCACCGTGTGCATCGAACAATTCATCGACGCCACCCAAAGACAAATCGGCATGGCCATGAAGAGCCTTGCCAGAAAGGAGACGAAATGCCAGAAATAACCTCTATCACTCAACTGTTACAGCAAGGGTCGGACGAAGCTCAGATGTACTGGCTCAATCCGCCAACGTATGCGAGACGCTTCAGCCCGTCATCTCTCTCGGTGAAAATGGACGATTCTAGCGTTTTCGGAGAGTGCAACAGGAAACAGGCGATGCAGAACTTCGGATTCTTCTTATCGAAGAAAGGGCTGGCTACGGCAATGAAGATGCAGTTTGGCGACCATTTCGAAGATATGCTCGCCAGCAAGTACGCTCAGTTCATCGTAATCAGACAGCCGAGGGTTCAGTTCGTTTTCGGCGAGGACTTCAAGTACGAAATGTCAGGATACGCCGATATTATTCTCAACATCAACGGCCGACACGTGGGAGCCGAAATTAAATCGACAGGAGAGGAAGGTAAGACAAAGCTGATAGATGGCTACAAGAACCCGCCGAAAGAAGCACGAATGTACCTACTCGATCCGATGGCGCCAGCTCCTATGATAGGCCATATTCTTCAGGCCTCGATTTACGAGTTTTTCTACAAATACGTTAGACCATACTTCACGCCGTGCTATGGTTACGTAGAACCCATCGAGGAATGGAGGATCTTCTACGGGCTCCGCGGCTCAATGAAGTTCGCCGATTACAGACTCACCATCTACGAAGACGAAGAGGGATATCACAGACCTCTAATAGAGAGAGTCGTAGAAATCGGCAGTAACCAATTCGACCTCTCCCCCGTCCTCATAAAACCCTTCTCGGTAGAAGGCATATTCGAAAGATGCGAAGTGCTTGGCGAAGCGATAGAAAGCCAGATAGTTCCGGAGCGCGATTACCTGCCGTCGTACACTCCAGAAGACATCGACTTCCTATTCGACTGCGGAAAGATAAGCGACTCCAGGCGCAAGGAACTCGTCAAGGAACTTGCATGCGATGGACAGACGGGCGATTGGGAATGCACGGTCACCTGCCCGTTCAGGGAACAGTGCATGGAACTGCCGGCCGGGAAAGTCGCACTTGAAGAGATCCCGGACACCTATTTCGTCAGGCAGCCTCACATGCCGGTACTCAGGAGATAATATGAAGATTTTCAGACACCAGAACCTTCACCCGTCGAGATCTGCGTTGAAGAGCAGCATTCTCGTTTTTGTGAACGATATCGACGCGAGAGAGGAATACAGCGTTCTCCTCTCCAAGGCCGATTTTTCGGAACTTCTCGAGCAGCTCTCCAACCATGCGAGCATAATATCCCGGAGAGCCTTCAGATATTCGAGGCACGAAGAGATCGAGGCGCTGTCTGTCAATTCGAAGACCGGTGTAGGATTCTGGTGGCGAAAATCTGCCGACGGAGGAATACATATACGTATTGCAACGTTAGAAGAGGCCGAGGCAATCGACGAATTCATGCACGACGCGTTTATCGAGATCATTGGAAACGACGCGGTCTCGGTCGATCTCAACTCCTTCGACGCCGTCGGTATAGTCTGATATATCCGGTACCAGATATTGTATATTCAGTTATTCCTTGACAAGGAGGCTTACGAAAGAGTGCTTTCCCAAATATAAAACCTGAATCGTACTTATCTTATAGGCCGAGATTCTTTGCCCCGGCTAGATTTTGCTCTCTCAAAATAAGGAGGTCATTATGCCACTAGAAGCGAAAAGCATCGTAGATTCTTATATCGGAAAACAGGACTGGCGAGTGAAGGAAAACTCGACGGTCAATTATTCGATCGGCGGTCTCATATTGCACGCCAGCGGCACGGTAACGGCCAATTACTGGCTCGACGAAATATATTCGCCGGAAATATCGAAGGCCCATCGCGAAGGGGATTTCCACATTCACGATCTCTCCATGCTAACAGGTTACTGTGCCGGCTGGAGCCTGCGCCAACTCATTCAAGAAGGACTCGGCGGAGTTTCCGGAAAACTCGCTTCGACGCCGGCAAGGCATCTTTCGACCCTGGTGAATCAGATGGTGAACTTCCTGGGTATCTTGCAGAACGAATGGGCCGGTGCACAGGCCTTCTCGTCTTTCGACACGTATCTGGCCCCCTTCGTGAAGATAGACAATCTCTCTCTGAAGGAAGTGAAGCAGAATATCCAGTCCTTCGTTTTCGGCGTCAATACGCCTTCCAGATGGGGAACGCAGGCACCTTTCACCAACGTAACGCTCGACTGGACTGTACCTGAAAGTTTGAAGTCGGTTACTGCCATCGTCGGAGGAGTAGAAGCGAATTTCACTTATGGCGATTGTCAACCGGAGATGGATATAATCAACCGTGCCTTCCTTGAGGTCCTAGAAGAGGGCGACGCCAACGGCCGTGGTTTCCAGTACCCGATTCCAACTTATAACATAACCAAAGACTTCGATTGGGACAATCCCAACATAGAGAAGCTGTTCAAGATAACCAGTAAGTACGGAACGCCTTACTTCCAGAATTTCATAAACTCCGACCTGAATCCCGACGATGTCAGAAGCATGTGCTGCAGACTTCAACTGGACAGGCGCGAATTGAGAAGACGCGGAGGAGGCCTCTTCGGCTCCGACGAGTTCACCGGCTCGATCGGCGTCGTAACCATAAACCTCCCGAGAATAGCGTACCTCGCGCAGGACGAGGCCGACTTCTTCTACCGTCTGGTCAACTTGATGGATCTTGCCAAAAACAGTCTCGAGAAGAAGAGAGAAGCGGTAGAGAACTGGAACGAAATGGGAATGTATCCATACACTCGCAGGTATCTCAAAAACTTCGATAACCATTTCTCGACCATAGGTATTGTCGGAATGAACGAAGCCTGTGCGAATGCGAAATGGATAAAGGACTCCATAGCATCGAACAAAGGACACGACTTCGCCCTTACAACGCTCAACTTCATGAGAAACGTACTCGTCGATTTTCAGGAAGAGACTGGCAACCTGTACAACCTCGAAGCGACGCCGGCCGAATCGACGGCTTATCGCCTCGCGAAAATCGACAAAGCGAAGTTCGGCGACATAAAGACGGCAGGCACATACACTCCGTACTACACGAATTCTACTCATCTTCCAGTCAACTATACAGACGACGTCTTCGAAGCCTTGACTATCGAAGAGGACATGCAGACAAGATACACAGGCGGCACGGTTTTCCACGCCTTCCTCGGAGAAAGGATAGACGATTGGAGGACCGCGGTCGATCTAGTGAAAGTCGTATTCGAGAACTTCAGAATACCGTATCTGACCATCTCGCCAACATATTCGATCTGTCCGCATCATGGTTATCTCGCAGGCGAACAGTGGAGCTGCCAGTATTGCGGTTCCAACACAGAAGTCTATTCCAGAATAACCGGTTATTACAGGCCCATTCAGAACTGGAACAACGGGAAACAGGAAGAGTTCAAAAATCGGCTCGAATACAACCTGATGGTTCAGGCTCAGTGAGGGTGATCCGAATGTTTTATGCGTTGCTGATGAGGACCAGCTTCGTAGATTACCCCGGCAAGATATGCAGCACGCTGTTCACTCGCGGTTGCAACATGCGCTGCGCCTATTGCCACAGCCCGGAATTGAGCGGAAAGATACCGAACCTGACGACGATGGATTATTCGAGCGAATACGTTATAAACGTCTTAAAGAGCCTCACGCGCATAAAAGCCGTGTGCATAACCGGCGGCGAACCTGCTATACACGACGACCTCATAAACGACGTGCTGGAACTCAAACGCCTATCGCTCGCTGTAAAAGTTGATACGAACGGTTCGCGCCCGGAAATAATGTCTGCCCTTCGAAAGCACATAGATTACATAGCTATGGATTTCAAAGGCCTGGATACTTCGCTCTTCAGCTCGATCACGTTCGAAACATATCTCAAGAGCATAGAAGAAATGAAGAAATTCGAAGAATACGAATTTAGAATAACCATGTTTCCTGACTACGTGAAAGAACGCGATTTCGCAGAAATAGCGAAGACACTCAAAGGCGCAAAGAGGGTAGCCGTACAGCAATACAGGAAGACGCAATTTTCCTCAGTCGAACCGTACAACTCCGAAACGCTTTTACACTTCGGAAATATCCTTTCCGAACAGGTGGGCGAGGTAATATACCGTGGAATATAAGGAGGGACAATGACACAGGCAAAAGTAGTTCACAACTTCGACGAACACGAAATGAACACGGCGTTCACCAACATAGAGAACGACCTGAAAAAGGCACTAGAAAAGTTCAACGATTCGTTCAATAAGCACTACACTTACAGGGTGGAACGCTCCGACGACTTCTGCGCGATATTCATTCTCGAAGGAGAAAACGTCGTGTTCAATTACAACGGCTTCGCGCCGTCGTGCTTCGGCTTCGTAAACGCTTTTCTCCAGATAGCCAGAAAAATACACATATAGCTCTTCCGTTCGAAAAGAGACTGCCGCGAGGTAGTCTCTTTTTTTTGCGCAAACGCAAACCCGAGACTATTTTTATCCACACCGCACAGACAGATAATCTTGTCGAAGGAGGGATTTCGATGTTTTTGATAGAAGTTATGACGAGAGATCAAATCCGGCACGTTAAACCGAAAGTACGATACGCGATAATATCTATCGCTAACTCGAATAAAGATTTCGTTCCTATGCCATTGCAGGACAACAACCTCGTGGGAAGCCTTCAGATAGCCTTTGGTGATATATACAGGAAGACGTTCGATTGCCCGCACAAACTCTTCGACAGATCCGACGCGAGGAAGATATGGAATTTTGTCGAGTCGGTGGAAAGCAGAATAAGACTTCTCATAGTCCATTGCGACGGAGGAACGTCGAGATCTCCTGCCGTAGCCGCAGCGATAAGCAAGGTCTATACGGGCCATTGCTCAATGTACTTCGACATGTATTCGCCGAATTCTCACGTCTATTCGACGATGCTCGAGGAATTCGGAAACGTAGAGGAAAGCGACAGCGGAGTCGTGCTGGTTAAGCCGCAACTGAAATATGCGCCCACATACAACTGAGGAGGTAGAGCTTCGTGCTTCTAAAACTAGATCCTTTTTCCGATAACATAATACATTTAATTGTAATCGCGATTCTTCTTGTGGCATTCTTTGCCTTTGTCATCGGGCCGTTCGTGATGTTCATAGTCGTCGAGATACTCGAATGGGTCTTCTCGCTCGAGTTTGGCCTTTCTTACTGGAAGCTATTCGCGCTCGAGATAGCCATGTGCTTACTGTTCTTTAGTTCGACCGGAGTAAAGAGATGGAAGAGGCCATAGATTACAGCGACGAAATTTGTTCGGAACTGGCGAAATTGGTTACTTCCGAGTTGAAAAGAGCCGGCGGAAACGTTATTCTCGTAACCGGAGCCGGCAAAGTTACCATGGTTACGACGAACTCGATCTTTCCGGATAACGTGGAACCAGTAGTGGAGATGCGGTATAAAGGATTCAAGTACAAACCAGAGATCCAAGACATAGACACACTTACAGAATACGTCGAGTTCACCTTGAAGGCGATAAGAAAATGTATGCTGATAGACGAAACTGTGGTATCGTTCTATCTCGACCGTTCCAGTTGCGAGTTCGTGACGAAGGCGTACGATTTATAGATCGACGGCAAGGTACACCCCGTCCAGCTCGTCCTGCGCGAGTGATACGTACCTCTTCGTTACCGCTGGAGTCGAGTGGTTCAGAAGGCTCTGTATGATATAGATATCGTAACCGGCTTTGAACGCGTGGTATGCGAACGTTTTCCGCAGAGTGTGGCACCCAACCCGTATATCTATTCCGGCCCTCTCCCTTATGTAGTAGTTCAGCT
>Ga0116147_1001664_pt1 | contig 23948 bp, 15 predicted proteins | sample AD_JPNHG3_MetaG_FD_89749 | JGI IMG/M metagenome (GOLD analysis project Ga0116147, IMG submission 89749) | Active sludge microbial communities of municipal wastewater-treating anaerobic digesters from Japan - AD_JPNHG3_MetaG | ecosystem: Engineered > Bioreactor > Anaerobic > Digestate | place...
AGGTTGGATTTACCGTAACTATTTGTGGAAAGTAAACTCGTAATTTTATCAAGTTTGATTTCTGAATCTAGGATATTCTTAAAACCATCGATTCTGATTTTTTCCAATTTCAATCTAATCACCCTGCTTTCTAATTTTATCATGTGTACTCTCATATTTTACCACCTTTCCACTAAATACGCAAGCAATTTTATCATATTTTTTAATCTTTGAAGCATTTAATAAGTTTTTTCGAAAAAATATGTTAATTATTTTACTTTTTAAAAAAACATTGTAAGTCTGGTTTGATTAATTTTTGAAATCCTTTTTTATATTTTAAGTTATTAACGTGAAAGAAAAAAGTCGAAAAAGGGTTTGATTTTAATACTTTAGGATTTTTTGGTATATAAATTTTAAATATAAAATATAAATAAAAAGTTAGTATTTTAATTTGAAGAAGTTGTGGGATTATGGATAATTAAAAGTTCAAAAAGGAATTGTGCCGAAATTGTTATCAGGATTGACTGTTTTTTTGATTCTAATCTGCGGCTGTCAGACCAATAGGCTTACTCCCGGAGAAGAACTTTTCAATCAGGCTGAAAACTTGGAACAGCAGAAATCATTCAGTTTAGCAAAAGTAAAATATCTGGAAGCCTTGGGAGTTTTGTAGGAAAAAAAAACAACGTGATGGTAAGAAAATGCGACGAAGCGCTCCAAAGAATTGCCTTTTTCGAAGGTATTTATTGTTACAGTTTGGAAGAAATCGAAGACCTGATTCGCCTGACTTATCCCGCTGTATCCGACGAACAGATTGCCGGTTGGATTGCAAGGGGCGAATTGGAATCCTCTTTTTGGGACAACGAAGAACGTTATATAGAATTGACGCATTACAGCGAAGCAGCCCAACAAAAATATACCGATATGCACAATTAAATTAACGCCAACCGGCTTCTACTACTATGTTCTAAACAATATCGATTATGCTTTTTTGCCGCATTACCGAAACCGAATCTGTCCATCAGTACAAACGGGGGGAATGCGGGGCGCAGTCAATGCATTTTGTGGCCATGTGCCGCACTTTGGGAATACCGGGGCGCTCCACGGGCGGTTTTTTTGCGGTTTGACGAAGAATACCGAGGTCATTTTGGGGCGGAATTTTTCTTCTCAATTACGGATGGATTTCGGTCGATACTTCCGCGGTCCAAATTTGCCGGTATGTAAAAGACTTAACTGAAGCGGAACGGAACGCTTTTGTTGATTATTTGTTCGGAAGCCGGGAACCAATGCGTTGCGTCGTGCAAAAGGATACCGACGCACCGTTTATTCCTTAACCGAACGGCATTTTGTTCTTGCAAACGGCATTTGAACTGCCGATGGTCGAATATTCGCTTCCGACCGGCGAGATTGACGATTTTTTGTTTATCGACGGTTGGACCTTCGAATGCGAAAAAAATCAGTTAAATAACCTGTTTCCTTCAGGGCTGATGTCAACATCAGTCCTTTTTTATATCCGGATTGTTTTTGGGATAATTAAAAGGCGAAATTTCCTTTTGGGAATAAATCGCCTTAGTTATTGGATTTATTGGAGGACCTAAATCGCATCCTTTAGCCTTTTGGCCGGCGGGATTTCGGTTTTGCTGCCTTTGTAGATGGTTCCGATCATCATGAGGGCAGTACCCATCTGCAGGATGACCGGCGTCAAAGCTGCGGTCGATTCGCCGATTAATCCGATTAAAACGGACACGACGGTTGGAATGACAAAGCAGCCGACATACATTTTCAGATATTCCCGGTAGGTTGCCACTTTTTGATAATTTACCCTGACCAACAGGAAGATGGCGCAGATGGCAAGCATCAGGACCGTTTGCATGAAGATATTGGCAATGGTCCAGATAAGCACGGAAGAGAAGATGTAAGGACCCGAAAAAACCGTTTCGATGATTTCGATTATGGCTTTTTTGGCATCTGTTTCGTTAGCGATACGATCGAAATGAATCGGTTCATTTAGATTGGAAAAGGAACCGATCAGTTTTTTTCCGTTTTCCCGGTAAAAAACCGCTTCGTCTTTGATTAGGACAATCACATTGCCTTGGTCGGTTTCTTCTTTGGTCGGTACTTGATTGATGTAAAATTTAAAGGTACTGGTTTCAAAAAAGTAAGGGGTACCGTCGCTGATGATGCCTTCTTTTTTGAAGGTGAGTTTGCTGAAGTAGAGGAACTTTTCTTCCCCGTTTTCGAGATATTTTTCGACCGGTAGGGTAAAGGTATCGAATTCAAGTTCCATTTCGTTGACAATCGGGTTAAAGTTCCAACCCTTGGTTTTGATGATTAAAATGTTAAGGGGTAAGGAACTGATCAGGGTTAACAGCGCAAATAGAAAGATGAAGCTTTTGCTTTTGATTTTGCGCAAGGCAAAAAGACTGGAAAAGCGAAAGCATTTGAAGATAATTGTTTTCATTTGCTTTCAGTTACGTCGATGATTACGGTTGTTTTTGACGGAAGAACCGTAACGGTTTCTGGCGCTGTCTCCTGATTGGTTAAGTACAAGATTTTTCCGGTTACGGAAATGTTTTGCGGAGTAATATCCAAATTGTGGATAATCAAGACTTTTTGGGTTTCGCTGCCGTTCGTGTAGGTGCGGTAATAACCCTGAACGCGGTAGTTGTTGTTTTCGTACGGTTCAAGATTGTTGCCGTACAGTAAAGCTTTGTTTTCGGCACGGACTTTAAGAATTCTGCGGTAAGTGTTCCATAACGAGTTGGCATCGGCTGCCTGAACGCTCGGGGATTTTACGCCTTGGTTAATATTGGTATTAATCCAGGAAGTTTCGTAAGAATCGTCCCAAATAAACGGCAAACGTCTGGTTTCATCGTACCAACCGTTGGTTCCGTCGGTTTTCCAGCCTTTCATACCGATTTCTTCGCCGTAATAGATTATCGGATTACCCGGAAGCGTCAGAAGCATTTCGGCAGCCATACGCATTTTGGCAAGGTTATTGTCGATGCCGGCAATGCTTGCCAAGCGGTCCATGTCGTGGTTGCGCAGGAACGGAGCGCCGATAAAGTCCGGATTTTGTTCCCGGTACATGTTGTAAAGGCGCACAATTTTATTGACGTAGTTGTCGTTGCCGTTTTTGGAAGCGGTATCGACCAACAAATCGGAAATATCAAAATCAAGTGCGGAATCCAGGCTTTGATAATATAAGGAATAGGAGTTGGCATCGGTCCATACTTCGCCTAAGGTATAGAAGTCCGGGTCGATTTTGCGCATTTCGGTTTTCAGCTTATTGATGAAAAGCACATTGTCGAACCAATTGTAGGCTTGATCGGGGTATTCCCGGGTGGCGTAAAAATGCATGGCGCCGTCCAGCCTAAATCCTTTGACGCCAAGATTAACCCAGAATTTACCGATATTGATGAGTTCTTCCTGAACTTCGGGGTTAAAGAAGTTGAGATCCGGTTGGGTGTAGAAGAAGTAGGCATAGTAACTGTATTTGCCGTTTCGGTGCCATACCTGGCGGCCGTCCACCGTATCGTTCATGCTTTTGGTGGTGGTTACATAGTAATTCAGGTATTTAGGGTCGCCTTTCATGGCTTCGATGAACCACGGATGCTGGTTGGAGGTATGGTTCAAAACCATATCGAGAATGATTTCGATGCCTTTTTCTTTGGCTTTTTTGACCAAATTCTTGAAATCATCCAAGGTGCCGTATTGTGGGTTGATATCGTAATAATCGGTTACTTCATAGCCATGGTAAGCGGAACTCGGCTGAATCGGCATCAGCCATAAGGCTTTAATATTTAAAGAGGCCAAGTAATCGAGCTTTTGAGTTATCCCGTTCAAATCCCCGATTCCGTCGCCGTCGCTGTCTGCAAAACTCCGCACGAAAATCTGATAAATTGTTCCGTGGAGCCCGGAGATTTCTTTGGGACCATCTCCTTGGGTCGGAGGTTTACAGCCGGAAAGAACAAGCAGAGAAACAAAAGTTAAAAGCAAACACATTTTTTTAATCATGGGAATTCCATCCTTTCAATTGTTCGTTTACGTATCCTGTGGATTTGTTGATATAAGAACCGCTTACGGTTGGTGTTAAACAGATTACTTTGGTGCGGAAAATAAAATCGTGGATTGTTCGCCCGTCGCGCCGATTGGTGGTAATGATTCCTCCGACAAAGGTGTAGATACCGAAGGTTAAGAATACCGCGGTCATTTTAAAAAGTTCGCGCAGAATCAACAGCCATAACGGCGGGACGGTATCGGAAGAATCGTTCCAAACGACGAGCATTTTTTGCGTGCGTTTGCCGAAGGTTTGGCCTTTTTTGATAAAATGCGGGACAATCATGACGAGATATATGATTCCGGTTGCAATAAACGCTTTGGTTTGATTGGACATTTCTTCAAAGTTGTAAGCCAAAATAAACCAACAGAAAACGAGCAAAAACGCCAGGGAAATATCGATAGAAAAAGCGCGTAAGCGCCTTTCGAAATTGTGCAAAGTCATCACTTCTTTCTGTCAAATGAGTTACTCTTATATTTTATCTTATGACCCCCCATTTGTCAAACGTTTTCCTTTTTTACTTTGGAGGGTTGTGGCCTTGAGACAATCGGAATTGAGGCGTCCGTTTCTTTTGCGAAAAAAGTCGTTTTTTGGTATAATGGATATAACTAATCAGGAGGAAATTAATCCATGAATCGTGGCGCAATCAGACATACTCCCAAAAGCAATATGGCTTTTGCTTTGGATTTCAATCATTTGGAACTCGTTCTGCAAACCGGCTGTAACGACTTCGAAAAAGCCGAAGTAATCATCGGGGATCCGTTTCACTATACCAAAACGGTTACTCCGGACGGAGTAAAGTGGCTTTGGGAAGGCCGTAAAAACCCTTTTTTGCCGATGAAAAAAGTCTATTCGACGAAAGATTTCGATTATTACCGAGTTACTTATTATACGGAATCCAAGCGTACCAAATATGCTTTTTTGCTTTATACTGCCGATGAAGTTTATTTTTACGGCAGCCGCGCGTTAAAAAGAATCGGTTTCATCGATCAATTCGAGGGACTTATCTCGCAAAATCCGAACCTAATTTTCAACCTTTTCGACTACTACAATTATCCTTATATCAACGAAGAAGACGTTTATGTCGCTCCGAGCTGGGTGAAAGATACGGTTTGGTATGAAATTTTCCCCGACCGTTTTTATCCGGGATCGAAGCCCCGGGAAGGTTTTCTGCCTTTTGGTTCGGTTACCGAAGGAATCACAAACGACCAGTTTTTCGGCGGTTCCCTTAAGGGCATAACCGAAAAAATTCCTTATTTGAAAGAATTGGGAATTACCGGCATTTACTTTACTCCGCTCTTCGAAGCATACAGCGCCCACAAGTACGATACCAAGGATTATTTTAAGATCGATCCCCAATTCGGCACGAACGAAGACTTTTTGGAACTTGTGGAAACTGCGCATCAAGCGGGAATCAGAGTGATTTTGGATGCGGTGTTCAATCACTGCGGATGGGATTTTCCGTTCTTTCAGGATGTTGTAAAAAACAAAAAAGCTTCGCCTTATTATGATTGTTTCTACATCGAAGACGAAGATTTTATCAATTTTCCTTTGGATGAAAACGGCCGTCCGCTTCGAAAAGATCACACGGAACCATTGAAATACCGGACCTTTGCGATGACGCCCTTTATGCCGAAACTGAAACAGTCGCATCCGTTGATCGAAGAGTATTTGCTAAAAGTCGTCGAATACTGGATGAAAAACTATCATATCGACGGCTGGCGGCTGGATGTATGCAACGAAGTAAGCCACAGCTTTTGGCGCAAATTCCGTTCTTTGGTCAAAAGCATCAATCCGGAAGCTTACATTTTGGGCGAAAACTGGGACGATTCGATGGCGTGGCTGATGGGCGATCAATTGGACGGCGTCATGAATTACGAACTGGCCTATCCCGTTTGGCAGTTTTTCGGTCAAAGCGAAAGTGATACCCATATTGATGCATGTGAGTTCAAAGCCTTAATCAGCCAGCTTTTAGTGCGTTATCCGACTTCGGTTACCCCGAATTTGTTCAATCTGTTGGATTCGCACGATACGATGCGCGTTTTAAACCGGATGGGCAGGAACAAAGCTTTGGTGAAACTGGCCTACGTTTTCCTCTTCAGCATGTCCGGAGCACCCGTTTTATATTACGGAACCGAAGTGGGAATGGAAGGCGGACACGATCCCGATTGTCGAAGATGCATGATTTGGGATGAAACAAAACAGGATTTAGACCTCTTTGCTTTCTTCAAACAATTGATTGTTTTAAGAAAAACTTATCCGGAAATGAAAGAAGTTGACCTCGTTTGGCACTGTGCGATAGACGAGACAATTCTGTACCAAAAGGGCAGTCTTTACTTTGTTTTGCATAAGGGCAGTCGTGAAAAAGAACTCGCTTTACCGAACGGTTTAGCAGGAAAAACCGCGAAAAATCTCTTTACAAACGAGAAAAAGTCGCTTGGCAAAACGATAGTTTTGCGCCCTTATCAGTACTTTATTTTCCAGGTTTTATGACCTTTTTGATGAAAACGCTTTACAGAAATATTAGTAATTTTTCGGTAAATTTACCGGGTTCATGTTATAATTGTTTTACCTAAAAAGAAGGAGGACAAAATGAAAAAAGTTCTTTTTATCATCTTTTTGTTTTTATTTACCTTTATTCCGGGACTTTCGGTCAGCGCGGAAGAAAAGGCTACCGATACCTTGGTTGTTCATTATTTTCGCTATCAAAACGATTATACCGGCTGGAATTTTTGGATTTGGCCCTACCAGCCGGTGAGCGGCGACGGAGCGGCTTACCAATTGGCAAAAGACGGTCCTGACTTTTTGTTAGACGATTTCGGAGCCTACGCCGTCATTAAATTGGACGAAACCAATATCAGCGCAAACGCCACCGCGGGTATTATCGTGCGCCGGGGCGAATGGGTGGAAAAAGATATTGCGGTGGATAGGCATTTCTTTATTCCGGCCAAAAGCGAAAACGGCGAACACCATATTTACCTGGTGCAAAACGATACGCGAATCGGCACATCGCCGAACGATCCGAACGGTCCGGACCGCTCGCATCGGATTTTGTCCGCTTACTTCAGTGCGGCCAAAACCATCCGGTTCACTACCACCAAGAACCTGACCAAAGAAGATTTGGTTTTGACCGAAGACGGCACGCCGCTTGATTTTACTTTAAGCATGAGCGGCTTTACCGGAACGATTACTTTAAGCAAAAATGTCGATTTGACCAAACAATATGTTTTGATTCCGTCTTTTGACGGAACCGAAAAACCTTATACCGTAACGTTTGACGGCATTTACGATTCGCCGGAATTCGAAGAAGCGTTCGGGTATGCGGGCGACGATTTAGGTGCCACTGTTTTGGAAAATCAAACCTTTTTCCGCCTTTGGGCGCCGATTTCCAGCGCGGTAACGCTCAATATCTATGATACCGGTACACCTGCCGGACTTCCGGGCGGAACGAATTCGCCGATTCGGACCATTCCGATGGCGAAAGACGTCAAAGGCACCTGGATTGCCTTGGTCGACGAGAACCTGCATGGCAAATATTACACTTATTCGGTTACCAACGGGAATGTCACGCACGAGGTAATCGATCCTTATGCCAAGTCCGCCGGAATTAACGGTGTCCGCGGAATGATTGTCGATTTCTCGGAAGTCAATCCTTTGGAATTCGAATACGGTGCCCGGGCGGCCAATATCCAAAATCCGACCGATGCCATCATCTACGAACTGCATATCCGGGATCTGACGATTCATTCCAGCTGGAATGGTTCGGAAGTAAACCGGGGCAAATACTTAGGCTTAATCGAAGAAGGTACATCCTACCAAGGCGTGACGACCGGTTTTGACCATATCAAAGAACTCGGCGTTACCCACGTGCAGCTGCTTCCTTTCTTTGACTTCGGGGTTATCGACGAATCCAAAGTCAACGATCCGACTTACAAAAATGCTTTCAACTGGGGCTATATGCCGCTTAACTTCAATGTTTTGGAAGGCTCGTACTCGGCCAACCCTTACGACGGCAGCATTCGCATCCGCGAAATGAAGCAGGTCGTGACGGCTTTCACCAAAAACAACATCCGTTTGGTCATGGATGTCGTTTACAACCACACCGGTTTAAGCGCCGATTCCAACTTTCATTTGATTCTGCCGGGTTATTATCACCGGATGACTTCGAGCGGCGCTTTCAGTAACGGGAGCGGTACCGGAAACGAAACGGCTTCCGAACGGTTCATGATGCGCAAATTTATCGTCGATTCGGTTAAGTTCTGGGCGACCGAATACAATATTTCGGGCTTCCGGTTTGACCTGATGGCTCTTCACGATATCGAAACGATGAAACTGGTCGAACAGGAACTCCATAAGATTGATCCGACCATTATGGTTTACGGCGAACCTTGGAACGGTGGTGCGACAACTCTGCCCGCCAGCCAAGCCTCCGACAAACAAAATCTGGCGCAGATTCCGAATGTCGCCGCTTTCAATGACGACTTCCGTGACGGTGTCAAAGGTTCCGTTTTCGACAAAGCGAATACCGGTTTTGTCCAAGGCAACACCAGCGCCCAAACAATCGAACGCGTCAAATACGGTATCGTAGGGGGAATCGCCTATCCCGGACTGCCGACCGGCAATCTAAGTTATTCCAAAGCATGGCATACTTCGCCGACCAAAACCATCAACTATGTGAGCGCCCATGACAACAACACACTCTACGATAAACTGCGTCTTTCGACCAATGCCAACCAAAGAAGTTCCATTCCGTTCATGGTCGAACAGGCCGGTGCATTGGTGCTCACTTCGCAAGGCATTCCGTTTATTCATGCGGGGGCAGAGATGTTGAGGTCCAAGCCGAAAGAAGGCGGCGGTTATGACGAAAACAGTTACGAATCGCCAGATTCGGTTAACCAAATCCGCTGGGATTTGAAGGCCAAGAAAGAAAACCTGGAAGTCTTCAATTACTATAAAGGTTTGATTGCTTTAAGAAAAGCCCATCCGGCTTTCAGAATGACTTCGGCTCAGGAAGTCAGCGCCAATTTGGAATTTGTCTATCTCAATCAACCGAAATTGATTGCCTATATGATTAGCAACAATGCCAACGGCGATTCCTGGGATAAGATTTTGGTTGTCCACAATTCCTCCTTTGACGAAAACATCGTGCTTCCGGGTTCCGGCAAGTGGTATTTGGTCGGAGCGCAAAACGTTGTGGGAACCGATGTAATTAGGACGTTCAATGCAGGGGATTCGGTTTCGGTATGGCAATACGAAACGAAGATTTTCTTCCAGGATGCCGATTACAATCCTAATCCGGGGGGCAGCGAAGAACCGGTTAAAAAAGGCTGCAGTTTAGGTTCGGCTTTGCTATTCCTGAATCTTTTATCCCTGGCCGCCGTTTCCGCTTACGTTATCCGCCGGAAACATTAGCGGTTTGGTTGCGATAAACAATCTTTAAAGCAGTTTACCTCACCTTTATTACTAAGATTGAGTTAAGAGAATTTAAAGTTCTTTTAACTCTTTTTTAAAAGAAAGATTACTTTTTTTTGATGTTTCAATATTAATTAGTTGCGTGAAAACGTTTTTTGATGTATAATTATGTCTGTAAACGTATTCAAAAATACGTAAAAAATAAAGAAAGAGAGGAATAAAATGAAAAAACCATTTTATGTGTTATTGCTTGTTTTCTTGACAGTATTCATGGTTGGTTCGTTTAAACAAACTAATTATGTTTTGGCAGAAGACGGAGTAGAATACACATTAACCGTTAATGTTACTGTTCCTGAAGATACACCAGTAAATGCGGTAAAAGCAAAAGTAATATTGGTCGGATCAATTAACGGTTGGAACCCTAAAGAAGGTTGGGTTATGACCAAAGATCCTGACAATGATTACTTGTATTCGGTTACCAAAACAATTACCCTGGATAATCCTACTATTGAGTTCAAGTTCGTCGTTGGCGAAGACTGGGCTTTTGTGGAAAAGGATGCGGAAGGTAATGACGTTGACGACCGGGTATACACCTTATCCGCTTCTGAACCAAATGTAATCAACGAAACTGTTGCGAAATGGGGAGCCATCCCAACCGATGACCCTGTTGCGAAAATTGGTACAGTCGTTGTTCACTACCAAAACTTCCGGGGAGATTATGCGGATGCAGGTGCTCATTCATGGAATTTTGGTTCAATCGACACCAATTCTTATCCAAGAAAGGCTGACGGAGTAGATTCCTTCGGTGCTTATTGGGAAATTCCGATTGGCTCTGATGCGCTAGATCAAATTGGTTTAATCCTTCTCAAGAAGGGTATGGACGATGGAACACAATGGGATAACAAAGAATATTCCCAAGACCTATTTGTTCCTCTAAAAGCGTTAAAAGACAACTGGGATGCAAATAAAACCGAAATGACCATGCATGTTTACTACTTCCAAGGCAGCGATAAGATTTTTATCGCCCGTCCTGATGTAGTTAACGTATTGGTAGCTTATTACGATCCTACCGGTGCTTACGAAGAAAACCTCGGTTTGCACCTCTGGGACGGTTGGGTTGGAGCCTACGGCGATCCAAACTTCACAACCGACGGTATAACCTGGGATAAACCATATGAAATGAAGAACGGCTTTAAGTCGGATGCCGATGTCGACGGTAAAGTAACTATGCTTTACTTGACTCCAGGCAGCGATGCCGGTTTGATTGTTCATGCCGGTGATGATAAGAAATCCGGCGGCGCCGACGTTAAGATTTTCAAAGACTTTGTAGCCGGCGACGTTGTTCCGCTATATGTAATCGGCGGACAATACTTCTATGGCGAAGATGCAGCCAAAGATTTCCGCGAAGCCGCATTCACCTTCGGTTTTGTACCGATGTCAATCGGCGACAAAGGCATTAACGGTACGTATGCACCGAACCCGAGATCGGTTATCGTTAAATTGGCACTTGCTGTTCCGACCGTACAACTCGACGAAGACGGAAAACCTGTTTTGGACGAAACAACAAAGCTTCCGATTCCGCTTGATGTATTGTCGTTCTTCAAAGTTTACGAAGCCGAAGAAGTAGACGGCGTTTTGACTCCGAAGGGAGATCCGCTTGCTATTCAACGCATCGACTACAACCAATCTCCTTCGACAACTTCCGTAAAAGAATTTGTTGTTCAGCTTGCAGAAGGAGTAACCTTAAATAATACAAAACGTTATATTATTACTTTTGAAAACGAAGATTATGATGCTTCGATCGAAATCGACCTTGACCGCCAGGCACCGAATTTAACATTTGCCAGCGTTACTTTTGACGGTATCATCAAGATCACAAAAGGTTCGAAGTGGGACCAAGCATTATTCCCAAGTTACCGGGCCATGGACGTTCGCGACGGCGATGTTAGCAAGTATGTTTATGTTAAAGAAGGCGAAGGTATCGTTGATACCGGAAAAGTCGGAGAATACGTCATCAAGTTGACAGCAGTCGATAACTGGGGTAATGAATCGCAAATCTCCTTCGTTATCCAAGTTGTAGAAGGCTCTTCCGAATCAGGTTGTTCGACGGCTTCGGCTCTCTACATTCTCAACTTACTTGCCCTTGTCTCTGTATTAGCCTTCGTACTAAGAAAGAGAAATGCGTAGGAGGTAACGAAAGATGAAAAAATTTGTTAATATTTTATTGATTTTAACCTTTGTCTTTGTACTTGTAGGTTGCGGCGGAGGATCGAAAGGCGAAGTCGTTGATTTCAGCGATACTTTTGGCAAAAAGACCAAATTGGTAATTTGGTTGGATGACGACGACAATAACTACATGGAAGCTTTGGCTGAAGCTTTCAATGCCAAATATCCGAACATCGTTGTCGAATTCATGCATCAGGCAACTGTTGATGCCCGCGAAAGATTAAAGACATACGGTCAATCGGATAACGGTGCCGATATCTTCCAATTCCCGCATGACCACATGGCACAGGCTATTCTCGAAGACCTTGTTTATCCATTACCATCAACCTTGAAAGCAACACTCGAAGAATCGATTCTTCCAATCGCGCTTGATATCGCAACCGTTGCTTACAATCCTGATACCAAAGAATTCGGTTCGGGAACCGAACAATTGTATGCCGTCCCGATTTCCATCGAATCGGTTGGTCTATATTACAATATCGACCTTCTCAACAATATTCACGGCGAAGGCAATTGGGCTCCTCCGACAACTATGGAAGAATTGATTGCGGAAGCACAATTCTACATGGATCCGGACAATCAAGGCAAACCGGGCGGAAGATACAAGATTGCCGATGACGACGGTTCGGGCAACCCTGTTTACAGTTCCAACTTCTACTTTGCAACCGGATCGCATTGGGGCGATGCTTACTTCAACCAATTCATCTTCTCAGCTTTCGGTTGGCGTCCGTTTGGCGAAAACGGCGATGACGACAGCACTGTCGGTTTCACCAGTCCAAACCTAACTGCCGCTTTGACATACTTAAGAGACGTTATTAAACCGATTACTACCGGTACCGGAAACCATAACTCCATTGCCGGTCAAAACCTTTTCGAAGAAGGCAAATTACCATATGTCATTTCCGGACCATGGGCAATTTCCACCTTCCGTAAAGCAGGCGTCAACTTCGGTATTGCGCTGCTTCCGACTATTAACAGTAACCCAACCAGAACGTTTGCGGGTGCGCAAATGCTTGCGATTTACAAACATTCCCGCAATAAGGAAGCTGCTATTAAGTTCATGGAATTCTTGGGAACTCCTGAAGCTGCCGAAATTCTTTACAGAGAAGAAGGCGACCTTCCTGCTTTGAAAGCTGAATACTTCAGCCAAATCGAAGGTCTGGCAGACGACGAACTTGCACGCGCAATCACAAGACAACTTGAAACATCCATTCCAATGCCGACCATCCCAGCCGTTACTTACTATTGGGGACCAGCTGAAACAATGGTTGTCAACATATGGAATAGTTCCAAAGACATTGCAGAAGAACAAATAGCTGCCGAAAACAGCTATCGGGCACGCATGGGATTTGCGAATGACTAAATAAGTGGATGCAACGGATTTAGGTGACCAATAGGTCACCTAAATTTTTAAGGAGGAATACAGATGGAAAATAAATTAAAGTTTTATCAAAAAATAATCCCAATCTTAAAAGCGGTTGCCTCCGGACTTATTTGGGGACTTGGTCAGGTGTTTAACCGCCAGTTCCGCAAAGCTTTATTCTTCTTTCTATTCTTTGCGTGCTTAGTGGGCATCGAATTACTGACGAGCCGTTATTTCGAACCTTTCGATGCTTTTACCAACAAAATCGACGGCGAAATGTTTACCGATAATATTGTAAACAACAAAATTCTCCCTTATTATGATGATGCCGTCAATAATCCCGACGAAAAAAGACTTTACGGCGTCTTCGGTACCGAAGATACGAATATTCCGGGACAAAAAGTCGCAAAGTCCTATCCGAGTTTTGATGCCTTTTTGGCGGAACATAGAGGCAAAGGACCGATTACGATTGATGAGTTTATTACTTTCGTCGCTCAGGATTTGACGGAAAACAATCCTTCGCGGTTTTTCGATGTTATCTCCAACAGGGATAATACAACCAAAACCAAGGATGTCATTTATCAGAAAGACCGCGATTTAAGCAAAGAAAGCGGAAGCGAAATCATCGTGGTCGACGAATTCTTCCGTTCCAAGCTTGACGGTTCCGTTTATCATCGGGTAGTCGAACGGGTGGACGGTTTATCGGTGGAACATTATATCAAAGATACCGATCGGAGCGTGGTTTTGACCAAAGAACAATTATTCGGTTACACCACGCAAATCGTCTCGACCGGAACCGGAAACGAAATCCTGTACCATAAAAACAATAAAGTTTATCGGCGCGTTATCGAAGGGGGTATTTACGAAGAAAAACGGTTCTTCGTAAATATCAATGACACAAGCGAAAAGATTCCGGAACACGAGTTTTACGATGTCGAACATCTTAAAAAGAACAAAGGTATCTATTTAAAAGACGGCAAATTATACGTCGAAGTCATTGACCAAATCAAGACGGAAAACAACAAAACCTATTGGAGTTTGCTTCCGAACGAAGCAGGCGAAATCGATTTTTTGACTGCTGCCCCAAGTACCAAAATCGATGTCAAATACCGTTTGTTTAAAGTCGATGTGGAAAAGGAAGACGGCACAGTCGAAACAAGAGTTTATGAATGGTTTAACCCGGAAGCCTATCAGGTAGGCTATCAGACGACTCCGTTTACGGAATTCATCAAAAAGTGTTTTGAAATCATTTATACCGAACCGGGCGGAAACCGTTATACCAAAGACGACTATACAAAATTCCTGCTTTACATTTACTTTAAGATTCATCCGGAAATGGAAGCGGATTTCACGAAACGGTTCGACAATTTTTTCTTTGACCATGCGGGGTTCTTTACCAAAGGTATTTGGAGTCTGATTACTTTGGGCGATACCGACAACATGGAATATGACCAACACCAATTGATTGCCCAATCGGCCTTGGGCTTCAAAGTGAGCGGTTCAAACCAATGGATGGAATTAATTACCGTCAAAGGCCATGATTCCGCCTATTTAATGATTCGCGGTATCATTTCGACTTTGCTTTTGATGTTTTTCATGATTATTTGGATTTGGAATATCCGCGACGCTTATTTATCGGGAATCCATTTGGTGAAATTCAAAAAACGCGAAAGCGACCGTCATTACTTCAAAGAAGTATACGAACGTTCGTTTGAATACATTATTTTGTTCCCGGCCATTTTTCTTGTCACCTTTATTTCGATTATGCCGATTATTTTCGGCTTCCTTGCCGCCTTCACCAATTACAAATCGAACATCCGTTTGTTCGACTGGGTCGGTTTCAGCAATTTCGTCAATATCTTCAGCTTCGGACGTGTCGGCGATGTCACCATTCCGTTTGGCAAAGTCTTTTGGAGTGTCTTCCTTTGGACGGTCATTTGGGCGGTTTTCTCCACGGTGACGGTTTTCTTCGGCGGTTTCTTCCAAGCTTTGATTATCAACAACGATCACGTGCCGTTTAAGAAATTCTGGCGGACCCTGCTCATCTTGCCGTGGGCGGTCCCGGCCATCATTTCGCAAATGGTCTTCAATATGATTTTCAACGAAACCGGCGTGCTCAACGCCACTTTGGAATCGATCGGCGTTTACGACTTATTGAAAAACCTCGGCATGCTCGGCCGAAACATCAACGAATATCCGACCGCTTTCTCGAAACTCTTCTATTGGGGCGAAGAGAACATTCAATGGTTCCATAATCCGCACAACAAGTGGTTCGTGCGGACAACCCTGATTGTAGTCAATATTTGGCTCGGCTTCCCTTATTACATGGCTTTGATGAGCGGCGTAATGGTCGGTATCGACCGGACGCTTTACGAAGCGGCGGAAATCGACGGCGCTACCAAGAAACAGCGCTTCCGTTACATCACCTTCCCGCTGGTCATGTATTCGACCGCACCGCTTCTGGTCATGAGTTTCTCCGGAAACTTCAACAACTTCGGGGTAATATACTTTATAACCGAAGGGGGTGCCAATGCCGGATCGCTCCAGACGGCGTATGCCGGAGATACGGATATCCTGATTTCCTGGATGTATACGCTGACGGTCGATCAGAAGATTTACAATATGGCGAGCGTCTTTTCGATTTTGATCTTTATTGTCGTTGGTTCCATCGCTGCATGGAACTACTCCCAGACAAGAGCATTTAAGGAGGATTAGACGATGTGGTTTATTATCTCAATCATGGCAATCGGCGTCATTGTCGTTCCGGGCATCACGCTTGCGAAAAAGCTCTATGATCGGAAAAAACGCCTCCACGGTAGTCCTCTTCCGACCGTAACCGCAATCCGTATCTTCGATGACGATACCGTAAGGGATCGGAAATATTATCTCAATATTTGGATTAAAGTTGCGATTATCGGTGTTATAACCTTTCTTGCCCTATATGTCGTATTTGTCCACAAATGGATTTTCGGGGCAAGACCGCCGAAACTGCTTGTTTGGCTCTGCGCGTTCTATTTGATCGTGACTTATTTTGTCCAGGACGGGCTGGCCGCGGATTTTGCGGAGAAGAAGGGGTACGGACAATTGAGCGGCGCTCTTTGGGGATTAATCCCGGTATACGGTTTGCTCCGTTACGCCAAAAAGCCGAAACGGAAAAATGTTCAGTCAACGACCATCAAGAAAATCTACAGTTCCAAGTCGCTAATAGCCAAGTATCTGATTTTTGCGGAACTGGTCGGTTTGGGCATTATTGTCCTCCTACCGATAATTTATATCGTGGGTGCTTCGTTTGCCAAACAAAGCGGACTTCCGACGACCTTCTGGCCGCGGAATCTGACCTTGGAAAACTATCGCATTCTGTTTGACGAAAGCGAAACGATGTTTGTCCATTGGTACAAGAATACGTTCTTCCTGGCTTTACTAAACATGGTTTTCGGGGTTCTCTTTATTACCGGAGCGGCCTACATCTTTGCCCGTTTCAAGTTCAAGGGCAAAAAAATCGGTTTGATTACGATTTTGGTTTTGCAGGTCTTCCCGTCTTTCATGGGAATGGTGGCGCTCTTTACGCTCTATCAAACCTTTAACCTTGTGGGTAGACCGCTTGCTTTAACCTTCATTTATGTTGGAGGCAGTGTGCCGTTCAACCTGTGGCTAATCAAAGGTTATTTGCAACAGATCCCGCGCGACCTCGATGAGTCCGCAATGCTTGACGGGGCCAACAAAGCGCAGATTTTCTTCAAAATTATTTTGCCGCTATCCGTGCCGATTTTGAGTTTTGTGGCGGTCTCGCAATTCATGGCGCCGTGGATGGATTATATTTTGCCGAGTTTCCTATTGAATATCGTTCCGCGCAATGCGAATATTCCGGCCGGTATGAATCTTGCCGAATACACGAAGATGCAGTGGACGCTTGCGGTGGGATTGTTTGAATTCATCAGCGGCACTAATAGCGAGTACACGACTTTTGCGGCCGGTGCCATCATCGTAGCCTTGCCGATTACAGTCCTTTACATGCTCTTCCAACGGTTCCTAATTCAAGGAATTACCGCCGGAGCAACCAAAGGTTAATCAAAAAAGCAATAGATATGGCAATTATTTGCCATATCTATTTTCAAGAGGATGATACAATGAACAACAACAAGTGGTGGAAAGAAGCCTTTGGCTATCAGATTTATATTCGCAGTTTCTATGATGCCAACAATGACGGAATCGGCGATTTGAAAGGAATTACCGAAAAACTGCCTTATTTATCTTATTTGGGGGTAAACCTCATTTGGATTTGTCCGTTTTACAAGTCTCCGATGGACGATAACGGGTATGATGTGGCTGATTTTTATGCGGTGGATGAGACGTACGGGACGCTTGAAGATTTCCGGGAGTTAATCGCCGAAGCCCACAAAAGAGGAATCAGGGTTATCATCGATTTGATCTTAAACCATACTTCCGACGAACATCCGTGGTTTATTGAAAGCAGAAAGAGTAAGGATAGTCCCTACCGGAATTATTACATCTGGCAACCGCCCCGTTACGATGAATCGGGTAACCGGAAAGAACCGACCAACTGGGCTTCTTTTTTCGGAGGGGGCTGTTGGGAATACGACGAAACCACGGATGAATATTACATGAAAATTTTCTCGAAAAAAATGCCCGATCTGAACTGGGAAAACCTTCAGGTGCAAGCCGAAATGGTCAAGGTTGCCAAATACTGGTTGGATTTGGGCGTCGACGGGTTTAGAGTGGACGCGGTGGCGCATTTGGCGAAAGCCCCGTTTGTCGATTCCACAATGCCAACCGATTACCAATACACGCCCGATTGGGGAAAGTTTTCCAATCTTCCCAAACTCCACGAGTACTTAAAGATGATGAGGAAAGAAGCCTTTTCCGGATACGATTTATTGGTCGTGGGAGAAGTCGGGGGCAGTGCCTTAATCGAAGATGCATTGAAATATGCGGCTCCGGAAGAACGGGAATTGGACATGGTTTTCAATTTCGACCACAATTGGTGCAACAATTCCTGGAGCGCAAAAGACTGCTCGGAACTGAAAATCAATGTTCCCCATTTGAAAGAAATGTTCGGCAAATGGCAATTGGGTCTGTACGGAAAAGCGTGGAATGCGCTTTATTGGCTGAATCACGACCAACCACGCGTGGTGACCCATTACGGGGACGACGAAGGTCCCTTGCACGACCGAAGTGCCAAAGCTTTGGCCGTAGCTCTATACTTCATGTGGGGTACGCCGTTTATTTATAACGGAGAAGAAATCGGCATGACCAATCCGCACTTTAAAACGATTGACGATTTTAAAGATGTTTCTTTCATCACACAATATTACATCAATGTGCAAAACGGAGCCGACCCGGAAAAATACATTGCCCATGCGTCGCTTTCCACGAGAGATAACGCCCGGACGCTTATGCAATGGAACGATTCCCTGCACGGCGGTTTTACGAAAGGTACCCCGTGGAACCTCATCAACGACAACTACCGGACAATCAATGTGGAAAGCCAAATGAAAGATCCTGATTCGGTTTTGAACTTTTACCGTAAAGTAATCGAAATCAGGACAAAATCGGCTTTTCGTAATATAATTATCTATGGCAGTTACGAGCCCTTTTTGAAAGAACATCCGAAAGTGTATGCATACCTTAGACGCTATGAAGGCCGCACCATGTTAATTATATGCAATTTAACCAAAGAAAAAGCAATTGTGGAAGGTCTTCCCTTTACTTTAATCGAAAAAGTCTTGGGTACCATGAACAAACAAATCAACATTAACCAAAGAATGGTTTTGGAACCTTACGAAGCTTATGTCTTGGAAATTAAGGAGGAAAAATAAATGAGAGCAAGCGGAATCCTGTTACCGATCAGCAGTTTGCCAAGTCCTTACGGAATCGGCACTTTGGGCAAAGAAGCTTTTGCATTTGTCGATTTTCTGAAAAAAGCCGGTCAGACTTACTGGCAAGTTTTGCCGCTCGGTCCGACCTCGTACGGCGATTCGCCATACCAAACTTTTTCGGCCTTTGCCGGAAATCCGTATTTTATCGATTTGGACCTTTTGGCCCAGGAAGGGCTCCTAAAAGAGAGCGAATACCGCCATTTGGAAACGCCGAATCCGGAACTTGTGGATTACGAGTACCAGTATTTTTACCGTTTTAAAGTTTTGCGACTGGCCTATTTCCGTTTTTCGCCGGAGAAACATCCCGACTTTGAAACCTTTTGCGAAAACAACAAAAAATGGCTCGACGATTACAGCCTCTTCATGAGCATCAAAGGCCAAAACAACGACCAAAGTTGGTGGCTTTGGGAAGAAAAGTATAAGAAGCGCGATTTCCAAGCTTTAGAGGAATATATCAGTAAAAATGCTTCGGATATCGGATTTTGGAAATTTGTGCAATATTATTTCTTCAAGCAATGGCTGGCTTTAAAACAATATGCCAACCAAAACGGCATCGAAATCATCGGCGACATTCCGATTTACGTGGCCCAAGACAGTAGCGACGTATGGTCCAATCCGGACGATTGGCAACTCGACGAAAATTTGGATCCGATTAGGGTTGCGGGCTGTCCGCCCGATGCGTTTGCCAAAACCGGACAGCTTTGGGGAAACCCGATTTACAATTACGACAAAATGGAACAGGAAGGTTTTTCCTGGTGGCTTGATCGGATCAAAGAATCGTTTAAACTGTACGATATCGTCAGAATCGACCATTTCCGGGGTTTCGAAGCTTATTATGCCATTCCTTACGGCGACCCGACCGCCGAATTCGGTACTTGGGTCAAAGGCCCGGGAATGAAACTCTTCCAAAGAGTCAAAGACGTTTTGGGAGAGGTGAGGATTATTGCGGAAGACTTGGGGTTTTTGACGCCGGAAGTGTATCAGCTGCTTGCGGATACGGGTTATCCGGGTATGAAAATCCTGCAATTCGGTTTTGATCCTTACCATGACAGCGAATACCTGCCGCACAACTTTAAACGCAACAGCATTGTCTACACCGGAACCCACGATAATATGACGGTCCGTTCCTGGTTTAAATCCTTAAACGAAGCCGAAAAAGCTTTTGTCAAAGCTTATTTGGATTTTGAGGATGACAATTTGGTCGTCCCAAAAATGATTAAGGCTTGCCTTGCTTCGGTGTGCGAAATGGCTGTAATTCCTCTACAGGATTATCTCGAACAGGGCGACGAAGGAAGAATCAATGTTCCGTCCACCCTCGGGGGAAACTGGGTATGGCGCATCAAAAAGGGTGTTTTAACGGAAGAACTGCACCAAAAAATCTATTCTTGGTGCAAGACTTACCGCCGAATCAATCCAAACGGGTAAAGCTAATGAAAAAAAGATTGATATTTGTTTTGGTATTATTGTGTTTGTTTTTAAGTTCCTGCGTTAAAGACGATCCCCCGAAAATCGATGATCCCGAAGACGAAATCATCGAAACCAATTTCACTTTGACCGATTTTTTCAGCATGGAAAAGCCGGTTACGATTGAAATCTTCATTTCCGACGACGAACTGGAAAAAATCAATCAAGATTATTATAGGTTTTCGGAATTCGATTCCAAATCGCCGATTTACCGGATGTGCGATTTGGTCATCACCTACGGCGAAGAAGAAGTTTACATCAAAGAAGTAGGAATCAGAATGAAAGGAAATACCTCACGCAGGGATTTCTACACCAAAAAAGACGGTATCTACAATTTGGTCCATTTCAAAATATCGTTTAAAGAAACTTTCGATGACGAAGACGAATACGACCAACCGAAAGTTTGGACCGATTCGACCCTAAGAGACCAACGCAAAGACCGGAAGTTCCTCGGAATGGAGACGCTTGATTTGAAATGGAACAAAAACTACGATGCAACCCATGTCCGGCAAATCTATGCTTACGATAAGTTCCGCGAAAACGGCCTCCTTGCCCCGCATGTCACCTTGGCTCAAGTGAAAATGAAAGGTTTAAGTTTGGGCTTATACGAAGTATTGGAAACAATCGATAAAAATTTTATCGAACGTTATTTGCCGGAAAAAGACTGGGGCGGGGATCTCTATAAAGTCGGTTGGAACAATTACAAAGGCGGCGACTTGACGCCTTTGCAAAACCCGAACGAAGTCGGTGTCGAAGACGAAATGATCGCGTATTTTCCTAATTACGACTTAAAAACCAACAAAAAGAAAAGCAATCATCAGGATATGCTGAATCTGCTGGACCGGCTGAACAATACCCCTGTCAAAGACTTGGATACGGTGGTCGGAGAAATCCTGGATATGAATTACTGGACCATGTTTGAAGCGGTCAGTTATTTGGTAGGTAATCCCGACGACATCCGGAATCATTACAACAATTATTATCTCTATTTTATGGGTTCCACCCATAAAGCGATAATCATTCCTTACGATTACGACCGGGTTATGGGAGTCACCAAAGATTGGAACCCGACCGGCGATGCCATGACCAAAATCGAACCGAATTCGCTCGCCAATACGATGCAAAACGGCACCCAGCAAATCAATCCGCTTTATAAACATGTTTTGTTAAATCCCAATTCCGTTTGGAATCGGGAGTATCTCGGCAGATTGCAGGAAATAATCGAATCCAAGCAATTTACGTTGGAAGATTTTTTACCGTATTACGAAAAAGCGAAAACTCTTTACCAGGACAAAGTCGTTCCCGAAATCGATAAGATTAAAACGTCTTATATCGGCTTTTCTTTGACGGAAAGCAGTTCGATTAACCGGACCGATGTAAATTTGAGTATTGAGCTGTATTTCGCCTTAAAACGGGAAACTGTAACCCAAAGCTTTAATAAATAGAGGTGAACTAAATGGCAAAAGAAACTTCTGTAAATTTACGCAACTGGCAATTTTACCAAATCTTTATTCGGCAGTTTTCACCGACCCATGACTTTAAAGGGGCAATCGAAAAGCTGCCTTATGTCAAGTCCTTGGGTACCGATTGCATTCAACTCGTTCCGTTTCATCCGATTGGAATCTTTCGTCGTAAAGGCACTGTCGGAAGCCCTTATTCCATCAGGGATTATTATGAGGTTGACCCGTTGAACGGAACAATGGATGATTTCAAAGCCTTTTTGGCGAAAGCCCATGATTTGGGAATGAAAGTCATCATGGATATTGTCTTCAATCATACTGCCCATGATGCGACTTATACCAAAACGCATCCCGAATGGTATTATCAGGATGAAATGGGCAATTTCAAAAACCGGGTGGGCGATTGGTGGGATATCGCCGATTTGAAGATTGAGGGAAACATTGCCCTTCAGGACGAACTGCTCAATGTCTTAACATTTTGGGTAAAACAGGGAATCGACGGTTTCCGGTGCGATGTTGCGCCTTTGATTCCGCTCGAGTTTTGGGCGCGCGCAAGGAAGACTCTTTCAACCTTAAATCCGAATCTGTTATGGGTAGCCGAAAGCGTTCATCGGGGTTTTGTCAAATACCTGCGCGATTTGGGATACGAAGCATCAAGCGACGGCGAAATCTATCAGGTTTTCGATATCTGTTACGATTACGATATTTTCGACCATTTCGAAAACTATTTGTCGGGCAAAGAACCTTTGCAAGCCTGGGTTGACAATCTCATGGACCAAGAAATGATATATCCGAAAAACTATGTCAAATACCGTTACCTAGAAAACCACGATTTTAAACGGATCGCATCTTACGCCAAAACCAAAAGCCAACTGAGAAACCTCAATGCGATGCTTTTCTTGCTCAGAGGAAGTGTTTTCCTCTTCAACGGTCAGGAACTGGGCATTTCCCATCATCCGAATCTGTTCGAAATCGACGAAGTCGATTGGAATACCAAGGATGAGGCAAACATCACGCAATTGATTAAAACCTTATCCCAATTCAAAAAGGAAACCGGTTATATCAATGATCCGCTGGAGATTAAGGTGGTTGGTAAAAATGTGTTGAAAATCGAATACAAACAGCTTAACGGCAAACGAAAGGTTACCGGTCTCTTTAATTTGGGCGAAACCACGCAAGCAATCGAAACAGAGCTTAAAGGCAAAAATGTCTTAACCGGTAAAGAAGTAACCGATACCGTAATAACCATTGACGAACCGATAATTCTTATCGATTATGAATAGAATATTTAAACCTATACAAGCCATGAAATCCCTTTTTTAAGGGATTTTCTTTCATTTTCATTCCTTTTTCTAAGTTTAGTGATATAATATACATAATTACTAAAAAATAAAAAACGAAGTGATAACATGAACAAACCGATTGACATATCCGCTGTAACCTTAAAAACCGAACGTTTAATCCTTAGACCTTGGCGGTTGGATGACCTTGACGACTTTTTCGCTTATGCCAGAGTTGACGGAGTCGGTCAAATGGCGGGATGGAATCCCCACAAAACCAAAGAGGACTCTTTATTTATTTTGAAGAAATTTATCGAGCAGAAAAAAACCTTTGCCATCGAGTATGAAGGAAAAGCTATCGGTTCCTTGGGCATCGAACTATACAACGAAGTCGTATTTCCCGAATTTTCGGATAAAAAGGGCCGCGCTTTGGGTTTTGTGCTTTCCAAAGATTATTGGAATCGGGGTTTGATGACCGAAGCGGTCAAAGCAGTAATCCGTTATCTGTTCGAAGTTGAAAAGTTGGATTTTATACTTTGCGGACACTATATCGACAATTACGCTTCCATGCGCGTGCAGGAAAAGTGCGGCTTCCGGCCTTTAAAAATAATCAAACTCCCGACCCCGGACGGTAGTGTTAAAGACGGAGTTTACAATATTTTGGAAAGCGAAAAATACGATGTGATTATCTTGTGATTTTTGATGTCTGTTTTTCAGTTGAAAAGCAGAATTTATTGACATATATTTTCGTTAAAACTGCTATTCCACCTAAGACTTGTGTCTTATGCGGAAGCAACAACATCATCTCAA
>Ga0116147_1001672_pt1 | contig 23886 bp, 23 predicted proteins | sample AD_JPNHG3_MetaG_FD_89749 | JGI IMG/M metagenome (GOLD analysis project Ga0116147, IMG submission 89749) | Active sludge microbial communities of municipal wastewater-treating anaerobic digesters from Japan - AD_JPNHG3_MetaG | ecosystem: Engineered > Bioreactor > Anaerobic > Digestate | place...
CGTCGTATCCCCCCGTCAAGGCGCGGGAGCAGACGCCGGCGCGGATTAATTCCCACGCGTGGCCAATGGCATTGGCGCCGGTGGCGCAGGCGTTGGAAATCACGGTAAAGGGACCTGAAAATCCCAAGGCCTCGGCCAAGTCGAGCGCCTGAACCTGAGCTTGGTAATGCAGGGCGCGAGTGGGCTGACGCCTGTGCCGCTGCGGATGTGCCAAGGCGTGCTGATAATACGCCTCCCCCAAAGCCATGCCCGCGGCGGTGGTACCAAGGACCAGAGGCAGGGGGGCCACGGTATCCCAACCGCACTGCTGCCAGGCCTCGTGTGCCGCCAGCAGCAACAGATGATCCGCTCGTGACTGGCGCGCCAGGCGGCGGGCACTCAGCCGGCAGGCGGGCGGGACCCCCGGCAGGTCCACCTCGGCCGCGGTTTTGACCCGCTGGCGGCTCACGTCGAAATGGCGCACGGGACGAAACCCCGTTCGGCCCTCGCGGAAGCCGTCCGCATTCGGGCACCAGCCGCATCCCAGGGCGGTGACAATGCCTGCCCCGGTGACCACAACCCGCGGGCTGGTGCTGGGCGGAGTTGGTCGAGGAAAGAGCATCGGAGCCACTCAGGAAACGGGATGGCTGGCGGGCCAGTTGAAACCCTGCGGCCAAAGGCGCTGAATGAGCGAAACATAACTCCACAAGGGGCCAACAACGCCCCGCTCGCGGAGGCGCCGAACCATTTTGGCAAAGGCTGGCGAGGGATCGCCCACAATCCAGTTGGGAGACCGGCTGGCGAAGTCGCTGAGATGCCGGGTGATTTCGCCGGGGGTGAGAGCGGGCGAAATATAGTAAACAGGCTCGAGAAGGGAGGTTTCCGGACCGAATCGGCCTTCGGCCAGCGCCCGCTCGAACAACGGGGTGCCGGGATAAACCCGCATGCCGACGACCGTCATGAACACGGCGCCCTCAAGCTGTGCTGAACGATCAAAGCTCTCCCGGAGGGTTTGTGCTGTCTCGCCCGGTCCGCCGCAAATCAGGAAGTGGCAGCAATCAATACCGGCCGCGCGGGCCAGTTGGTGGGCGTGGCGGATGTCGTCGAAGCCCAAGCCCTTCTGGTAGGCTGCCAGGACTTCGTCCGAAAGGCTGTCGGAACCGAACTCGACGTAGGTGAGTCCGGCGCGGACCATCAGGTTCATGAGGTCCGCATTCAGCGCCTGCGGGCGCAGGAAGCAAGCCCACGGAAGACGGACATTCCGGCGGAGGATGGCCTCGCAGGTTTCCTGCACGTGCCGGGGCGAGGAATTAAAAACGGAATCCACCACAAAGAGGCAGCGCGCGCCCAAACGCGCGGCCAACGCGAAGTCCTCGGCAATTTCCTCGGGGGCCCGGCGGAGGTGCGCCCGGCCCTCGATCAGGGGATAGGTGCAGTAACAGCAACGGAAGGAACAGCCTCGCTGGGTTTGGAGGTTTAGCGTGCCGGTGCTGTTCACGTAATAGGAAACCACCTCGGCCGGCAGGTCGGCCTCACTCAGTGGCAGCGAGGGTTGCAGCCACCGGGGCGGATTGCGGCGCACAGCGCCATTCGAGGGGTAAACCAGGCCGGGAATGCCGCGGGGCTCCGCGCCTGATTCGAGGGCTTCCACCAGCGAAACCAGCGGCGCCTCCCCTGCCCCGAAAATGCCGTACTCGGCTCCGGACCAGCGCAAGAGCGGCTCGGGAAAAATGCTGAATCCACTGCCGCCGAGCACAATCGGGCAGCTGACCACTTGCCGGATTCGCGAGCAGAGGGAGTTTAATTCTTCGAAGTAAACTTCCTGAGTGCGCAACAAAACGTTATCCACGTTGCGGAGGGAGATGCCCACCAGGTTTGGTTGAAACTCAGCCAGAAGCGTTTCCAAGCGCTCGGATTCCACCAGCGCATCATGCCAGCGGACCTGGTGTCCCGCCCGCCGCAAAGCCGCGCCCAGATGCGCCAGACCCAGGGGGAAAACCGGGTCGGGAACCGAGCAACGGTTCGGGCTGATCAACAGGACGCGGCTGGACATGACGCCAACCCGGGAGAACTCAACCCCGCAAATTCTCCGGGTTCAGGGGGCGGAGGTCCCGGGGAATGAACTTCCCGTTCTTGCGAATCAGTTCGCCGTCGAACCAGATTTCCCCCCCGCCCCATTCCGGGCGCTGAATCAAGACCATGTCCCAGTGCACGGCGGAGCGATTGCCGTTGTCGCATTCCTTGTAGGCCTGGCCGGGGGTGAGGTGGAGGGAGCCCGCGATCTTCTCGTCGAAGAGAATGTCGCACATCGGATTGAGGATGTAGGGGTTGAACCCGAGGGAGAACTCGCCCGTGTACCGCGCGCCGGCGTCGGTATCAAGGATTTCGTTCAGCCGCCGGGTGTCGTTGCAGGTGGCGTTGACAATTTTGCCGTCTTTGAATTCAAGGCGGACATTTTCGAAGCGGGTGCCCGAGTAAAGCGTCGGCGTGTTGAACTGAATCACGCCATTGATGGAGGTGCGGACGGGGCAGGAAAAGACCTCGCCATCGGGGATGTTCCGGTCGCCCTTGCACATTTGGGCGCCGATGCCTTTGATGCTGAAGCGCAAGTCGGTGCCCGGCCCCTTCAAATGGACCTGGTCGGCGTGCTGCATCCGGCGTTGGAGGGGAATCATGGCCCGGGCCATCTTCCGATAATTCATCGTGCAAACGTCAAAATAGAGGTTTTCGAACGCCTCGGTGCTCATGCCGGCGCCCTGGGCCATGCTGGGCGTCGGCCAGCGCAAAACGCACCAGCGAGTTTTGCCCACCCGGTAATTCAGAACCGGACGGGTCACGCGCGAGTACAGCGCCATTCGGTCGCCGGGCACATCGGCGTTCTCGTTCGCATTGGCGCTGCCCCGCACCGCGATGTAAGCCTGCATTTTCTTCATGCGCGCCAGCTCGAGGTCGCGGATCAGGCTGGCGTGGGTCTGGTTGGTCTCCCGCAGCAACTCGCGGTTGACGCGGGTGTGGCGCACCTCGACGATGGGGATGGCTCCCACTCGTCGCGCCTCACGCACGAGTTGCACGGTAAACTCATCGGGCACATCAATCATGTCGAGCAGCACCCGGTCGCCTCGCTTCAGGCGGGTGGAGTAATCCACCAGTAAACGAGCCAGCTTTTGATAACGCGGATCGGTCATACAGTTAGCGCCAAGCTAGTCCAATTCGCCGCATTGTCGAGGCGGTTCTGCCCGGCACTTCGGCGCGGAGCAAAAAGACAAACCCCGGCCAGCGGGTGACCGGGGTCGTGGAGGAACAGGTTGAGCCGCAGAGCTCAGAATTTATAGGCGATGGCGGCAACCAGTTTCACGTCGTTCTTCCGACGCCCCGCCGCCGGCTCGTTGTCATAGGTGTCCTGGACGAACGTGCGCTGGCTGAGACTCTTGGTAATCGCGGTTTCGATGCCGATTTCGGCGTTGATGATGAAGTTTCCCCATCGGTCCACCTGCGGCAGAAACTCGAGGGTCTGCCAGAGCGTCGCCCGCTCGTTCAATTTATGATCGAAGCGCTCGGCGAAACGCAGCGTCATGTAAGTATCCGTGTCGTCGCCTTGCTTTTCGAAGATGACGCCCGGACCGACCTCGCCGCGAAGGCCGGTGGTTTGGTTCTTGATGAAATAATAGCCGGCGCCCGGGCTGATGCCGACGCGATACTCGATATCCGCGATGGCGTCATGCAACGCGTCCACGCGGAGGTAGCCAAAGACCCGTTCGCTGAACAGCCGGTTGTACTGGGCGTAACCGCGCAAGGATTCCGCGCTCTTTTCGCCCCGGTCCTTGCCATAAGTGCCCGAGGCTCCCAGGTTGATCTCATTCTGATCCCATTTCTTCATGCTTTGAACCTGCCCGTTGATCTGCAAGGTGCGGCTGTTGCCCTCCGTCAGGGTCAGCCCCAAGGCAGCGCTGCTCTCCCAAGTGGACTTCTTCTGTTCCTCAGGGGCTCCCTGCCCGAACGCGGAGACGCCGAGCCCGAGGACCATCATTCCAATCATGCAACTTTGGATTTTCATAGACTTTGCGTTAGTACGGTTGGTTAGTGATTTGGTGTTTGATCGAGATTCTTGGTGTTCGCGTGGCTGGATTTCGTTTTGGAGGCGAATCCTTTAATGGCGGCCTTACTTCTTGCCGCCCAGCACATTCTGCAATCCAGCGCCCGCCAAGCCCGCCTGAATCTTGGCCTTCAGGTCCTCGACAAGCTTCTGTTGCTCGGGGGTGAGCTTCAGACTGGCCAGTTGTTGGAGGATTTGGGAGGCATCTTGGAACTTCTTTTCCGAGATCAGGTTCGTGGCCTGGCTGATCAGAGCCTGCGCCTGGGTGGAAGCCTCGCCGACTGCGGTTTGCGCCGAGGCGGCGACATTACTGACGACCTGTTGAACCTCGGCCTTATGTTCCGCCGCGACCTTTGCGGCCTTATCCATGGTTGCTTTCGCAGCCGCACCCAAGTCCTGCGTAGTGCCGGAACCGGAGGATTCCGACGGCGTGGCCGGTGAGGCAGTGCCCCCTGAATCGCTCTTGCCACAACCGGTGAGGACACCAGCCAACGCTCCCGCGAGGCACAAGTGTGTAAGAATGGTCATTGCTTTCTTCATAGCTGTCCTGTGTTACGGATGCATCCGCGGTTCCCCATCGCAAGCCGGCACCTCCTGCCGGTCGAATTTCGCCGACGGGGACCCGACGCATCCAACGGTTTCCTGGCCAGCATTGCCCACCTGGAGGCCGCCAGCAAGAACAACTTCCATACAGATTCCGACCGCACGCCGGGCAGGGCCTCAGCCGCCGCTCCAATGCAGGCGCCGGACAGGCCGGCCGCCTGAACAGGCCTTCCGCCGGCGTCCACCGGGCATCCAGGGGGCGCCGTCCGAAGCGGGGCGCCACCGCCCGGGGCGGCAGGCGGTGGCGCCGGAGGTTCCGGCGCTTGACACGCGGTGAAAGATTGTGATTGATTTGGTTCAGAAATAATCTAGATTCAAGCATATTCGATCAAACGGTGCTCATGCCTGCGACTGACAACAAGACCCTGGCGCCGCAACGCTGGGAAGCCCTCCGCGCGCTGATTCGCGACCGCGGGGTGATTCGCGTCGAGGATTTGCGGCGGGAGCTGCGGGTTTCCGCGGCCACCATCCGCCGGGACCTGGATGAATTGGAGCGGCGGGGCGGGATTCGGCGCGTGCACGGGGGCGCGATGAGTGTGGAGAGCCGCCTGGACGAGCCGTTGTTTGCCGACAAACGGTCCCTGGCAGCACGGGAAAAGCGGAGGATTGCCGAAGTTGCCGCAGCCATGGTTGCGGCGGGAGACACGATTTATCTGGACGGCGGAAGCACCGTGTTGGAGCTGGCCCGGCTGCTGCGGGACCGGACGAACCTGACGGTGGTGACCAATTCCCTACAGGCGGCGCTGGAGCTATCCGGGCGGGGACCGCGGCTGATCGTCATCGGTGGAGAGCTGCGGCGGCTGTCGCAGACGCTGGTGGGGCCGCTCACGCGGTTGGTACTGGGGGAACTGCACCTCGACAAGGCGTTTATGGGAACGATTGGCTTTGCGCTGGAGGAGGGGCTGACGACGACCGACCCCAGCGAGGCGTTCACCAAGCAACTGGTCATGCGGCAGGCCCGGCAGGTTATTCTTTTGGCGGACAGTTCGAAAGCCGGCAAGGTATCCTTTGCGCGGGCCGGGAGCTGGGACGAAGTTCACGTGGTCGTCACCGACCGCCAGGTGGATGGCGCGTTTGCGCGCGAACTGGCAAAAAAAGGGCCGAGGCTGGTTCGCGCCTGACTGACAGATTTTAATGCACATGAAAAAATCACCTGTTTATTTGAGCGATTCGCGGCCGCGATTTGAGCCGTATGAAATAGATTGCGGCCGGATTCCGGCCTACACTTACAAGGGCAACCTCCGGACCGAGCTGGCGGCGGGGACGATCACTGCGGAGGAAGCCGTGGCGATCCTCGAAGATATGCTGGTTATCCGGGAGTTGGAGGAGATGATCGTCAAGCTCCGGTCTGGCGCTTATGAGCCGATTCGCGACTTCAATTATCGCGGTCCCACCCATGTGTCGGTGGGCCAGGAAGGCACGGCGGCGGGCGCGTGCGCCGCGCTGCGGCTGGCGGACAACATCACCAGCACGCATCGGGGCCACGGCGAAAGCCTGGCCAAGGGCACGGTTGCCATCCGCCAAATGACCGAGGAACAGCTCCGTAAACGGGTGCCGCGGTGCGGCGCCCAAACCCGGGCGGAACTGGTCGAGGCCGCGCTGGAGGAGCATGTCTATCGCACCATCTGCGAGTTGTTCGGCAAGGACGACGGTTATTGCCGTGGCCGGGGCGGTTCGATGCACATTGCCGACTTCACGGTGGGTCACCTTGGAGCCAATGCCATCGTCGGGGGCGGCGTGCCGATCGCGACGGGAGCGGCGCTGGCCAACCGCTATTTGCAGCGGGGCAACGTTGTCTGCTGCTTCGCCGGCGACGGTGCGTACGCCAACGGCGTGGTGCTGGAGTCCTTGAACTTTGCCGCCCAGGCCCAGTTTACGAATCACCTGGCGGACCATCTGAAGGGCGGCCTGCCCATCATTTTCCTGGTGTGCAACAACCATTACGGCATGACCCACCGCAGCGACGACGAGGTGATGGGCGTGGACCGGCTGGCGCGCCGGGCGGCCGGTTTTGCCAACAACAATATGCACGCCGAGGTGGTCAACGGCATGAACGTTCTGGCGGTGCGGGACGCGGTGGGACGGGCGGCGAAGCTGTGCCGCGAGGGCCGGGGTCCCGTGTTGCTGGATGTGGATTGCTACCGTTACTGGGGCCACTCATTGAGCGATCCGCGCAACGAGTATCGCACCAAGGAGGAGGAGGCCGCCTGGAAAGCGATCGACGCGATAGAATCCTACAAGAAGGAGTTGCTGGCGGCCAACGTGCTTGATGCCGCGGGTCTCGCCGCGATTGAAAAGCGGGTGACCGAGCGCAATGCTCGCGCCGCCAAACGCGCCGCGGCGGCGGCGGACCCGGCCGCGGCGGAGGTGCTGACGTTCATGTACACCGACACAAAGTGCGAAACGGTGCCTGAGGAATTTGCGAATCCGCCGCTGGTGGGGCCGCTGCCGGAGATCAAGCGTGTGAACGGCGAAATCACCTACAAGGACGCGCTGAAGGAGGCGCTGGCGCAGGAAATGGCACGGGACCGACGGGTCATCTTCTACGGGGAGGACGTGGCGGACTACGGCGGGGCGTTCAAAGTGACCAAGGGACTGCTGGAGGCATTTGGACGCAGCCGGGTGTTTAACACGCCGATCAGCGAGGCGTGCATTTGCGGGACTGGCTGCGGGGCCGCGATGAACGGTCTGCGGCCGGTGGTGGAGCTCATGTATTTCGATTTTGCCCTGATGTCGTCGGACCAGATCAGCAACCAGGCGGCGAAGTGGCATTACATGAGCGGCGCCCAAACCGAGGTGCCGCTGGTCATTCGGGCCTCGGCCGGCGCCGGCAAGGGCTACGGCGGACAGCATTCCCAAACGCTTGAATCCGTTTTCTGCCACATCCCTGGACTGTATGTTGTTTATCCCGCCACTCCCTATGACGCCAAAGGCATGTTGAAAGCCGCCATTCGGGACAACAATCCCGTGCTGTTCGTGGAGTCCCAGGCGCTCTATGGCATGAAGGGGCCGGTGCCGGAGGGCGATTACCTGGTGCCGCTGGGAGTGGCCGATGTGAAACGGGAAGGCAGTGACATCACCCTGGTGGCCTGGGGGCCGGTGGTTCATGACTGTCTCAAGGCTGCGGAAAAGCTCAAGGCCGACCGGGGAGTCAGCGCCGAGGTGATTGACCTGCGGAGTTTGGTGCCGCTGGACCTCGAGACGGTGCTCCACTCGGTGCGGAAAACAGGGCGTTGTGTGGTGGCCAGCCAGGCCGTGCATATCGGCAGTTACACCGCCGAAATTGCGTCCACGATCCAGGACGAAGCCTTCGACTACCTCGATGCGCCCGTCAAGCGGGTGGGCGCCAAGAACGGCATCGCGCCCCAATCCCACATTCTCGAGGCGGCCTTCCTGCCCAACGCAAACGACATCCTGGCGGCCGCCAACGCCATCCTCTGAGGCTTGTTATGGCTACTCCCATCATCATGCCCAAGTTCGGGCAAATGACCGAAGAAAGCGCCATCGTCGAATGGTGCAAGAAGGAGGGGGACACTGTGGCCAAGGGGGATATTCTGTTCACCGTCGAAACCGACAAGTCGGTCATGGAGGTCGAAAGTTTTGAGGCCGGAACGCTGCTCAAGATTCTGGTCAAGCCCGGCGTGAGTGTACCGGTCCAGACCACGGTCGGTTTTCTGGGCCAGCCCGGCGAGCCGGTGCCAGAGGTGGCGCCCCCCCCTGCCCCGCCGCCGGTTGCGGGTTCCCAGTCTCCAGCCAAAGCCGCCGAGGTTCAACCGCCAGCCCAGAGGGCGCCTTCGGCGGGCGCGCCCGTGCCGGGTCCGACTCAGGGTTCACGACCCGAGGTTCAAGTCACGAAGCTGGCTGCGCCTCCGCCCGCTCCGGCCGCGCCCACCCGGCTTCGGATCAGCCCGCGCGCCGCGGCGCTCGCGCGCAACTCGGTGATTGACCCCGGTCAGATCCAAGGCACAGGCCCAGGCGGACGCATTGTCGAAAGAGACGTGCGCGCCTACCTGCAGGCGCGGGGATACGACCGGTTGCGGATTTCGGCCGCCGCCAAACAATTGGCGGCCGCGAACCAACTGGACCTCCTCACCATCCGCGGTACGGGCGACGGCGGACGCATCACGGTGGGGGATGTGGAGCGCGCCCTGGCAGAGCGGCCAAAGCCGATGAGCCGCATGCGCCAAATCATTGCACAACGCCTCAGCCAGAGTGTGGTGACCGCCCCCCACTTCTTCGTCACCGTGGAGGTGGACATGACCGATCTGATCCAGTTTCGGGCACGGCTGAAGGAAGCCGGGGCCCCGTACACGGTCACGGACTTCATCTCCCAGGCGGTGGTATTGACGCTCAAAGAGTTTCCCGAGGTCAACAGCTCGACCGATGGCAGGACGGTGCGCTGGAGCAGCCGGATTCACCTCGGTTTGGCGGTGTCGCTCGAGCAAGGGCTGGTGGTGCCGGTGATTCGCGATGCGGACCTGTTGACGCTGGGTGAGATCAGCGCGCGGTCCAAAGAGCTGGCTGAGAAAGCCCGCGCGGGCAGGCTCGGCCCGGACGAAATGACCGGCAGCACCTTTACCATCTCGAACATGGGGATGCTCGAGGTGGAGAACTTCACCGCCATTATCAATCCGGGCGAGGCCGCCATCCTCGCCGTCTCGAGCACGGTTCGGAAGCCCGTGGTGCGGGAGGAGAAAGTGGTGATTCGCTCGATCATGAAGATGACCCTCTCGTCGGACCACCGTCTGATTGACGGCGCGATGGCCGCCCGTTTCAGTAATGCCGTGAAACGGAAGTTGGAAGACCTTGAGCTTTGGAAAATGCTGGCCGCCTGAGCCCGGAAGCATGGGTGCCCTCCCCCATATCTTCGTCGGTTTCGGCTTTGGCGCCATCCAGAGCGGTTTGTTTCTGTATGAGGCCTTTCGCTCGGGCAACTTCCAGCGCCTGGTTGTGGCTGAAATCGCGCCGGAGACCGTCGAAGCCGTGCGCCGCGCGGAGGGCGCCTACCGGGTCAATATCGCCACCCGCACCGGTATCGAGACCGTCGAGGTTCAGGGGGTGGAGGTTTTCAACCCGAGTGTTCCGGAAGACGCCCGGGAGCTGGCCGCCGCCCTGGCTCAGGCATCGGAAATCGCCACGGCGCTGCCCAGTGTCGAGTTTTACGACCGCGGCGAACCGTCGGTGGCCCGGCTGCTGGCAGGCGCCCTCGAGGAGAAAATTCGGCGGCCCGACCTGCCGCCTTGCGTCGTCTATACAGCGGAAAACCACAATCATGCCGCTGAAATTCTGGAGGGCCTCTGCCGCCAGCAGTTGAAGAATTTGAGGTCCGGCGGGGAGGTTGGCGGCCGATGGTGGGGACGAGTGCAATTTCTCAACACGGTCATTGGCAAAATGAGCGGGGTGGTCGCCGGCGCGGACCTTGCTCCGCTGACGCCGACGTTGCCCCGGGCGTTTCTGGTCGAGGAATTCAACCGGATTCTCATTTCACGCATCACCCTGCCGGACTTCCAACGCGGCATCCCCGTCTTCGTTGAAAAACCGGACCTGCTGCCGTTCGAGGAGGCCAAGCTGTACGGCCACAATGCCGTTCACGCGCTCCTGGGCTTTCTGGCCAAACGCAAAGGCTATGAGTTAATGTCGCAGGTCGGCGGGGACGCGCAGCTCATGAAGCTTGCCTTGGAGGCTTTTCTGGAGGAATCGGGGGCGCCGCTGATTGCGCGTTACGGCGGATTCGACCCGCTGTTTACGCCAGCCGGTTACCGGGCCTACGCCGAGGACCTCCTGGAGCGCATGACCAGTCCCTACTTGCGGGATCGTGTGGACCGCGTTATTCGCGACCCGCAACGAAAACTAGGTTGGGACGACCGGCTGGTGGGCACGATGCGCCTGGCCCTGGACCACGGCATACGGCCCTGGCGTTTCGCGCTGGGCGTGGCGGCCGCGCTGGACACGATTCCCGGCGGCGCGGATGCCCACGCGACCCTGGCGCAACTGTGGCGAGGGCCGGACGAGCCGCCCGGACGAAAGGCCGAGCTGTGCGACCTGGTCGCCGAGGGGCGGCGCAAATTGCAGTTGGAATTCAGCTAATCCTCCGCGGCGAGCGCGGGGGTCGCGGTTCGCCTGGCGGGGGCAGACACAAAAACAAATCGCTTGAATATGGAACACTTCGATCTGGTGGTTATCGGCGCCGGTCCCGGCGGTTATCCTGCCGCCATCCGCGGCGCGCAACTCGGGGCGTCGGTTGCCTTGGTGGAAAAAGAGCAACTGGGAGGCACGTGCCTCAATTGGGGCTGTATTCCGACGAAAGCCCTCATCGCGGCCGCCGAGGCTTTCGCCCAAATCCAGCACGGGGCGCGCCTGGGCATTCGCGTCCAAAACGCATCGCTGGATTACGCCGCCCTGATCGCGCACAAGAACCAGGTCGTTCGCCAGCTTCAAACCGGCGTCAGGCAACTCCTGGCCGGAAACGGCGTCAAACTGTTTACCGGTAGAGCGGCATTCAAGGACCGCCAGACCCTCGCGTTGGAGGACGGCACGTTGCTGGGGGCAAAAAAGGTTGTCATCGCCACCGGTTCGACCTCAGCCATGCCCGCTTTCCTGCCGAGACACCCGCGAGTGGTCGAAAGCCGGGGGTTTCTCGATCGCGACCAATTGCCGGGAAGCCTGCTGGTGCTGGGGGGCGGATTCATCGGCTGCGAACTGGCCTGCATGGCCGCCCTTTTGGGCGTGAAAGTGACCCTGGTTGAGCTGCTCTCGGACATTCTGCTGCTGCTCGACCCCGACGTCCGCCGCGAAGTTCGCGCGGCCATGGAGCGGAACCTGGGCATTCGCATTCTCACGGGCAAGGCTTTGGAAAACATCGAAGCGGACGAGCAGTCGGTGCAGGGCCGGTTCGGCGAGGAAACCTTGCGGGCGGACCTCCTGTTGAGCGCCGTGGGGCGCAAACCTGTGACAGCCGGTCTTGAACTTCAACAGGCCGGACTGGAAACCAACGAGCAGGGGTTTATTCCCGCCGATGCCTGTTGCCGCACCCGCGTGCCTTCGATCTTCGCCATCGGCGATGTGACCGGCAAAGTCCAACTGGCTCATTATGCCACCGCCCAAGGTCTGGCGGCTGCAGAAAACGCCCTCGGCAAAAGGCCCCGAGCCCATGAAACCCTCGTCCCCAACGTCATTTTCACCTCCCCTGAAATCGGAACGGTCGGCTTGAGCGAAGAGGAGGCAAAAAAGGCTCAACGGCCCGTCAAAACCGGGAAATTCCGCTTCGCCGCGCTCGGCAAGGCGCTAGCCGCCGGCCACACGACCGGTTTTGTCAAGTGGATTGCGGACGCGACCACCGACCAACTGCTCGGCGCGGCCGCCGTCGGCCCGCACGCCACGGAACTCATCGCCGAGGCGGCGACGGCCATTCGCGCGGAACTAACCGCGCAGGAGCTCGGCCGCACCATTCACGCCCATCCCACGTTCAGCGAGGCCTGGCTCGAGGCCGCCCACGCCGTGCACGGCGAAGCGATCCATGCTCCACCAAAGAAAAAGCCCTGACGCCCGCGGGGCCGGCGGACCGCCGCAGAGGACGGGACAGACAGCGCGGGGGGAGGGTCCGTTAACTGACCGGCACCAGCGAAACGCGTTCACCCTTGTCAGTGCGGGTCACCCCCTGGGCCTTGGGGTCAAGCGTCAGAACGTTATCAACCAGAAACGCGTACCGGTGATGCCCGTGCTTGAGTTCGACCGTCAGCAGCCAGGAACGGTCGGGCATCTGCTTCATCGGATGGGACGAAGGATTCCACTGGTTGAAATCGCCCACCAAGCTCACACTCTTGGCCTGGGGCGCGTGACAAATGAAATTGATCGCGCGAAGCGGCTTACGATAATCGGACCACGACATAAACTCAAAATATCATACCCGGCACAGGGCCTGTTGCGAGAAGGATTAGTGCAACAGGTTTTCCAGAATCATTAGTGCCGTCCGGCGGACGCGATCCGACTGGGTTTCCAGGCTTCGATAAGCCTGAATCCAATCCTTTCGCCCCTGATGGCGGTCGCGCCAGACATTCTTAAGCACCCGCTCGGTGCGTTCCACCTGCTGCATGGCGGAAGTGAGCGACTCTCCCCCTTCGGGCAGGTCGGTGATATCCCCGACAAAAAACCGGCTGATTTTTCTCTGGTTGAAAACCGCTTGCAGCAGCATGACAACGGTCTGCTCATAAGGATACCAGCGCTGCAGAAGGCAACGGTCGAGGAAGCGGTGCTCCACGGCGAAAAACTCGGAACGGGGCCGCTCGGTGTACTCGCGGATTTCCCGCGCCTCGACCGGGAACCAGTTGTAGAGGAGGGCGAACGTGCCGTAAGTGTCAATCAATTGTTTGGAATTGCGGTGGTCGGTGGCGATTTCGCCGATGCAAAGGTCCTGTTTGAGCTCCAACACGATCTCGGGCAGGTCGTGCAGGCGGTCGAGCACCTCGCGTCCCACCGCGCTGCCGTAGTTGAAATCCCCTGGAATGAGCCAATAGACATCCCCCGGCCGGCCCCGTTCGTGGGCCAGGCCCAACCCCGCATACCACATCTGGCAGGTGTCCACACACCAGGCATCCAGGACGTCCGAGTGCCGTTCGACCACCTGCGCGCGAAACTTCGCCAGCGCCCGGGCGCATGCGGGCGCCCGGCAGGTCTTTTTGTCCATGACCGTGATGGGGCGGGCATACCGGGCCCGCTCGCCGTCCAGCCGGCCCACCAGGTCGAAGAGCGCCTCGACGTCCGTGAAATCGCGAGGCTGCACGAAAGGGTAAATAACGACGGGATGAATTCTGGCCCGGCGCGCGGCGGAACGAGGCGAAGTGGCACGTGGGGAGGAGCCTCCCGGAGTGGGTCGGGTTTTCTTGCTCATAGGATACGATGGCTGCCGAATCCAGCGCTGGCTTGCAGCGCCGAACCGTGCGGAGGAAGGCTAATGCCGCGGGGATTGGGGGTGCAACTTCATTTTAGGCCTTTCGGAAGACCTCCAAGCGCCCCAAGCCGTTGCCCACCGGGTCCCCTCTGCCGCCGTCCGCGTGAGACGCTCCCCACTCGCGGACCGGCGATTCGAGGGAAGCCGGCACTCCGCCATGGCAGGGCAAACGGCCTTCTTCGCGCCGCATCTCCCTCCAACTCTTGCGCGGACAATTCCGGAGGCGCAGGACGGTGCGAGCGGGCGCTCCTTGGAAGCTTCGGCTCCGCCGGCCTGACTCACAGGCGCCGCTGCCTGAGCCAGAGGCTTCCTTTCCCGCAGCCCGGCCCCCCTTCGCCAGCCGCCAAAACGACATCGTCTCCCTCCCGGCCACTGAACCTTTGAAGGAGGGAGGCAAACTGACGCGCAAACCGCTTAACTGCGCGGGGCGCGCTCCTCGCGCGGCCGGGCGACGTTCACGGTCAGGTTGCGGCCTTGGAACGGCTGGTTGTGGAACTTCTCGACGGCCTTGGCAGCCTCTTCAGCGGTGGCGAACTCAACGAAAGCAAAGCCCCGGGACCGTCCGGTCATTTTGTCCAGCATCAGGTGAACGGACGTGACAACTCCGGCTTGGGAGAAATAGTCCTGAAGGTCGTTTTCCATGGTCTGGTACGACAGGTTGCCCACGAAGAGCCTGTTTGGGTTCATACGCTATGTACGTTCGCTCAAGAAAGACAAGTGGGGAGGACTGCACCGGCAGGATCACTGAATGTCACTAACGAATTCACGGACAATCTGTCTTCTGACACCGACACGCGCGTTCATTGAACGAACGACGAATTCATAGCAAAACGGCCACCGGCGTCAACAGGGGATTCGTGGAAAAAAACGGACAGCCCGATCCCGCGGGCGCTTCAGGCTTTTTCCTCGATCAATTCGCGCCGCGCGCCGCTGAGCAACTGCTCGATGAAACTGGTGGAGTAAACCCCCCGGCGAAAATTGGGGTCCTGAAGAATGGCCTGCTGGAACGCAATGGTGGTCTTGATGCCCGTAATCATATATTCGCCGAGGGCCCGGCTCATGCGGTCCATGGCCTCCCGGCGGTCTTTGCCGTAGGTAATGAGCTTGCCAATCATGGAATCGTAGGCCGACGGAATGATGTAACCGGCATAGGCGTGTGTGTCCACGCGAACGCCCCGTCCCCCTGGTTGATAATACATTTCCACGCGCCCGGGACTGGGACGGAAATCGTCGAAGGGGTCCTCGGCGTTGATGCGGCATTCGATGGCGTGGCCTTTAAACTGGACATCGCTTTGGGACAAACGGAGCGGCTCGCCCATGGCCAGCAGGATTTGGTACCGAACCAGATCCAGGCCGGTGACCTCCTCGGTGACCGGGTGCTCGACCTGGATGCGCTTGTTGACTTCGAGGAAGTAAAAGTTGCCGTGGTTGTCCACGATGAACTCGACGGTTCCGGCGTTGGTGTAGTTGGCCTCCTCGGCGATGCGCACGGCCGCCTTGCCCATTTTTTCACGGAGCTTCTTGAACTTGTTTTCGATGAGCGGCGACGGGCTTTCCTCGACCACCTTTTGATTCCGCCGCTGGATGGAACAATCCCGTTCGCCAAGGTGAATGATGTGCCCTTTGTTATCGGCGAGAATCTGGAACTCGATATGGTGCGGGTTTTCGATGAATTTCTCGATGTAAACCCCGGAATTGCCAAAGGCCTTTTCGGCCTCGGAGCGGGCCGTGTGGTAACCCTTGACCAGGGAGATGTCGTTGTGGGCCACCCGCATGCCGCGGCCTCCGCCCCCCGCCACCGCCTTGATCATGACCGGGTAGCCAATTCGCTTGGCCACCGCGAGCGCATCCTGCTCGGTATCCACCACCCCATCCGAGCCGGGGGGCGTGGGGACGCCTGCTTTGCGGGCCAGGGCGCGGCTGACCGCCTTGTCCTCCAAGGCGTTCATGGCGCGCGAACTGGGCCCGATGAACCGGATGTTGCAGCTCTCGCAGACGTCCGCGAAATGCGCATTTTCCGAAAGGAAACCGTAGCCCGGGTGGATCGCATCCACGTCGGCGATTTCGGCGGCGCTGACGATGCGGTCAATGCGGAGGTAGCTGTCGCTGGCGGGAGCCTTGCCGATGCAAATCGCTTCGTCCGCCAACTGGACGTGCATCGAGTTGGCGTCCGCCTCCGAATACACGGCAACCGTGCGGATGTTGAGTTCCTTGCAGGCGCGAATGATGCGCACTGCGATTTCGCCGCGATTGGCGACCAGGATTTTTTCGAACATGAGTGATTCGAGCCGGTTGTTTCTGGGCCATTAAAGAGCCAAGCCAGGCCGGCGCCTCTCACGCCGGACGAATTCGGAACAGCGGCTGGCCGAACTCGACCGGCTTGGCGTTTTCGACCAGCACCTGCGTAATGACTCCTTTGGCCTCGGCTTTGATCTCGTTCATCACTTTCATCGCTTCGATGATGCAAACAACGGTCTCTGGGTTCACCTCGGACCCAACCTCGACATAAGGAGCCGATTCCGGCGATGGAGCGCGATAGAAGGTGCCAATCATGGGAGATTTGATCTCCGTCTCGTTGGTGGCTGGAGGGGGAGGAACGGAGGGAGGGGGCAGCGGAGCCGGAGCCACTGGAGCAGCCGGAAAGGCTGCCATTTGGGGCTGTTCCTCATAGGATGGCATGACGGGCACCCCACCGTTGATACCCCGCTTAAGCCTGATCTTGAAGTCTTGTTTCTCCAGCTCGAATTCCGAGACGGAGTTCTTCTTCATCAGGTCAATGATGGCTTTGATATCTTTGAGGTCCACGAGATTTATATCGTTAGAGTGTTTTCCGACACGTCTTTTCAACTTACTTTTCGCTCGAAATTAGCAAAAAAGCAGTGACCGCTTTTCGAACACTGCTTAGACCACTACATCAGACTGACGGGAGGCTAGATAAAGACATTTGGGAGGTCAAGCCTGATTTTTTTATCGAATAATTCGTGAAATGAGCATCATTTGGGGCGTCTCTTGACACCTTTAACGTTAACAGCGGCTTCAACCGCCAGAACATACGAGAATGGCCCAAATCCGCTGATCTGCCCCACGCAAACGGGTGCGATTAATGACTTGTGTCTGAACTCTTCCCGGGCGTGGATATTTGACAGGTGAATTTCAATCACGGGCAAACCAGCCGCCGCAATCGCATCGCGGATTGCAACGCTGGTGTGGGTATAAGCAGCGGCGTTGAGAACGACGACCTCAAACTGGCCACGCGCTTTTTGAATCCAAGTGACCAGCTCGCCCTCGAGATTGGTCTGTCGGAAATCAATCTCGACTCCCAACTCCCGAGCTCGCTGCCGGACCATCGCTTCGATATCTGCCAGGGTGGCATGGCCATAGACCTCGGGCTCGCGCTGGCCGAGCAGGTTCAGGTTTGGGCCATTCAGGAACAGGATTCTCATCGCCGGGGCGGAGACTAGTCATCCCGAGTCCGCTTGTCTATTGGTTTTGTGAGGGTTTTCCCTGCGGATTGCCGCCCTTTTCTGGTTGGCCCAAAAGCCAGCCAAGCAGCGAGAAGGCTGGCCAGGCAAGCGCTGGAATATAAAGTCCGAACTCAATCACGCTGTGGATAGCCCAGGCAAAGACCCCCAGCCAGACTGCAAAGCGTTGGCCCGCAATGGAATCCATCGCAGATGGGCCGGCGCGATGTATTCGCCGCCATCCGACAGCCAGACTGCCGACAACGAAAACCGAATACAACAACGCTCCAAGCAAGCCCGAGTCCGACGCTTGTTCCAGATAGTCGTTATGCGCCAGGCGAGCCATTTCCGACTCCGGGCGTTTGATCTTCTCGTAAGCCAAAGCGAACGTGCCCGGACCGGTGCCCAGAAAGGGGTGGTTGCGGGCGGTCTCCACCGCCGCACGCCAGTAATCGAAACGGGCTCCGACGCTGGTGGCGCCCTTTTGGAAGAAACCTGAGTATTTCCAGAAAAAGCCAGCCAAGCCGGCCACGAGAATGCCCAAAACGAGTGCTAGTCTGAGCTGGCGGCTGAAGCCGGATCGCTGGAGGGCGATCAAGCCAAGCACCAAGGCGATGAGCCACCCCCCTTTGGAACCCGACCAGTACAAACAGCCCGCCCCTCCAAGGGCAACCATCGCGAGAAGCGTGGCGCGCGCGGGCAGGGTCATTCTGCCCTCTCCGCCCACACTCCAGACAAACCACAACACGGGGGGATAAATGAGCAACAACGCCCCTGCCAGAGTGTTTGGATAGAAAAGCGTGGCAAAAATCCGGTCGCTGGAGATTTTCTTCAAATACTCGGGCGGCACCTCTTTGAGTTCGGGATAGAGGTACTGGAAGAAGTATTTTCGGGATGCTTCGAGCCCCCCGAAATGTTGTTCCCAACCGGCGATGACCACCAGGAGAATGCCGGCGGTCAGAGCGGCGAGGAAGCCGGCGCTCAGGGGGCCGCGCGGCCCCAAACAGAAAAGACCGAGGGCGTAGCAAGCGACGCAGGCAATGAAGTGCCGGACGGTCGGGATCGAGAGGGTCGGCGAGACGGAATCCCATTCCGCCAGCACCTGCCAGGCCAGCCAGAAAAAAGGCAGCAGGGCGAGCCATGGTGGAGCCGGGAGCTCCCATCGGGCGGTGCGCCACCCAACAACCAATAACCCCGCCAGCCCGAGGTACGCCCACGTAATGGGCCATGGGAAACCCAGCAACAGCTCGTAAATGTTGCCGGGGGGAGTCACGTATTTCTCCATGATGGGCGGATTCCCAAACTTCAGCAGACAGAGGGCAAGGAACAGGCCCAAGAGAATGGAAAGCAGCCGGTGGGAGAAATTCCTCGACGGAGGCGCAACCGATGCCGAAGGGTGTTTCATTCCGGTCGGGATTAAAGGTGGAGTTTGAGGAGAGTGACCTCCAGAGCCAGGGCTTCCTGAACGTTGCTGTGCAGCCATCGCTGCAGCTCCTCGATGAGCTCGAGATTCTCGGCTGCCTCTGGCGGGGTAAGACGCCGGGCCACCTGCGCGGTGCCGGCGACCTGTGGCAGCCCCAAGAGTTCCTGGCGTCCGGGGGCGGCGCTGCCGTCGGGGAGGGCGGATTGGGCGAACAGAGTATGAAGCCAAACCTCGCGCAACCATCGCTGGACCAAGGCCAGCGTGTCCGCGCGCTGGCGGCGGTATTCGGCTTCGATGGCCGCCTTGAGCTCCTCCTCCCATTGGTCCCGAAGCTCCTGGTCCGCATCAGGGTACTTCTCCAAGAGTGAACGGCTCTTAAGCAAAGACTCGATTTGCTGCCGGGCCCCGGCCAGGCGTCGGAGCAGCAAATCCAGCAGGCGGTAGCGTCCAAACAAGGTTTTCTGACTGCCCGCAGCCAGCGAGGCAAAGGCGTTGAGCCATTCGAGGTCCGCGGCCGCCAGTTGGGCAGGCCCGGTTTCGCCAAAGCTCAGACGCAGGCAACGGGAAAGGATGGTTTCCAGCAGCCGTGTGGGGTCTGTCGTGAGCAAAATCAGCACCGATTGCGCTGGCGGCTCCTCGAGGGTCTTGAGAAAGGCGTTGGCCGCCTGCTCGTTCATTCGGTCGGCCGCCACAATGATGCCAACCTTGAACTGGCTTTCGGTGGGCTTGAGGTTGACGAAGTCGAGCAGGACGCGCGGGGGGCTGTTTTCGCGAGGGACCAGTTGGCCGATTTGGATTTGGCGCGAGCGCGACTCGGGCCGGACCCAGAACACATCGGCATGGTTGTCGTGGTCAATCTTGCGGCAGGCAACGCACTGGTCACAACAGTCCACGGCCGTGCCGTTGTCCTTCACCGGCTGCCGGCAATTCAGCACCTTGGCCAGGGTCCGGGCGACGGCTTCGAGCCCGTCGAGGGAATGGCCGGTGAACAGGTAGGCGTGACCGAGCCGGCCCCGGCTCAGGGAGCGCTGCAGCAACTGAATGCCCGGTTCGTCTTTCGGAAAATCGCGAAACGCCATCGTCGCGCTCAATGTAGGATAATGGCACGCTGGAACAACCTATTTTCCCGCCGCAAGCGGGCGCGGCGTGGCGAATAAGACTGGGCATCCTGGGGGGGCCGGGGCATCATGGCTGGAAACCAATTACAGGCCATGAAAAACAAGACAAAATCCGGTCAAAGCGGAGCCGCAACCGAGGTTGAGCCCATCACAGGCTTTAAACAAACAAGGCGCGCTTTTCTGGGAAGCCTGAGTGTTGGCGCGGGCTTGCTGGGCCTGCCGGCCGTTGCGACCGCGGCCGAGACGACCATCCAAGGCTTTGAGCAGGCGCCGGAGAACCCGCAGGCCTCGGCGGGGTGGAAGCCGGTGTCGGACCGCAAGCTGCGGGTTGGCATTGTGGGCTATGGAGTCTGCAAGTTTGGGGCGGCGTTCGGTTTTCAGGACCATCCCAACGTCGAGGTGGTGGCGGTGAGCGACCTGATTGAGGAACGGTGCGTGCAACTGGCCCAAGCCTGCCGTTGCTCCAAGACGTATCCCTCACTGGAGGAACTGGTGAAAGATGAGCGGATCGAGGCGGTGTTTGTGGCTACCGACGCTCCGAGTCATGCGCGGCATTGCATTGAAGCGCTCAAGCATGGCAAGCATGTCGCTTCGGCAGTACCGGCGGTGTTTGGGTCGCTGGAGGAGGCCGAGCAACTCTTTCAAGCGGTTAAAAAGAGCGGCCAGGCCTACATGATGTTCGAGACTTCGTGTTTTCACGAGGACCTCCACGCCATGCGCCAGATTTACTCGCGGGGAGGACTGGGCAAACTGGTCTATTCCGAGGGCGAATACTACCATTACATGCCGGAGCCCATTCCCTCTTACAAGGATTGGCGGGTGGGCCTTCCGCCGCAATGGTATCCCACGCACTCGAACGCCTATTACATCGGGGTGACCGGAGGCAGTTTCACGGAAGTTTCGTGCATGGGGATGCCGAGTGTGATTCCGCATTTGCAGCCTGCAAACAACCGCTATCGGAATGCTTTTGGCACCGAAATCGCGCTGTTTCGCACCAGCGAGGGCGGCACGGCACGCATGGCCGTGAGTTGGGACACGCCCGGAGTATCCGGCGAAATGGGGCGAATCCGCGGTCAAAGGGGCTCCTTCTACGGCAAATACGAGGGGCTGGAGAAAAATCTACCCCCCCTTCAGCGCCCGCCCCTGCCGCCCCGGGTGAGCGCGGGCGGGCACGGCGGGTCCCACGGGTACCTGACCGACGAGTTTGTAACGGCGGTGCTTCAGAACCGCCAGCCTCTGGTCAATATCGCCTGGGCTCTCAATATGACCGTCGCCGGCATTGTCGCCCACCAGTCCGCCCTCAAAGATGGCGAGTTGCTGAAAATTCCGCAGTACCAATTGTGACCTGGTTCGTTCCACCCCTGATCTTATGCGGCAACTGAGCCATTTATTCGCGAATAATCGGGCGTGGGCGAGCCGGCTTCAGAGTGAAGACCCCGGTTTTTTCAGCAAATTGTCCCGGCAGCAGGCCCCGGAGTACTTTTGGATTGGCTGCAGCGACAGCCGGGTGCCAGCCACGCAGATCACCGGCCTGCTTCCGGGCGAGATGTTCGTCCACCGCAATGTGGCCAATGTGGTTCCGCCGGGCGATCTCAACAGCTCCGCGGCGCTGCAATTTGCCGTGGAAGTGCTCAAGGTGCGCCACATCATCGTCTGCGGCCACTATGACTGCGGCGGCGTGCGTGCCGTGTTGCAGGGGCTCGGGTTGAGTCTGGTGGACCACTGGCTCAAACCGGTGGAGGAGGTTCGCCGCAAGCATGAGGCCCAATTGCTGGCGCTGGGAAATGAACAGGCGCAACTGGACCGGCTTTGTGAATTGAACGTCATCGAACAGGTGGTCAATGTGTGTCAAGCCCCCACCGTGCGGGAAGCGTGGGCTCGAGGACAACCCCTGGCCGTTCACGGCTGGATTTATTCCATCAACGACGGTCTGCTCCGGGACCTTGGGCTTTGCGTAATCGCTCCCGATGAGTTGCCCCGGGTGTAGGGTCCCGGCTGGGGTTCGATGGGGCTGGAATCGGTTGCGCCGGCAGGGGGCCACCGGGGAAGAGGGACGACCTGCGCAACCTGAAACCTGAGAATTTGATACCGCCTCCGGCCGAATCCCGGATGGTCATTGCCGGGGCTGATTCGCACCCGGAGCGAGCGACTTCCAGACCAGCCGCCCGGCCGCCAAGGCCAGGGCGTTGACGGGCAATTGATAGAACGCCAGCGCCACGACATTGCCGAGGCTGGTCAGGTAGCCCTGAGTGAAATAGTGGAGCGGAACGAAAACCAAGGGGGCCCAGAGCAGCGATGCCGCCAGCCAGGTCCAAGACTCGCCTGTGCCGACAGGCCAAAGCGCTTTTATTCTGAGCGTTCGCACCGCGATCAGCCAAACCAAGAAAAAGCCGACCGACAAAAGCACCGCGATGGGCACTTGCAGCCAAACCTGGTTGGGCATCCTCAGAATCCAAAACGCTGCCAGTGCCGCGCCGCCAATTCCCGCCAGGTCCGCCAATACCAGCAGCAGACTGTGGGTGATGACTCGAATCGTTAGCATGGTTTGGTCAAATCAGGTACACCGACACCCTGGCGCTCCGGCACCCCAAGCTGACAACCGACTCTGGCCGATTTTCCCTGTCGCCGCAAGATTGAGTGTGGTTTTTTCGGTGGAGAGGGGGCCGGCAACCCGAGTGGTTTTGCCTCGCCTGGGGCGACCGGTTCGCCAAGAATTCCTCCCGCCCTCGATATGAGCAATGATCCGGCGGCTAGGGTTCCCGACAGAGCGGCGGGCGCGAAGGAGGCGCCAGCCGGCTTGCGCGCGCTGACGCCGCAACAATGGCGGTCGGGGGCGGCGGCGTGGCTGGGGTGGACGTTCGACGGGCTGGACATGCACCTTTATACCTTGGTGGCCGCGCCCTTTGTCATGCAACTGCTGGGCACCAGCTCCACCACCGATCCGCGCGTGGGGCACTACGGGTCCCTCATCCAGGGGGCGTTTCTCCTGGGCTGGGCGCTGGGGGGCGGATTTTTCGGCCGCATCGGGGACCGGCTTGGGCGGGCGCGGGCGTTGAGCCTGACCATTCTGACTTATGCGGCGTTTACCGGGCTGTCGTTCTTTGCCCAGGCTTGGTGGCACTTGTTGATCTTTCGGTTTCTGGCTGCCCTTGGGATTGGCGGAGAATGGGCCGTTGGAGCCTCGTTGCTTTCCGAGACCTGGCCGCGCCGGTGGCGGCCCTGGATTGCCGCCGTGCTGCAAACGGGGGTGAACGTGGGAATCTTGGGAGCCGGTTTGGCAAACTTTGTTTTGGCCGCGGCGCCGCCCCGTTACCTGTTTTTAGTGGGAGTGCTGCCGGCGCTGCTGGTGTTTTGGATTCGGCGAGCCGTGCCGGAGCCGGCGGAATGGCGCGAGGCCAAGGCGGCGGCGCGGCAGAATGAACCGCGGGTGCGGGACCTTTTCAAGGGCGAGGTGAAGCGGGTGACGTTTTGGGTGATCGTCGTGTGCGGCGTGTCCCTCACCGCCCACTGGGCCTTCATGTTCTGGCATCAGCAGCACCTCCGCAATCTGCCCGAGGTGTTGGAATGGACCCACACGGAAAAGAACAAGCTGGCCAGCGCCGCCATGTACCTGGTGATTGGTTCCTCCATCCTTGGCAACTTCTTTGCCGCCTGGGCGGCTCGCTTCATTGGGTACCGTGCCACCATTGTTTGGATGTTCCTGGCCTATTTCCTCGTCCTGTGCGGGGCCTATCATGCGCCCCGGGAACATGCCGCCGTCCTTTGGTGGCTGCCGTCCATCGGCTTTTGCCAGGGCGCGTTTGCGTTGTTCACGATGTATCTGCCCCCGCTGTTTCCGACGCTGCTGCGCACCACGGGAGCGGGCTTTTGCTACAACATCGGGCGCGTCATCGCCGCGTTCGGAACCGTATTTTTCGGCTTGTTCTCGAAGGTAGGCGACCACCGGGCGGCCCTGTTCTACGCCGGATTCCTCTTCCTCCCCGCAGCGGCGGCCGCCTGTTTCCTGCCCCGCGCGCGGGACTGAGCCGGGGTCATCCGGACGGAGGGAACGACCGGCCCGGTCGGGGGCTAGGGACTGGAAAGTTGGGCTTTGTCGGAGAAGGCCAGCGCGCCGGTGGGGCAGTGGCGGACGCACTCTTCAGCGGTGCGGCGGAGACCTTCCTCGATGGCGGCATTGAAGGGAGCGGCCACGCGGACATCGAACCCGCGGCCAATGAAGGTCAGGCCGAGCGGTTCGCGAGCCAGCTCGGTCAGGCGAACGC
>Ga0116147_1001698_pt1 | contig 23696 bp, 20 predicted proteins | sample AD_JPNHG3_MetaG_FD_89749 | JGI IMG/M metagenome (GOLD analysis project Ga0116147, IMG submission 89749) | Active sludge microbial communities of municipal wastewater-treating anaerobic digesters from Japan - AD_JPNHG3_MetaG | ecosystem: Engineered > Bioreactor > Anaerobic > Digestate | place...
GAATGTCAGTGGGGCCCAAGGCCGGTTCGGAAGAACCGGCGCCGGTGCTTGCGGCGCCGCTTCTTCAGCAATTGTTGGAGCGGCTCGGCTGGCGCTACCCCCACCTGCCGGCCACACGCCAACCCGCGAAGGCCACCGTGTCCGAAATCCGCCGCCAGGCGCAGGAGGATGACGAATCGGTTCGCCCGTTTGGGAGCCGCGACCTGCCTCGCCCGGTTCGCGAACGCCGCCGGCTCGCCGGCGAGGCAGGGGCCGATATCGGCACCGCGCATCATTTGTTTCTGGAGCGGGTCAACCTCGAACGAGTGTCGAGCCTTGAAGCGCTCAAAGACGAAGCTGCCCGCTTGGTGCAGGAAGGCTGGCTCGCTCCGGAGCAGGCCGCGGGAATCGAGTTCGACGCCATCGCCAGGTTCTGGCAGTCGGAACTGGGATCGAGACTGCTGGCCCGCCGAGCGCACCTGAGGCGGGAACTGCCTTTCACCGCCCGGTTTTCCACCGCGGACCTGACCCGGCTGGCAGGATTGCAGTTCGAACCCGGGCTCGAGCATGAGTTTATGGTGGTCCAGGGTGTGGCCGACATGGTGTTGGTCCAAGACGAGGCAATCTGGCTGGTGGACTTCAAGACCGACAACATTGAAGCGAAAGAAGTTCGAGCAAGGACGGAGCTTTATGCCCCGCAGATTAGAATCTATGCCGAGGCACTCGCGGGCATTTACCGGCGCCCCGTGACCGAGGCTTGGCTCTATTTCCTCCGTCCCGGCAAGGGGGTCAAGGTCAGCCTTTCTTGAGTATCAAGGGCGACGCTCGCAGGGGCGTCTTTGAACAGCGTCTGTTCCGGCCAGGCTCAGGTCCCTGGAGTTTCCGGCGCATTGGCCAGCGGCAACTGGGCTTGATTCCCGGCGGCTGAATCCTCCGCCGCAGCGTCAGGCGGGGATGCGGGGCTTGCTTGAAGGCGAACCAAAGGGGGGCGGAGCAGACGGCCTTGAAACCTGTAGCCGGTGGCCACCGTTTCCGCCACGGAAGCGTTGGGCGGCGGGTTTTCCTTGCCTTCCGCCCACTGATGTTTTTCGGCGTTGAAAGCCTCTCCGGGCTCGACCACGAACGGCACCAACCCCACCCGTCGGGCGGCCTCGTGGCAGGCCAACTGAAACCGCGTAATCTGCTCGATCAGCCGGGGTTGCCCTGTCTCCACCGCGGCCCGATGCAGCGCAAAAACGTGGTCGAGGATGCGGACAACCACCTGCAACCAGTCCTGTTCGGCCCGGCGCAACTTCTCGACCTCCAACCGCAGGGTGGCCTTTTCGGTTTCATTTGCCCCTTTCATGAACTCCTTGAACCCCTGAACCTCCGCCGTCATCCGTTCCGCAATCGCCCGGGCGGCGTCCGCCGTCTTGTCGGCTGCCTCCTGGGCGAGCTGCCACCGGCTGGTGGCCCCGGAAATCTGTTCCGCGATTTTGTTCAACTCCCCAATTTGAGATACCACGGAAGTCAGTGCTCCCGCCTCGGCGACTTTGACGGCCGCGCGATACTCCAGGACAAAAGGCAGGATGGCCATTCCAGCCCCCGCCAGAACACAGAGGGTCATGAGCCCCAATCCGGCGCCCCCCGGCGGCTGTGAACCGTGGGTGTAAATAAGCCAAGCCAGCCCTAGCATCAGGGCATCCCCAACGAAAAAAGGCCACTTGGCCAACTGCGGGCTGAGACGGTCACGCATGGAAGTAGGATGAAGGAAACGGATAACGGACATCAAGCTCGGCAAATGACGGTTGGTGTCCAGGAAATGGACAAATCACCATTTTCTGCCCTGACCGAAGCAGGAAAAGTTGTCACGAAACTTGCTTACACGAAGAAAGAATCAGTTTTTAGAGAGCGTTACTTGATTTGGTCTGCTGGCCGGACAGGCAGTGGCAGCCTGTGTTCTGGAAAAACAGTATGAAACAATTGAAGTCATTCCATGTGGCCCGACGGCTGGCGGGGGGGTATTCGCTCGTGGAGGTTGTGGTGGCGGTGTTTGTGCTCGGCATCATGGTGGTGGGGCTCTTTGGGGCGTTTTCTTCAGGGCTCTCCGCCGTGCAGGCGGCCCGGGAAAACCTCAGGGCTTCGCAAATTCTGATGCAAAAAACCGAGGCGATTCGGCTGTTCAACTGGAGCCAGAGCACGAACTCGGCGCTGGCCTCGCCTACGTTCATTGATTTCTACGATCCCACCGGAACCAACACCGGCCACGCCGGCGTTCTCTATCGCGGAACGGTTTCCATCACACCCGGTCCGACAAATCTTCCGCCCGCCTACCGCAGCAGTGTGCGGCTGGTGACGGTGACCCTGTATTGGACCAACTACATCGGCAAGCGTCAGCCGGTGGTCAACAGCCGGCAAATGCATACCTACACCGCGCGATTCGGCATGCAGAACTACGTCTATTGATGAAACCACGGGAACAGATACCGGCCCCGTCCACCGCGTCCGGGATGACGCTGGTCGAGGTGATGGTCGCCATGGGTCTGGGCGCCATGGTGCTGGCCTTTGTCGCGGTCCTTTTCGTGTCCAGTCTGTCGAATTTCGCCGGCCTGGGCAACTACGCGGCCCTGACGGGGCAAAGCCGCTATTCGCTGGATGCGATGTCGCGTGAAATTCGCGAATGCACCCAGCTTTTGGGCCTTCAGACCAACGGCACGACCCGCTGGCTGCTGCTGACCAACGCCTACCAGGGCACCACGATTCGATATGCGTGGGACGTGGCCACGGGAACGGTCACCTGCGAGAAACCGGGGCAGCCGGCGCAAGTCTGTCTCACCGGCTGCGACGACTGGCAGTTCAGTTGCTACCAGCGGACGCCGGGCGCAAGCTGGCGCTTTACGCCGACCACCGACCCCAAGTTGTGCAAGGTGATCAACATGACTTGGAAGTGCTCGCGCTCGATTCTCGGCCGCAAGATCAACACCGAGACGGTGGTGACCTCCCAGATCGTGCTTCGCAACAAACCGTGACAATCCAATGAATACATTCTTCGTGCGACGGGCTCGGGAGCGCGCCAGCGTGCTGGTGATCACTCTGGTCTTGACCGGCATCCTGGGACTCACCCTGGCGGGATATCTGCACCGGGTGCGAGCGCAGAATCTGCTGGTTGCGCAGTCGCAAGCGTGGAACACGGCGCTGGCCTTGGCCGAGGCGGGGATCGAGGAGGGTTTGGCCCAGATCAATGTTGCTTTTGGCACAAACTACCTGCCCTCCATCCAAACCAATTGGTCAAACGGCGGCGGCTATTATGGCCCGCGGTCCGGCACGCTGCCGTCCGGTTCCTACAGCGTGATCGTGATTCCGACGAACCCGGGACCGACGCTGATTGCCACCGGATATGCCGAGGTGCCGCTCTTGGGAAAACCGGTCATTCGCGTGGTGCGGGTGACCACCACCACGCTCAGCGCTTTCGGGCTGGGCATGGCCGCCCAGCGCGATATCATCATGAACGGCAACAACATTCTGGTGGACAGCTTTGATTCGGCCGACCCGCTGCACAGCACCAACGGCATGTATTATTACCCTTGGCGAAAGGCGGGCGGGGACATCGCGTCGGCTTTCGGTCTGGTGGGCGTTAACAATGCCAATGTCAACGGCAAAGTGCGCACCGGACCGAATGGCAGTTACGGCATCCGCTCTGGGGGTTTGGTGGGGGACCTTAATTGGACCGGCCCCGGCGTGCAGGAAGGGTGGTATGCCGATGATTTCAACATGGAGTTCAAACCGGTTAGCCCGCCGCCGACGGACAGCTATGTTCAGCCGACCGGAATCGTGGGCGACACCAACAAATACGTGCTGGGTTCCGGAGGCTACAAGGTCTCCGGCGACCTCATCTTGCAGGCGGGTGAGACGATGCTGGTCACCGGCAACGCCATCCTCTACGTGGGCGGAGATTTCATCATGCGGGGCGGAACCACCGGGTCGGCCATCAACATCGCTCCGGGAGCGAGCCTGAAAATCTATGTGGCGGGGACCATCGCCAGTTTCACCCAGGTTAACACCTCGGGCAACGCCACAACCTTTCAATACTATGGCTTGCCCAGCAACACCATGCTGGCCTGGAGCGGCAATGATACATTCGTCGGGACCATCTACGCGCCGCAGGCCAATTTTGTTCTCGGCGGCGGTGGCAGCACCGTTTACGACTTTCAGGGGTCATGTGTCGTGAATTCGGTGGTGATGAACGGACACTTTAACTTTCACTATGACGAGAATCTGAAGCGCATCGGCCCCGCGGTGGGCTTTGTCGTCTCGTCGTGGAAGGAACTTTAAGTTTCCGGCCCATGGGTCTTCGGGCCAACGAAGACGGCTTGCACCAGCTTGGAAACGTGGGGGTATGCGCCGTGCCGTCCAGGTCGTTTGCCGCCAAGGTGTTGCCGTCGTTTCAACTTCAAAAAGCGTGGCAATTGATTCGGCACAAATCCTGCCCTCTCGAATTTGAATGATCAACCGGACGCTTGTTCTTGCGGCCACAGCCTGGTGCTGCGGGATGCTCCATCTGCAGAGCGCGTCCTGCAGTTACACGATTGCTCCCGCCAGCGCCAGTTACCCCTCCGCCGGGGGCAGCGGCAGTTTTGCGGTCACGGTCAATAATGGCTGCGCCTGGAGCGCCATCTCGACCAATTCGTGGCTGCAGACCTCGAGCGCCGGAAGCGGCAGCGGAACGGTCACTTACACGGTCGAGGCGAACACCAATGCGGCGCCGCGCTCGGGAGTGATTCTCGTCGAGGGAAAAGTCCACTCCGTCAACCAGGCGGGCATTCCGGTTTCTCTCGGCGTGGCGCTGGGCGCTCCCGAATTGGATTGGGAGACCAGCCCGACCTATCCCTGGTTGGCGACCAATCCGCCGGCGCCGACCTTCGATGGACTGCACTCCGGCATGAGCGGCAACCGGTTTGTCAATGACTCCGCCAGTTGGGTGCGGACCACCGTCCTGGGTCCAGGCCGGCTCAGCTTCTGGTGGAAGGTGGATTCGGATGTGACCCCGCCTCCGCCAGACATTCCTTATTCGTTTGATGCATTCGGATTTGCCATTGACGAAGAGGTCCAGGACCAAATCATGGGCCAGGTGGACTGGTGCCATCGCTCGTTTTCAATCCCCGAAGGCGTCCACACCCTCACTTGGGAGTACCTCAAGGACCCGCAATACCACTGGGGTGAGGACCGCGCCTGGTTGGACCAAGTGACCTATACCACCAACGCGCCGCCCCCGCTGTTGGAAACGGCCCTGGATACTTGCGGCGTGAGGTGGGAAACCGGTGGCGATGGCCGGGCGGCCGAATGGTTCAGCCAGGCCCAGGTGACGCAAGACGGTCTGTGGGCCGCCCAGAGCGGGGCCATTTACCACAATCAAACCAATTGGATTCAAACTGTGGTCACCGGCGTAACCAACGTGAGTTTCTGGTGGAAGGTGTCATCTCAAACCAACGCGGATATTCTCGAGTTCTATACCAACTCTGTGTTAGCCAAACGCATCTCGGGGGAGGTGAACTGGCAATCCAACTTCTTCGCGTTGTCCGCCGGCACCACCAACGTCCTCAAATGGCTTTATCGCAGAGACACGCTGCTTTCCGGCGGCGCCAATTGCGGGTGGCTGGATCGAGTCACGTTCAACCCACCCCCTGAGCTGGCCATCGCCTCGTTCGCAACGAATCTTACCCTGACCGCCTCGCCCTCGGACTGCACAGCCAGCCTTCCGGACTTTATCGCCACCGGTCTGCTCAGTCTGGCTGTTCCCTGCAGCTCGTTAATGGCCACCCAGACGCCGGCGCCGGGTACGATTCTGGGCATTGGCCCAACCCATGTCGTTCTGACGGTTGCATCGTCCCAAGGCAGCACCTTGAGCGTGACTAACCTCACGGTTGTCGTTGATTCCCATCCCCCCGTGCTCAGCTTGCTGGGGGACAACCCCCTCACCAATGAGTGTCACGCGGCATTTGTTGACCCGGGGGTGGCGGCCGAGGACCTGTGTTCTGGCGTTGCCAGCCTGACGACGAACAGCGCGGTGAACCCCAACCTGCCGGGCCTTTATTTCATCGAATATGTGGCGATGGACGGCAGCGGCAACGGCGCCACAAACCTTCGCACCGTTTATGTCGTGGATACGACCCCTCCTCTTCTCAGCCTGCTGGAGACGAATCGGCTGACGCTGGCCGCCGGCTCCAATTGCACCGCGGTCATGCCTGACCTGACCTCGCAACTTCAGGTCGTTGACCCGTGCGGTGGCGTCCTGACCGTGGTTCAAACACCGTTGGCCGGAACCGTGCTTCCGATGGGCCTGACACCGGTTGAGTTGCGGGCGGACGATGGCCATGGGAATACCAATACGCTGAACACCGGGGTGACCGTCGAGGAGGCGTCGTTGCCGCGCATTGACTCCCATCCTCAGAGCCAAACCGTGAGCGCAGGCAGCCCCGCCTTGTTCAGCGTCGCTGCCACCGCCTGTTCCAGCATCAGTTACCTGTGGTGGCGCCAGGGCCATGCCCTGCCCGGCGAAACCGATGCCGAGCTGCGCTTCACCGCCGTCCAGCCGTCCGACGCGGGAGAGTACAGCGTGGTGGTTGCGAACCGTTACGGCGCGGTCACCAGCGCGGTGGCCTGGCTTGAGGTTTCCGCTGTTCCTCCGCTCATCTCCGGCGCCGGGATCGTTCCGGGTGCGGGTTTCCAACTTTCATTCACAGGTCCTTCGGGCCAGACCTACACCGTTTTGGCCGGTGAGACCCCCGGCTTGCCCTTGGAAAGCTGGACCCCGCTGACGCAAGGGACGTTTGGAGCCGCGATCGAGATATTTGTTGACACAGCTTCAAGCAACCATCCGCAACGGTTCTATCGCATCCGCTCCCCCTGACCGGTGCATGGCGATCTCCCTTCCGGGTGAACGCTCGTGTGGTCCCCTCCACTCGCTTCGCATTTGCGCCCGCCCTCAGCCGTGCGGCGACGCGGCGCAATATTGCCTGATCCGAGTGCCGGGGGGGGATTTATGGCTCAAAAGACACCTGTCTCAAAAATGGACGGTCTGAAGGGATCGGGGAGGCCGGCCGTCTCGCAGCCGTTGGATTTCCGCACAATATCTTCATTCGCAATTCTCAGCATGCTTGGCAAGCAACCTGCTTCTGGGAGGGAAACGGAACATAGTGGCAGAAGCAGTAACAATGTAGTGCGTTGGAGGTTGAGGAGACATGAAGATTCGCCTGGCAAATGCAAATTCCCACCGTCGGTTTGAAGCGGCCTACAGCATGGCTGAGGCCCTGGTTGGGGTTTCGCTGATGGGTATTCTTTTCGTTTCGCTTTACGGTGGCATGGCCAGCGGATTTGCGGTAACGCAAGTGGCGCGGGAGAACCTGCGCGCCACCCAGATTCTCCTCGAGCGGGTCGAGGGCATTCGACTCTATAACTGGAACCAGTTGGTCTATAGCAACTGGGTTCCCAGCACCTTCACCAATTTCTACTATCCCCTCACCAACGCCAACGAATCGCCCGGCATCATGTATGTGGGAACCATGTCAATTCAGCCGGCGAACCTCTCGCCTTCCGCCACCTATGCGGACAACATGCGGGAGATCACCGTGACCGTGAACTGGACCTCGGCCGGCGTGCCGCGTACCCGCAGCATGAAGACCTTCGTGGCTAAAAACGGGGTTCAAAACTACGTGTACAGCAGCATCGGCTACTGATCCCCAGCGCACCTTATGAGATTGCGGCATTCGGTTCAGTCTTTACCCCGGCGCCAGGCCTGCAGCGCCTGGACTCTCGTCGAAATGCTCATCACCCTCGGCATCGGGTCGCTGGTGATGATGGCGGTGATGCAAACGGCCCTCTTCACGGCCCGCAGCTTTGTCGCCATGGGCAACTATGCCGACCTGGACCGGGCCAGCCGCCATGCGCTGGATACGATGAGCCGGGAGATTCGCGAGGCGAAGGCCGTGCGTTACCTGGGCAGCAGCCTGATCTTTACCAACATGGACAATAGCTGGTTCTATTATTTGTGGGACCAAAACAACCGGATCGTCAGCAGGATTTCGGGCCAGTTGGGTGTGTCGGGTGCGCGAACCGAGCGGTTGCTGGTCGGCTGCGACCAGTTCTCCATGCGGGTGTTCCTGCGCAACCCCACCAACCAGTTCTGGTTTCCCTACTCCGCCAGCGGGCAGGAGCAGAACACCAAACTCGTGGATTTGCGCTGGCGATGCTCCCGCCGCGTCCTCAACCAGTTCAACACCGAAAGCGTGCAGACCGCCAAAATCGTTCTGCGCAACTAAAGAGAAAAATTCCATTGAGGTGAGTTTATGAACATTCGAATTGCGGCTCGCTCTGCGCAGCAGGGCAGCATCATTCTCATCAGCCTGTTCGTTGCCGCGATCGCGGGCGTGGCGCTGGCCAGTTACCTGATCCTGACCGAAACGCAGAATGTCTCCATCTACCGCTCCCAGGCTTGGAACACGGCTTTGACCGTCACGGAAGCGGGGATCGAGGATGCACTGCAACTGGTGAACCGTTATGCGGGGTCTTTCGAGCCGGACGACCTGCCCAAGTGGACCAATCATACGGCCGAGAGCAATTGGCAGTCCCTGGGCGGGGGACTTTACTACGTCAAACGCTACATCCCCGTCCCCACTTCCGGCGGCGCGTGGCAAACCAACTCCTACGAGGTCTGGGTGACCAACATCGCCAACGAGCCGAAGATTTACGCGACCGCCACGGTGCCTTGGACGTTCCAGTATGCTTCCGCGCCGCAGGCAATGTTCGCCATGATTGGGGGCAACGCGACCGTGATTTCCACGGAGGGGTCAACCGCTTCAAGCCTGCCTCCCGTGCGCCGGGATGTCTATGTCAAAACCAAGCTCGATCCCTTGTTCGCGGTTGCGATGGCGGCGGTGGACGTGATTGACTTGATGGGCAACAACATCCAAACGGATAGTTTCGACTCGGCCGACCCCAATTTCTCCAATGGCGGCTTCTATCCCTACGGCCAGATTTGGAAGACCAAAGCCAACGGCGATGTCTGCACCGACCGGGCGCTGATCAACTCCCTTAATGTGGGCAATGCCAATATCAAGGGGCACGTCCGGACGGGGCCCGGCGTCAACACCATCACCATTGGGCCCAACGGCTCGGTCGGAGACCGCGCCTGGGTGGAGGGCGGGCGCAAAGGCATCCAGCCGGGTCGGTCGGGCACTGATTTCAACGTGGTGTTCCCGGATGTAGTCTTGCCAGCCAAACCCTGGCTGCCTGTCGTCAAGGACACAAAGACCATTGATGGCGTCAGTTACGACTACGTCTTTGCCGACAGCGGGACCCGCTACTACCGGATTGACTCAACCATCAAGGGCAATGTTCTGGTCAATGCGCCCGCCGATGCCATCGTCAACATTTTGATCACCACCAGCGTGAAACTGACCTCCCAAGTCATCCGCATCGCCAACACGGGGGCCAAAGTGCGCGTGTACATGGCGGGCAGCCAATTCAGCCTGAGCGGCAACGGCTGGATTGATAATCAGAGCGGCATCGCCGAGCGGTTCTACCTGTTTGGCCTCCCCACCTGCACGAGCATCACCTTGGGTGGCAACTCCCAGTTCTACGGCGGGGTTTACGCCCCGAACGCCGACTACACTCTGGGCGGTGGCGGCAATGACACGTGGGACTTTGTCGGGGCGAGCGTCACGCGCACCGTTAAGATGAACGGCCATTTTAATTTCCATTTCGACGAGAATTTGGCTCGGATCGGGCCAGGCCGCGGCTACATCCCCGTGAGCTGGAACGAACGGTGAGATTCCAAAGGCGGAGTTTGCTGGTTGCCTTCATAGATACCGCCTTGGGGCGCTCCTCCGCTGGAGCGCCCCCTTCGTGTACGCCGGACAGGACCCGGGACTGGTGGCATTGAAGTCCCTTGCGCGCCGAACCGGCGGAACCAGAAGCCAAAGGCGACAGCGGAATCGCTGGCACTCGTGTCAGGAGCGCCAAATCGTCAGCGCCCCCCATTCGCTGTCTCGTTGGGAAATCCCAGTTGCCGCCAGGCTTCGAACAACACCAGCGCCACACAGTTGGAGAGATTCAAGGACCGGGACGCCGGGTTGGCCATGGGGATTCTCAACCAGAAGTCGCGATTGGCGTCAAGCAGGTGGCGGGGCAGGCCGGCCGTTTCACGCCCAAACACAAGATAATCCTCGGGAGCATAGGCAACCTCGGAATAGCGGCGGGGGCCGTTGGACTCGATGAACCAGAGGCGGGCGTGGGACGAAAGGCTGGAGCGGAACTCGAGCCAGTTTCGCCACCGGTGCCAGGCAACCTGGTTCCAATAGTCCATGCCGGCGCGCTTCAACTGGGCATCGTCCAGGTTGAACCCAAGCGGCTCCACCAGGTGCAGCGTCGTGCGTGTCGCCGCGCAGAGGCGGGCGATATTGCCGGTGTTGGGGGGAATCTCGGGTTCGACCAGAACAACGTGCATGCGCTCGGGTGTGAATTCAGCCGGCAGGGGGCGCGCTCGCCGCCTCGGGAGTCACCTGTGCCGCGGCGCGCTTCGAGTAAAAGACTTTCCACAAAACCAGGCCATGAGCGGGTGCGGTCATGCCGGCCACCCGCCGGTCCCGTTTCTGAAGCATCGCGCGCATTTCCGACGCCGGGAATTTTCCGAGTCCCACCTGAACCAGGGTGCCGACGAGGCCGCGGCACATCTTGTAAAGGAAGCCGTCGCCCTCGATGATCACGGTGAGCAAGGGGCCGCGCCGCCTGACTTCGCAGCGGGTCAGGTGGCGGATGGTGGACTGCCGGGCGTAGCCCGGGTTGGCGGTGAAAGACCTGAAATCGTGCCGGCCGACGCAAGCGGCGGCGGCGGCGCGCATGGCCCGGATGTCCAGGCGCCGGGGCACATGCCAGGCGACGTGCCGGAGGAGGGGGTTCATCGCCGGATGATTCCAGATCGAATAACGGTATTGTTTCCCGGTGGCGGCAAAGCGGGCATGGAAATCGGGCCGCGCTCGGGCGGCGCCCAGCACGCGGATGTCCTCGGGCAGCCAGGCGTTGATGGCGAGCGCCAGTTTCCGGGGCGTCAGGGTCCACTCGGCCTTCGGCACCTCGAAATGGGCGACCATTCCGAGGGCGTGGACGCCGGTGTCGGTGCGGCTGGAGCTGTGCAGGCGGGGGTGGCTGGGGAAGAGGCGGGCGAGAGCCTCCTCGACTTTTTGCTGGACGCCGGTGCCAATCTTCTGCACCTGCCAGCCTTCGTAGCGGGTTCCGTCGTAGGCGAGGGTGAGCTTGAGTTTGACCACGGCGCGGACCTCAGGCGGCGAGGCTGTCGAGGTAGCTTTGGAGGAGGATGGCCGCCGCCATCTTGTCCACCTTTTCCTTGCGCTGGTCGCGCCGGACGTTGCCTTGGAGGAGGAAACGGTTCGCCAGGGCGGAGGTCAGGCGTTCGTCCCAAGTCTTGATGGGCACGGCAACCGCCGCCTTCAGCGCGGCCACGAATTCCTGAACCTTCAGCGCCGCCGGACCGTAACTGCCGTCCATGTTGCGCGGCATGCCGACCAACACCAGTTCGACTTCCTTTTCCCGCAGCAAATTCTTGAGCCGTTCGAGGAAGGCGGCGAATGGTTCGGCGGGGATGTATTCGAGCGGCTGCGCGATCATCTTCATTTCGTCGCTGATGGCGACGCCGATTCGCTTGGTGCCATGATCCAGGGCCAGAATTCTCATAGGGGGTGCGGAGGCTGCGATTCTCAGGTGTCCAAAACCCGTGGCGTTCTCGAGCGGCTAAAGGGTCTTGAGCACACGGGCGGCGGCCCGCACCGTTTTCTCAATATCCTGCTCGGAATGGGCGGTGGAGAGAAAGCCCGCCTCGAATTGGGAGGGCGCCAGGTAAACGCCTTGTTCGAGCATGCCATGAAAGTAGCGTTTGAATCGCTCGCGGTCGCTGGTCATCGCCTCGGCCAGGTTCCAAACCGGCTGAGCAGTGAAGTACGCGCAGAACATCGAGCCACACCGGTTAAAACGAACAGGAATCCCGGCGGCCCGGGCGGCCTCCGTCAGGCCCGCCTCGAGGGCGGCGCCCAGGCTTTCAAGCCGCGCGTAAGCGTCTCCCTTGCCGAGTTGCTCGAGGGCGGCGATCCCGGCCGCCATCGCCACGGGGTTTCCGCTCAGGGTGCCGGCCTGATAGACCGGCCCCAGCGGCGCCAGACAATCCATGATCTCCGCCCGGCCGCCAAACGCCCCAACCGGCAGGCCGCCGCCAATCACTTTGCCAAAACAGCTCAGGTCCGGCTGGATGCCAAACCGTTCCTGCGCCCCGCCCCGGGCCAGCCGGAAGCCGGTCATCACTTCATCAAAAATCAACAGCGCCCCATGGGCGTGGGTGATTTCACGCAACGCCTCCAGATAACCCGGTTTGGGAAGATAAAGCCCCGCGTTGCCGGGAACGGGTTCGAGAATGATGCCGGCAATCTGCCCGGGGTTGGCGGCAAACGCGGCGCGGACCGCCTCCGTGTCGTTATAGGGCAGGACGATGGTGTGCTGCGTGAAACTGGCCGGCACCCCGGCGCTGTCCGGATGGCCAAAGGTGAGCGCGCCGGATCCGGCCCGGACCAGCAGCGAGTCGGCATGGCCGTGATAACAGCCGTCAAATTTGATGATCTTGTCGCGCCGGGTGAACCCGCGGGCCAGTCGGATGGCAGACATGGTCGCTTCGGTGCCGGAATTGCACAGGCGAACCTTCCGCACGCTGGGGACGCGCTCACAGATGAGCTTCGCCATCGTTACCTCGAGGGGATTGGGAATGCCGAAACTGGTGCCGTTCTCGGCGGCGGTCTGCACCGCCTTGATGATCGCCGGATGCGCGTGCCCCAGAATGGCGGGTCCCCATGTGCCCACGTAATCCACATACTCGTTCCCATCCACATCCCAGACGTGCGCTCCGCGCGCCCGGTTGACGAAAAACGGCCGGCCGCCCACCGCCCGGAAGGCCCGGACGGGCGAGTTGACTCCGCCCGGAATGTAGTTCAGGGCCTCGGCAAACAACGCATCGGATTGGGTCCGCGAGATCATGCCATGAAATTACCGCCTGCCCCGCCGAACGCACGCGCAAAGTTCACGCACTGTTTCTCCGCCAAAGCCCGGAAAGGGGGCGGGACGGTCAGAATTGGCGGGGGCGCTGGACTCCGTCCTGCAAGGACATCAGACACACCCCGGCCCCAAGGGAAAGCGACTGGATGCAAACGTGACTTGCAACTTGGGCGTGCAAATCCCAACCTGCCTTCATGATGAAGCAGCGCGTGAAATCGTCCGTCATGGGTTTGGTCCTGTCGGGGGCGGTGTTTGTTCTCGCCTGGCCGGGCCAGACTGGTGAAAGTGGGCAACCGACCAGCTCAAACATTCGGGGCCAGCAACTTGCGGCCTCCCCAGCGGCGCCGGAGGGGGACCAGCCGCCGCGCAGGGCCGTGGGATTCGGTGGCCCGATTGAACTGAAACCGGATGACAAACCGGCGTTCGACGATCCGCCTGCCGGCTTCGACCGCAGGCGCGAGGACGTTCCGCGGGGCAAACTGGAAATGATCGAATACGAATCCAAAACGGTGGGTGCGACACGCAAAATGCAGGTTTATACTCCCCCCGGCTATTCGAAGGAGCGGAAATATCCTGTGCTTTATCTCCTGCACGGCATCGGCGGCGATGAAACGGAGTGGGAGCGGTTTGCCCGGCCCGATGTCCTTCTGGACAATCTGATCGCCGACGGCAAGGCGGTGCCGATGATCATCGTCATGCCCAACGGCCGCGCCCAGAAGAACGACCGCGCGGAGGGGAACATCTTTGCGGCGGCGCCGGCTTTTGCCGCCTTCGAGCGCGATTTGCTTGAGGACGTGATTCCGGCGATCGAGTCGAAATATTCGGTGCAAGCGGACCGCGAACACCGGGCGTTGGCCGGTTTGTCCATGGGGGGCGGCCAGGCGCTGAACTTCGGTTTGGGGCACCTCGACACCTTTGCGTGGGTGGGCGGGTTTTCCTCGGCGCCCAACACCAAGCCGCCCGGACAATTGGTGCCTGATGCGGCGGAGGCGGCTCAAAAACTGAAGCTGTTATGGCTGTCCTGCGGCAACAAGGACGGTTTGATCCGGATCAGCCAGGGACTCCACGCCTTTCTCAAAGAGAAGCAGGTGCCGCATGTTTGGCACGTGGACGGCAACGGTCACGACGCAACCCATTGGAAGAACAACCTCTGGCTGTTTGCGCAACGCCTTTTCAAGTAAGCATCGCAGGCCCCGATGAAGCCGTTCCTCCGGAAGCTCGCCCTGGCTTGCGCCGCGGCTCTTTTGGGTCTGGCGGCCCTCCGGGCTGAAAACGCCCGCAATCCCATACTCTACGCGGATGTTCCCGACCTCGCGATGATTCGAGTGGGCGACACTTACTACCTGAGCAGCACCACCATGCATCTCAGCCCGGGACTGCCCATCCTGAAGTCGAAGGACCTGGTGAACTGGGAGATTGTCAATTATGCCTACGACGTTCTTGACGAAGGGGACGAGTTGAGCCTCAGGAATGGCAAGAGCACTTATGGACGCGGGTCGTGGGCCAGCAGTCTGCGCTATCACAAGGGGATCTACTACGTGACCACCTTCGCCCAGACCACCGGGAAGACTTACGTTTATACCACCCGGGACATCGAAAAGGGCCCGTGGAAGGTTTCGTCGTTCAGGCCGATGCTGCATGATCACTCCCTGTTCTTTGATGATGACGACCGGGTTTACATGCTGTATGGCGGCGGCAACCTGCGCCTGATCGAATTGAACGAGGATGTGTCGGGCCTCAAGCCCGGCGGGTTCAACGCGGTGGTCATCTCCAACGCCAGCGCCGTGGCCGGCGCCAACATCGGACTTCCAGCCGAGGGCTCGCAGCTCCTCAAGGTCAACGGCAAGTATTACCTGTTCAACATCGTTTGGCCGCGCGGCGGCATGCGGACGGTCCTGGTGCACCGGGCGGACCAAATCACCGGGCCGTATGAAGGCCGGGTGGCGTTGCAGGACAAGGGCGTTGCGCAGGGCAGCCTGATTGAAACGCCTCAGGGCAAATGGTACGCCTATCTGTTCCGGGATTTCGGCGCGGTGGGGCGCGTGCCGTACCTTGTGCCCGTGAGGTGGGAGAAAGGCTGGCCCGTCCTGGGCGAGGACGGCAAAGTGCCGGACGAGTTGGACCTGCCGGCCAGCCGGGGACTCATTCCCGGGCTCGTGGCTTCGGACGAGTTCGAGCGCAAACCGGGGGAACGGGCCCTGCCGTTGGTCTGGCAGTGGAATCACAATCCTGACAACACACTCTGGTCGCTGGCCGCGCGGCCAGGTTTCCTGCGCCTCACCACCGGCCGGCTGGACAACGATTTCCTCTCCGCGCGGAATACTCTGACGCAGCGCACCTTTGGACCGGAATCCGCGGCGATGACTGCCCTGGATTTGAGCCACCTGAGAGACGGCGATCTGGCTGGCCTGGCCCTGTTACAGAAGAATTACGGATTGGTGGGGGTGAAGGCTGAGGGGGGAACGAATTGGGTGGTCATGGTGAACGCGGGCTCGGGGCGGCCCCTCGAGGTGGAGCGCGCCGCCTTGAGCCAGAAAACAGTGTTCCTGAAGGCCGAGTGCGATTTCAGGAATCGCGCCGACACGGCGCGTTTCTTCTTCAGCCTCGATGGCAAAACCTGGTCGGCCCTTGGCAATGAGTTGAAGATGAGCTATACGATTCCTCACTTCATGGGCTACCGCTTTGGCCTGTTTTATTACGCCACAAAAACACCCGGCGGCTCCGCAGATTTCGATTTCTTTCGCATCAGCGAGCCCCTTGCCGCCAAACAGGCCAAACCATAGGGCGCCTCAGTCATCGAACATGAACCAAAACGGACTCCGGCTGCGAGTCCCGTCGTTCACAGTGCCCGCGACCCTCCTGCGTGTTTTTGACGCAGGGGGGTGACTTCGCCAGCAGGAGCAGGCGAAGCAAATCACGGCGTTTCGATCAGGTTCCGCATGCAGTGCTTGGCCAGGACTCCGTGGTCCGCGCACAGGGCGAGAAACGGCCGCACGACCGCCTGCCCGGCCAATGGTGTCGGTAAACGCCAGGACCCGCTGTGAAAAGGCGGGCGCCCCGGCGCAGCCATCTTCTCAAACACCAGGCGAAGCCGGCCCATGGCGGGGTCAAGAGGCCGGCCCCGCGGCTGGACGATTTTCACCGTGGAGTAAACCACATGACGCACTGCCATCTCCCGGGCGAAACGAACCAATTGCTCGAGGTCCTGGAGAGTCTGCGCTTCCGTAAGGCCGAAGTGGTTCAAGGCCAATCCGCCGGGTAATGGCGAACGTGGGAAAAGCGGGTCAATGCGAAGAACGACGGGGATGCCGGCAGCGCGCAAGCGCCGGATTCCTTCCCTGCGTTCTTCAGGCGTGGGAGCGCACCGATCATACACGGAGGCGGCCTCCTGCCGCCAGAAGGCCAGGCTCACCTCGACGCAAAAGGGGGGGATGCCGCTTGCAGAGAACGCGGCGTGGCGCGGATGGCCATCGGGAAGGATTGTCAGCGCCTTGAATAGCTCGAGGCAGCCCTTGGTTGCCGCCCCCAAAGGATTTTTGGTGAGAACCGTCACCGTTGTGAAGCGGTGCCGCGTCTCGAGAATTTTCTCCAGAGCCAAACGCGCGTGTCCATGGCGGGCTTCGAGCGGTTGGAAGGGATCGGTGCTGTTGGACAGGTGGAGCGGGGCAGGGGGGACATTAAACCGTTCCAGGTCTTCCAGGTCTTTCCTCAAGAGCCGCTCGAAATCCCGCTTGGGCGCGGGCCGCTCGGGCGAATAAGCCGCGGCATAACAATACAGGCAGCGATGTCCGCAGCCGGCGTAAACGTTGAGGCAGTAACGGTGTCCGCTGGGGAAAACCTTCTGGGAGGCGAAGGGACAGTACCACTTGATCAGGCGTGGCCGCGTGGGGGCCAGGCGAGGTTTTTGGGAATGCGCCGGCAGGAAGTACTGAAAGAGGGCTTTCTGCGATGCGGGATCGCACGCCTCGAAAACCGGCTTGAATTTTTCGTCAATCCGGCCTGTCCGACAATCTGGCTCATCCCTGGTTGCGTCCATAATCTGTGCTGGCGGGCTCTTAAGTGTCGCCACCCCTGAAAGGCGGCTCGGCGCCCGGTTCGCCAAGCCCCCATGGGGCGCTGGTTTTCTGACCCGCCCCTATTCCACGTTACCATGGCGGGGTCCCTCCGCGCCACCGTGTCTTTTGGCTCGCGGCTTGCGTTTTGGCCATGGCTCGGCCACTGTTTTCGGGCCAGGGCGGCCGGGTGTCGGCGCGCCGGGTATGCGCATGTTGAATCGCCTGACAATTTCAGAATTGGTGACGCGGCTGGCGAGCCGCGAGGTTTCTTCGCGAGCGGCCACGCAGGCGTGCCTGGACCAGATCGAACGGCTGGACGGACGGCTCCATGCCTTCATCAGCCTGGATGCGGACCATGCGCTGGCCCAGGCCGACGCGGCCGATCGCGCCCTGGCCGCGGGAACAACCCACGCCCAGCAGCCGCTGCTGGGCGTGCCCATCGGCATCAAGGACGTGATTGCCGTGAAAGGCCAGCCGCTCAACTGCGCCTCGAAGATTCTTGGCCGCTACGTTTCTCCCTATAACGCCACGGTCATCAACAAGCTCCAGGCGGCGGGCGCGGTGGTCTTCGGACGGCTGAACATGGACGAGTTTGCCATGGGCAGTTCGACGGAGAACTCCGCCTTTGGGGTCACGCGCAACCCGTGGGACCTGTCCCGGATTCCGGGGGGGTCTTCCGGCGGTTCCGGGGCGGCGGTGGTGGCGGACGAATGCATCGCGGCGCTGGGGTCAGACACCGGCGGTTCGATTCGCCAGCCGGCGGCGTTGTGCGGGTGTGTGGGGCTGAAGCCTTCGTATGGGCGCGTGTCGCGATACGGGCTGGTGGCCTACGCCTCCTCGTTGGACCAGATTGGCTGCTTCAGCAAGAACGTGCGGGACGCGGCCATCCTGCTCGAAATTCTCAGCGGCGTGGACCCCGCCGACTCGACCAGCGTCCCTCAGCCGGTTCCCCATTACGCCGCCAGCCTGACGGGCGACGTGAAAGGTTTGAGGCTGGGTTTGGCGAAGGAATACATGGTGGGCGGGCTGGATGCCGAGATCAAAGCAGCCATTGACGCCGCGGTGGCCCAGTTCGAGAAGCTGGGGGCCCGCGTGACGGAGGTGTCGCTGCCCCACACCGATTACGCCATCGCGACCTACTATATCATTGCCACGGCGGAGGCCAGCGCCAACCTCGCCCGCTTTGATGGCATCCGTTACGGCCTGCGGGTGGAGGGCGCCGACCCAATCGAGCTTTACAGCAAAACGCGGGGGGCGGGCTTTGGTCCGGAGGTCAAACGGCGGATCATCCTGGGCACCTACGTGCTCAGCAGCGGTTACTACGACGCCTACTACCTGCGGGCGCAGAAGGTGAGGACCTTGATCCGCCGGGACTTTCTGAAGGCTTTCGAGCAGGTGGACGCCATTCTCACTCCCACCACGCCAACCCCCGCTTTCAAGATTGGCGAAAAAGCCGATGATCCCCTGCAGATGTATTTGTCGGACATCTTCACCATCTCGGCCAACCTGGCCGGGATTTGCGGCATTAGTGTGCCGTGCGGCTTCACGCGCGAGCCCAAGCTGCCCATCGGCTTGCAATTGCTGGGCAAGCCGTTTGGCGAAGAAACCCTTTTGCGCCTCGCCCACGCCTACGAGCAATCCACCCCCTGGCACAAGGAAAAGCCCCCTCTGGCTGCCCCGGCCGGCTGAAGAGGGAGCCTGGACCTGAGGGGCAGCCTCAGGCTCGGGGCGGCATCGCCACCGGCGAGTCGGCCGAGGGCATGGGTGGGTAGTCGGGCAGTGCCAGCCGCGGCACCAGCTCGGCAATTTCCACGGCTTTACCTGTGACCATGGACTTGTTGGCCGCGATGCCGGTGAGGATGGAGTAGGCGCCCGCCCGGTGGTCCGCGGCGCGCAGGTACTTGTCGGCGGGTTTTTCCGGCAGAAAAAGATCATCCAGCAACAGGGCGTCCCCGCCGCCGTGGCCGCCTTTGGCTTCCCAGATGGGCACTTGGTAAGCGGCTGCGCGCAGGGGGTAGATGCGGATGGTGGTTCCCTCTTTCTTGATGGCGCCCGGGACCGAGCCGTCACCGTTAATGTAAACGTTTTCCTCCATGGTGTGCTCGATGCGCCCCTGAGTGCCGTTGAAGGCGATGCGGTAGCCCTCCCACGCGTTAAAGGCATTCAGGGAGTAAGCCAGGGTGACGCCGGTGTTGTACCGGACCAGCACGTTCATCGTGTCCTCGATGTCTATGTCGGGCCGGAACACGCAGCGGTCGCGGTAATAACCGTCGTACTGCTCCTGGTCCAGGTAAAGCTCCTTGAGGGAGCCGCTCCGCGAAAGGTCAAGGTGGAAGGTGCATTGGGCTTTTTCGGGGCAGGTGAGGCAGCGTTCGTGGTGGCTTTGCAGTCCCAGGCGTCGGGCCATTTTCGGGGTGTAGAACTCGCGCTTGCCGGTGGCCATGACCGAAACCGGCACGGCGGAGAGCCACCAGTTGACGAGGTCGAAATGGTGCGTGGCCTTGTGGACCATCAGGCCGCCCGAGTTGGCCTTGTGGCTGTGCCACCGGCGGAAGTAGTCCGCGCCGTGATGGGTGTCGAGCAGCCAGTGAAAGTCAACCGAAAGCACTTCGCCGATGATGCCGCTCATCAACAGGTCCTTCACCTGGGTGCGGGGAGGCGAGTACCGATAATTGAACGTGACCGTGCAGCGCCGTCCCGTCCGGCGCTGGGCATCGAGGATGGCCCGGCATTTCTTCTCGTCCGTGGTGAGAGGTTTTTCGGTCATCACGTCGCAGCCCAACTGCATGGCGCGCACGATGTAATCGCTGTGCGCCGCGTCCTTGGTGGTGACGATCACCACGTCGGGGCGGGTCTCGCGGACCATCCGATCGAAGTCCCGCGCCAGGAAAACGGGCACGTCCACGGACGCCACGCGCCGGGCATGCGCGCGGGCCAGGTTCAGTCGTCCTTGGTTGAGATCGCAAAAACCAACCAGCTCCGCATGCGGGGCGTAGGTCTTGAGGATGGCGTCGCGGTACATCTGCGAGCGGGAGCCGACGCCGACAATCGCGTAGCGCCGCTTGCGGCCGCTGGAAGCGCTGGCGGCGGCGGCGCCTGGCGCGAGCGAAGTCCCTGTCATCAGGCCGGCGCTGGCCAAAGCGGTGGTAGCAATGAATTCGCGGCGGGTCTGGCCGCTTGCCATGCAAGTCGAATGGTTGTTCATAAGCGGTTGGACCGCGTCTCGCGGCCCGCAAGCCCAAACTAGCAATTCTCCGCGGCCCGCGCCAGAGGCCAGATGCGGTTTTTCCGCGTGCCGGATTCAGCCTACGACTTCAGGCGCGCAAAGGCTTCCAGGGCGATCTCCCTGGCAATCGCGTGGCTGACTATCGGCTTGGGATAGGTCGTGCCGGGGCGGACGCCGGCGCGGTCCAGGATTTCCTTTGGCGCGGCATGGGGTTGGTGAATCCATCGGTCCGGCAAGGCCGCCAGTTCGGGCACCCATCTTCGGATATACGTTCCCTGGGGATCGAACTTTTCCCCCTGCGCGGTGGGATTAAAGATGCGAAAGAAGGGCGCAGCGTCGGCGCCACAGCCGGCCGTCCATTGCCAGCCGAGCGAGTTCTGGGCGAGGTCCGCATCCACCAGGGTGTCCCAAAACCAGCGGGCGCCCTCCTGCCAGGGAATGAGCAGGTCCTTGACCAGAAACGAAGCGACCACCATGCGGACCCGGTTGTGCATCCACCCGGTGGCCCAAAGCTCGCGCATTCCCGCGTCCACAATCGGGTAACCGGTCTGTCCCCGTTGCCAGGCCCGCAGGCCCTCGGGATGGTTGCGCCACGGGAAGCGGGAAAATTCCGGCCGCAGCGGCTCCCGGTCCGTATGGGGGAAATGGTAAATCAAGTGATGCGAGAACTCGCGCCAGCCCAGCTCGGCCACAAACTGGGAGTTTCTCCACGCCGCCCACGCTCCTGCCGCCGTCCGCCCCTGCTCTGCCCTTGTCCGCAGGGCATGCCAGATTTGGCGAGGTGAAATTTCTCCGAAATGCAGATGCGGGGAGAGCTGGGATGTGCCTGGCAAATCCGGACGGTTTCGCCCCTCAGCGTAGCCTGCGAAACCTATTTCGAGAAATTGTTCCAACCGGGTTCGGGCGCCGGCGGGGCCGGGTTGCCAGGTTTGGCGCAGGCCGCCGGCCCAATCAGGATCAGGGAGCAGCCGTAGCTGTTCCAAGGACGCGCCGGCGGGCCACCGGGCAGGCGCCGTCAGGCGTTCGGGCGCGGGCAGCGGAACGGGCGGCGCGGGCAGGGCCAGACAATGGCGCCAGAAAGGCGTGAAAACCTGAAAAGGCTTGCCGGATTTGTTTTCGACCGTCCACGGCTCATGAAGGAGTGCGGCATTGAAGCTCCCCGCCTCGATCCCGGCTTCGCGCAAGGATTGTTTGATTTGGGCATCGCGTTCCCACACCACAGGTTCGTAACGGTGATTCCAATAGACCGCGCTGCCACCGGATTCGGCGAGAACGTGGCGCAGCGTGTCCAGCGACGGCCCGATCCTGATGACAAGCCGCGACCCCACTTGCTCCGAATGCTGCTGGAGGGCGGCAAGGGAATGGTGCAGCCACCAACGCGAGGCGGCGCCCGGCGGCCACGCGCCCTCCTCCTCCGGCGCCCAGATAAACAGGGGAACCACGGGTCCGCCGCGATCGAGGGCCGCGGCCAAGGCGGGATTATCCTCCAGCCGCAGGTCCTGGCGGAACCAGACAAGGGCCGGGGGCAAACTGCCTGGCGTTCGGGCCGGGCGTTGGGCGGAGCGGTGGGCTACAGGTCTTGTCTTATGCAATCCCTGCTATTCTAGTTCAGGTGGCGGCATGTCGAAAGTCTGGCGTGGTGATTCACCAGCCCTCTCCACGGGGACGATACAGGTCAGAGAGGTGCCGCCGGCTTTGAGGCCGGTGATCTTGACGCTGCCGCCCAACAAATGCGCCCGATAGTTCATGATGCGCAGGCCCATGCCTCCCGTTCGGCCGGACAGATCCGGGAAAGGCAGGCCGTTGTTCTCCACCCGGAGAGTGAGTTTTTGCCCGGACTGCGAGAGGCTGATTCTGATGCGCGTCGCCCGGCCATGCTTGATGGCGTTGGTGAGCGCTTCCTGGGCGATTTTGCAAAGTTGATGAACCGTGCCAGGTTCGAGAAGAGGCAGGTCAGGCGCGGCCTTCACCTCACAGCGAACCTGAAAGAGCTCGCGGGCCCGGGCCGCCAGCTCCATCAGTGCCATGGGCAGCGGCTTTTCCCCAAGCTCCAGCGTTGCCAGGTCGTGGGCGAGATCACTGGTGCGGTTCATGGTTTCCTGGACCAGGGCGTGAATCCGCGCGGCATCCTCCGCCTCCGGCGCGCCGGATTTCTCGAGCCGCAACGCCAGCCCCTTGGTCATCAGGCCGAGACCGGACAGACGCTGCCCCAAATCATCGTGCAGCTCCAGACCGATCCGCCGCCGTTCTTGCTCGGTGATCTCGAGCAACTCATGCTCGAGCCGCCGCCTTTCGGCGATTGCCGCCTGGAGCTTCGCATTGGCAATTTGCAGGTCCGCCGTGCGCTGCCGGACCCGCAACTCGAGCTCCTCGTGCGCCCGGCGCAGGGCTTCCTCGGCCGCCCAGCGCTGGGCGAACTGGGCAATCTCGCTGGTGACCGCGGAGAGCATGTTCTGGGTCAGGGCATCCGGGCGCAGCAGGTTCTCTCCCACAAATTCAATTACGCCGAAGGATCCCGCGCTGGTTTGCAGAGGGAAAGCGATGTAGGAATTCAAGCCGGCGGCGCGAGCGGCTTCGATTCTATCGAAGTCATTGCAAACGAGCAGGTTTTGAATCCAAATCGGGTGTCGGCTTTGCCACACTCGGCCGGGGTATCCGACGCCCGGCGCCAGGACCAAATCGCGCGTCCGGGCCATGAAAGCTGTCAAGGACGGAGTCTCGTAGCGGGTGCCAATGTGAAGCGGCCGGAGCCCCGGCGGCTGGTTGGCCGGTGACCACAGGGTTCCCAGGTCCATTTCAAGAACATGAAGGAGCACCTCGAGAATGCCTCCGGCCGCTTCCTCCAGGGTTTCCGCACCCGCCAGAAGTCTCGTAATGACGTGTTCGGTCCTGGAGCGTTCTTCCGAGCGCCGCTGTTCCCGGCGCACTTGGGCCTCCCCCAACTCGCGCTCGACCGCCGGCCCCAGACGCGCGAGGTTGTCTTTCATCACATAGTCGTGCGCGCCGGCTTTCATCGCCGCGACCGCGGTGTCGTCGGAGATGTGGCCGGAGACAATGATGAAGGGCAAATCCAGCCTCAGCCTTTTCATCAAGCCGAGGGCCGACAGCCCGTCGAACCCGGGCATGATGTAATCGGCGATGACCACGTCCCAGGGTTCCTCGCGCAGCGCCGCTTCCATGGCTGGTTGGGAGTCCACACGCCGGCAATGGGTTTGGTAGCCGGCGCGCTTCAACCCGAAAACCTAAGTTAGAGTGGGATTTTGATTTGAATCTCATGTGACCTGCGGGGTAAGGAGGGTGGCGGTTTCCAACTTCGGCGGAGTTGCTTTCGGCCATTGTAAGATGGCATC
>Ga0116147_1001706_pt1 | contig 23604 bp, 16 predicted proteins | sample AD_JPNHG3_MetaG_FD_89749 | JGI IMG/M metagenome (GOLD analysis project Ga0116147, IMG submission 89749) | Active sludge microbial communities of municipal wastewater-treating anaerobic digesters from Japan - AD_JPNHG3_MetaG | ecosystem: Engineered > Bioreactor > Anaerobic > Digestate | place...
ACTAACTCTAATTCTGAATCTCCAATTATTTTATATGAGTAAAAGGGTCCACAAGCTTTTGCAGAAGGTAAAAAGTAGTCTAATAAACCTATTGTATCTTCGTAACACTCTCTCTGAGAATAATCTACTAACCATGAGAATTCAATTTTTAAATCTCTTATTAATCCTGGATTATCAATTTTTAAACCTACAAATTCTGCGTAAAAAACATTTTTCACCTGAATTTCAGTTCCAGTATAGGAGAAAAAATGTCCACTAAAACCAAATATCGGATTATCATCATTGCTTGTACGGTCAATAATCATAGGTGGTTCCTTTAAACTCCTTAAATATTTCTCTTCGCCCTCACTATGGGTATAAGTATAATAATATTCATTTAAAGGAGAGGCATAAATAAGGTTCAATTCTAATTGATCGGAAATTGGATATTTAGAAACCGAACTAAAATCCACTTGTTGATAATTCTCATGGCTTGAGTAAATTAATTCTTCCTTTTCATCTTTATAAGTTAGGAATCTAAGGCTTCTTTGGTTGATGTTCATAAAAAGGCTTGCTTCTTTAGCTGTTAGTGGCTTATCATAAATTCTAAGACAATCAAGAAATCCACATAAACCATAATTATTGCCGGTATAATAACCTCCAAATTCAAGATTCTCTAATTTATTTATCTTGGTAAAATTAAACTTCTTACTTGATGGAATAGGCAGAATTTCTTTACCATTCACGAATAATTTAATTTCATTACTTGGGATATTCCATGATATAACTAAATGATACCATTGTATATTGTTTAATCTTGTATTCCAAACTATACGATTGTTACTATTCCCAAGTCGAAAATATAAATTACCGTTTGATAGTTTCCCAAATTCAATTTGATTCTTGGAGTCAGTGAATATATGCTCTGTTATTAATTCAGTTAAATTGTAAAACTTTACTCGTACTTCAACCGAACCAGTATTTGATAAAGTTTGTAAGTTTTTTGCAGGAACGGTAAAATATACACTTTTTTCATCCAAATAACTATACCATTTTTGCCAGTCATTAAAGAAAATGTAAGGTCTTGCTTCATGATAAGACCATCTAACCCCCCATTCATGACCAAACTCCAATCTTGATAAAGTTCCATTATTTCCATGTCCTGAAAAATCCAAAATTTTCTTGTCATTTACACTATCAAAATAATACCATCCCACAAGGTTTGGCTCTTGCTGGAATACATTTTTAAAATCTGATAAGCTCCCCTCTCTTTCATTGCTATAATACATATAGATAGTTTTTTTAGTATGTGCTTTAAGAGATGGTATTCTTAGCCATAATTTTGTGACATCTCTACCGCAGCCATATTCCAGCCAATGCGGTATAATGGTTTGCCCATCTTCTTCCGTAAAATAAATGTGATCACATAATAGTGATAATTTTGAATCTCTAATTTTAGATAGAGAGTCAACATTAATACTGATTATATAATTTTTTAAATCTTTATTATTATATTGAGTATTTAAAACAATCTTTTTTCTGTACTTACGAATTGTATTGTTAATTCTATTTCCGGCTGGATTCAGCTTCATTGCTTTTGTTTGAATATTCACTGATTGATTAGATGAAACTTTCTCGATCTCTACTGGTCCGAGTAGATCCATGCTTTTATATTCATCACCCGTTAAAAGTCGTTCAACCGGAGAATTATTCTTTGGCTTCAGTAAATTATCAGAAGGTTTCTTTACTGAAGGTAAAGGGTTATATATATTAAAGAAAAAAATGATTAGAACTAATAATATTGATACTAAAAAAAGTTTTATTAGTCTAATAGATTTTCTTTCCATACAAAAAATTTAATATAAACAAATACATAAATCAATAAAAATTCATAATTCTAATAAAAATCATTTCCCTGTTTTATTTTAGAAATGTTAACATTTGATAAATATAAAGTCATTCTTACAAGTACTGGCTAATATTTCGATCCTAAATCCATGATAGTGCAGGTTAGATGTAAGCAAAAAGTATATGTTTCATTTAATTCAATAGGAATCTCTGATTGCAAAGTTTGTATCATATTTAACTTCTCCCATTTCTTTGGGCAGAAATATATACAATTTAATTTAAGGTTAATGCTATTAATTCTACCCCATTCCTCCTCCAGAACCTCCTCCCCCACCTCCACCACCACCAGAAAAACCTCCTCCTCCACCTGACCAGGAACTACTTTGGCTCTTTGAAGTTGCATAGGTAGAGGATAAAGTTTTTGCAGCGGATGACAGTCCTCTATTTAAACTATAAAACTCTCTATCAAAATTTGATAGGGAATTTATTGATGTAAAATATAAAAAAGTGCCGTTGTTTACATCTTCAATAACAGGCAAATATAACTTTATTACTTTAATTACTTTTTTACTAACTCCAAGTATAATTCCATAAATTAAATATTTTTCCCAGATGACTATTGACTTTGGACCATATGCTTTAAGATTGGAGAAATCATTTAAATATTTTTTAAAAGCTATCCATTTATCATATTCTTCTTTGCCTTTTACACTTCTTCTTGGAATGGCTTTAGTACCAACAATTGCATAAATTGGTATTAATATTAGCCAAGTATAAAAGTATGGATTTTTAAAAATCGCTGCTAATACGAATGATAGTATTGCTATTAAAAATGATAACCCCATTACTATGTTTCTTTTGCCTATGCTAACTTCATCAAAAAAGCTAAAATCTTTAGATTTTTCTTTTATTTTTTCTTTAAGGTCACTGAAAAGTTTGGCATAATGTGAAGCGTTTTTATTAAATTTTTTATTTAGTTCATTAATCTCTGTAGTTTCGCTTTTATCAAATATGATTTTGTTAAGTAATATCTCCTCGTATTCATTAAGTTGTTCGTCATTAGGCAAGAGTCTCAACAAATATCTTTTTTTTCTCTCGTTTATTGTTTCAAAACTAATGAATTTTCTGTGTATGAGATCCATTAATGTAGCTGAAATATATTCTACCCTAAAAACTCCAAAATTAATTAGGTATCCGAGTACAGCAGGAGGAATATCAGATGGGATCTCTCGATAATAAATGTAGTTTTTTGTATATTTATATTCGGTACCATATTTTTTATATAAAAACCATAATATAATAAGAAATACTAAAAAACCAGCAAATGAAGTATAAGTTGATATTTTGGCTATAATTCTCTCGGTATTTGCCTTAGAAGTCCAATTTTTTTCTTCTGATATGACTTTATCTTTAATTGATGAGTCAATTATTTCAACATTTTCAAAATACTTTGATGGAATCAAAATCCTTTCCTCAATGAATGTATTTGGGGGTACATTATCAATGGTTAAACCAACATTTTTTTCATCTAACTTTTCTATTTTACCCCACAATGGTCCATGAGCCCAAATGTAATAAGAATCCTTATTTATTGGAGTTAAAAACTTAATTTTTGATTCGAATTTTGCTATTTTTTTATCCCATCCATTTCCCTGAAGTTTCCAATAGAATTCTCCATAATCATTATAAATTTTTATTACTTTTGAAAGTTTGTATTCATAGATAAAAGTTTTTTCTTCGTTGTTGGCATTATAAAAATATTTTACTCTGTAGTTAACACTATTTTCTTCTATTTCTTGAGACAATTTTGTCTTTTCACCGTTTTTGCCTAACTCATACACTGCAAAACTTTCAATTCTTTCATAGCCTCTTTTTGGAATATCATAATATCCATATGTAAAAGAATCATCTAATATAAAAGTTCTTTTTTCAATAAAGTTTACCGAAGCATCTTTATTTATAGTGATATCAATGTTTACTGAAGGGATTGAATAATCTTTTGCATTTGTTGTCACCACGAATGTTATTAAAATTAAAACTATTACTATGACTATGGTTAAAAATAATAATACTCTTTTAGTTTTCATATCTTTCTCCATTGTTTTTCAGAACAGAAATTTTAATACGATAATTCTTTTATCATTTTTTATTTAATTTGAAAGAATTTTGAATTATTAATTTTTCACTTGAAAGATGTATTATTTTTTCCTATATATTTAATAAGTTGAATTTATTAGATAATATTGGAGGAATGGAAGAATGGTAAAAAAGTCTTTTGCTGCTTTAATAACCTTCTTTTTAATTATTGGAGCACTATTTTTTGCACCTTTAAACACTAATGCTTTGGATATATTCCCGTTTGTGGTTATTGCAACCAATAATCTTAATGGGCAAATATTACCCTTTTCTTATGGTGATTACAAAGATGAAGGTGGGCTTGTTAAAGTTGCTACTGTAGTAGATAATATTAGAAAAGAAGTTGAAGTCCGGGAAGGTTATACTATGCTTGTAGATGGAGGTAATAGTCTATCAGGCTCTGATATTGCAAATTATCTAACCAAAAGACCTTTACCTAACAAACCTCACCCAGTTATAGCCTTAATGAATAATATGGGTTACGACGCAGCGGGTTACGGGACTCTTGATTTTTCGCTAACTTCTGCAGTTCGAGATGCAAGAAAAAGAGAAAGTCAATTTACCTGGGTTAGCACAAATGCTTATTTAGGCAATAATCTATATGCTTCAGACCATAGAATGTTAGTTTATGATGTTCCTGAGTCTGCCCATGTACTTAAAATTGCTGTTTTAAGTTTACCTGATCCAACAAAAGTTACAGCTATACCTGCTGATAGCATTAAAGGAATTACTTTTTCTGATCCAGCTGAAGAAGTAATCAAAGCAAGCGATATATTAAAGGAAATAGAACGTGCTGATTTTATAGTATTATTGACTGATATGGAGTGGGAGAAGGATCCTGTAAAAAGAAAAGATTCTACTCTTTATAAGATATTAGAGCGTTCAAGGATAGATGTTTGTATATGCGGATCAGATGAACCAATTCCTGGTGTTCAACTATTTTTTCCTGACTCACCAGAATTTAAAGAACATGATGTTTTAGTTAGTTCACCAGGAAAATATGGACTTGGAGTTTCTCGCGTTGAACTTATGCTTGAAAAATGCAAATGCCCCGTTAAACCTTACGAAGTCATGAAAAGGGAAGATGAAACAAGGCAAATATCTGGAAAAGTCGTAAAAGTTGGGCGTGCAATTGAAGTCTCAAAAGAGGCAATGACAGTAGTTCAACCTTATTTAGATGGGATTAAACCTCAGTTTAATGAAGTTATTGGTTTCGCAAATGACACTTTTACAATGAGTGGAGCTGTCTATAGGCCAACAAGTCTTTCCAATTTAGCTCTAAAAATAATTCAAGATACAGCTAAATCTCAGATTTCAATTATTAAACCTAAAGAACTGATGCATAACTTAAATAAAGGACCTCTAACATATAGCGACATTTATAGTCTTGTATCATCTGATGACACAATTTATACTGTATCTATGAATGGAGCTAAAATAAAAAATATACTTGAAGAGAGTGCGAATAATTTAGCTGCCGGCAATTTAACTTATGCCTTGAGTACATCAGGATTAAATTATATTGTTGATTTAAGATCCGCTCCTGGCAGCAGAATAAAGGATTTAAAGGTAGCAGGGAAAGCAATAAATAATAATACTAATTATACTGTTGGACTAACTGCTTCATTAGTTGCAGGTGCTGGCAGACTACAAAATTTTTCGGGTGTTAAGATCCAGACCAATACAAGAAAGACTTTGAGAGATCAATTAATAGAATATGTATCGAACAACAAGAATGGTATAAAACCAATTACTTCTGGTGGTTGGTTCACAGTTCCAGATTACTATGATCATTGGGCAAATGAAGCAGTTTCCTTTTTACAGGAGAAAAAAGTAATCTCTGGTTATACTGATGGTCGTTTTCTTCCGGATAAAACTATTTCGAGGGCAGAATACACAAAAATTGCTGTAAGTGCTTACGATATTCCTGAGTATAAACCAGAGAAGCAGTCATATCAAGATGTCAATAAAAAGGATTGGTTTTATGGTTATGTGGAAGCAGCAAAAAGGAAAGGAATGCTTCCATTTGCAGATGGTCCAAACTTCTATCCCAATAATCCTATCAATAGAGAAGAATCTATGATTGAGTTAGTTACTGTTTTTAGAGATGATTCTAATCCTCCACAATTTAAAGAAGAGGAGCTAAATTCTTTCAAAACAAAATTTAAAGATGGAAACACTATCTCTGATTTAGCTCTTCCATATGTTCTTTACGCCTATAACGAAGGACTTATTAAGGGTTATCCCGATGAAACTATTCGTCCTAAAGGTTCAATAACAAGAGCAGAAACAGCTACAATAATTTTTAGAGCTCATTATCCAACAATTTTTTTAGCTGCTACAGGTAATATTCAAAGCAATCTTTATTCTTCGTATAAAGATCCAATAGAAGATCGTCCAATAGGTGGATTAGGGATTATTTCATCTTATTTAAATCAATATAAGACTGCTTATCCTAATTTTATTGCTGTTGATGCCGGTAATTATCTTGTTGGTTCAGCAGTTTCGTTTTTAACAAAAGGAACAATCATTGAAGAGGTTTATTCTGAAATTGGTTATAATGTTTTAGGAGTTTCAGTAAATGACCTTTTCTATGGCTTGGAACCTTTAGTAAATATAAAAAACAATGGAAATATCTCAATCGTTTCATCGGATTTGATAGACAAAGAAGAAAAAAAGACAATATTTTCTGATGCATATATAAAAGAACTTGGCAAAATAAAGATTGGCATAACTGGCGTTTCAGGTTTTTCTATCGAGAAACCTTATTTACACAATGATGTATTAGAGAGTATTGAGATTTTAGATTCTATTGCATCAGCAAATCAAGCTATAAGTAAACTAAGAAATGAGAAGGCTTCAGTTTTAGTTCTTATAACAGGACTTGAAGCATCGCTTAATTTAAAAGGTGAGCTATCACCTGAGTTGGTAACTTTTATTAATGGATTAACTATTAAACCTGATGTTTTGATTGCTCTTAATGGTCAGTATGGATTTTCTACTTCTTACAAGGGTGTAAATATAATTGCCCCTGGTAGTTATGGTAATTCTGTTGGCACATCAAAATTTATAGTTAATGCAGTAACAGAGAAGGTTGAGAAAATTAATATATCTAATGTATATACTTATGCAGATGATTATAAACCTAATGAATTAATTATTGATAAATTTGAGAATGCAACGAAAGCTTATGAATCTGAATTAAATAAGGTTATTGGGAAGAGTAACAATGGTTTAACCATTAGCTCTGCTGGCGAATCAACTCTTGGAAATTTGGTTACCGACGTTATGAGAGAAAGTATTGAAGGAGCAGACTTTGCTTTCATTTCTCCTTCACTGATAAAAGGTAATATACCTAAAGGTGATATAAGGATTAGGGATATATACGGAGTTTTACCTAAAGATGAGGATGTTGTTCTTTTAGAAATGAGCGGAAGCGATGTTATAGCTATATTAGAGCAGGGAGCGACATTTTTTACTGGAATGATTCAGGTTTCTGGATTGAAATTCCAATATGATAACTATAGATTTTTATATGATAGAGTGATTTCTGCTGTAACGTTAAGTGGTGAAGAAATCAAACCAGATAAGATTTATAAAGTAGTAACAACTGAATCTATGAGAAGAGGCTTGGATGGATATGTAGCTTTCATAAATGGTAAAGTTTTACAATATTCTGAACTTTCCCTACGTGAACATTTATTTAATTATATAGATACGGAAAATAAAGCTGGAAGAACTATTGATAGGGAAATAGAAGGTAGAATTGTACTGGTGTATACAGGTTAATGTATAATTAATTTTAAAACGTTAATTATTTTAATATTTCGAAAGGAGGATTGTTAAAAGAAGATGAGTAAATTTAAAATTTTAAAAGCCACAATGTCTGTATTTTTAATTATGAGTGTGGGTTTTCTATATGGTTGCGGAGGAGGAGGTGGAGGCACGCCCAAAAAACCTGAAGCAAAAACAAATCAAGTTATTGAATGTAGATATACAACTGAGAATGCCCCCATGCTTGATGGAGTAGCTGATGATGCTATATGGCAGAATATTCAACCAGTAAATATTTTACTTGAATCTTACTACACATTTGATATGAAAACTGCTTATGATGATGAAAATATTTATTTTCTTTTTGAGTGGGTAGATGCAGATAGTGGCGAGATGAAATCTATAGGAGAATGGGTTTTAGAAAATGGGAAGTGGAATTGGCGTTTAATAAGTGATGCATTTTCAATTATGTGGGATATTTATGATATTAAAGATTTTAACACTACTGGCTGCACACCTCTTTGTCATGATCAACCAGAAGACTTAAATAAAAGATATATGGGTCCAGAAAATATAGGTGAATATGAAGAGCTTTGGTGGTGGAACCCTGCAATTTCTGGAACAAAAGGGATAGCGGCAACTTACTTTATAAATGCTTTACCGGAAGGCGTTAGCATTGAAGACCCGAATTTCGATAATAAAATAACTTGGCAAGAACTTCCTGGTGAGTACGGTTTCAAAAGAAATAAAGCAGAAGATTCTTTTGGTCCAGCTGAGCAAATAGCTGGTGATAAAGCGCCACTTTATCTATTATACGATACTCCCGCTTCTGGTGATGCTGCGATTGTAAAAGCTCAAGGTAAGTGGGATTCAGGGAAATGGACTCTTGAGTTATCCAGACCGAGAAATCCCGCAAATAAAGATATGCTAAAATTTGAGGTTTCTAATAATGGCTGGAGTGATTATCTATTTTCTACAGCAATACACTATAATGATGAACGGGAAAATCATAAAACAATGCAAGAGGGCGCTACTTTAAGAATGGTAGGGAAGGAAGTAAAAGAGTAAGGAATAAATTAAGAATTCTAAGAATAGGAGAGTTATGAGAAAATGACTATAAAGGAATTTAAAAGTAGCAAAAAGTTAGTTTTGTTGCTTTTGATTTTGGGTTTTGTTTTTACATCAAGTTTTGTAAAACCAACAAAAACATTAAGTGCCGGTCCAGAAAAGATTGGTATTTTTACAAATTCGTTTGGGTATTACATTTATGTAGCAGATCCGATTAAAAATCGCGTTATAAAATATTCAAGTGATGGCCTTTTTTTAGGTGTTCCAATACCTACAGTTTCAACACATGTTAGTGGTGAAAAATGGACCATTAAAAAAGTTGTCGATATTGTAACTTGTAGATTAACTGATGTTATAGGGGTTGCTGATGCGGGGACTGGGCACTCTTATATTTATGAGTTAAATGGACACACTCATCACAAAAATGGTAAGCCTGGATCAGGTAAAGGTGAGGTTCAGGAACTTTGGGATGTAGCAATGACTGAAATTGATGCTACAAAATCACAAGCTCTTTTAGATAGGGAAGGTTGTAAGGTTTCTCATTGGCAACCACCTCCAGGCGGAATTAAGGATCCACGTGATGGAACATGGTTAAGAGATTTTGGAAGTAAAGGATCAGGTAATGGACAACTACTTTATCCTGAATCATGTGTTTATGATAGAGAATCAAATCTCTGGGTTGCTGATACCGGAAATAATAGAATTGTTAAGTTTGATATTAAAGGTAATTTCATTATGAATGTTGGTAAAACTGGCTCAGGAAATGGCGAGTTTAAAGAACCTTGTGAAGTTGCCGTAGACTTTTATAAAGAGCAGGGCAATAAGCTTTATGTATTAGATAGGGGTAATAAGCGGGTTCAGGTATTTACTTCCAAAGGTCAGTTTGTTAAAGCATTTCCATTGAAAGAACTTAATACTCCATCTTCAATGACTGTTGATCTTGAAGGAAATGTATGGGTTTCTGATATCGCTTTAAATAAAATATTTAAATATAATAACAATGGTAAGCTTCTCCTTACAATTTCTAACGCTATAAATCCACAAGAGATAAAGAGAACTATTGTAAGAGTATATATTGGCAAGTATATTATGAAAGTAAATGATGAACCAAAAGCCATCGATGCTCCACCATTTATTGAAAGTGGAAGGACTCTTGTTCCAATAAGAGCGATTTCTGAACCTCTTGGGGCAAAAGTCGAGTGGAATGATAAGGATAGGAAAGTGACTATACGCCTTGGAGGGAATACAATTGAAATGTGGATAGGGAATCCTCAAGGTAAAATTAACGGTAAACCATACAAGATACCTGATGGTGTTCCGCCAAAAATAGTTAAAAACAGGACATTTGTGCCAGTGAGGTTTGTTGCTGAAGGATTGGGTGCTGTTGTTAACTGGAATCCAAAAGATGCTCAAATTGGGTCAGGTGCAGTTACTGTATATTATCCAAAATAAAGATAATTTCCTCCGAAAATAATAACCCCAAAATTATAAGATTAAATTTAGTAAAAAAAGATTGTTCAGTTTCAGTTATACAAGATTATATAAGTGGCACAAGAAAAGGATTAAAGATATTATTTTCATGCTTGTGTTAAAGTAAAGTTGAAAATTAAAATTGAACTCTCCCATTCATTAAGTTGTATTATTAATGTGAATGGGAGAGTATGTAATTTTTGATTTAGGATGATAGATGAGGAAAAGTTTATTAAAAAAAATAGGGGTTAATTTACTCGATATATTACTTATAGCTATTTTTATTTTCGTTGCATTTACGTTAATGTCAAGATCTTCTTCTGCAAGTATAAATTTCAACAATCTTCCTTCACCCGAAACAGTTAACGAAATACTAATTTCAGAATATAAGAGAACTCCACTCTCGCCAGAGTTTGATAATTCAAGTCTTTCTGCTAAATTTACTTCTCTTAAATATTCATTATTAGAATTTGCATCAAGTAACAAGTTCACAGCTTATTTTCTTAACTATTTTAATAAGTTAGGCTTTGGTAGCTCTGATTGCTCAAGTTGTGCTTATCCAGTTAGTGGTTGCTCAGATTATGAAACTCTTATTTATTACTACCCTGTTGATATTTCTTTAAAAGAACTTCATACAAAGATTGAAAATGACCAAAAATTACTAATAATTGATGTAAGAGATGAAGAAGATTATCTTAAAAGTCATATTCCATTATCAGTAAATATTCCACTTCTGGATATTGTAAATTTTATGATTACTGTTGACAGATGGAGTGAAATTGTCGTTGTAGGAGATAATTATATTCAAACAAAATTAGCAGCTGAAGCACTTCAAAGGCTTAACTTTCATAGGGTTCATAGACTTAATGTACCTATTAGTGAATGGGATGGAGAAATCGAGAGTTTTGTTAATTAGATGAAAACAAGAGAGATTACTCAAATTGCTCTGTTTAGTGCCATAGGTTTTGTATTTTATGCGATTACTGCTCCCTTTATTGATGCAGCCTTGCCCTTAACAGGTTGTTTGATAAGACCCATGATTTTTTTAACGTATCTATCATCTCAATTCCATTTCAAAAAAAAAGCACTCATATATATCGCTTTGCTTAGTAGTATTCTTTATGCTATTGTTATACCTTGTTTTGTAAATGGTGCATCAATTCCTGTAAGCTTAGTATTTATACTTGTTTCAAATGAAGCAAGATATAAATTTAATAGTTTTATTACAGTTATTGCTTCATCTCTTGCTGCTTTTGCTGCACTTGCTTTAGTAGCTTTTGTTTTTAGTTCCAAAAGCAGTGATTTTATTACTATTCTTAAATCATTTCCAATTGTTTTTGCTTCGGTATTGGTAGTGGGTTTTATAAGATATAAATTCGGAAAGGTTAATTGCATTGGGTGCAATTTGTGTGATAGAAGTGAGATTGCTCCATATATTGAGGAGTCTGATTTAAAGAAATAGAACGACTAAGTAAAGTGAATTTAATTTAATTATAGTTAAAGTAATGAAAAAAATAATATCCTTAATAACTTTAATTTTATTAACTTTTTCTTTATTTTCCTGTTCAAGCGGGGAAAAAATACAAAAAGTTTATTATGGTGAAGATGAATTTGACAAAAGTATGCTTCAGAACGTTAAAATCGAAGAACTAATAAATGATGCTAACAAGTATTCGCTTTCTTTTGTTAGCGTAGAAGGCGAAATTGCTACTGAGTGTTCTGTTGGCTGCTGGTTTTTTTTAAAAGATGATATGGGTAACCAGATGTATATTGACTTAAGTGATCAGAATTTTGCCATACCACAAGCTGTAGGCCATAAAGTTAAAGTTAGTGGTATTTTTGAAAACAGAGCTTCAAATCCAAGAATCATAGCTTATGAGGTAGAGTTCCTTGATGTTAAAGAATAAATGTATTTTATATTTTCTCATATTATTATTTCTTTTCACCTCTATTTATAATGCTTTTGCTAATGAAACAGAAGAGGTAGTATTCTCTGTCAATAAGTATATTTTTTCAGTTGGAGGACAACCATTTAAACTCGATGTCGCACCATCATATGATAATTTAGCAAATCATTTTCTTCTACCTTTAAGAGCTTTTGGTGAACTTTTAAGGTATTCAATAGATTGGAGTGAAACAGAAAGAAAAGCAACCCTTGTAAAAAATGGTTTATCAATTGAAATTTATGCAGACTTTCACAGTTATTTAATTGATGGTAAAGAAGAATCAGTAAACCTTAAAATTAAAAATGATCGCATCCTTATTGATGAGAATTCCATTTCTAAAATTTTCAACACTATATTTAGTATTATAATCCCTCAAAAGGAGATAAAATTTTTTGTTCCAAGAAGCGAAATCCTTATTATTGCTATGGACTTTACATTAAAGGACACAGAAGGAAAACTCTTCAATTTGTATGAAACTTTAGATAGAGAAGATGTTAATCTGGTCATTCTTAATTTCTGGGCGACTTATTGTCCAATTTGCCTTAAAGAACTTCCTCAATTTGTCTCTCTTTATAATGATTATAAGGATAAGGGTGTTCTTGTTGTTGGTATAAACACAGATACTTCTTCTACAGAAGAAATGAGAAAACAAATACTAAAAAAATATGGAGTTAATTATCCTATACTCTTGGATTTAAATAGCGAAGTTTATGATTTGTACTCTGTTTCAGGGGTACCCAATCTTTTTGTTATAAATAAGGATAGAGAAATAATTTTACACCATCTTGGTTCAAGTAGTTCTTATTTTAGCTACTTAAGAACATACATAGATAAATATCTTTCTGAAATCAAGAATTAGACTTATTAGATAACTTAATTGTAGCAACTTAAATTTAATATTGATTGAATTGATTTGTTTAATCCAAATTGATAGTTATCCCTCCGAAAATAATAACTCCAAAATTGATCTTCCTTTTAATTAATTGATAAATTTATTTGAGTTTATTAAAATCAAACTTAAGCTATAGTAAAGAGATTGAATTTAAAGAAATTGAATTGTATAGTTATGTAGATGCACATATAAGGATTAAAGTTATTATTTTCATGCTTGTGTTGTGGCAGAAATACAAAGAGATGTTAAAGAAGATTTATAATACGGTTAATTTGTTTTAATAAAATGATTTAGTGGAGGTAAAGATGGATGATAAAAAAGTTTCAAAAATATTTGAAGAGATCTTAAAACTTCAAACTAAACCTATAGCAGTCAAATTATGCAAAGAAAATAATAATGAACATTGTTCCCAGATTCGTTATAAAATTAATGTGTGTCAAATGGTTGCAATGGCACGATATCATAAGAAAGTAACTTCTCAAAAAGCTTCTGGAATGGTTTGCGCTCTTGGGGCAAGCTGTCTTGGTCTTATAAAGACTAAAGAAACATTTATTTCTGGATCTGCAGTTGTGGGTAGATATGTAAAAGATGAAAAAAGTGGAAAGAAATTTATTTCAAATGTTTTTAAGCTTGGGGATATCGGTAAACAATATGAACTTGTTACTGTGGGACCGCTTGGTGAAGTTGAAAATCCGTCTTCTGTTGTATTGTATGTAAATCCTGCACAGGTTCTTCCCTTGATTCACGCTAATGGATTTGACAGTGGTGATAAAATATCTTTAGAAACAGTTGCAGAGGGTGCATTATGTGAAGCAATAGCATTATCAGTCGGAAAAGGCAAGGTTCATATAGGATTTCCTTGTGCAGGAGATAGGAGATTTGGTGGAACTCAAAAAGATGAACTTATTTTTTCGATGCCTTATAAAGAATTATTTAGAATTTCAAAAAATCTTGAAGATCTTACTAATTTGGGAGTATCAGTTTATCCAATAGCACCGAATGTTATGTGGACACCTATGATGCCTGAAGCCTATACTATTACTGAAGAAGACCTATAAAACCCTGATTAAATTTTTTTAATTGTTCAATTATTTCATATTTATTGGCATTGTCAATTATTGGCATTGTCAATCTTTTTGTGTGAGATCTCTGAAAAAGTCGGTTTTTCCATAATTTTATCTCAATTTTATATATATTTACAAGAAAGTATAATAAATGAAGTATGGTTTTTCATAGCTCTTATATATCTTTCATATATTGAAAAGCAGATGCAGAAAACTGATTTATCCCTCCGAAAATAATAACTCCAAAATTAATCTTCCTTTTAGTTAATTGATAAATTTGTTTGAGTTTATTAAAATCAAACTTAAGCTATAGTGAAGAAATTGAATTTAAAGAAATTGAATTGTATAGTTATATAGATGCACACATAAGGATTGAAGTTATTATTTTCATGCTTGTGTTATGGCAGTAATGCCATGAAATGTTAATGAGAATTTAGTTCAATTAAATAAGTTTTGTTATAGGGGCATATTTAAGATTTAGAACTTTTTCCCCTACGGATTCGAAATAAACTTCAATAACTGGATCTTCATTAACGTATTCTTTTTTCTTGATAACACCATTTCCCCATTTTTTGTGAAAAACGCATTCTCCCACAGATATATTATCAAAATTTAAAGGTTCGTCAAAAGTACATTTTCTATTTATTTTTTGACTATTTGAATAAGATTTTTTGTTAAGTGAATCAGTAAATTCTCTCTGATGAAAAGGCTCTAAAAAATCATCTGGAATTTCGTCTATAAATCTTGAGCGTGAAAATTTATTTACTTTTCCATATAGCTCTCTTGAAAGTGCATATGACAAATAAAGCTCTTCTTTTGCTCTCGTAATTCCAACGTAGCATAATCTTCTTTCCTCCTCAAGAGCATTGTTATTGTTGTTTGAAAGATAATGAGGAAATATCCCCTCTTCAAGTCCAACTAAAAAAACTACAGGAAATTCAAGACCTTTTGCAGAATGAAGAGTCATTAATGTCACTTTCTCGTTTGATTCAGAAAAACTATCAACATCCGAGAGAAGTGATATTTGAGAGAGAAAAGCTTGAAGAGATTTATCTTCACTTTCATGCTCAAATCTATCTATTGCAGTAAGAAGTTCTTCGATATTTTCTATCTTTTCTTGCGCAACATAGTCTGGGAACTCCTGTGTTAATATATCTCTCAATTGCATTCTTTTAAGAAGATTTTGAGCAAGCTGTAATAGGCTGACTTTTCCAAATTCTTCTTTTGTTTTATCGATTATTTCGAGAAATTCAGAGAGTCCCTTTTTTCCTCTTGGCTTAAAATCTTCCATTTCAGTAAGAATCTTAGCAGCATCAAGAAAGCTTATATTTTTTTCTGATGCTATGGATTCAATTTTATTTATAAAGACAGCTCCAATATTTCTTTTTGGATAATTAATTACTCTTAAAATACTTATTCTATCGTCCGGATTATCTATAATTCTTAAATATGCGAGAAAGTCCTTTATTTCCTTTCGATGATAAAACTTAAAACCACCAAATATTTGATACGGAACCGAAGAAGCAATTAAAGCTTCTTCAAAATTGCGACTTTGAGCATTTAATCTATATAGTACCAAAAAATCGCTCAATTTTCTTCCTTCATGCTTCACTTTGTCTTCTATAATTCTTACAATCTTTTGGGCTTCATCTCTTTCATTTGCTGCTTGAATAAGTTGAACTGGTATTCCAATTTCTTTGTTAGTCCAGAGTATTTTTTTGTTTCTATTTTTATTATTATTAACTACAGAGTTAGCTACAGATAAGATATTTTCAGTAGACCGATAGTTTTGTTCGAGTTTTATAATTTTTGCCTCAGGAAATTCTTCTCCAAATTTAAACATAATTGAAGGGTTTGCCCCTCTAAAAGAATATATTGACTGATCATCGTCACCAACAATTGTAATCTTATTGCTACAATTAGAGAGTAATTTTATAAACATATATTGAGCATAATTTATATCCTGATATTCATCTACGAATATATATTTAAACATTTCTTGAAAGGAAGAAAGTACATCTTTATTCTCCTTAAAAAGATCGACAGTTTTTACTATAAGATCATCAAAATCTAAGGCATTATTTTGTGTGATTTTTTCTTCATATAGAGAATACACAGATGAAACGATTTTAGAGAAATAATTAGAATCTCTAAAATTACTATATTCTTGACATGTTACAAGATTAATTTTTGAATCAGAAATAGCATTAAAAACAGCTTTAGGATTAATCTTTTTTATGTCTATATTTAACTCCTTCATAACTTCTTTAACTAGACTGAGTGAATCTTCTTCATCGAAAATTACAAAATTATTTCTTATCCCCAATGAATTTCCGAACATCCTCAATATCTTTAGGCAAATTGAATGAAATGTGCCTATCCATAAATTTTTTACTGAAATCCCGAGTAATTTTTCTAATCTTTCTTTCATTTCGTTTGCTGCTTTATTAGTGAATGTGACTGCAAGTATGTTATCTATACTAATCCCTAAAGACAAAAGATAAGCTATTTTATATGTTATTACTCGTGTTTTTCCTGAACCAGCTCCAGCAAAAACTGCTAGTGGCCCATCAATATATTTGACAGCTTCCAATTGTTGCTTATTTAATTCTTTAAGAAAAGAATTTGATAAAGCTTTTTTTGTTTTCATTAAACAAACTTAAATTTCTTAGAAATAACTTTATTTCTACTAGTAAAATTAAGTTCATATTCTGGATTTATAGTTTTCATAATTCTTTCAAAATTTGTTTTATCACTATCACCTACAACAGCCATTTCATGAGCCTCAGATAAAACTATAGGGTAACCAAAACCTTTGTCTAACTGATCTTTAATTTTCTTTGTTATAATAGAAACATTTTTGATGTTGTTTTGAGTAATCTCAATTCTTGCAAATTCATCCCTATTGTATATATAAAAAAAGTAAATCGGAAGTTTGTAAATATTTGTTATTTTAGCACGGCTTTGAAAAATAGGTGTTGCAACAAACTCATTAGAATCTACCTTAAAATAAGATTGAAAAAGAAAAGAGTCATCTATATTATCAAGGTAATAGCAAAATTCATCATTACACCTATTACAATCAAATGTGTTATTTTTACAATTGTATATTTTCAAACAATTAACAACATCTTTAGCTTTTGAACCACTTATATAACCTACAATATAAATATTTCTTAACTCCCCCTTATTTAAAACCTCCGATATTTTATCAACTATAATCCTTTTAAGATTAATAGGTTTGTCCTGTAAATGCCATTGAACGAGCCCTCCATCCATAAACAATAAATCACCCTCTTTAAGTCTATCTATGAGATTTAGTGCTTCATCATATTCATAATAAGTTCTAATTGATGAAATTAGCTCTGTTCTTGAAAAAGAGCGAATATCGAATGTGTCCAAACCAGTAAATTCTCTAATTTCGTTTATATTAAAAATTTTGGGATACGAGAAACGGTATGGAACATCACAATTTTCATAATCAAGAATTATTGAGCCAATATTTATCAAAAAATCATAAACTCCAGACATTACATAATCGAAATTTTCAATTTGAGAACCATCAACGCTCCCTGCTCGATACATGTTTGATGAATCGTCAATGATTTGAAAATCTTCAAAACCTTTATAAGGATAAGCAAAAAGAAATGGAATGTTTAATAGATTAACCTTATCAAAAAAATCATGAGATGAATTTGAAAGGTTTTTATAAGATGACATCAATATCTCTTTATATTTTTCCTTAAACAGGAACATCTCTTTATACTGTTCGAAGAACTTACAAAGTTCAACACTTATTTTAGTTGTGTCTAACAATTATTCTCCTATTGATATTGACTATTGCGTATTTTTTGGAACGAAAACGTCTACATAAGCAGAGTAATCATTCTCCTTGAACTTATTATTTGTCTCCTCGTTAATAGTTTCTTCTTTTTCTTTTGGTAAAAGGTTCCTTCTGCTTAATTTTATTTTCTTTTGTTGAATATCAACTTCTATAATCTCAAAATCTATTACATCTCCAACAGAAACTGATTCTGATATTGAGTTTAATTTCTTATTGCTTAATTGAGATATATGAATAAAGCCGTTGATTCCTTCATCTAATTCAACAATAGCTCCAAAACCAATATCTTTTACAACTTTTCCTGAAATAATATCGCCTACTTTATACTTACCGTCAATGTTTTCCCATGGATCAGGAAGTGTTCTTTTATAAGAAAGAGATATTCTATCTTTTTCATCGCTCATGCCAATTACTCTAACATTAAGCTTTTGTCCAACTTTTAAAATTTCAGAAGGATTGATTCCTTCGCGCCAACTAAGTTCTGAAATGTGAATTAAACCCTCGACTCCATAACCAATATCAATAAAAGCTCCATAATCTACTATACGGGTAACAGTTCCTTCTAACACAGAACCTATTTGAATGCTTGAAATTAAATCTTCTCGTTTTTCAAGAATCTCTTCTTCTTCAATAATTCTACGTGACACAACAATCCTTTTTTTTCTTCTGTCAAATTCTATAATTTTAACAGGTAGAGTTTGTCCGACAAACTTATCCAGATTCGACTCTTTCTTAGCACTAACAAGCGTCGCTGGAAGAAATGCTTTGACTCCATTGTCAATCTCAACACTTAAACCACCCTTAATCTTTTCCTTAACTGTTACATCTATAGTCTGAAGAGCTTTAAAGTCTTCTTCGAGTTTATCAAATAATATCTGATTAGCAGCTCTCTTATTTGAGAGAACTACCCCTTCTGTGGGTCCTCCGCCTCTCATAGCTTTAACAACTATATCATTTCCAGCTTTAAACTGATTTTTAAGAGAGGAAGCTGGATCACAAATAATTTCTTCTTTTGGTATAAAAGCTTCGCTCTTTCTACCAACATCCACAAGTAAGAAATCATCGTCAACTTTTACAATTTTTACTTTGTAAATTCCACCTCTTTTGAACTCTTTAATCTGAAAATTTTTAAGTGACATAATTTCACTTTCAAACTCATCAAGCTCTCTATCTTCTTTAACCATAAACCACCTCATAACTAACAAAAAAACATAAAACAATAATATTTTAACATATATATTATATCTGTAAAGCAGGATTTAGTTTTTTGAGGAAGTGCTTTGTCTTTATAAGAATTTTAACTCTAAATAATTTTACATTTCTTTAGACAGAAATTAGTATAAATACTTCTGAAAATAATAACTCCAAAATTATAAGATTAAAGTTAGAAAAAACTTAGATTGTTTAAGCTATACAAGAGGTATACGCAAGGTTTAAGATATTATTTTTATGCTATTGTTGTAGCAAAAATGTCATAATATATTTAAATATTTTTATTTAATTCTTCGATAAGTTTTTTTGCTTCTTTATTAAGCTTACTAGCATCTGGTATATCTATTTCGATTTTAACTATAAAATTTCCTCTTTTGTTTATATTACCAGGATAAGGCAATCCTTTACCTTGAATTATGAATTCTTTCCCAGAATTTGTGCCGGGTGGTATTTTTAAACTTTCTTTACCATATGGAGTTGGTACAGTTATTGTAGTTCCAAGCACAGCCTGAGGAAAACTTATTTTTGCTCTATAAATTAAATCACTGCCATTTCTTTCATAAATTGGATGAGGTTTAATTTTTACATACAGATATAAATCTCCAGCTTCACCACCTTGTTCTCCAACATTACCCATACCTTTATATCTAATTCTTGTTCCATCTACGACAGCTTTTGGTATTTCAAGTTTAATCTTTCTTCTTTTTTTTACTCTTCCCGTTCCTACACATTTATCGCATTTTTCTTTTATAATTTTGCCTTTACCACTACATTCAGGGCAAGTTACAATATTTCGAAATGAACCAAAAATAGTATTTTGAACCTGGTTTACCCTACCACTACCTTTGCAGGTCGGGCAGGTAGTTTCCTTTGTCCCTTTTTTTGCACCTGTTCCACCACACTCTTCGCATTTTTCATATCTTTCAATTTCTGCTTCAATTTCTTTACCAGAAATAGCATCTTCAAGATTAATTTCTACTTCAAAAGCTATATCTGAACCTTTTCTTGATGTTTGAGAAGTTCTACCTCTTGTAAATACAGTTTCTTCTCCGCCCCTACCACCAAAAAAAGAATTTATTAAATCATCAAATATGCTTCCCCCAAAGCCTCCTCCGCTAAAAAAATCTCCAAAATCTTCTCTGTTGTAGTAAGCTTGTTGGCTACCAAAATCAGCTCCTGCTCCAGCTTGACCATACATATCATATTTTCTCCTCTTTTCAGGATCTGAAAGAGTATCGTATGCCTCATTAATCTCAGCCATTTTTTTCGTAGCATCAGGGGCTTTGTTTATATCAGGGTGATATTGCATTACAAGCCGCCTATAGGCGGCTTGTATTTCTTCCTGAGATGCATTTTTTGAAACACCGAGTATTTCGTAATAATCTTTTGCCACTTTTAGATATCCTTTTATATATTATCTATTCTTCTGTAGCTTTACCCTCTACTGTTGGTCCTTCATCACCCTCACTTGAAGTTTCTGAGGATGTATTTTCACCCGTTGAATAACTTTGTCCACCAGCAGCTCCTGTAGTTTCTTGTGACTTGTAAGCTTGTTCTCCAATCTTACTAATCTTATTTGAAACTTCATCTATTTTAGCCTGGAGCTCAGAAATCTTATTTTCTTTTATTAAATTCTCAAGTTCGTTGATACTCTTTTCAGCATCTTCTATAAGAGAATTGTCAACTTTCCCTTTAAAATCATTAATAGTTTTTCTTGCAGTGTATATAAGAGTATCAGCTCTATTTTTTAATTCAACTTCTTCCATTCTTTTCCTATCTTGTTCTTTAAATTGTTCTGCTTCGTTCTTCATTCTTTCAATATCTTCTTTGTTTAATTTACTTGCATTTGTTATGGTGATATGCTGTTCTTTGCCAGTGGCTTTGTCTTTTGCAGATACATTAACTATACCGTTTTCATCAATTGAGTAAGTAACTTCTATCTGAGGTACACCTCTCGGAGCTGGTGGTATACCATCTAATATAAATTTACCTAAAGATAGGTTATCTGCAGCCATAGGGCGTTCTCCCTGTAACACATTAATCTCAACAGCAGTCTGATTATCTGCAGCTGTTGTAAAAACTTGAGTTTTTGAAGTTGGTATAGGACTGTTTCGCTCAATCATTTTAGTAAACACTCCGCCAAGTGTCTCTATGCCAAGACTTAATGGCGTTACATCAACAAGAACAACGTTTTTAACTTCTCCAGATATAATTGCACCTTGGATAGCTGCACCCATTGCAACACATTCCATTGGATCTATTCCCCTCTCGACTTGTTTGCCCATATATTCTTCTATGGTTTTTTGAACTATGGGCATTCTTGTAGGTCCACCAACAAGAATTATCTTGTCAATTTGAGTTGGGGTTAATTTAGCATCTCTTAAAGCTTGTTCCATTGGCCCTCTGATTTTATCGACAATAGGTTTAACGAGAGATTCAAGTTTTGCTCGAGTTATCTTCATAGTTAAATGTTTTGGTGTTCCTGTAGAATCAACAGTAATAAATGGAAGGTTTATTTCAGTCTCTAAAACAGTTGATAATTCTATTTTTGCTTTTTCACAAGCCTCTCTAAGTCTTGGTTCAACTTTTGCATCTTTTCTTAAATCGATACCCTCTTGCCTTTGGAATTCATCACAAACATAATCAAAAAGAGCCCTATCCATATCAGTTCCGCCAAGTTGAGTATCTCCAGAAGTAGATACTACCTCAAATACTCCACCACCAAAATCCATTATAGTAACATCGAGTGTTCCACCACCAAAATCTATAACCATAATTTTCAAGTTTTTATCAGCCTTATCAAGGCCATAAGCAAATGCTGCAGCTGTCGGTTCGTTAACTAATCTCACAACATCGAGTCCAGCAATTGCACCTGCATCCTTGGTTGCCTGTCTCTGGTCATCATTAAAATATGCTGGTACAGTTATAACGGCTTTTTCCACTGGTTCACCAAGGAATGCTTCTGCGTCTTTTTTTATCTTTTGTAAAATGAAAGCCGATATTTGCTGTGGAGTATATTCCTTTCCGAAAACTTTAATTTTTTCCTTTGTTCCCATTTTTCTCTTTATTGCTGTTATTGTACCCTCTGGATTTAAAGCTGCCTGTCTCCTGGCTGGTTCTCCCACAAGAATTTGGCCATCTTTAGTAAATGCTACATAAGAAGGTGTTGTTTTTCCTCCTATACTAACTCCCTCAGCAGCTGGTATAATTGTTGGTTTTCCACCTAACATCACTGCTGCTGCAGAATTTGATGTTCCTAAGTCAATTCCAATTATTTTTGACATATAGTTTTCCTCCTTTTTTTATTTTTAATAATTTATCTAAATTAAGTATACCCTTTAAGTAGAAGTAGTTTCTTTTTTTGAGTTTACTACCACTATAGCAGGCCTAATAACTTTATTTTTTAAAATATAACCATCTCTAATAACATCTATTACAATATTATCATCAAGTTCTGGAATATCTCTACTACCTCCAAATTCATGAATGTTAGGATCAAAAGTTTTGCCAATAACTTCTACTTTTTTAATTTCGAGAGAGCTTAATACTTTGTTAATTTCTTTGTTTGTCATTTCTATGCCTTCAATAATTGCTTTTACATCACCACTCTTTTGGGCTGCTTCAGCTATTCTATTTAAATTATCTGATACATCGAGGATGCATTTGGCAATTTGAGCAGTGATATTTAGTTTTAAATCCTCTCGCTCTCTATCATATATATTTCTAATATTAGAAATTTCTTTCTGCAAATAATTTACTCTATCTTTTAATTCTATATTTTCTTTCAAAACTTCGAGAAATAAAACTGTTAAATTTTCAAGATATACACTATCCCTATTCACGTTAATTTATCCCTTTCCTCAATTTTAATATCGTTTACAATTTTTCAAAAATTCTATTAATATTTTTCCCAATCTATTACTTTTAAATAACTTTTTAGTTCATTTACAGTAAAAGGACCTATAATTCTTCTTACTACTTTATGGTTTTCATCTATTAGAAGTGTTGTTGGACTAACTGACACTCCTAATGCTTGAAAAGTATTTGTATCAGTGTAATCTGAAAATATAATAACCTCTAAATTATCTGGTTTTTCTTTTTTAAACTCTAATAAAGTATTTTCAACAATTTTACAGTTTTCGCATAATCCTGTCCCAACGCTTAAAATAAGTTTTTTATTCTTGAGTAGTGCCTCTTTAATTGATTCTGAAAGATTTTTTGAATATGGATCAATATATTCGCTTCTATTGTTAACAAAACTCTGACAGCCTGAAATAGTCAATATACACAATAGAACTAATATTAGAAATATACTTATCTTTCTTGAGAAATACACTATTTACCCTCAACTTCTTCATTATAAGCATTCAT